>Ga0194037_1000083_pt1 | contig 65385 bp, 55 predicted proteins | sample JunL306m_MetaG_FD_148653 | JGI IMG/M metagenome (GOLD analysis project Ga0194037, IMG submission 148653) | Anoxic zone freshwater microbial communities from boreal shield lake in IISD Experimental Lakes Area, Ontario, Canada - Jun2016-L304-6m | ecosystem: Environmental > Aquatic > Freshwater >...
TTGTATGACGCTAATCGATAAATATGAGGCCAATAAGAAGAGAGTAGATGCCCAAACAATTGCCTCCCAAAATGGGGTCGGAAAAGACATCATGCCAAGCATGGGTGATAGCAGAGTACAAACCAACACTCCACCTATCCAGTAATAGGTGCTCACAGCACCATTGACCTTCAGAATCACCTTGCAAATCAAGCGCCATATTAGGAGTGACCCACTGAAAAATACCAAGGTACCCAAGAGCACTGAAAGGATGGCGCTTTCGCCATAACCGATGATGGAAAGCAGTCCGCGGATTAGGCTGGGAAAGGGTAGAAAATAAGCAGTAGTGATGCCATTGACTTCAAATCCTTCCATGCCAATCAGGTCTTGATCAACCGCAAGGCTTGCGTGAGTCAGGTGCTCCCACATATTTTGAAATAACAAAGATAAGGCAAATTGCTTTTTAAGCTCAAAAGAGCCTAGGCTGAGTAGAAATACACAATAAATGCTTAAAAACAGCAAGCAACCCGCAATAATATAAAATGAGCCTTTATTTCTGAATGGGTTTTGCAAGAGATAAATCCTTTATTTATAAGTATTTTCGCACCTTTAAATCATATCAATAATTACTGCATGAATAATGCCTCCGATAATCAAAAGCGCTTATTAATTTTTGTTGTTGCTTATAACGCGCAAACAACGATTGAGAGTGTCTTAGCGCGTATTCCTATAGGGCTTATCCAGGATTATTCGGTAGAGGTGCTCATTATTGATGATTCATCTCAGGATGAGACTTTTCAAGAGGGTAGGCGAGCTAGCCAAAAGCTTAATTTACCTTTCCCAGTTACGGTTCTAAAAAACCCAGTTAATCAGGGATACGGTGGTAATCAAAAAATTGGTTATCACTATGCTATTCAATTTGGTTTTAATTATGTCGCTTTAATTCATGGTGATGGGCAATATGCCCCAGAGGCATTGCCAGATTTAATGAAAAGTTTTGATGATTCTGGTGTGGGTGCTGTTTTTGGCTCGCGGATGTTAACCCGTGGTGCGGCACGCGCTGGCGGCATGCCGCTGTATAAATTTGTTGGCAATAAGATTTTGTCTGGTTTTGAAAACTTTTTACTTAACACCTCTTTTAGTGAGTTTCATTCTGGCTACCGTATCTATTCAGTTGAGGCATTACAAAAAGTGCCGTTTGATTTGAATACCAATGATTTTCATTTTGATACGGAAATCATTATTCAATTTGTAGCTCGTGGATTAAAGATCGTGGAGCAGCCGATTCCGACTTACTATGGGGATGAGATCTGCCGCGTCAATGGGATGAAGTACGCCAAAGACGTAACGGTGGCGGTATTGCGTTTTAGGGCCCAGGGCCTTGGTATTTTTTATGACCGCCGTTTTGACTTACAGGCTGAAACCGTAGAATCTAATGAGCACTATCAAGCTAAGTTTGATGGCATTAGCCCACACACCCTAACCTTTTCTAAAGTCAAGCCAGGATCCAGGGTTGTAGATATGGGGTGTGCTGCTGGTTATGTGGGGACTTGGCTGCAGCAGAATAAGCTGTGCAATGTAGTTGGCGTAGATCAGTTTGAACATCCACACCAAGTGCAGTTAAATCAGTTTATTCAGCACCATATTTCTGAAGGTCTTCCAGCGCAATTGGAGCCTGAGTCCTTTCACTATATTCTAATGCTCGATGTGATTGAGCATTTGCCTTCTCCAGAGCGTTTCGTGGCGAATCTTGCCAAGCAGTTATCGGGCGCCCCTCAGGTCGAATTATTGGTCAGCACTGGAAATGTGGCTTTTATCGTGACGCGTTTGATGCTTCTTTTGGGCCAATTCAATTACGGCAAGCGGGGCATCTTGGATATTACCCATACCCGTCTATTTACCTTTAGCTCCATGCGGCAATTATTTGAGCAAGCTGGATTTGAGGTGGTGAGTGAGCAAGGTGTACCCGTTCCATTGGGTCTGGTATTTAAAAATAAGCACCTCGTGAAATTCTTGCTGTGGATAAATCAAATCTTGATCAAGCTCTCAAAAGGTTTATTTTCATATCAAATGTATATGACGATTAAGCCTAAGCCGGGTTTAGCGCACCTACTTAAAAATGCTCAAGAGTATTCAGCAAAACTGGCATAAGTTGCTAGTCTTCCTTCCATTGGAGGACCTCCAATGTCTGAGATAGTCATCGGTGTAGATGCGTCTCGCAATCGCTCTGGTGGCGCGCGCGAACATTTGATTGGGATTTTAGAAAATCTAGATCCTGCTGCGCAGGGCATTGCACAGGTGCACGTATGGTCTTATCAAGCCTTGCTTGCTGTTTTACCTAATTACCCTTGGCTCATCAAGCACGCTGTGCCAGCACTAGAAAATGGGCTCATCTCGCAGTTATGGTGGCAAGCATTTAATCTAAGTTCCGAATTAAAAAAATATGGTTGCCATATCTTGTTTACCAGTGATGCCAGTTCTCTGTGTCGTTTCTCACCTTCTGTAGTACTTAGCCAAGATTTGCTTTCATACGAGCCTGGGGTGATGTCGTCATTCGCTTGGGGTCGAGCTCGCATTCGCTTGCTTGCAATACGCTATCTACAAAATGCCGCATTTCGAAGAGCTTCAGGAGTCATTTTCTTGACGCAATATGCTGCGAACTTGATTCAGTCAATCTGTGGTCCCCTAAGAAATATTCAGGTCATCCCCCATGGAGTTAATCCTCGCTTCTTTGAAAATAGCCAAGCCATCACTACTGATAAAACAGTGTTTAGTACTGGCACAAAGTCTGACCCCATTCGTTGTCTCTATATTTCAAATGCGGCGCTTTATAAATATCAGTGGGTAGTCATTGAGGCAATCGGTTTATTGCGTCAAAAAGGGATTGCTATCGAGCTTGATTTGGTTGGGGGAGGTTCTGGCCCGGCCCATAACAAAATCAAGGCGCAAATTACTGCAACTGATCCACAAGGTCAGTTTGTCCGGCAACACCCTTTTGTGCCTCATGCAGCGCTTCTGGATCATTTAAGTTCGGCTGATATTTTTATCTTTGCTTCTGGGTGTGAGGCCTTTGGAATTACCTTGCTTGAAGCTATGGCTAAGGGCCTACCGATTGCTTCTTCTAACCGCAGTAGCATCCCAGAGACTTTGCAGGATGGCGGCTTGTATTTTGACCCTGAAAATCCTCTTGAAATCGCCAATGCGGTCGAGAAGTTGATTTTTGATCCCGCCCTTAGAGATGGGCTTGGGCCCCGGGCCCGTCAGCTAGCCACCCAATATTCTTGGGAGCGCTGCTCTAGGGAAACCTGGGGATTTATCGTGGATACTTACAAGCAAATAGCAGAGCAATAGCCTTCTAAAGGCACTTTTGTTATTTTGATCTTTAGCTTACCCATATAAACCTATTGTGAACTTACTGAGCCCTCGTCCTTATCAAATCTGCACTTGCTGTGTCATGGATACAAGCGATGCCATGATTACGTTTGATGAAAAAGGTGTCTGCGATCACTGTAATGCTTACTTTGAGCATACCCTGCCTAATTGGCCGGTCAATCATGGTGGTGAGACGCAGTTAGCCAATATTGCCGAGCGCATTCGGGAAGAGGGCAAGGGCAAAGATTTTGATTGCATTATCGGTATGAGCGGGGGAATTGATAGTTCATACCTTACTTATATTGCTAAAGAGAAATTGGGATTACGTCCTTTAGTCTTTCACGTGGATGCAGGGTGGAATTCTCAAGAGGCAGTGAATAATATTGAGAAGTTGGTCGATGGCTTAGGATTGGATTTGTATACCGAGGTCATCGATTGGAATGAAATGCGTGATTTGCAATTAGCGTATTTCAAAGCAGGCGTACCTAATATCGACACGCCACAAGACCATGCCTTTTTTGCCACTATGTATCAATTTGCACAAAAATACAAAGTAAAGAATATTTTAACTGGCGCCAACTTATCTACTGAGTGTGTCCGTAATCCCGTCGAATGGATGTATTACCAGTCTGATTCTGTCCAACTGCGCGATATTCATCAGCAGTTTGGTTCACGTCCATTGAAAAATTATCCATTGACATCGATTCTTTGGCACAAGGTATATCTGCCCTATATCAAGGGTATTAAAGTCATTCGCCCACTCAATTACATCCCTTATGTCAAGCAAGAGGCTATTAAGCTTTTGGTTGATCGCTTTGGCTGGCAGCCTTATCCCCGGAAGCATTTTGAGTCCCGCTTTACCCGCTTTTATGAGAGCTATTGGCTTTTTAAACGTTTTGGCTATGATGTGCGCCGCGTGCAATTCTCCAGTTTGATTTTGACAGATCAAATGACTCGTGCAGAAGCAATCGAAGAGCTCAAGAAATCTCCTTACGATGAGCAAACCATTGCGCAAGATATTGAGTTTGTGGCTAACAAGCTTGCGATTACTGTGCCTGAGCTAGAGTCTTACCTTGCTGCTCCCAAGCGTAGTTATCACGACTACAAGTCTCAAAAATGGGTGTACGACTTGGGTGCGAAGGTGATGAAGCTCCTTCGCATGGAAGTGGGCGGTAAGCGCTAATGCAGGGACACCTCCAATGATCGGCGTAATTGATTATGGTCTTGGCAATGTCCAGGCTTTTCTAGATATCTATAAGCGCTTAAATATTCCGGCGAATGCGGTTAAAAAATCTGAAGACTTAATGGCTTGCGATAAATTTATTTTGCCTGGCGTCGGCGCTTTTGACTGGGCGATGCAGTCGCTTGAAAACTCAGGCATGCGGCCAGCGCTTGAAAAATTGGTTCTTCAAGATAAACGACCCATTTTGGGAGTTTGCGTAGGCATGCAAATGCTGGCCAACCGAAGTGATGAGGGTGTTCTCAAAGGTTTAGCTTGGATATCCGGCAATATTCAGAAGTTTGATGAAGCTCATTTTGATCGATTGCCGCATCTACCCCATATGGGCTGGAATGATGTTGTACTTACTCAGAATAATCCGCTGCTAGCTGGTATTGAGGATCCGCAATTTTATTTTTTACACTCGTATTATTTTCAGCCTACAGATGCTGCTAGTACTATTGGTACAACAGAGTATGGCGGCAGCTTCGCCTCGGCGGTATCTAAGGACAATATCTATGGAACGCAATTTCATCCTGAGAAAAGCCATCATTGGGGCATGAGTTTGTTGAAAAATTTTGCGGAGCTATAAGTCATGCTTAGACCCCGCATAACCCCTTGCTTGCTGATTCAAAACGATGGATTGGTCAAGACTCAGCAATTTACCGATCCCAAATATGTTGGCGATCCTATCAATTCCGTCAAGATCTTTAATGAAAAAGAAGTAGATGAACTCATTGTGCTCGATATAGATGCAACTGCGTTAGGTCGTGAACCCAATTACGCGCTGATTCGGAGCTTAGCAAATGAGTGCCGTATGCCGCTTTGCTATGGTGGCGGCGTTAAGACGGTTGAGCAAATTGAGCGCATTATTCAGCTGGGCGTAGAGAAGGTTGCTATCAGTTCAGCGGCAATTCAAAATCCTGCATTTATTAGTGAGGCTGCTAAGCGTGTTGGTAGTCAAAGCTTGGTAGTAGTAATCGATGTTAAAAAAGCAGGCCTACTGCGTCGCCCTGAGATTTTTATTGAAAATGGCAAAAAGCCTACCGGATTAAACCCGGTAGATTTTGTGAGCAGTCTTGAGGCCCTGGGTGCGGGAGAAGTGGTGATGAACGCTATTGACCGAGATGGGCAGATGCAGGGGTATGATTTGGGCTTAATTGAGGCGATTCGCCAGCGCACTAGCCTGCCTTTGACGGTTTTAGGTGGCGCAGGCTCCTTGAGCGATATTCAGGGATTAATTGAAAAATTTGGCATTATTGGGGCTGCAGCTGGTAGTCTTTTTGTATTTAAGGGTAAATATCGGGCTGTATTGATTAATTACCCCTCTAGAAGTGAGAAAGATGCCCTTATTAGGGCGGTAATGGGTTAAATGGGTTATCTAATAGGTCTAACGGTTATTTCATGAAACAAGTCCTGCAAAGCTTAAAAACAGGCGCTACCGAGTTAGCCGATATCCCTTGTCCTGCGCCAGGTCCTGGGCAGTTATTGATTCGTACCTCGAAATCGCTTGTCTCAGCAGGCACTGAGCGAATGATGGTCGAATTTGGTCAGGCCGGCTGGATAGAAAAAGCCCGCTCACAACCTGACAAAGTCAAAATGGTCATCGATAAGATCAAAACCGATGGCTTGCTACCAACTATTGAAGCAGTTCAGAATAAATTAGACCAACCACTCGCATTGGGATATTGCAATGTGGGCATTGCCCTAGAGTGCGGGTCTCATGTCGCTGGCTTTTCAGCGGGTGACCGTATTGCATCAAATGGCAAGCACGCGCAGATGGTTTGTGTACCGGCCAATTTATGCGCCAAGATTCCGGAAACTGTGAGCGATGATGAGGCTGCCTTTACTGTTATTGCCGCAATTGCGCTTCAGGGTATTCGGCTTGCTAATCCCACCCTAGGTGAAACCGTCGTTGTAACCGGTTTAGGTTTAATTGGGCTAATCGCAGTTCAACTTCTCAAGGCGAATGGCTGTCGGGTTATTGGCATTGATGTTGATCCCCTGAAATTAAATTTAGCTAAGCAATTTGGCGCCGAAGTGATCGATGTGTCGAATGGTCAAAATCCTGTAGAGCCGGCTATCAACTACTCTAGGGGTAGAGGGGTAGACGCCGTCATCATTACTGCATCATCACAAAGCAATGATTTGGTACATCAAGCTGCGTTAATGTCCCGTAAGCGGGGTCGGATTATTTTGGTTGGTGTGGTCGACTTGGAATTATCTCGCGCAGATTTTTACGAAAAAGAATTGAGCTTTCAGGTGAGTTGTTCTTATGGGCCTGGAAGGTATGACGCTAGTTATGAAGAGCGTGGTAATGACTATCCGATTGGGTTTGTGAGATGGACAGAGCAGCGTAATTTTGAAGCGGTGCTTGACATGATGGCTTCAGGGCGATTGGATGTGAAGTCGCTGATCTCGCATCGCTACCTCTTAGAAAATGCCAATCAAGCATATGAGCTGATTACTTCAGATGAGCCATCTTTAGGTATTTTATTTGAGTACCCAGTGTCCTCCGAGCTTTCAGATGCTGCCTTAAAAAATAATCAAATTCAATTAGCAAGCCCAAGTACGCAAGCCCTTGCAAGCACCTCCCCTGAGAAGGCTAGTGTAGGATTTATTGGTTCTGGTAGCTATGCCGTTTCTGTATTGATTCCAGCCTTCCAAAAAGCTGGCGCTACTTTGCAGGCAATCGCTTCTCGCGCTGGTGTTTCGAGCGTTTACGCAGGTAAGAAGTTTGGCTTTAAGACCGCCGCTTCTAATCCAGATATCGTCATACAGAATCCACAAATCAATACGATTGCTATTGCTACGCAGCACGATAGTCATGCCAAGTATGTAGAGGCCGCACTACATGCCGGCAAGAATATTTTTGTAGAAAAGCCCCTATGCTTAAACCTAGAGCAGTTAGAGCAGATTGGTTCTCTCTACCGAGGTTTGGATGTCACTAAGCGACCGCATCTCATGGTGGGCTTTAATAGGCGCTTTGCTCCGCAGATTCAGAAAATCAAGTCCTTAATTAAGGATATCAATACACCTAAATCCTTTGTGATGACAGTGAATGCTGGACGTATTGATGGTTCGCATTGGACTCAAGACGGCCAAGTAGGTGGCGGTCGCATTATTGGAGAAGCTTGCCACTTTATCGATTTAATGCGGTATTTGGCTGGCGCGCAGATTATCGAACATTCAGTTCAGTCTATGAGTGCTCCCGGTAGCGCAGCCCCCGCAGATTCAGTCATGATTGGCCTTAAGTTTGCTGATGGATCGATTGCCTCGATTCAGTACCTAGCCAATGGTAGTAAAGCCTTTCCGAAGGAGCGCTTAGATATTTTTTGTGGCGGAAAAATTCTTTCCTTGGATAACTTCAGAAAGTTACGGGCTTATGGTTGGCCTGGCTTTAAGGGTATGAATCTTTTTAGGCAAGATAAGGGTCAACAAGCTTGCGCCCAAGCGTTTATCAATTCGATTGAGCAGGGTTTGCCAACACCAATTCCTTTTGATCAGATTGAAGAAGTATCTAGAGTCACTATTGAGATCGCCCAGGAGGCGCATTGAGCCCGGCTAAAAAAGCCTTGCTATATTGGAATACTGTTCGTTACCTTAAGCCGATTCAAATTTATCGACGCTTTTGGTTTCGCTATCATCGACCATCCCTGAATCTAGTCACGCCTTTAATTGCTTTATCAAAGCAAAAGGGTGTGTGGCAACCTCCGGTTGCACACCCCCAAACGATGTTAGAAAGCGAGACCTTTCGTTTTTTGAATCGAGTAGAGCCATTAACTGGTGCAGATAGCTGGAATAGCCCTGACTTACCCAAACTCTGGTTATATAACCTGCATTATTTTGATGATCTCAATGCGCAGGGTGCAGAAGCGCGATCTGAGTGGCATCGCAATTTAATCAAGCGGTGGGTTGCAGAGAATCCACTTGGCTCTGGTAATGGATGGGAGCCGTATCCTAATTCTTTGAGAATGGTGAATTGGGTTAAGTGGGCTTTAGCTGGCAATGTGCTTGCAGAGCTTGAGAGTCAAAATCTCTATTTACAGGCTCGGTGGCTCCGTCAAAGACTGGAGTGGCATCTACTGGGCAACCATTTACTAGCCAATGCCAAAGCCTTAATCTTTGCAGGCATGTACTTTTCAGGTGATGAAGCAAGTGTCTGGTTAGATCTAGGAAGAAGGATTTACCAAGAGCAAATCGCCGAGCAGATTTTAGAGGATGGGGTGCATTTTGAGCTGAGTCCGATGTACCACGGCATTATTCTGGAAGATATCTTAGATGTACTTAATATCTGCCAGGCTTATCCCGAAAAGTGTGACGTCAGTTTCAGTGAGCTATTGCGGGTAACGGCGCAAAAGATGTTGGTAGCCTATCAATCTCTTATTCATCCCGATGGTCAAATCAGCTTTTTTAATGATGCTGCCTTTGGAATTTGCGCAACATTCTCTCAGCTGAGTAAATATGCTCTGTCCTTAGGATTGGACTCTACGCACCAAGCTTCGAGTAATTCCTATGAGAAGTCTCAGGATCTGATACTGACGCATTTAAATAGCGCAGGTTATATAAGGCTTGAGAGTGAGAATGCTTGCGCCTTATTGGATGTTGGGTCTATTGGGCCAGATTATCTGCCTGGTCATGCTCATGCCGATACGCTCTCTTTTGAGCTTTCTGTTTTTGGGCAGAGATTGGTTGTGAATGGCGGCACCTCCACCTATGCCAGCGGCTCTTTACGAAATAATGAACGATCAACCGCAGCACATAGTACGGTTGAAGTTGGCGGTCAAAATTCTTCTGAAGTCTGGGGACAGTTTCGGGTGGCCAAGAGGGCGTATCCAAACCATTTATACATTCATCATTTGCAACCTGGGTTTGAAGTGCAGTGCTCCCATGATGGATATCAAAAGCTGTCATCCGGTCTGACGCATACTCGAACTTGGAAGATGGTTAACGATGCTTTACTAGTGGATGATCAAGTTGGCTTTGGCAATAGTAAGGGTTCTAGCTTGGCCCCTCCTCAATCGCTGGCGCGCTACATTTTTCATCCATCCGCTCAGATTCAATCCATTGCTAAAAATCAATGGGGATTACAGTTGCCAAATAGGCAGTGTATTCAATTAAGCGTTCTATCTGGTGATGGACATATTGAGGAATGTAACTATGCCAGCGAGTTTGGCAAAATTGAAAAAACGCCATGTTTAGTTGTTGAGTTAGCCGGCTCAGATGTATTGAATTCGCGAGTACAGATTCAGTGGGGCTGATATGCACATACTTTTTCTAACCGATAACTTTCCACCTGAAGTCAATGCGCCCGCTAGTCGCACATTTGAGCATTGCCGTGAGTGGGTCAAGTTAGGTGAGCAGGTGACGGTCATTACCTGTGCTCCAAATTTCCCCAAAGGAAAAGTCTTTTCTGGATACCGTAATCGCTTATGGCAAACCGAGACCATCGAAGGCATTCGGATTATCCGTGTTTGGACCTACATTACCGCCAATGAGGGCTTTGTTCGGCGCAGCTTGGATTATTTGAGTTTTATGGTTGCGGCAACCATCGCTTCTCTTTGGGTCAAAAAGGTGGATGTGGTGATTGGTACTTCACCTCAATTTTTCACGGTTTGTGCTGCTTACGTAGTGGGTTTATTGAAATGTGTGCCTTGGGTCTTTGAGTTAAGGGATATATGGCCAGAATCGATTAAGGCCGTGGGCTCAATGGGGGATGGAGCGCTATATCGGACGTTGGAGCGCTTGGAGTTATTTCTCTATAAAAAAGCCAATCGCATCGTTGCATTGACGCAGTCGTTCAAAAAAGAATTGATCACTCGTGGCGTTGATGCTGAAAAAATTGATGTTGTTACGAATGGGGTGGATCTCAGCCTATTTAAGCCTCGCAGCAAAGATGAGGCGCTCTTAAAAAAGCTGAGACTTGAGAATCAATTCATTGCCGGCTACATTGGTACTATCGGCATGGCGCATGGCCTTGAAACCATTATTGAGGCTGCTGAGATTATTCAAAATACGCCTAACCCTAAAAATTACAATATCAAAATTCTTATCTTGGGGGATGGGGCCAGAAAAGAATCTCTAAAGCAATTAGCAAAAGATAAGACGCTGGAAAATCTGATTTTTATCGATACCGTCTCTAAGGCTGAAGTGGCAGATTATTGGTCCTTGTTGGATATTTCCATCATCCATCTCAAGAAAGATCCTTTATTTGAGAAAGTCATACCGTCAAAATTATTTGAGTGTATGGCTATGGGTATACCGGTATTGCACGGGGTTCTGGGAGAGTCGGCAGAAATTGTGAGCCGCTTAGGTGTTGGTAAAACAATTGCCCCAGACAGTCCTCAAATGCTTTCTCAAGAATTACTCAATATTTCTATGAATGCCCAGGAGTTGCAGCAAATGAAAGTGGCCGCTTTAGGGGGCGCTAAGCAATTTGATCGAGAGCGTTTGGCAAAGTCTATGTTGGTATCAATCACCAAAACAGTAAAACTTAGCTCGGTCAGTTGATAGCTACCCGCGTGGTATGAATACTTAAGTGAGTATTAATTTTAAATAAGCAGAATAAAATCATGGCATTCAAGCAAAAGTTCAGAAAAATAAGATTGAGATTTGCATCAAATCCAAATCCATTGATTTCTAAAAAATACCTTAATATTTTCATAGCAAACCAGTTCCACATCACAACTGCTGCGATAATTTTTGCTTCTGTCAATTTGAAATGAGCAAACGCGTAAGCTAAGATGGGTAACAGAAAAATATGATCGTACCAGCGATGAGAGAAGAACATCAGTGAGCTTAGACAAACCACGCAAAAACCAAAGGCAACACTAGTTTGATTTCTAACCGCTTTGGTGATCACCCAGCAAGTCAGTAGAATCGGAAGCAGGTAAGCCAGCAAACCTCTGGACAGGGAATTGCTTTCTGGAAGGACCATTTTGAAAATAGTCATAACATCGCCTACGCCTTCCCAGCCAGGACGAGGACCCATGCCCACCTTGAGGGGTTGAATGAGGATGGCCCAAGGGTCTCCGCCAAGATGCCATACAAATAAAAGATAACCAATCAAGCAGGGCAATAGCGATAGGCAAAGTGCTTTCCGGCCTCTGCTGATCAAAATATAAAAAGCGATCGGAGGCGCAAAGCTATATTTAAAGTAAGACATGCCAGATAGAAGGGATCCAATATTCTTGTTTTGAAGAAATAAGAGGCTAAAAGCAAAGAGACTCAGTACGGATTGTTGTCCATTGCCGATACTATTTCTAAATGGGGTACTGCAGAAAAATAAGAGCCCGCAAATAAGCAGGCTCATGGGCGTTAGTTTGAATTCGCGTCCAATGAGAAGTAGGGTTAAGAGTGACGCAATGATGCCGAGTGCAGCCCACGCAGCGGTTGCCTGGGGGTATTTAAGTAAGGCTAAAGGCGTTAGCAGGACATATAGGCCGTGTGCATAATTAGGTCTTTGGGAAAGAATAATTCTCCCATCAGTATTTCCATCTAGCTGATGTGTGTAGGGATTGATGCCCTCTAAGAATAGGACTGCTGGGCTCCACTGAAAATCATCACTTCCATCTATTTTTTGAGCATTGGAGCAGCCCTGATAAATGGATACGATAGCCGCCAAGAGAAGCGCTATGAGTAAGAATTTTTTGAGAATGGCTTGATTCATGGATATCTAACAGTTCGTTATTGGTGGGCGCGCGGATATTTTGCTTATTATCCCTTCTGAACCATTCTTTTAAACTTTTCAAGCTAAGAATTGACGATGTAGGATAGGGTGGTAAATTGATAGATCCTTGAAATTAAAGATTAAAATCGATTAAACATCCTATTTAAGCCCTTGCGCCTTCTTGATATTGGCGTTATTCAATAGGCACTTCAACATTGGCCTATACATGAATAGATTTAATCAAGCACCCATTGAAACGCTATCTTATCGTCCAGATTTGAATGGGTTAAGGGCGTTAGCGGTACTAGCAGTTATTGGCTTCCATTACTTCCCCAAATCAATCCCAGGAGGGTTTATCGGGGTAGACGTTTTCTTCGTTATTTCTGGATATTTGATATCTAGAATCTTATTTTCCGAAATGGATTCTGGAGGTTTTAGTGTCATTGATTTTTATGTACGCAGAGTACGTAGAATATTTCCAGCTCTTATATTGGTTTTGGTATTTGGGTTGATATTAGGATGGTTTACGCTACTCGCAGATAGTTATATGCAATATGGAAAGCATATGTTTGGGGGTGCTACCTTTATAGATAACATCTTGTATTTCAACGAAGCAGGGTATTTTGATGGCTCTGCACTTTCAAAGCCATTACTGCATTTATGGAGTCTAGGTATTGAGGAGCAGTTTTATCTAGTATGGCCACTGCTGCTAATCTTAATCAAAAAATCTAGAAAAAATCTTTTGCATGTGATCGCGGGACTTACGATCCTTTCTTTTGGATTGAATATCTATACCGTGTTTTCAAATCAAGCCGCATCTTTTTACCTGCCACTGCCCAGATTTTGGGAGTTATTGATTGGCTCTTTAATTGCCTATCGCGAACTGTATGTAAATGGAGACCATTCAACCAATCGCTATTTGACCAAAAAAATGGTTGATTTCATGCCTGGGGCTGGGCTGGCTTTAATGCTATTTGGGGTATTTTTTCTGAATGCTCGGTCTTCATTTCCAGGTTATTGGGTATTGATACCGGTTGTCGCTGGTGCTTTATTGATTTCTAGTGCCAGTGATTGCTTACTCAATAAAAAATTATTGAGTAACAAGGTATTAGTTTGGATTGGGTTGATCAGCTATCCTTTGTATTTGTGGCACTGGGTATTACTTTCTTTTGCTTACCTCGTAAGGTATGAGCCGTTGCCTAATAATATAAAAGTCGTGCTACTTATTGCGAGCTTTTTGTTTGCCTCCTTAACCTACCACTGTGTCGAATTACCTATTAAAAAATATACCAATTTAAAAAAATTGGCGAAACATTTACTCTTTTTAATTTTATTGGCCGGGCTTGCTGGTTGGCTAGTATATGAGCAGGCAGGATTTCCCGAAAGACGGAAGTCTTCCGTCACCGGCACGTTTATTCATGATTTATCTGGGATTCAAAATTCCTATACCTTTTTTAAGACGGACGATGAGTGGCGCTATAGAAGTTGCCATGCCCCTAATCCGGACATCAGCTTCAATTCATTAAAAGAGAGGTGCGTTGATCCTGAGAGGCCGCTGATTTTTCTCTGGGGTGATTCATATGCTGCCTCATTCTATTCGGGTCTATCGAAATTGAGGGATGAAGCAAAAAGGTCTTTTGGGTTGGCTCAATTTACCAATTCAAACACCCCTCCTTTTTATCTTCCTGACCAAAGGGGTACTGATTGGAAGTCAAATAACAGGACGCTATTTGAGATCAATGCTAATAAGTTAGCGCTGGTAGAAGAGCTAAAACCAAAATTAGTTATCTTAATGTGGAAATTTGACGGCGAGCGAGCTTATCTCAATGAACTTCCTATGACTGCCGATCAAGAGGTTTTGAAGATTGTTGAAACTATTTCTAAAATTCAATCGGCATCCCCTTCAACCAAGGCGGTTGTAATCGGCCCCTTGCCTCATTGGAAATATGATTTGAGGCATGTGGTGGCGGAATATGCTAGAGATCATGGGGGCAACCTTCCTCCTTTGTATATGAATTATGGAATGCAAGATGCACCCTTGCAGTGGGATGCGTTTTTTAAAGCACAATTTTTACGTCTGCATATCGACTATATTTCTGCAATAGATATCCTCTGTAGGGATGGTAAGTGCTTGACTCGAACCGATGATGTTCCAGAGCATTTAATTACGGTCGATTATGGGCACCTATCAAAAGCCGGCGCAGAGCTTCTTGCCGAGAAAATTAAGGGTCGCCTATTGCATGATTTAAGCCAATAAGTAATCATCTCTTAAAATGCTAACCATATGAAATTAAAGATTAAAATCGAACAATCTCCAAATAAAATGCTTCTGCCATCCTAAATTGCCAAATAAACGCCAAAAAATCCTCATTGTCTTTGGAACTAGGCCTGAAGCCATTAAAATGGCTCCCTTAATCCATCGATTAAAAGAGTTGCCAAACGAGTTTGAGGTGACGGTTTGCATCACAGCGCAACATCGTGAAATGCTTGATCAGGCACTTTCTTTTTTTGATATTAAGCCCGATATCGACCTAGATTTAATGAAGCCAGGGCAAACAGTTAGTGCTTTAGTGGCTTCAGTTCTTTCTGCGGTAGCGGAGTTGATTGCTTCTGATCGACCTGACTGTCTATTGGTTCACGGGGATACCAGCACCACCTTGGCTGCTGCTATGGCAGGTTTCTTTGCGGGGGTTCCTGTTGGACATATTGAAGCGGGGCTGCGCACTTATCGAATGATGGAACCTTTTCCAGAGGAATTCAATCGTCAGGTGGTTAGTAAAGTAGCCCAATGGAACTTTGCACCCACTGAAGGTAATCGTCAAAATCTCTTGAATGAGTCTTTTAAAGACTCTTCTATAACCGTTACAGGCAATACCGTAATAGATGCCTTGTTTTTAGCATTAAGGCAGATCGATGCAGATGCCGTTAAAACCGCAAAAATTACCAAGCATTTATCAGATAGACTGCCATTTAATTGGAGAGATGAGCGCTTCGTACTAATGACTGGCCATCGGCGAGAAAATTTTGGCGAGGGGATACGACAGATCTGCGAAGCCATTACAGTGCTCGCTAAAAACTATCCTCAGGTTCATTTTGTCTATCCAGTGCACCTTAATCCCCAAATACAAAAGCCGGTAAATGATTTATTGAAGGGATATTCTAATATTCATCTAATTGAGCCTTTGGGATATCCGGAGTTTGTTTATCTCATGAAGCATTGCTATATCGTATTAACCGACAGTGGAGGTATCCAAGAAGAGGCGCCCAGTCTTGGAAAGCCTGTTTTAGTCATGCGTGATGTCAGCGAGCGCCCAGAAGCTATTGCGTTTGGAACCGTAAAGTTAGTTGGCACTCAGTCAGATGCCATCATTCAAGGGGTTAAAGAGTTGTTAGATAATCAATCCATATATGAAAAGATGGCAAAGACAACCAACCCTTACGGTGATGGCCAGGCCTGCAATCGCATTATTGAAGTATTGAGGAGTCAGCATGCAGACTAAAACAGTATGCGTGATTGGACTGGGATATATAGGGCTTCCAACCGCAGCTTTATTGGCTGGCAAAGGCCATCAAGTCGTTGGCGTGGATGTCAACCCAAAGACGGTTGAGACCATTAATAAAGGGCAGATTCATATTGTTGAGCCTGATCTGGATGCTTTTGTGCGCTCCGCTGTGAGCTCGGGAAAATTAAAAGCGCAAACTGCGCCAGAAAATGCCGACATTTTTATGGTGTGCGTGCCAACACCACTTTCAGAAAAACGAGATGGAATACCGCAGCCCGATATTAGCTATGTGGAGTCTGCAGTTAAAAGCATAGCCCCTTATTTAAAGTCTGGCAATTCTGTTATTTTGGAATCTACTTCGCCTGTAGGTACAACAGCAGCAATGACAAAAGTGTTAAGTGCGTTGGGGGTGGATGTATCGAAAATTCATATTGCCTACTGTCCAGAGCGAGTGCTACCAGGAAAAATCATGACTGAATTATTAGAGAATGATCGGGTAGTAGGGGGTATGACACCGAGTGCATCAGTTGCTGTATCCGATTTTTATAAAACCTTTGTGCGCGGCGAGGTAATTCAAACGGATGCACCAACTGCTGAAATGTGTAAGCTTGCAGAAAATAGCTATCGTGATGTCAATATTGCCTATGCCAATGAGTTATCTCTCATTTGTGCCAATGCCGGTATTAACGTTTCCAAACTAATCGAGTTAGCTAACCGTCATCCACGAGTCAACATTCTGACTCCTGGTGTTGGTGTGGGTGGCCATTGTATTGCTGTTGACCCCTGGTTTGTGGTGGCTAAAGACCCCAATAATGCGCGTTTAATTCATGCTGCTCGCAATGTAAATGACTACAAAACAGAATGGGTGATTGCTCAAATTTCTGAACAACTTAAGAAATTGCATTTGACTTTAAAACGCAAACCAAAGGTGGCATGTTTTGGTTTGGCGTTTAAACCAGATATTGATGATTTGCGAGAGTCCCCAGCGCTTTTGGTTGCTGAAAAAGTACAGCAGATGAATTGTGAACTGCTTGTTGTAGAGCCCAATATTGAGCATCACGATTCCTTTACTCTGTCTGAGCCACTGAAAGGGTATGATTCTGCTGATCTAGTGATATTTTTGGTAAAGCATCGACAGTTCATCGATCTTGTTAAACGAACGAACTTAAGTGGTAAAACAGTTTTAGATTATTGTGGAATCTTATGAGAATTAACTATCAAATCATTTGCGACTTTTGGTCGCAAAACAAAAAAATCCTCATTAGTTGGCAAGTGGTTTTTTTGCTTCTAGCTGGAATCTACCTGGCCATCACACCAAAAACATATGAGGCGTATTTTCAAGTTAAGACAGCTAAAATATCAATTGATGGTAACTGGAGCGTTCTTAAGCTTGGTCGCAATACTCGCCGCGATCTCATGTCGCCATCGGGATTTCCAGCGGATCTTGTGAAGTCTTGCATGGGTGATGATAATCATGCCTTACGTCGCTCTTTAGTCGACTCAATACAGATTGACATTATTGATGATTTTGGCGGGGTAATGGGCATTGCAGTTCGCTTAGTCGGCATTGAACATGCTCGGGATTGCGCTAATTTATTAGCCAACTATATTGTTGAAGGCTCTGACGCTGCTTTAAATAAGAGATTGGTCGATGATGGTTTTGTTGCTGGAGTAATACAAAAAGGCAAAGTTCAGGCTTTTGAAAAGCCTGCCGTGACCTCGCAAATTCAGATGAGTGATGAGTATGTCAAGCCTAGAAGTAAAAATATCTTGATATTGGCTTCTTTGCTGGGAATGATGGGTTCAATTGCCTATGCCATATTAAGAAGGCGCTATCGTGCTTAATAACGATGCCAACAAGAAAGAGCTGGTGGGCTATTTTTTAATATGCATGCTGATTAACGCCATTATTTTTTTTAAAAATCCACCTGTCTTTTTTATTCCAGATGCGTTGCTGCTAACTTATCTGGCATATAAATTTAAAGATTTAAATCAAAATGTATCGCCACTATTTTTTGTGGGGGCACTACTGTTTTTTGGCTATTATTTATTTTCTCCCGAGCCAACCGATATTGAATACCCAAATAAATTCTTGGTGACACTTAAGCCATTTGTTTATATTTGCATCTTAGCGATCTATTCACGAAATGCGCCAGCTAAGTCTTTATATGGTTTATTGAAGGGCATCATCGCTTTTTACCCATTTTTATTGATGTGGAATATTGTGCTTTATTTTATTAAGCACCGCCCACCGCTTGCCAGATTAATACCAGAATCTAGACCATTTTTTATTTTTGAGAATAATTTTGAGCTAACTTTTTATATTACTTGTTTTATTGCGCTGGTATTTATTTATAAAGACAAGAGTTTAAAAAACTACTTTTATCTGTGTTTAGTGGTCTTGCTAGCTAATAGCCGCTCTGGTTTACTTTCTTTTGTTGTGATTAGCCCTTTTTATTTTTGGTCATTAGACGCTAAAAAGCGATGGTTAGCTTTATCTGTTGCAGCCATAGCCGCTGGGTTTGTGGGTGTGAGTCGTAATATTACGCAAATTGCTGGTAATGTCGATCGTCTTCAAACGCTCACTCTCATGTGGCAGTCTTATGACAGCAGTCTTACAGAATTACTTTCCTATCCATTAGGGTATGGCATTTATGCGAAAGTGCCAACCTATCTTTGTATTAAGTTGCCATATTTTGCCGAATGGTTTGTGGGTAATAGTAATAACTGCGACCCTTTAATGCTTCAAGCCTTTTATACTCGCGGGCTATTTCAATTTGGTTCTTACATTACGCTGTTAATCCCACTTATGTTTTTCTGGCTCGTTAAGCGCGAAACCGGCGCCAAGCTTGCGTTTCTAATTATTGCCCCAATGGCCTGTGTAGCCACTTCAGTAGGAGGCTTTTCAAATGGCTTGGCATTCTTAGGCGTATTGCTGTGTGTTTATTCCTATGTACAAGTTAGTAATCAAACGCATACTACTATCCACAGCTAGCCATGCTCAGTATCGTAACGATTAATTTCAATAATGCATTGGGCTTAAAGAAGACAATTGATTCTTTGAGTATTTTTCGTGGTTCAGGGTTTCAATGGGTATTTATTGATGGTGGATCAATGGATGGCTCGCTCGAGCTGGCGAAGACATTTTCTAAAGCTGGGGATGTCATTATTTCAGAGCCGGATTCTGGAATCTACAATGCAATGAATAAGGGCATCGCTAATGCGACTGGTGATCAGATCCTGTTTCTAAATAGTGGTGATGCAATGCATTCAGATATTCAGTCAATTGAATGGTTGGGCTTGGATAAAGTTATGGACCTTCATTTATTTGGGTTCCAGATACGCAATAAAATACGTATGCCAAGAATGAACGCATGGAGAGTATGGTCTATGCCAACATCACATCAGGCAATGATTTATTCTTCAAATCTCTTGCGTAAGCATCCTTTTAACGAGTCTTATCGCTACGCTGCTGACTTTGAGCATTACTTGCGTATCAATAGTTCAAGTTTGAGTATTGCAAAGACGATGAAACCTTTAATCATTAATGAGCCCTATGGCAGTGATCAAAGTTTAGCGATAGTTTTGGATGAGTATCGGCGAGCATTAATTGAAAATGGTTATCCACGTCTTTGGGCTCAATTTGTATATTGGCTAAAGTCACGGTATTTGAAAGTTGCTCTAGGGTTATGAAAATAACAGCGATCATTCTGACTTTTAATGAGGAGATCCATCTAGCAAGGTGTATTGAGTCTTTATTGCCGTTAACAAAAGACATTATGGTGGTTGACTCTCTTTCATCCGATCGTACGATTGAAATTGCGCGGCAATATGGCGCAAAAGTCCTGGAGCGCGCCTGGGAAAATAACCATTCCATCCAATTTAATTGGGCTCTTACCCAGCTCGAGCCTGGACAGGCTGATTGGATTTTGCGTATTGATGCTGATGAAGTGCTAACCCCAGAATTAATTGCAGAATTACAACTAGAGCTTCCCAGATTAAGCGAGGAAAAGGTAGGCATTCACTTCTTTAGAAAAATCTGCTTTCAAGGTAAGCTAATTCAGCACGGTGGTGTAGGCCGAAATAAAGTTTCAAGAATGTTTCGTTACGGACACGGAAAATCTGAAGCACGGTGGATGGATGAGCATATTAAGATTGATGGTCAATGCATTGATCTTTCTGAATGCATGGTGGATGACAACCTTAACTCCATTTCCTGGTGGATATGTAAACATAACAACTATGCAAGTCGTGAAGCAGTAGATTTGCTCAATCTCAAATATCAATTTGCTGCTTTAGATTCGGTATCCGATGCCAATGTAAAGTCATCCATCACTAAGAAGCGCTGGATTAAGGAGCGCTTATATGCAAAACTACCCCTTGGCATGAGGCCTTTAGCTTATTTCTTCTATCGATATATTCTTTTGGCTGGATTCTTAGACGGTGTTATCGGTACTCAATTTCACTTTCTACAAGCTTTTTGGTATCGCTACTTGGTAGACATTAAGATTTCTGAGGTGGAGCGCTATATCAAAACCCATTCGGTTACTCCAAAAGTTGCAATTGATCATGTTCTGGGTATCAAACTGTAGAGATGAAGCCAACAGTTTCGATTATTACCGTTTGCTTCAATAGCGAAAAAACCATTCGAGATACGATTGAATCCGTGCTGTCTCAAGACTATCCAGGTATTGAATATGTTCTGATTGATGGCGGCTCTAGTGATCAAACCTTGTCAATTATTCAGGAGTATGGAGATAGGATTTCGATCATTGTTTCGGAGCAAGATCGCGGAATTTATGATGCGATGAATAAGGGCATAGCTTTAGCAAGCGGTGAAATCATTGGTATGCTCAATTCAGACGATGTCTATATGAATACCCATGTTGTATCAGAGTTGATTGAAAGGATGCGGTCAGAGAAGGCGGACAGTGTTTTTGCTGACCTAGTGATTGTCGATCCCGTAGATCTGAATAAAGTCCTCCGCTATTACGACTCGAGTCACTTTTCCCCTAAAAAATTTCGGTCTGGCTGGATGCCTGCGCATCCAACTTTTTTTGTTAAAAAGTCTCTGTACGATAAGGTCGGCCCTTATTCTTTGGAATATAAGATTTCAGCGGACTATGAAATGTTAATCCGACTCCTTTGGGTTGAAAAAGCTAGTTACGCCTATGTGAAAAAGCCTATGGTGAGAATGCGCCATGGTGGTTTAAGCACTTCGGGAATTGGTAGAAATTGGCTTCTTAATAAGGAGATTGTAAAAGCCTGTAAGGCCAATGGAATTTACACCAATATGGCCATGCTTGCATTAAAAATTCCTAGGAAATTATTGAGTCTTCTGACTAAAAAGAATTTAGCCGTCTAAGTACGGTTTTAATGTTGCTCAGTAAGAATGACGTCGGAATCACTTTTGCTTATTTTGTATAAACCAAAACTTTTTTTGTTAGAGTCTTTGCTAAGTAATTTACTTGCTTGATCCCAAAATTGTTGATCAGCAAAGTTGATTGCTAAAAAATCATATCCTGAAATAGCCTTTTTTAAATTTACATTACATGTATAGATATCCTCGGAGTGATATGGTTTTCCAAAAGATATACACTCGCCAGAAGAGCTTACTCTTGGAATAATGCTGTACTGAAATACGCGGCCCTCATATCCACCTGAGCCCTGAGAAATGAAATAAATTTTGCTATTTGGCGGTAGTTTCTCAATGTCATTTGCTAACTGATTAATGGAGCCCCTAGTTTTTAAGCTATCCGCATTTAGGGGGAAGTGAGTGACTATAGAGTAGAACTCTCTAGGCGGCACTATTAAAAGTGTGCATAGCGAAATTGCAACCACAAGGTATCTAATGGCTCTGGATTCTAAATAGTTGGATGTTGAATTTGCAAAAATAATAATTATCCAGCCGATTAAAAAGGTGGCGGAATAGCGCTCCATTCCATATAATTGCGATCCCTCGAAGTCGCTAAAAAAGGAAATATAGCAAAAGAGTAGAAAAAGGAAATAAAAAACGCATCCAGCAGGAAGTGTAAGGAAAATAAGAGAATCCCGAATTTTTTTATAGCCAAGAGCACCAATAAGGGAAATGCTAAGGCTAATCCCCGTCAGTAGAAACATGAGTTGATAAAGTTTTATCGGAAAAGTAAAGCATGTCTCATTGAGTCTAATTAAAAATATATGACTCGCGGCAATCATTTTTGATGCCAATGGATCTTCAAAATATTTAATAAGACTTGGTAATTTAGGGTTTGAAGTAATGCCAATTTTCCCTAGATACAATGACCACGATATGTAAGATGCAAAGATAATCCCTACATGCAAAAAGACGGCGCCAAAAGAGTAGGGGTTACTAGCTTCGCTATTGCGTTTGGCTATGAACACTGGGGCCCATACCAAAGCACCATGACCCCATTTGATTTGCGATGCTAGGGCCTTGATAAAGATCATGGGGATTAATGCGGTAGCAAAAACTAAGCCAGTGACTTTTATCTGGACCAATACAAATAATGCTATTCCTATGGCTAGATTATCCTTTAATGAATTTTTAGAAACTAATATTAGGATCGCTGTAGCCGAGAAATAAAAAGCTAGGAACGTATCCGCATAAATATTGGGAAACTGGTAATGAAAGTAATACATAAATGCAGTACTTGCTGTAAAGGCGAGTGCGCCGATCAAGGCATATTTTCGTTTGACGCTGAAAGCGCTTATCAAAACAGAAAGCAATAGCAATAATTGAATTTTTAGAAGGAGAGGCTCTGACCATGTACCAAATTGGGTGAAAAAGTGATGGACTAGTTGTTGGGCTGGGGGATAGTGCCTATAGCTCACCAATGCTGAAGGGGCTGTGGAGTATAGATCGCCCGTGAGATACATGTATTTAACGCTAGTACCCCAGAATGAAAATTCGTCCCAGAGGGTGAGTTGATAGTTTGGGCCAACTGCATTGATAAGTACTACAAATGGCACTGCATAAAATAAGTAAGGCCAAACGTTAGTAATTTGTCTTTTATTAATATTTTTGTAGTCAAAGCTTAATATTGCTTTTGCGAGTAAAAATATTCCAGCTGAAATTAGTAAAAACTTGGCATCGGGAAGGTATCCAAATAATGCAAATGCATATTCAACCAAAATAACGATGCTAATTGCCAGCATGGGCGCTGCTAGCGGATTAAATTTATTTTTTATCAAATAAAGAATAATTCCAACGAGCGCCAAAAACGGTACGACTAGCATTTACTCGAGCTCCTGCAGTTTGGTATGAATTACAGTGGCTGGTACAGAAGCGATATCACTGGATAAAAAGGCGAGAATTAGCTGTATTCCAGTCAGTATGGGTAGCGCAGAAAGCATTACGGTTCCCGCAGTTGCGGGAATTTGGAGATTAGAAGACTCAATCCAGCTGCATATTCCGAAACTACCCCCAAATGCTAAGAGCGAAATACCTAAAGGCAATTCAAAAGAGGCAATTGTGAGATCCCTTAGGTAATAGTTGTAAAAAATTCTTTTAACAAAATTTTTTAAATTATTGATAAAAAATGGATAAATGACTTTATTGATTCTTAGATTACTTTCTTCGCCGGCATATACCGCCTGCATGGGGATGTCTTGAACTACAGCCCTTACAGTATTGAGTCTAAAAAGCATGTCCGTCTCAAAAAAATACCCTTGATTAATTTTTTTGAGGGGTAGTAACCTTGCTACCTTACTACTAATCGCTGTGTATCCATTGGTGGGATCAAAAATATTCCAGTAACCAGATGAAAGCTTTGTAATCAGAGAGAGAATGGCATTGCCAAAGACCCTACTTTTTGGCATGCCTCGAACCAGCTCCAGACTATAAAATCGATTCCCTTTTGTGTAGTCAGCTTCGCCATTTGTAATGGGTTTTACAAAGGCAGATATGAGTTGCGGATTCATTTGTCCGTCCCCATCTATCTTAACAATAATTTCCGCACCATCTTCGATCGCTAAGGCATAGCCCACCATAACGGCGCCTCCAACACCAAGATTTTTCTCATTTTTGACTACAACCACTCTCGGATCTGAGCAATATTTTAGTACCAATGACCCTGACTCATTCGGACAAAAATCATCAATAACAAAAATTTTATCAACATCATTTTTTATTTTTGCAATTACATTGAGAACTTCTTTGTCAACTTTGTAGCATGGAATTACCACGGCAATTTTTTGATTGTTGATCATTAATTCTAAATCTCCAGATTCGATTCTGAGCTTGAAAAATTCAGAAAAATTATCTCATTAATTATTTAAATTTTCAGATACATCAGATGTAATTTTTTAAATGTCATTTTATTGCCTATCAATACCTTGGGCTTTACATTCCATGTTGCTCAGGTTATTGCCCGTAGGCAGCTCAACGATTTGCGAGCAATTTTTGAGTGTGCTAACTCTGTGTGCGATGATGAGAATAGTTAGCTCTTTACTCAGGCTATCAATAGCCTCCATTACCGCTTTTTCTGTTTCACTATCTAATGCGCTGGTTGCCTCATCAAAAATAATGACATTCGCTTGCTTGTAAATGGCCCTTGCAATCCCGATACGTTGCCTTTGACCTCCAGAGAGGCGGACACCTCTTTCGCCAACAAAGGTTTCATATCCTTCAGGGAGGGATGTCACCATGTCATGAATCTGAGCTTGCTTTGCAGCTAATACAATGCGAGCGAAGTCTATCTGATCCTTTGGGACTCCAAAAGCAATGTTCTCGGCAATGGTGCCATCGGCCAAAAAGATACTTTGAGGAACGTGAGCAACGTGTTTTTGCCAAGACCTCAGGTTATCGGTGGTGATGGCGATGCCGTCAATCTCTAGAGCGCCTTTAGTAGGCGATAACAAGCCCATAATGATGTCGAGCAAAGTGCTTTTGCCGCTGCCAGTCTCGCCAATAAACCCAATGCGACTTCCTTTGGGAATGTGTAGGGTTAAGTTTTTAAAAATAAATGCTTGGTCTGGCGAGTAGGCAAATGAAATGCGATTTAAATCAATAGCATTTTCAAATGGGATGGCTCGAATATTTTCCTCATCAAGATTATCTGGTATGGGTTGATCTAAAAATTCTAGAGTATCAGTTAGCGAGTGCTGATTTTGTCGCATATTGGTCCAAGAAGAATATGCTTGCTGCATTAGGGGTAAGAGTCTTTGAGCCGCTAAGGCGAGAGCGCCTAATATTGGAACTGCCCTAGATACTCCATCAGGTTTGCTTGCTAAAAAGTACGCAAGCAATGCAATCAGTAAGATACCTAGACCCTCAACCGCAAAGCGGGGACTGACGCTAATAAAGGAGCTACTAGCATAGGATCTTCTGAGCAAAAAATCAGATTTGCGATATATTTTGCAAAAAGTTTTTTGGGTGCCGTCAATCAGTACATCACGAATCCCTCCAAGGCCCTCTTGTAGAGATTTAATCACTTGCGTTGATTCATGTGCAATGTTTTTACTGTCAATGAGTTGTTGTTTGCGGGTAATCTTGATAACAGCTATATAGATTGTTCCAAATATTCCAAAAGCGATTAAGGTGGTTTCTGGTGCAAAAAATACGAGCGCGCCAAAAATTAAACCAGAAATGATGGCTGAGCTCGTAATGTATAAAAGAGGCATCACAATGCCATTAGCCATTGCTGTTGATTTGATTGAAATTCCTTCGATAATTTCGCTAGTATTGCGTGAAATTTGAACAGAGTAAGGCTGATAGAGTGTCCGCTGGTACATGTCATACCCAATATCAGATCCAACTGCTGCTGAGATAAAAAGACTAGATCTTAGCAAAGCTAGCCGAATACAGGCCGCTAAGATTGCAGCAATGGAAAAGCTGATCGTAATGGGGAGTAGCAGCTCGGAGGGAGAGTTGATCCCAAGCGCCTTAATCATGGGTTGCAGTAGCGGCAAATTAAAAACACGCTGTGGCTCGGTTAAAACGGCTAAGAAGGGCAGCACAGAGCCAATGCTTAATATTTCAGCCAGGGATGCAAGAATAATTAAGCCGAGAAGGAGTACAAACTGCCTTTTTCTTTGAGGGCTAAAGTGGTCCCAGAGTCTTTTAAGGAGTTTAGGTAGTTTTTCGGGGGGCTGACCCATTAATAATCCAAATTCAATTGAGGTGACATGATTTTAAGAAGAATACGATGACTTGTATACTTTCTACCATTAGAACAAGAGTTTAAGGCCATTAGGTAGATGCGTAGCCCCGTACTATTTCTGGTATTCAATCGCCCCGATACTACCGCTCAAGTATTTGAGGCGATTCGAGCCGCTCAACCTCCAAGGTTGTACGTTGCCGCAGACGGCCCAAGAGAGGGCCGCCCAGGTGAAATAGAGGCTTGTCAGTTGGTTAGGGATATTGCCACTAGGGTTGATTGGCTTTGTGAAGTTAAAACCCTGTTTCAGGAACGTAATCTTGGGTGCAAGTTGGGAGTTTCTGCAGGGATTAGTTGGTTTTTTGAGCAAGAGCCCGAAGGCATTATTTTGGAGGACGATGTTTTGCCCGTGCCTAGCTTCTTTGGGTACTGCGATGAGTTGCTTGAAAAATACCGATTGGATGAAAGAGTGGGAATGATTAGCGGTTCTAATCTAGTCTCTTCTCGAGTAAATTGTGAAGAAAGTTATTTTTTCTCCAAAATTCCATTAATCTGGGGGTGGGCATCTTGGAGAAGGGCTTGGCAACAATATGATGTTGCTATAAAAGAATGGCCCGCCTGGAATAGTGGTGGGGGTTTGCAGAAACTTTTCCCCAATAGGCCTCTAGTCATTTCTTATTGGCGAGATGCATTTAATCGTGTGTTTGATGGCAAGCTCAATACTTGGGATTATCAGTTGATATTCACGCGTTGGCGCTCAGGCGGCTTGACTATTATTCCTAAAAATAACTTAACTGATAACTTGGGGTATGGGGTCAATGCTACCCATACTTCACAACATAAGCCAGCATGCTTGCTTGATTCACCTGTAAGTGAATTGACGCTTCCTTTGGATCATCCTGCGCAAATTCAAGCAAATGATACAAGGGATCTCCTTATTTTTAGGCATGTGCATGAAGTTAATCTAATGGGTTATATCAGACGCCAACTGAGGCCATTAAAAAAGTGGATGACATCTCCAACTGGCCCTCAGAAATAGGACATATGCGCGTCTTTGCACTTAACCTTTCTGATTCAGTTGGCGGTGCTGCAAAAGCAGCTTTCCGTATCCATCAAGCCGTCCGGGGTGTTGGCGTTGACTCTAGTCTTATTGTTAACCGCAAAACTTTAAATGACCCTCATATTGTCGGATCAAATTCTAGCTTTGCAAAGCTAATTGACAAATTTCGGTCTGGTGTAGGCGTGTTGGCTGCTCGCTTAATTCGCACGCAGAATTCGGATTACCACTCACCAGCTATTTTTCCAACGCGCTGGTCTAAAAAATTAAATCGATCTATTGCCGATGTCATTCATTTGCATTGGATTGGCGGAGAAATGATTTCGATTAATGATTTAGGGGCAATAGAAAAACCTTTGGTCTGGACACTACATGATATGTGGGCCTTTTCTGGGGCTGAGCATTACTCCGAAAACATGCGTTGGAAAGAGGGCTATACCCAACTCAATCGCCCAGTTGGTGAGGCAGGTTTTGATATCAATCTCTTGACTTGGTTGCGCAAGCAGAAGGCTTGGCAAAAACCATTGCAAATTGTGACTCCGAGCCAATGGTTAGCTGATTGTGTAAAAACCAGCGTTTTGATGCGCGACTGGCCGGTGGAGGTGATTCCCAATCCGATTGATGTGGATCAGTGGATTCCGGTCGATAAAAAAATAGCTCGCGAAAAATTGGGTTTACCTCAAGAAGTTCCGCTGATTTTATTTGGGGCGATTGGGGGTGCTGCTGATCCAAGAAAGGGTTTCGATTTATTGCAGGCAGCACTTCAGAAGTTATCGGGAACAATTCATGGTTTGGAATTGGTTATCTTCGGGCAAGATGCTCCTGAGCAATCAGTCGATCTAGGCTTCCCGATTCATTATTTAGGTCATCTCGCAAATGAAGTGGATATGCAGATGGCATATAGCGCTGCAGATGCTTTAATCGCGCCCTCAAGACAGGAGGTTTTTGGTCAGACGGCTAGCGAAGCACATGCATGCGCTTGCCCTGCAGTGGCCTTTGAGGGAACAGGGTTGGCCGATGTGATTGAGCATCAAAAAACAGGGTATTTGGCCAAAGCAGGTAATGTGCAAGATTTGGCTGATGGCATAGCTTGGGTTCTCGAATCGGGATCGCAATCGAACGCACTTAATACTGCTGCAAGAGCGCGTGCTATAGAAAAGTTTAGCTACCCAGTAGTTGCTCAGCAATATAAAAATATCTACTCAAAAATCATTTCTTGCTAGAGTAAATAAGTCAATTAGAGATTCATACGCCCATTAAATGGCTGGGTGGAGGAATATGGAGTCTAGGGCTATTGCGTGACCCAAGCACCATAAAGTCGTTGATCCATTTCGGCCCCCAGCTACAGAATCCTAAAGCGAGAGTCACTATCAAAAGGAAAATTGCAGCACCCCTTTTGAATTTGAGGATTGAGCTTCGAGGATTATTGAATTCCATCAAGTCGATCATGGAAAAAAAAGCTAGCATCACAAAAATAAGCCCTGGAAATAAATACATTCCCCATAGTCTATTTTTAACACTCAGCATGGGTGATAGTAAAAGCATTCCTCCGATGCTCGCTAATAACAGAATGAGCATTAAGGATTGATTTTGAGAAACGTTCTTTTTTCGAAAGTCTTGCAGTTGGCTTGCTAAAAATATTCCAATACCAATAACGTAAGAGAATCCAATCATTGGGTGGCTTGGCAAAATAATTTGACAGAGATATGTGAACCAAGTTCTAAAATTTTCAGTATTAGGCGCATCCCCATCATTGATTCTCAAAAATGTTGCTCTAGTCCATTCACTAAATGCATGGCGAGATCCGCTGAGATCAAGCAAGTCTCCAAGAGCATATTCTCTAAAGGATGGCAGGAGTAAGGCGCTGATGAAGATTGTAAAGATGAGTGCTAGTACCCACACATAGAGTAAACCTGTCAATTTGGAAACAAGCCATAGCAATAACAAGGCAAAACCAATTGCAAGGAAAACGGGTATGAAAAATGGGTTGGCTATTGCAAACCCGAGCACTATGTAGAAAGCGCTTTTTAAGATATCTACACTTGAGGCAGTCTTTTTTTTGCCATCAAAATGCATGAGCACTGCCGTGCTCGTCAGAGCAATTAAGGGCAGTAGGAAAGAGATCTTGGCGCCAAACGCAAGACCTAAAAAAATCCAGTAGGGCTTGCCCAGACTTAGATCATTTTTCTTGTACAGGTATAAAAAAATAGCAGCACATAAAAGCATGATGGGCTCAGGCTTTGGCATGCTCATATAGTAGCTGTTGTAGGGCAACACTATTAATGTCAGCAGGGCTGCAAACCGAATAGCTGGCCTTTGAATAAAGGTGTGTGTTAACAGTAAATATGCTAATAAAAGAAAGACGGTGCCCGCTTCTCGGCTGGCAATGATTTGACCAGATTCGCCGAATAGTTTTGTTGGAATGAGGGCGGCTAGTGCTAATGCGTTCCAGAGGATACGGCCATAACGGTAGTCACTCCCGTCAGAGACAAGCCAGAGGAATTCATCAATTCCAGAAGGGTTAAGAATCTTAATAATGGGGTAAAAAGTAATCTGTTCATCTATGAACAGATATCGAGGATTGAGGTTATTGCTGTTTCCCCAGAGGGTTAGGGCGAGCACACCCAAAATCAACAAGCCAGTTAATAAACCCCAATATAAATTGATTAACCCCTTGCTCTTCATCATTAAATTTGATGCAGAAGTGCTCTTAGCTCGATGAAGTCTTCAAAACTACAGTCTGGAGTATTTTCACCCTCTCCCAGCTCCACACCATGGTGAATTTTTTGGAATGTCACTGCATTGATGGCTTTTTTAGCGCCGCCAATATCGTTTTTTGGGCTATCGCCAATCATCCAGATTGTGTCGCCTTTTGTTTGAACCTTTTCTAGTGCCAGCTGAAATGGCGCTGCGTGTGGCTTCTCTTGGCCAGCCTCTTCGCTGGTAACAATGCAGTCAAAATAGTGATCAAGTCCAAAGTAAATCATCTTGCGGAACTGAATTTGAGCAGTCAGATCAGTCACGATTGCAGTAGGAATGCTATTCAGACGAAGATCGTCTAAAAAATCTTTTGCATTGGGAAACAAATTTGCATTGGCAAGAAAAGTTCTCCAGTAGGTTTGCTCTAAATCTAACGCAAATAGCACTTGTGATCCCAACCCTAATAACTCCAACATCTTTTGCATGTAAAGCAATCTACTATGGGAGGCTGCTGTATTTTTGAGTTGTGCTTTGGTCAGTTCTTTTGCCTTTAGAAAGGCATCGTCAAATGTTTTTTCAGGTAAATTGAAATTATTGGTGACTTTTATCCTGATGGCATTGAGTGCTACGTCGTGGGCTGGATCATAAGGGTAGAGTGTGTTATCCAGATCAAATAAAACACAATCAGGCTTGATCTTGAGTTTTTCTGGAGAGGTGATCTTCATCATACGTATCGTCTAGCCAAAAGTTGATCTATGTGCACTAGTGTAATGAGTTGCATTAGTCCCAAGGAACCATTTTCCCATTGAGGGCTTAGATCTAGAAAGTCCTTCAAACGAGGGCACAGCATGGCAGCAGCCATCTCAATATCGGCCGCTGTTACATCACCCTCAATGCTTAACTCTATCGACTGGGAGCTTTGGTTCCATTCATGATCGACATGTAAGCCACAAACCCCCACTAGCACTCTCGTAAGGTCATATTGATTTAAGCCAATTTTTGACTCTATGGATAGCTTGAGGCTGATGGATTTAATATTTTGAGAGCGATCTTGAGCATGGTTTGAATTAATGGGTTTTAGGGAGAAGCAGAGGTCGGCTTGATTTTTTTGTGGGTAAATGAATTTTTCACCATCCTCAACACGCTTCTCAATGGAAGTTAAAACCTTTTCTTCCGAATGACCACGTTCGCCAACATCCCGCTCAATTTTTAGACGACGTCTTAGGTCTTCGTCAATGTTTAAGAAAATCTTCAGGTCAATACACTCTCTGAGGATTGGCAGATGAAGGGTGTGTAAGCCACTAGCAATGATGATGTCATTGCTATCTAAATTTGCGCCAGTAGTGAGCTTGCCTGTTTCGTGGTTGTAGTGTCTAGAGTGGATGGACTTTCCAGCTGAGAGGCTGACTAGGTCTCTGCTGAAGGATTCCAAATCATTTGCCATGGGGTTTAAGTGTGTCATTACCTGCCACAAGGGCTTGTGACGATCCCATAAGTGGTAATCATCCCCCGATAGGGTAGTTACAGAGTGTTCACCAAACAGTGCTGATATGGCATTGCTTAGGGTATCTTTTCCAGAGCCAGAGTCACCACTAATGCCGATGACAAAAGGCTTCCTGCTCAATTTAAAGTAATCATTTTCTCCAATCGTCTTTTTCCAAATGAGCGCAATGAGGACGATCCCAGTAGCTACTAAGAGTGTGTGTAGTAGAGACTCAATCCTTCCTATTGGAAGATTCGCTAATGCAGGTACTTGACTGGTATTGGTGATGGCTAAGTTGCTCAGAACAAAGACGATCGAAAAAATAGTGCATAGAAAAAAAGCTTTTTTGCCACCAACCGCTTGGAAGTAAAGCAGTAGTGGCACACACCAGATAAACCAGCCTGGGGATGCCGGGGTTAGTAAGACAACGGTCAGAAAAGCGACACCAAGCGTTGCCTGAAACAATTCGAAATTAATGCGCTTAACGGACCATGCAACATAGATGGCGAGTAGATAAGCTAAGGGCGTAAGGTAAATGGATAAAGCGGGACCTAGAGAAAGCGAGAATTGATAGAGCTTGGGAATTTCTGGATTGCTCGCTATCATTTGCATGGCACCAGATGAAGCAAGAAATGGCGCAATAAAAATGACGAGTGCAATAAAAAAACCTTTTGCAAATTGGGAAAAAATTTGACGAGTAGGCTTATTGTGAAAAAAGTAAATGAGAAAAAAAGGCAGCGCCAATACCATGCTCAACTTGGCCGATATCGCACAAAGTAATAGCACTCCAGAGCCAAAGGCTTTATTGTTTTTTAGTTGAAACAGTGAGAAGGCAAGGAGTGCAACGGGAATGATGTCATTAAATCCTAAGTAATAGGTGCTAAATAGCAGAATGGGTGAAAGCCAATATCCCAATAAAACCAGTTTTGGGCGACTGGGGATATTTAGACTGAATGTATACAGCAGGCTCAAATCAAAAACGAGTAGCGTGAGTAAGTAGCCAAAGCTAGCACTAAGCTCAAGCAAGTGCGTGATGGCTGCCATTGGTAAAAAAGCTAGCCACATGACATAGCCATATGGGAAGGCAAGTGCGGAATTCGACTGAGCTAACCAAGCTGACCATGGGTCAAGTGTTAGATTGGAAATACTGGCATCTATAAAAGGTGCGTACCAATTGATAATTGGGGCTGCAGAAAGGGCAAAATAGGCTAGTCCGAAACGAATCAGCAGTCCAAGCCAAAAGAGGGGGCTTCGAAAAATCACCTTAATAATGCCAGCATTTATTGCCATAATTCAGGCCTCTTGGTGCATACCGCATCAGCAGTGATATTTCTGGCTTTGAGCAATTTCTGAAGTGCTGGGATTTCTGTATCAGCATCGCGACCTTGAAGCTCAGGCGATACTAGGCAGAGTTTGAAATGAGCTGCTTTCAATTGCTTAGCGTCATCTTCGCTCAGGGGAAATTTAGTGAAGCAGTCTACCCAAATCCAGTCAGCCTTATCTTGTAAGGTTAAGGCGGTATCAATGGATTCATATTCGGAGACACGGACTGCTAAGCGTTTTTCACCGAGCTTAGCCCACTTAATTAAAAACGGGAATGATTGATCCAGAAAGAAGTAATTGCTAATCCCACGCTCTTTCATCAACTCAATCAATCTTGTCTCGAGACCTTCTTCTTTGACATTGAGAATTAGTGTTTGATGTTGGTAGTGCTTGAGCCATTCGCTGAAATCCTCTCCTTGTACAAAAGGGTCGTGATGAATAGTCAGTTGTTTGCCCCAACTGCGAATATCTACTTCTATGCCAAATTCGGATGGGGTTTGTGAAAGTTCTGCAATCGTATTTTTACGATGGGCAATGATTTGCATTCTAGATCTGCTTTTTGAGTTCAAGGCTAAATTGAATGGTTCTCATGATGAATTTCTTTTTTGCTTTCCAGTCGATATTCCAGTGGGATGCGCCAAAAATGCGTTTGCTAAATTTTACTGGGAATCGCTTAATTGCTAAATTCTTCTTTTGGGCCATAAAGTAGACAAAAAGGTCCAATGAGAAGTCTTTAGGTGCTATTTCTGCCCAAGACTCAAAAAATGTCCTGGGGAAGAGGTTTGGCTGTGCATTGATGTCCCAAAAGACTCTTTTGAACAGAATGGTTTCAAAAAGGCTCATACCGGCTGTAAATAGGGCATCTGACAGAGGCCTGCCATAACGTTGACCTTTGACCATGATTTGACCGCCAAACCTCTCAAAAAGCGTTATCCCTTGCAAGATGTCAACGGGATCGGTTTGGAGGTCGGCATGGGTCCAACCTAAAATATCGCCAGTAGCTACATTTAGGCCGCTTGTGATGCCAAAACCATAGCCTTGATTTACCTCTACACGAATCGACCGGCATCCAGGGTATTTAGGCAACAAGGCATTGAGTACGGCAGGGGTTTCATCGGTAGAGCCGTTATCCACTAATATCACTTCAATATTGCCCTTTTCTACTAAAGGCACGCACCTACCCAACAACTGCGGAATGCTCTTGGATTCGTTGTAGCAGGGGATAATCAATGAAAATTTCATTTTGTTATGCTTTGAGATGTTTAACAACACTCTAATCCTTGTCAAATTAAATTAGAAACTGAGACCCTGATGATTCGCGGCACACTGAACAAATTACGCATATATAAAGAGTTGCCTATGCTGAAATTGCAGGATAGTGACGCATCTGAGCAATTTACTAACCAAAAAATTTCCCCAGTGGTTTACCAGACCTGGGAGGACCATTTTTTCGGTAAGACCCATTTTAAGGAAATTCAGCAATTTAGGGCTTTAAATCCTGAGCTTGATTTTAAACTTTTCGATAAGTCTCAAAGAGAATCATATATGCAAGAATTCTGGGGTGAGCATGCAATATATCCAATTTTTACTCAGTCTCAATTTGGTCCCATGCAGGCAGATATCTTCCGTTATTGCTTGCTATTTGAGCGTGGAGGCTTTTATTTTGACATCAGTAAGGGGTGCACGACCCCTTTAAGCTCTTTTTTAGGAAATACTAGCAGCGCGTTAATTTCTTTTGAATCGCACGATTGCGTTATTCCCCCCGGTCCAGTTTTAGAACATCGACTGCAATGTGCAGAAAAACAAGTGCTTCAATGGGGTATGGGATTCGCAAAAGGTCATCCAATATTAAAAAAGATGATTGAAAATATCTGCTTACATTACCCACTGTTTAAGGGCAAGTCATTTGAAAACCCAAAAAATGCAATCTTAAGATTTACGGGCCCTGGAATGTTTACAAAGTCAGTGCGTGAATATTTTGAAAATCAAGAGGATGAAACTGTAGCGCAAGCAGGGGTTGACTTTAATGGCACTGGAATATTTGCGTTAAAAGGTTCATGGGCGAGGTACTCTAGAGTACCTTCATATGTGAACAGCAGAAATCAGCCAATTATTTTCTGATGAGATTACAAAAGCTTTGGAGCTTGGATGCGGGCAATCGCCCTTTGTATTGGGCGCTGATTTGCCTCTCCCCGGCCTTTATTCTGGGGTATGGGCTTTACTCCACCCAGCCGAGTAATGTCGTTTATTTATTGTATTTTGCTTTAGTAGTTTTAAACTTACGCAAGTTTCTCCCCAAACAATCGAGCCTGTTTTTGACTGTCTCCATAGTGCTTTACGGGGTTTCAATTTATTTTTACCCAATAACTCTCTTCGCCTTACCTTTTTTTATTTATAGCTCTGATGTAGCTAATGAGCCAAAGCAATCAGCGTCTATTTTTTATCGAGCCGCACCTCTGATCTTCAGTGTTTTTGCTCTCGTAGGGCTTACCGTTGGTATTGATTGGTCGGTATACGATGCTCAGCTTTTCATTAAGCCATTAGGGTTTTATGCTGGATTTCTCTTACTGCTGTTATTTGCTCTCACTCCATTATTTTTTATACGCCTTAAAGCAGTTCAAACACTCACTTGCGGGCTTGGGTTTGTATCGATCTTTTTCCTAGTTGGCTTCGGACTTGATTGGGGCTACTGCCTTTATTTGTTTTGTTCCTTGTTGTTCATCACACTGATTGGCGACGACCGGTCAGTAGTTTTTAAAGCCAGTGTGTCGCGTATTTCATTATTGGTTGTGATCTTGTATTCCCTCTTGTGGAATATCCCAAATCATTTTGAAGGTTTGCCTGGTTTGGGACTATATGGAGCGATATATAGGCACTATCCAGCGCTAAATCTCGAAGATCCTTTGAAACATCCATTCTGGAGAGAAGCTGGAGAGCGCTATGAAACTGTAAAAGTTGGGGCTGATAGAAATGCCCTTTTGCCAGATTCGGCCAAGCTTCAATTTTTTTTGAAGCGCTCTGGTATTAAGGGCATTGAGTTTTTAGATGCTGCTAATTCAGGACTGAAGGAAAGGCCTTCAGGTTTTAATACGTTTTATATATTGGATGATTGGCGTTTTAGTCCCCAAATTCGATTTTCTCCAGACACCTCTGTTGACCTATTGGCGCGTATTGATGGATATTTGGTTTATGCCCCAGGCTGGAAGGTATGCAAAAATTGCCGAGAGATTGCTAAGGATCTGCAAATCGAGGCACTTCCATCAAAGACGGTTGTTGGACAGCTCATTTCTTTTGGCGAGACTCACTCTGGGGTTCAATTATTGGGCAACGGTTGGTCTAAGCCCGAGGCTTGGGGGGTTTGGTCCGAAGCTCAGGTAGCGACTGTTTTTTTTCCAAAGCCTGAGCAAAATGCTAAAAAGTTGACTTTGGATTTACGCGCATTTATTTCGCCAGCGCATTTAGATCAGATCATGGCGGTTTTGGTTGACGGTAAAGTTTCCGGCACATACAGATTTGACAAAGGGGAGGGCAACATCATTGATATTACGTTGCCTGCTAGCCCAGACAATTTTTACAAAATAACATTTGAATTAAAAAACCCAATTCGACCAGTTGATCTTGGTTTTAATAAAGATAAGCGCTTATTAGGTATTGGCTTGGTATCTGCGAGGTTTGAGAGGTAGACCTTGGGAGGCAGTTATAGAGTACTTTTTTAGGTTTGGACTCTAGCATCTGCAGCCAATGTATATGGGTGGCTATTCCATAGAGCAAAACAGTGTTGCCAATACTCAAACGTTTTTAAATCGTTGGGCGTTCCCCAAGAAATATAGTGATCAACCTCGAATAGCTTGCATGTCATACCTAAGTTGAGGGCATCGTTGATGCAGGAGTCCAAATAAAACTCACCATTGACTTTGCCATCCCTATGCTTCAGTGACTCAATACAGTTTCTCAATATAGTCGCATTTCTGAAGGTAAAGGTTCCAATGACAATCGGATCCGTTGCTGGAGATGCTAGCGGCTTCTTCACGGAGATATTTTTAATATCCCCATCTTGATCTGCATTGATCCAGCCATACATTTGTGGATGCCTTGCGGCATTAGCGTGTTTGCGTGCCGCCCACACAATGACATCTACGTTGGGATCTTTTTGTAGTTGGTCAAAAGCCATCCTGTTATATAGCGCACCGTTATCGCAAGCCCCTACAGTGATGGGCTCAGAGTTATCACCCATTTTTTCAATTAATGCCTCAAGCCCTATCAGGGTAGTAGATGCCTGACCATCTGTTACTTTTTCAACCACGTGAAATAGGGCATTGGGGTAATCACCTCGAATCTCTTTTTGAATATCTTCTAAGCCAGGCATATCTGCTCTGAGCACAAAGATTTGATTTTTGCTGGGTGGCAAGTCATTGCTAGCCTGGATCACCATGGGCTTGCCAGAAACCTCGATTAGAGGTTTTGTGACTTTATAACCTTCATTGCTGAAGCGTTGCCCTAAGCCCGCCATGGGAATGATGAGATTGCCATAAGGAGCAGGCTTTAAATCCGGCGTTAATAATTGCTCAAAGGTCTTGTGCCAGCCTTGATATTCCACTAGATCTTCCGGCGTACCCCACTGCATAAAGTATTCGATGGGATAGACGGCTATGGGCATTTTTTTTGCCAGCATGGATTTGTAAGCTAGGCTGACGTAGTATTCGCCATTGAGATCTAAGCCATTTTTAATGGTGTCATTAAAGGCATCCAACATGACTTTGCCGCTAGAAAAATAATAGGTTCCGCTAGAGGCATATTCATTCATTCGATTGTCTGTGTAGGGCTGTTTTTCTTGTATATCCTCCAGCCAACCATTCGTTTCTAGTATGTAGGCATAGTTAGTGCTACCTAGGCTGTGTGGGTGAAATCCTTTGTATGCAGGAATGGCACCTTTGCATTGATTCTTTTCCACGGTGCTTTTGAAATCTTCCCAATCCCAATAGCAAGCAAAGTCGCAATAATTAACGATTGTTTGCTTATTAAGCGAAATCAAATCTTGCGCTTGTAAGACTGCGTAAATGGGGCCTAATTTATGGGAGGCAATTCCCAGAATTCTTCCAGTGGGGCACAACTGAGTGAGCGTTTCTTGAAGCTTGTACTCAGGATGATCTAGATGCTCTTGATTGCAAATGAAAATAAAGTCAGTTTCTTTGGGAAAGAGATCAATCACATGGGCAATAATGGGTTTTCCATCCACGTCAATGAGTGGTTTAGGAAGTGTATAACCTGCTTTGCGAAAGCGCTCGCCAAAGCCAGACATGGGGATGATGATTTGGTAGTTGGACATTTGGCTAGCGAATCAATTAATTGACTGCCGATATTTTTCAGCATCCCAATTAGTTAGCTCAGCTACCTGCTCATCAGAAAGGTAATTTAGTGCTGATCCCACTTCAATTCGGGAAAGGACTTCGGCATGACATAAAAGCATGGCTTCCACCATTACAGAGGCTGATTCATGAATAAACACTCCGACCTTAGGAATCAAAATATAAGACGCTTTTATGGATGAACTCATTTGATTGACATCATCCACGATGAAAGCATTTTTACCTAGAAAAACTGCCTGATCGGGATATAAAACATTGTTGTTTTGGCTGATGGAGTCAAGCGATAGAGGATCACATGCCAGTTGATGTAGTTTTGGATTGTTTGGTAGGCGATAGCCAAATTGTGTTATTGAGTTTGCTAGTTTATTTAGAGCGGTTACATCAACAGCGATCTCTCTTACGGGAACTGAGAGTGCATCAATTACCTCAAGGCTGATGGCCTTTGCCTGTTCTGTAGTATCGGCACTTACTACCAAACCATGATTTTGCAAAATAAAGATTGAGCATTGGCCAAATTTGGAATGCCCACTAATCGCATTGGCCAGATCACGACCAGGTTTGACATAAGGAGTGAGTGCCCAATTCAAATGCTGCAAGCGCGATTTCAAAATATCTTCAGGATTTTTTTGCGCTACATGAGTCAATATATGGACTGGATGGGTATGGACCACTACTGACTCATCCAATAGAACATGCAGAGAGGTTTCAATCGAGGCGCGCAGCGCCGGGCTTTGAGATACACCCTTTTGCCAGTCAGAAGGAAATTCATCCCGACCAGAGGCAAGCCACTGTTTACTGCGATCAAGAGCTAAATTAAGGAAAATATTCTCTTTTTCAGCGTTTTCTAGCCACTTTCCAGAGGCCTTGATCCAAAGTGAATTTGATGCGGGATCCTTAAAGGAGATATTTCCTCCACCCCCTTGAATGATGAGGGGGTCAGAGCCCAAAAAGCTCGATATTTGGTTAATTGAGGCGGGGACCATAAAATAGACTGTAATCGAGTCACGAGGGATGGTTTGAGTCCTTCGATTTTAATTGATTTACTGGTATTTACAGAGATAGAGGTTTTGTGGGTTTTTCAGATGAATTCAATCAAGCTGATGGCCAGCGTATTTTGGTGACTGGCGCTACAGGCTTTGTCGGCTCTCGATTAATTGCTTCTAAAGAGGCTCAATCACACTTTATAAAATTTCGCGCGGCCACTAGAGGGCCTCTTGATATGAGTAGCCCAAATGTCGAAGAGGTGAGAATTCCCGATATTTCCATAAATACGGACTGGTCTATGGCTTTATCGAATGTGGATGTCATCATTCATTTGGCTGCCAGAGTGCATGTCATGCACGATAAAGTCGACGATCCGCTTCAAGCCTACCGAGAGGCAAATGTAACCTCTACCTTACATTTAGCTCGGCAAGCAGCTAAAGCCGGTGTTAAACGCTTTGTTTTTTTGAGCTCTATTAAGGTGAATGGTGAAAGAACCAAACCGGGGCAGCCTTTCATAGAGGGGGCCCTGCCATATCCGGCAGATCCATATGGCATTAGTAAATTAGAGGCAGAAGAAGGTATTCAGGCCATTTGCAAACAAACCGGCATGGAGTTTGTTTTTATTCGACCACCGCTGATATATGGCCCTGGGGTCAAGGCAAATTATTTAAAATTAATGCAATTGGTTCGGAAACGTTTACCACTTCCTTTGGGCGACATCTCGAACCATCGAAGTATGTTGGCTTTGGATAATTTAGTTGACTTTATTCTTTTGGCAGCAAGACATCCAAAAGCCGCTAATCAACTATTTTTGCTCTCAGATGAAGAGAGTCTTTCTACTACACAACTCATTCATCAAATAGCCTTATCGATGGGGTTTGCTTCTGCACGTTTAATATCTCTGCCAGTGCAAGTTCTGAAAATGATTGGTCAATGTCTTGGTCAATCTGCCGCCATTGAGCGCCTGACTGATTCTCTAGAGATTAATAGTCAAAAGGCGCGAGACTTATTGAATTGGAGTCCTCCGCTAAGTGCACAAGAAGGAATACAGTTGACGGTGGACGATTTTCTTTCCCATCAGAAGGTGATGTAGTTGAGCAAACGAATCTTTGACCTTCTACTTGCTAGCCTCTTGGTGGCGCTATTTTTTCTGCCTATGTTGCTGATTGCCTTGGCGGTAAAGCTTAGCTCTAAAGGGCCAGTCATTTTCTTGTCTGAGCGGGTGGGAAAAAATAACCAGCTCTTTTGGATGCCAAAATTTCGTACTATGCGAATTAACACGCCCAACGTAGCCACTCATCTATTGATTGGTGCCAACCAATATCTCACCCCAATAGGTGGTTTTTTGCGTAGGTCAAGTCTGGATGAGCTCCCGCAATTATGGTCCGTTATTTGCGGGGATATGAGCTTTGTGGGCCCAAGACCAGCTCTATTTAATCAGGCGGATCTCATTAATATGAGGACTGCAGTGGGTGTGGAGCGCCTAACGCCTGGAATAACTGGCTGGGCGCAGGTTAACGGCCGCGATGAATTGGAGTTAAGTAAAAAAGTCGACTTTGATCGGCAGTATCTACTTGAGCAATCTTTGAGGTTTGATATTTATATTCTGTGGATGACGGGGATTAAAGTTTTTAAGCGTGAAGGTGTTTCTCACTAGAATGTGGGTAATTGTCAAAATATATGAAAAATAACATCCTGAATCTTCCTAGATGGCTAAAGCAACTTATTGCAATGCTGGTGGATGTTGTTTGCGCAATCTTAGCAACCTGGCTGGCTTATTCTTTGCGCTTAGAAGAATGGCATGGTTTCATTCCACAGCAAAAGTTTGCTTATCTAGCAGCCGTACTGTTGGCAATCCCTGTATTTATTAAATTCGGGGTATACAAGACCGTTTTGCGCTTTGCTGGGGCACATAGCATTGCCATGATGGGTAAAGCAATTGCCATCTATGGAATTTTGTATTTCACAGCCATTTTCATGCTGGCCTCGCCATATATCTACCGCAGTATCGGGCTTGTTCAGCCGGTGATTCTGTTTATATTGATGGCAGCTTTCAGGGTGCTCGCTAGTATTGGCTTTGGTTTTAGTTCACACGGTAAAAATGGGCGCCCGGTATTGGGGACGCTATTGATATATGGAGCAGGCCACTCGGGAATGCAAATTGCCACTGCGCTTCGCCAATCTGGCCAATATTTTTTGGCGGGCTATATCGACGATAGCCCTCAATATCAAGGCAGCATGATCAATGGTTTGATGGTCTATACCCCAACTGAAATCACTAGACTGATTGAGACGCATGGGGTTAGTGATATTTTGCTAGCGATGCCTTCCATTGGGCGCACAAGGCGCAATCAAATTTTGCAAAGCCTACGCGAGCATCGGGTACACGTTCGCTCATTACCGGATTTGGTTGACTTGGCTCAGGGCAGAGTGACTGTTTTGGATATGAAGGAATTAGAGCCTGATGATCTATTAGGGCGCGAGTCGGTTGAGCCTGATGCGAAACTGATTTCTAAAAATATCTTTAATAAGGTTGTGCTGGTCAGTGGCGCAGGGGGCAGTATTGGTTCTGAGCTGTGCAGGCAAATTCTCAGAGCTCAGCCACAAAAACTTTTGTTAATTGATCATAGTGAATTTAATCTCTATGCCATTGAGGCTGAATTAAACAGCATCGTACAAGCTTCGGGTGGCGACCTCGCAGAAAAGATAGTCCCAATCCTAGGTAGCGTCAAAGATGAGCGTAGATTAAAAGAAATCTTCACCCAATGGCCTGTCGATACGGTCTATCATGCGGCTGCTTATAAGCACGTGCCTTTGGTGGAATGTAACCCGATTGAGGGTTTAGAGAATAATGTCATTGGCACTCTAAACTTAGCCACTGCCGCTCAAAAACAAGGCGTTTCTAGTTTCGTATTAATTAGCACTGATAAGGCGGTTCGCCCTACAAATGTTATGGGGGCTACTAAGCGTTTTGCAGAGTTAGTTCTGCAGGCTTTGGCTGAATTAAACAAAGGAACGGGAACTTGTTTTTCCATAGTCCGCTTTGGAAATGTCTTGGGATCAAGCGGGTCGGTAGTGCCTTTATTCCGCGAGCAAATAAAGGTTGGCGGCCCCATTACCTTGACGCATTCGGATGTTACTCGATATTTCATGACCATTCCAGAGGCCGCCCAACTGGTCATTCAAGCCGGCGCCATGGCTAAAGGTGGCGAAGTATTTGTGTTGGACATGGGCGAGCCCGTCAAGATTTATGACCTGGCGCGACGCATGGTCCAGCTCTCCGGCTTATCTGTTCAAGATGAGCAAAATCCTCATGGAGATATTGAAATTGTTGTGACTGGATTGCGGCCAGGGGAAAAACTCTACGAAGAGTTACTCATCGGAGATAACCCAGCTGCAACCACACATCCGCGGATCATGATGGCTAGAGAAGACTATTTGAGTTTTCCGGACTTAATGCAAGAGCTTGAGCTGCTAAAAGCTGCCATTCAGGAATCCAACATTGAGCAACTAATTGGCCAACTCAAAAAATTGGTTCACGGCTATCAACCAGTTTAATTAGGCTTATTCAAGCCTTTACTTAAATTCAGCAGATTCAATACCAATAGCAATTTGCCGAACATCTTTATTGATACCTAAATCAATTGGCTTAGCAGCATTTGATAGATTTAAGCTGATCTTCATGTCTGGACCATCTTTGGGCACGGGAATCGTCAACTGATTACCATCATCTTTAGAAAATTGTGCATCCTGCACTTGCTTTCCGTTAATAAATACCTGGATGTGTTGTATTGGTATTGAGCCATTTACTAATGCGCGAAACTGTACTTCAACGTACCTTGGACGATTGCTTGAAAGTGGAAAGTGAATGCTAGCTTGGGCTCCTTTTGACCACGAACCCCATTGCTCTGGTTGCTGCCAGCCCTCCGAGAGATATTCAAGGCCTCTATCCAATTCTGAAAAGTACATTTTTTCACCAGCATTGACTGGTGGTAGAAGGGCATCCTTATGATATTTAAATATACTTAAAATTGGTTTTTGATCAATGATAATTTCATCAACTAGCTCGTATTGGTAATTAGATTTAAACCTATCAGAACTTTGATCTTTGCGCGCCTGTTTGCTTGCAATGATGTACTGGGCCTCATTATAAGTATCTGGTGATTCAATTTTTTCACGCTCTTGTGGGCTTAGTATTAACAGATTTTGTAGATAGGGCATTTGCCAGCCGCCCGGCCATTGATATCCACGCCCAGGCCATACTTTTAAATGCCCCTCTTTATTTATTTTGAGGATTCTTTCAAGAGCAATTTTATTGGCAAGCCCCCAATAATCCACCTCAAATTCTCGGTCCCAATTTTTTGCAAATGCATTGAAATAAATATTTTGCAAGGGATGGTTGATTATCATCCAATGTATTGTTTGACTGCATGAGATAAGCACCACAATGCTGAGTATGGCTTGAATGAATTTATTGTGAAGTTGTCGATGCAAATATACAAGACCATGAGTCGTGATCAATATAAATGCGGGATATAAAAAGTAAATATGTCGCCAGCCGTTATATAGGATGGAGTGAAGGACAATAATTGCCGCAATTGGACCTAAAAGCAGACTAAGGAAGATCAGATCCTGTAGTTGATTCTGGTTTGCCCATATCCTCCAGTGATTGCGAATGAGCTCAACCAGAGTTTTCAGAGCGCCAATACAAAAAAGTATTAGATACAGAATTGGGGTAGAGATGCCAATCCAAGCTGGAATGTAGTACCAAGGCAAATTGGTTGCCTGGACGATTGCCCCTTGAAACATGAATTCAGGGGCCCAGCGAAATTTAGCCATATTGGAAAATGCTTGGGCAAAGTTACTTAATGGTCCATCCCACAAAAATGGCCAAAATAAAATGGTAAAGATCGCGCAGGTAAATAAAAATAATGCGATATTGCTAAGTAACTTCGTAAGGCCACTCTCTTCTTTTAGCGTCTTAATTCCTAAGACAATAATGGTAAGCGCTGGAATAATCACTGCCATTAGACGAGTGTCAATTGCAATTGCGCATACAAGACCATGAAGTATGGCGCCTTTCCAATTAGGCTTTATAACAAAGCTTATGGTGGTGTTCATGGCAATTGCAAAGACTGATAAAAATACAAGATCCTTGCTGTTGTAAAAAGCATCTGCAAATATTCTTGGGCTGAGAATTAAAAATGTTGCAGCAATCAGTCCAATGCGCCAGTCGCTAAACCTGCGTGCAGCCATTTTATAAACCGCCAAGACTCCGGCGCAGAAAAATAAAAAGGTAAATAGGTGCCGTGCAAAGTAAATATCCCGATCTTGCTTTAAATTGAATGCAAGCTCTATGACGATGGCAGGTAATTCAAATATAACGCCGTAATCACGGTCTGTGATTTGGCTGAGATTTTTGGGGAACTGTGCCAAGGCTTCATTATTTAATAGCGATTGAATGTTGAATTTGTGCGCAATATGATTGATATTTGTTGCGCCAATTAGTCTTTGCGCTGGCTCATCAATGGATATGCCGTAGTCTTGATAAATAAATAATCCGAGGCATAAAAGTACCATGAAGAATATGGTCACCATCGGTTTTCTCAGGGTATGATTGGGATTATTTATCATATTTATCAGCTATATAGGCGTTAGTATATATACCAACAGCATCAATTAGCTTAAATAATAGTTGGACTTTCCTGAGATCAGCCAAATATGAATCAGCCAAAGAAAATTTCTGTCGTGGTGCCTTTTTATAATGAAGGCGCAGGGATTACTCATTTTTATAGAGAAATTACATCAATTTTAGATGGGCTTTCCCATTGTCATTTTGAGTTAGTTTGCGTAGATGATGGAAGCACTGATGACACCTTGATTCAGTTAATTGAGCTCTCTAAAGTAGATGCTCGCGTTCAAGTCATTGAATTCTCAAGAAATTTTGGTAAAGAAGCAGCGTTAACTGCTGGCATTGATTTTGCTTCTGGCGATGCCGTTATTCCAATTGATGCGGATTTGCAAGACCCTCCCGAGTTAATTTCAAAGATGATTGCACTTTGGAATGATGGTGCTGAAGTGGTATTGGCCAAAAGAGTAGATCGTTCATCGGATTCTGCTTTAAAGCGCATTACTGCATCGGCCTTTTATAGATTACATAATTACCTTTCGTCTGAGGCGGTAATTCCAGAGAATGTGGGCGATTTCAGGTTAATGGATAGGGTAGTCATAGATGCGCTGAAAAGGCTACCAGAGCGCCAAAGGTTTATGAAAGGGTTGTTTGCTTGGGTTGGCTTCAAAACGGTGACTCTTGAATATTCAAGAAGCGCAAGGATTGCAGGTGAAACCAAATTCTCTGGGTGGAGATTATGGAATTTCGCAATTGAGGGAATAACCAGCTTTAGCTTGATTCCACTTAAGATCTGGACTTATCTGGGTGTTGTCGGTGCAGTTTTCGCATTTTTTTATGCGCTATTCGTTATTATCCGGACGCTCATTTTCGGTATTGATTTGCCAGGCTACGCATCCTTATTAGTGGTAAGCCTATTTTTTGGTAGCTTGCAACTGATTAGCCTTGGTATTTTGGGAGAATACATCGGCAGAATTTATTTTGAATCCAAGCATCGGCCTCTTTATATAGTTCGTAAATCGCATGGGCAGGCTTCAGGCTAGCCCCTTGCCTCATTGAGGCTCCTCAACAACCGATGAAGTGGTAAGTCCTTATCCTAGATAAAGTTAGCCCAAGCTTTGAATTCATAATAAAATCATAGAAATTCATAAATTATGACAATCAAGCACCCTAATCTTCCTTCAAACCGTACCTTTGGACTCCTCTTTATAGGAGTTTTTGCTGTTTTAGGCGCTTATGGTCTGTGGAAGAGTTGGCAATTAGACTTGATCAAGGGGCTTTTTGTTTCTTCTGCAGTATTGATTGTCATTACCCTTTTTGCTCCAAAAATATTAAGCCCCTTCAATAAGGCTTGGTATCAGCTTGGATTGCTTCTCGGTAAAGTTGTTAGCCCGATTGTTTTGGGCATTCTCTTTTTTGTTGTGATTACACCAGTAGCAATCGTGATGAGAATAGCGGGCCGAGATGCCTTGCTGCTCAAAAAGAGAATTGTTGATTCATATTGGATTGATCGCAAGCCGCCCGGTCCAGAACCAGAATCATTTAAAGAACAATTTTAAGGATTATCTATGTCATTTATTAAAGAGCTTTGGAAGTTTTTGCGAGTACGTAAGAAACTTTGGTTGCTTCCAATCATTATTGTGATGGTAGTTTTAGGAGGCTTGTTGATACTGGCCGCTAAGAGTGCTGTGGTAGCGCCATTCATCTACACCCTGTTTTAAGAAAAACTCCGTACATGAAAATTCTGGGTATTTCTGCGTACTACCATGATTCTGCAGCATGCTTGGTCGTGGATGGTGAGGTAGTTGCTGCTGCACAAGAGGAGCGCTTTACCCGCAAAAAGCATGACCAAGATTTCCCCAATCTAGCGATTGAGTATTGCTTAAGTGAAGTAGGGTGCAAGCCAGAAGATATCGATTATGTTGTCTTTTATGACAAACCCTTTCTAAAGTTTGAGCGTTTGCTGGAAACCTATTTAGCCTACGCTCCAGTTGGCTTTCAGTCATTTGCCACTTCTTTACCAGTTTGGCTAAAAGATAAGCTTTTTCAAAAGACCATGATTGCCGATGCACTCAAGGCCATCTGGGGAAAAAATATCGACTGGACTGAACGCCTATTGTTTTCTGAGCATCATTTGAGTCACGCTGCTAGTGCTTTCTTTCCGTCCCCATTTGAAGAGGCTGCAATTCTTACTATGGACGGCGTGGGCGAATGGACAACTACCTCCCTTGCTATTGGTCACGGCTCTGATTTGCAAGTGCACAAGGAAATTCATTTTCCGCATTCTCTAGGTTTGCTCTATTCAGCCATTACCTACTACACCGGATTTAAGGTCAATTCTGGTGAATATAAGGTGATGGGCTTGGCTCCCTATGGCGAGCCTAAGTATGCGCAATTAATTAAAGACAACTTAATTGATATTAAAGAAGATGGCTCCTTTACCTTAGATATGAGCTATTTCAATTACTGTACTGGTCTCACAATGACCAATGCAAAATTTGATAAGTTATTTGGCGGACCCCGTCGCTCTGAAGAGTCTATTTTGACTCAGCGCGAAATGGACTTGGCCGCATCAATTCAGGCGGTAGCAGAAGAGGTAGTCATCAAGCTTGCTAAAGGTATCCGCAAATCGACAGGCATGAAAAATCTGTGCTTAGCCGGTGGCGTTGCACTTAATTGCGTTGCCAATGGCAAGCTTTTACGTGAAAATATTTTTGACAATATTTGGATTCAGCCGGCTGCTGGCGATGCTGGCGGTGCTGTTGGCGCTGCATTAGGCGCTTATTACTTAATGCTCAAGCAGCCACGCATTGTGGATCCTCAATTACAGGATGGAATGAAGGGTTCTTATTTGGGTCCTCAGTACGAGCAATCTGATATTGAAAAGCGTTTGGTATCTGTGGGGGCAAAATTTACCGTTCATTCTGATGCAGAAGTAATTGAGCTTACTGCCCAAGCTCTTGCCGCGGATAAGGCTGTAGGTTGGCATCAAGGGCGCATGGAATTCGGTCCGCGCTCTTTAGGTGGCCGATCCATCTTGGCTAATGCCCGCTCGCCTTCTGCTCAGAAGCTGCTTAATCTCAAAGTCAAATATCGCGAATCTTTCCGCCCATTTGCTCCTAGTGTTCTGCGCGAAGACTTGAATGAGTGGTTTGACATAGATGTTGACAGTCCTTATATGTTGCTAGTAGCCGATGTTCAAAAAGCAAAGCGGCTAGAAATGACTGTAGAGCAACAGCAGCTATTCGGTATTGAAAAACTCAATGTGCCACGCTCACAAATCCCAGCAGTAACCCATGTGGATTATTCAGCGCGTGTTCAAACCATTCATAAAGAGACCAATCCTAAATATCACGCACTGGTAAGTCGATTTAAGGAGTTGACAGGGTGCCCTGTAGTGGTCAATACGTCCTTCAATGTTCGTGGTGAACCAATTGTGTGCACCCCAGAGGATGCTTTCCGCTGCTTGATGGGCACTGAAATTGAATTCTTAGTAGTGGGCAACTCCATTATGCGTAAAGAAGATCAAGATCCAGCTTTAAAGTTGGATTACAAAAACGCTTACGAATTAGATTAATTACCTCTGGTGAGCAGGCATGATTAAAAAATATATTCTCCCAACAATTTTGGCGGCCTTGGCCGCCTATTTATTTTTTAATGCCTATACTCAACGTAGTGTCGCCAGTTTTTTATGGGGATTCAGTTTTGGCTTAATTTGTATTGCACCCTTGACTTCGTTTTTAAGGAACACCCTTGTCACAACGATTTCATTTGTGATCACCTTGGCGATTGCTGAAAGTGCACTAGGTTACCTGCCGACTTTGATAGCTAAAAAACCAGATTCTGGTATCAATACCGTTAAAGACAAATCCATTTACGCCTACTTTGATTCCAACCAAACCTACAACACGCCAGCTTATTGGCATTTAGGTGAATTTGGTAGTCAGCCAAAGCCTGGGGTTTTTACCGCTAAAAAAATTGCGTCTAATGGGCGGGTGCTTTACGACACTGTCTTTACCATTGGCCAAGATGGATTTCGAGTAACACCTCAATACGATGCCAAGCAAATAAATCGCATCAATTTCCTGGGAGATTCTTTTACATTTGGTGAGGGTGTTGCTGATAATCAAACGATGGCTTATTACGTTGGTGACCTGCTAAATCACAATGCAAATGCTAAGCTGAGTCCACTGCAAGTTAAAAATTACGGCATCCATGGATGGGGTGTTCATCAGTCTTTAGCAATACTGCAGAGTAACCTGGATACAAAAGCAAATGTACAGTTTGTATTAACTGCCCCTTGGCATGCGAGTAGAGTGGCTTGCGCAGATTTCTTTACCATGGGCTCTCCAAAATATAAGCTAGAAGATTCTGGCCTAGTAAAGCGCGATGGCTATTGCAGGTCCTTTGCTTGGGTAGAGCACTCACCAAAAGCCTTGCGAGGCTTAATTGCCTCATCCAAAATTTTTAATCTTATCCAAGACAGCTTGCTAGTAATTAATGATCAAGATACACAGATAACACTTTATCTAGGCGTCTTAAAAACCCTTCAGGCAGAAGCAAAGAGTCGCGGTGAAGCTTTAATTATTGGTTTTATTAAAGCTGATGAGAATTGGTTTATAGGCTCGTTTAGCAATGAAAAAATCTTAACCCAGCTAAAAGCTAGCGGAATTCAGGTTATTGATATGACCCTTGCTGATAGGAATGAGAATCTAAGTCCAAAATACTATATTCACGAGTTAGATAAACATCCAACAGGACTGGCTCATTTTGAGAGAGCCAAGCTATTGGTTAACGCAGTTAGTCATTAATGGGTATGGTGGTAGTAAATTTATTTAACATTATCCTTTTTGGATATGCGAACTAATCCCCAAAGCCCTTATGGCAGGATCAAATATCGGCCAGATATAGATGGTCTGCGTGCTATTGCCGTCTGTTTAGTGGTTATATTCCATGCTTTACCCGAGTTAGTACCAGGTGGATTTATAGGCGTAGATATATTTTTTGTTATCTCAGGTTTTTTAATCTCATCTACTATTCTCGAAAATCTTCAGGATGGACATTTCAGTTTTATTGAATTCTATTCTAGGCGAATTAGAAGAATATTTCCCGCCTTGATCACTGTATTGTTGGCATGTTATGTGTTTGGATTTTTTATCTTATTTTCCAATGAAATTGTTCGCCTTGGAAAACATGTGGCCAGTGGCGCTGGATTTTTATCTAATTTCACATTGTGGGCAGAATCAGGATATTTCGATAGCCGCTCCATTGAGAAGCCTCTTCTTCATCTTTGGTCTCTTGGGATTGAAGAGCAGTTTTATATCTTTTGGCCATTAATATTATGGATTGGCTGGAGGGTCAGGGTTAGTTTTTTTTGGATAATTTTTTTAATTGCTGCAGCTTCGTTTATTTGGGATGTTAAGTTACTTTATTCAAATGGTACCCATGTTTTTGATTCTGCGGAATCTATTCAAGCTTTTTACTCTCCATTAACTCGATTTTGGGAGTTGCTTGTTGGTGCTATGACAGCATATTTACTGCAGGAGAATTTTTTGTCTCTCACGCTAAAGCAGAAAATAAAGTCTTACGTTTCACTGATCAATTTCTCCCAATGTAATAGTTTCTTTAGTAACTCAATATCCACCATCGGCATATTTTTGATCGTCTTGGGTGCCATACTGATAGATAAAAACAGTTCTTTCCCTGGGTATTGGGCTTTGTTGCCAACGATTGGGAGTTCCTTATTCATAGCTGCTGGTCCTACCACATTATTCAATCGCCTCTTATCTTATAAATTTTTTATCTGGATTGGGTTAATCAGCTTCCCTTTATATCTTTGGCATTGGCCACTTCTTTCGTTTGCGAATATATTGAATGCAGGAGTGCCAAGGGTGAGATTCAGAGTGCTTTTGGTAATAGCTGGGATCGTTCTATCTTGGCTAACCTATGTCTTTATAGAATTACCGATTCGTTTTGGACCCAATGCCAGACAAAAAACTATTGCCTTAATTATTGCTATGTTGTTGTTGGGGATGTCCGGATTTTTTGCAAACAAAGCAATCAATGGTGCCCAATTTTTTGGGTGGAATAATTTTATAGCTTTTGATTTAAACCAAACGGAATATATAAGTTGTAAGAATGCAGGTATTTTGCGGCATGAAGTATTGGATATTTGTCATCTAGCGCCTAACAAGGGAGCTCCAAATGCTGTGATTATTGGGGATAGTCACGCAGAAGATAAATTTGCAGGAATAGATAAAATTGATGGAAGTCGTCACTGGCTTGTAATGGGGAATTCGACGTGTCCCCCTGTTTTGGGCGTCAAGGTTGAGGGCAAAAATGCTCCAGACTGTGATCTTAAAATGGCGGCTATCTTACAATGGGTAGTCGATAACCCTGAAATCAAAACCGTAGCGCTCTCGTTTTTTGGCAATGCAATTTTGGATAAAAGTTTTGCTGCTAACCATATTAATTCTGATGCGCCATTTAGCCTCTCTATTTACTCCCCCTTATGGCCCAACAAGTCCAAAGTCGAGCTTTTCTTTGAGGGACTTAATTCTGCAATTACTACAATTGAAAAATCCGGCAAGAGAGTGGTCATCATGGTTGATGTGCCTGAGCTTCCATTTTTCCCCTTAGATTGCTTCAGAAAGCATCTGACTTGCGACCAATTAGAGCGAGATGTTATGGCTAGACAAAATGCTCAAAGGGAGTTGCTTAAAAGACTTGCTGTATTGCATCCTAAGCTAGAGGTGTTCGACCCGATAAATTTGTTTTGCAAAGAGGGCAAGTGCGCCTATCGAACTGAGGAATATATCCTTTATAGGGATTCACATCATCTCTCTTATGAGGGTAGCTTAGAGTATGGCAAGGATTTTATTGGTTGGCTTGATAAGCCTGGACAATAAAAATTCGTAATCATTCAACTTGTTTGGGGTGTTTAAGCAAAATGCTCTGATCTTACTTGTATGAGGTTAATTGCAAGCTAATATCTCTAGCGATGCACAACAACAAGACGTCCTTGGTAGCCGTAAAAATGTAGTACGTTTTGAGTAGTCGATCGCTTCTTGGGGAGGTTTATTTATTCTGAAAAAGGGATTTAACCCATTTAAAAGGGGCAAGCAATTTCCAGATCCGGTTAAGACGTGCCTCTAAGAGCTGGGTCTTGCGCTCTAGGATATCGATACGTTCTTGATAGCGATTAGCGAGCATCTCTAGGGTCAGGCCATACTCTTTGGTAAAGAGCGCATCAAAGCTTGCCATGAGCGCGCTATCGCCGACTTTTTGGGCAATCACCGCGTAGTCTGGGCTAACGCCTGAGAGCACGGCAAATAAGCTGGTAGGACCATGTTCTTCGCGCAAGGGTACTGATTCTTGTACGCCAAGTACTTTGGCTCTTGAGAAGCCAAGATAGCTTGTTAAAAAGCTTAGTAAAGCTGAGGGTAGCGGGCGCTGATGGGTTGGATCTAAATAAAAGCTAGAGGTACCAACGACTAAGTTCTCAGTATTGGGCGCTTCTAAGATTAAGAGGCCAGCAGACTTTAGGACGCGCAATGACTCTTTGATGAGGGTTTGCAAATCTTCTAAAGACAAATGCTCAGCAATATGAAAGCCAGATACCACACTCAGACTCTCATTGGGCAAAGATTTGAGGTGCGCAATCGCATCGCCGGTTTGTACGCTCAGACCCTTGTCTTTGCATGCAGAAAGCATACCCTCGTCTTGGTCAATGCCAGAAGCAGTTAATTGATTATCTGCAAGTAATTCGAGCCATTCACCACGACCGCATCCTAAATCGAGCGCGCTGGCATTGGGATGGCTTGCCTGAATCTGGTGAATAAATGGTAGATATACCGCAAGGCGAGCTTTAATGAGCTCCCGTGAGCCGCGATGCTGATCTTCAAATGCTTTGTAAAAAGTGTTCTGATCTGAGCTCATGCGTTCTTGTCGAATTCGTTTTCTAATGTCTTTAGTGTTTTTTGTTGCTGACTTACTGCCTAATGCGTTATTGCTTAATTTCTAGTATCGGGGGAAGCCACGCTACCCCTTCAAAATGATGTTTACTATTAATGACTGTAAATACCAGGGCATGATCACGCCATTCATAGTTGTTGGCGATATGATTGTCTGAGGCATGTAGAGATAATGCGAGTGAGTAGGTCCCAGGCCCAAAATTGGCAATAAAGCGAAAATCAAACTCGATTTCAGTGCCGGCTGCTAGGTTCTTTAAAGGGCGATCTAAGTGAAAGGTATTGGTGCCAAAGACAGGCATTCCTAGGCGATCTTTAAACATATAACCCAGTACCAACTCATCAATGGCTTGGTTACAACTCACTTTGGTAGATAGGGTAATTTCTTGGCCTACTTGAACGACTTCAATGCGCTTACCTTCATTGTTGATTAAGGCAACATCCATGATAGAGGCTTCTCCGCTACCGGAAGTCGTTTTGACCTTTCCAGATTGGGTGAGCTCTTGTTTAACATGCTGGTTTTCACGATCGGCAAGCAGGGCGTTGTAGTAGTCCATCACCATTTCGGGCTCACCTTCAATCGCTATCTTGCCTTGATTAAGCAAAATAGCGCGATCGCAAATCGACTGAATCGCCAGCTTGTCGTGGGAAACGATCAATAAGGTAGTGCCGAGTTTTCTGAACTCGCGTATGCGATCAAAGCACTTATGGGTAAAGTAAGCGTCCCCAACCGATAAGGCTTCATCTACGATTAATACATCGGGCCGATCGGCAGTGGCTACGCTAAAGGCTAAGCGCATTTGCATACCGCTCGAATAAAAGCGTACTGGTTGATCGATGTATTCACCAATTTCAGCAAACTCTTCAATGGCGGGCATCATCGCGCTAATTTGATCAACGCTATACCCTAGTAGTTGTCCTGCCATATAGGCGTTTTGCCTACCGGTAAAGTCTGGATGAAAGCCAATACCCAATTCGAGTAAGGCGGCAACCTTGCCGCTGATATCCACTGAGCCTGTGGTTGCTTGTGAGGTTCCCGAGATCATCTTGAGCAGTGTGCTCTTGCCTGCGCCATTGACCCCAATGATGCCTACAGCCTCACCAGGATTAACGGTGAAGTTCAAATCCTGCAAAACCCAATTGAGTTGATGGCGGTTCTTACTGAATGGAATGATCCATTCTGCTAGGCGCGACCACTTAGAGGGGTAGCGCTTATAGGCTTTGCCCAGGTTGCGAACGATGATCTGTGACATTAGAGCAAGTCCACCATTTCGCCAGAGCGCTTACGAAACAGGCGAAAGCCATTGATATTAAGTAACACTGCCAAGACGCAAATAAACCAAAGGCTAGACCAATCAGGCGCTTGATGATTAACAAAAATCCCCTGAAAGGCAACAAACAAATTTGTTAGAGGATTAAAAGAGACTAAGAAGCGAATTTTTTCTGGAAGTACGTTGACTGAATATACGATCGGAGTAAGCCAAAACCAAAACTGCAAGGCCACACTATAAAAGTAACCGATGTCTCTAAAAAAGACATTGAGCACACCGAGTGTCATGCCAAGGCCAATTGAAAAAGTAATCAAGATCGCCAGCAGCGGAATGACAGCAAAAAAGCAGTAACCTGGAAAGTTATCGGTCACTAATAAGAAGAGAGTGAACAGACAAAAGATAATCAGAAAGTTTAGGCCTGCATTGAATATCACAATGACGGGTAAACACAGGCGTGGAAAATTAAGTTTCTTTAAGAGATTGGCGTTTTCTAAAAAAACTACTTGAGCGCGTGAAGTGAGCTCAGCAAAGAGCGTCCACACAATCACGCCGATGCATAAATAGATGCTGTAGGCATAAATGCTCGATCCACCATCAGCTGCAGCTCCTGGCAAACGTGCACCCATGACTTTAGAGAACACCAAGGTGTAGACCAAAATCAAAGCCAAGGGATTGATGATGGGCCAAGCAAAGCCAAGCAGGGAGTTTTTGTATTTGGTCTGAAACTCACGCTTAGTGCTTCCCAGAATAAAAGCGCGGTATTGCCAAAGCGAGGCAACCGAGGCCAAAAGGCCAGGGGAGCGATTACTAGAAAGGGAGTCGTTTTTGAGCATTAGCCCTAGTTTAATAAGGTTTTGAGAACAGACTGGGCACTTTGCTGCCAAGTGAGCCAAGGCATCTGATCTGACTTGGGGTGAGCCCCTTTGGTGTATAGATCCAGCCAGACTTCTATGGCCAAGGTCATATCCTCAGGTTTATTAGCGGTGTAATAAAACGCATGCTCACCAGCCACTTCCTTAAAGACGGCAATATCTCTGGCAATGATCGGGACATGGCGCCTCGCCGCTTCAATTAAAGGCAAACCAAAGCCCTCCCCATCAGATGCGGCAATGAGGCAAGTACTGGCTGAGTAAATTTGATCAAGATACTCATCGCTAATACTGTCTAACCAAAAGAGGCGCTTATTCAGCGCTGGGTGATTTTGAATATGACTGACCAATTCATCGACCATCCAGCCTTTTTTGCCGATGATCACTAAATTGACCATCACTCCATTCGCCCAGAGCTTTTCAAAAGCGGGCAAGGTCTGGCCATAACCTTTGCGAGGCTCCAAAGTGCCAATCATCACAAAGCTAGGCTGCGCACTGATTTTGCTAATCACTTCACTAGCATTGGTGGGCAAACCAGTAGTGGGAACTGAGTTTTCAATATCGGCGCCAAGATGAAACCAAGCAATATCAAATTGTTTTGGCAGATCCGGAATATTGCTCTTAGCCCACCGGCGATAATCATCAGCTACTGCCTTAGAGATGCAAATAATGCCATCAAATTTACTGATCTCGAGTAACCACTGGCGATGATTAAATTCTGCGGCGCTTGGAAAAGCATTGGGAAAGAAAATCGGCAATAAGTCATACACCACGAAATAGACTTTGGTGCCGCTTAGGCGAATGGCTGAGAGGTATTGTTTTTGGGCTTGGACAATATCGGCTTGCAAATCAATGCCTAAGAAAATATCACCAGGCTGAGTCTCAATCACCGGATCTTCTGAGTTATTGGTATTGCTCTCGCCCAGCTTCGCCTTTTGATCATCACTGGCAAAAAACTTTTTCTTAAATAAGTTTGCGTAGCGATAACCCAGGGTCAGTTGATTGGCATAAACCGGATGCACCTCATAGCCAGCAGGGGGATTGAGAAGCATCTCCGTTAGCAGTGAGCGCACGACCCGCTGAATACCGGTCTTGGCATCCCGTTTGACCAGCTCAGAAATATCAATCAAGATCTGTGGCTTGCGAGATGGAGCGGGGAAGTTTTGCGCGAGGCAAGCAGAGAACTGCTGTAAATCAACTTCTTTATAGCGCTTACCATCAAATGACAGTTTGCCTAATTCAGTAATCAGTTTTTTGAGAATGACTTCATTGCCTGGCTTAGGTAATTCAATACCAGCAGCTTTGCGTTTAGCAATCAGGGCTTCAAAACCAGCAATAGCCTTTTGAGCACTTACGTCCCATGAAAAGAGTGGTGCTTGCACTTTGGCATGCGCCTTCATGCGCTCAATCAGCGCTGGATTAGATAAAAATTCAACGAGCTTAGCGCTAATAGATGAGCTTGAAAGAGGATCAAATAAAGCCTCTTCGAGATTCACCACTTCAGGCAAACTCGAGGTGTTTGAAGAAATCACCGCAGCGCCGCATTTCATGGCCTCTAGGGCCGGCAGACCAAAGCCTTCATGCCAGGAGGGGAAGACAAAGAGCTTGCAGCTGTAATACAAGGTCTGCAACTCCTCATCGCTAATATATTCAGTAAAGACCACTTCATCGGCATTCATGCCAGAAGCCTTAATTCCTTTTAAAAGCGCCAGATGCTCAGCGCGATCAATCCGTCCTGCCAATACCAATTGATGTTGCAGACGCAACTGCGCCGGAATTTGGGCATAAGCCTCAAGTAAGCGGGTAAGGTTCTTACGAGGATCTGCGCCGCCGGTATACAAAACAAAGGGGCGCGTAATGCCAAACTTTTCTTTAAGAGCGGCTGGATCGGTAGCGGGCGCAGCATCAGTAAAAAAGGGTTCTGCAGCTGAAGAGATATTGATAATTTCTTCAGAAGAAAAATTCAAATGTGCCAGGCCTTCTGATCTTGAGAATTCAGAAATGCTCAAGAGCAAAGAAGCGCGCTTGAGATATTCGAGTTTACGTAAGTAGTAAGTAGCGTAAAAACGATCGACCTCTAAATACTCTTTAGGATTTAAAAAAGGAATGAGATCGTAAAAAGAAATACTCACCGGAGTAGCGGTATCAAACTTGCCAACGCTAGTGACGGTGTTATCGCCAAAGCCTTCAAAGAGGCTACTGATATGCACAATGTCTGGTTGCAAGCTGGCTATAAAAGCTTCGCGTACTAACTCAGCGCCTTCACGGCGTAAGTCAGTGCCAGCCTGGCATTCCATGACTGGTCCAGGCGCATACCAAATACGAATATTTTCTGCAGGTAATAAGTCTTTAAATTGGTTTTTAATCAGTTGGGTTGCATCTGGAAAGAGCCCGTTTAACACAATGATCACTTCGTGCTCACCACGAATGCGAATAATGGCTTGGGCCAAAGAAGTGGAATACCGGCCAATACCTCTAAAGCGACTATTGCTCTGTGCACCCTGTAAGTCAATCACAATGCGCATTAGACAGCTTTCGCCTTAGAGCCTAGAGCGCTGATTGACTTGAGCTGACTATAAATATCTTGAGCATGTTGAGAGAGTTGCTGTTCAGAAATATCGAGAACGACTACTGGACCTACCATGAGTGGCGAGAATTGATTGGTGGAGGCTTGCTGAAGCCTGCTGGCATAAAACTTTTTTAAGAAGTTATACATGCCGTATTTGCAAATGAAAAAATAAACTTGCCGACGCAAGTAGGGGTTTTTGTCCAGAAATGCTAGGCCATGTTTTAGGATGCCAAGAATGTGACGTTTAAGTACTTTTTTCATGTATTGAAGTGATTTCTTGGTCACCTTCGAGGTGTTTTCTTTAGTGGTAATTTTGGCAATTAATGCTTGATTATATTGGGTTTATGGCTTGGTAAAGCGGCATCCCACCAAGATCCACATCATGTCATCTAAGCATCCTTTTTCTTGGTGTTTAGGGCACCAAACTCAAAAATAGGTACTCAAAGAAGATAAAGAGGTGCAGTACCCCTTGTAGCAGGTTAGTTCTCCCTATAGCTAGGGTCAAGCCTCCAATAAACAAGGAGAGGTACATTAGCACCATATTGAGGGAGCTAATCCCAAGACTTAAGTTCAGATCAAAGAGGATAGCAATCGCAGCCACTGTGGGGATAGTGAGACCAATACTTGCTAATGCTGACCCAAGTGCTAAGTTGAGACTACTTTGAAGTCTATTGGCGCGCGCAGCTCTAACAGCTGCATAGCCCTCTGGAAGCAGGACTAATAATGCGATTGCAATACCCACGATGGTTTTGGGTGCGCCGGCGGCCTTAATGCCAGATTCAATGGCTGGGCTTAATGCTTCAGCAAGGCCAACTACCGCGAGCAGAGATATTAAGAGCAGTATTGAGCTAATGAGGGTCTTGAGATTGCTGGGTTTATCAGCATGAACGTCGTTATCAGCCCATTTCCCATCTGTTTTTGGAATGTAGTAATCGCGGTGTGTAACGGTTTGAAAGAATAAAAAGGCAACATAGAGCGTAAAGGAAGCGATGCCAGCAAAAGCGAGTTGGCTCTTGGTGAAATCTGGCCCTGGTGTACTCACCGTCACGATCGGCATCACTAGGATGAAGGTTGCTAAAGCAGCCAGCACCGCTAGTGCAGAATTGGTTCCCTCGTTTCTGAAGGCCATCTCATGATGCTTAAGGCCCCCAATAAAAATGCACATACCAATCACGCCGTTGATCACAATCATGACCGTAGCAAACACGGCATCACGGGCAATAAATTCTGAGCCCTCGTGACCTGTGAGCATCATAGAAATGATGAGAGAAACTTCAATAATGGTGACGCTGATAGAAAGCACTAGAGTGCCAAAAGGCTCCCCAGTCTTATGGGCGATGACTTCGGCATGATGAACCGCAGAGAGAACCGCCCCGATCAGGGTGGCGCTCATGAGTATGATGAACCAAGTTTGGCTAAGTAAGTGTGTCATGGAAGGTGAGCCATTCTGCGTTGAGATTCTGAATAGGGTTAAGCTTATAGCAATTCAGAGAAATGAATCAAAGGACTTATGAAAGCAATTATCCTATTTGGTCATGGGGCGCGAGATAGTCGTTGGCGGGAGCCGTTTGATCGCTTGGCGGAGCTGTGGCGTGGGCAGCATGCTAGTACACCAGTTGAACTAGCCTTTTTGGAGTTGATGCAGCCCAGCCTGGTTGAGGCTATTGCTTCTTTGGCTCAAAAAGGGGCTACTGAAATCATCATAGTCCCCGTGTTCTTTGGGCAAGGCGGTCATCTCAGAAACGACTTCCCTGTGTTACTACAAGAATGTCAGCAGCATTATCCAGCGCTTAAATTAAGCGCGACGCTTGCTGTTGGTGAGAATGAGGCTGTTTTGCAGGCCATCATCAACTTCGGGGCTAGCGCTCTTTAGCGCTTCACTAGATTTAAGTGCTTCACCAATCATGATGAGCGCCGGCGAACTTTGATCAAACCACTGGTCAGCTGAACCCTTAGCCAACTCCTCCAGAGTACTAGACCAATGACGCTCTCTTGGAGTGCTGACTGCCTCTAGAATATGAACAGGGGTATCTGCCCCGTGATTTAGGTTTTGAGCGATCAATTGTTTGGCGATATTGGCGGCATCTTTACGTCCCATGTAATACACCAAGGTATCTGCATGAGGATTGGCAATAGGCTGCAGCTTCGGATCGCTTGCAGAATGTTCCGCAGCTTGTGCCAAAGTGACAAAAGCCACACTTCGAGAGATGCCGCGCAAGGTTAGAGATTGTTGGAGACTTGCTGCTCCAGCTAATGCTGCTGTAATGCCTGGAACTACCTCAACCTCAATACCCTCTTTGTAGAGCGCTTGCAATTCTTCATCGGCACGCCCAAACAACATGGGGTCACCACCCTTGAGTCTCACAACCGTTTTGTATTGCTTGGCTGCATCGACTAAGCGTTTATTGATGAAGTGCTGAGCAGAAGAAAGTTTCCCACACCGCTTGCCAATAGGCACTTTGATAGCTTGCGGACAAAGATCGAGCATTTCTGGTTCGACTAAAGCATCATGAAAAACAATCTGAGCTTGCTCTAAGAGCTTAGCGCCACGCACTGTAATGAGATCAGCTGCGCCAGGACCGGCGCCAACGAGATAGACTTTTCCGTAGGTATCGTTATTCATGGATTTGTTCTGCATTTTACTAAGAGCTCTACTTACGCCTCTAATAGCGAACGCTTACCGCGCCAGCTATTTTGTGTTGTCACACTAAAGAGATTAAATTGCTTGAGGCCTACCTGCAGGTCTTGATCAGGACGCAATTCAAAAGCATCAAAGCCTACGCGTGCGCCTTGCAGTAATTGGTCAATGAGTACATCACCAATAGCGCGCACTTCTTTTTGCCAGTGAAAGCGTTGACGTAATAGTGCGGCAGTACTAAAACTTCTGCCATCTCTAAAAATTGGGAAGTGGGCGCCAACTACTGGCCACAAAGCTTTGCCTGCTTCAATCATGTCGGCATGCTTCAAGATGTCATCATCGCTAGCAAACCACACACCGATTTCACCTTTGTTGGCTCGCTCAATGATGTCGGCATTCTTATGATGGGTAATCCACCAATGAAAAGGGACAAGAACTTTATTGAGCCCATGCGCTAACTCATTCGATATGAAGGGTGCACCCTCATCCTGTTCACCATTCCATACTTGCCACTCATTGGCGACAAGGCTTGGCCCGCTATCTTTTGGAAAAGAAATAATCTGCTGGTTCATGATTGACTCGCAGCGTTTTCATTTAGATCTTCTGCCTTCACTTTTTTCTTTGCGTTTTTATAAGAGGCTTCTTTGAAGGGGGTTACACCAATTCTGCGATACGCATCGATAAAGGATTCATCATCAGCGCGATGCTCTACATAGGTATTAATAATGTTGGTAACGACGTCGGGGATTTCATCGGCGTAAAAAGAGGGCCCAATCACTTTGCCAATAGCAGCATCATTGCCTTGCTCACCGCCAAGCGTGATCTGATACCACTCTTCACCATCTTTATCGACACCAAGAACGCCAATATTGCCAACGTGGTGATGGCCGCAAGAGTTAATACAGCCTGAGATATTTAAGCTAATGTCGCCTAGATCAAATAAGTAGTCTAGGTTATCAAAACGCTCCTGAATAGCTTTAGCAATCGGCAGTGACTTAGCATTTGCTAAAGAGCAGAAGTCGCCACCTGGGCATGCAATGATGTCAGTGAGTAGACCAATGTTTGGAAGGGCTACATGTTGTTGCTTAGCGGCTTGCCAGAGTTCTAATAACTTAGATTGCTCAACATCTGCCAGCACTAAGTTTTGCTCATGGGTAACACGCAATTCACCAAAGCTATATTGATCGGATAGATCGGCAATGGCATTCATTTGCGCAACGGTAGCGTCACCTGGCGCAACTGTACCATGAGGCTTGAGTGACAAAATCACGCTGGCATAGCCTGCTACTTGATGTGACTTTACATTTCGCTCTAGCCAACGTGCAAAAGCAGCTTTCTCAGATTCAGGAGTGCTTGCAATCAGCTGCTCAGTAGTTAGGGCGCTTAAGGTTTTATAGGCGGGCTTGGTGAAGTGCTTGGCAACGCGATCCCATTCAGCTTGGGTAAAGTTGTCATCAGTGTTTTGAATGTGAGCCCACTCACCTTCAACCTGGCGAGCAAATTCTTCAGGACCTAAAGCCTTAACTAAGATCTTGATGCGAGCCTTATAGAGATTGTCGCGACGACCAAAGCGGTTATAAACCCGCAGAAGGGCGGTCAAATAGCTTGGCAACACTTCCCAGGGTACGTCTTGTTTAATCAGTGATCCCAGAATGGGGGTGCGACCCATACCGCCACCAGCATAGATGTCGGCGACCAGCTCACCTTTGGTATTGTTCTTAAGCTCAATGCCTACGTCATGACAGAGCAGTACTGTGCGATCTTCTTTAGCACCGTTGATCGCAAATTTAAACTTACGAGGTAAGTGGGCAAATTCTGGATGCAAAGTGGACCACTGACGCAGCAACTCACATACAGGGCGTGGGTCAATGTATTCATCGCCAGCAACACCGGCAAACGCATCACTCGTAATATTACGAATGCAGTTACCTGAAGTCTGAATGGCATGCATCTCTACCTTGGCAAGCTCAGCCAAGATGTCAGGAGTTTGCTCGAGCTCAATCCAATTGAACTGAATGTTTTGACGGGTTGTGAAATGACCGTAGCCACGATCGTATTTGTCGGCAATCAGCGCTAAGGTACGTAATTGTTTTGCGCTCAATAGACCATAGGGAATAGCAACGCGCAGCATATAAGCATGACGTTGGTGGTAAAGGCCATTTTGCAAACGCAGGGGGCGGAACTCTTCTTCGGCTATGGTGCCGTTGATACGTCTAGATACCTGGTCTCTAAATTGGGCAACCCGTTGATCTACAAGGGTTTGGTCGATAGCGTCATATTTATACATAGCGCTAGATTGTCGTAGATTTGGAATATAACTTCAAATACTCAAAAGTGCATCTGATATACCAATTTACATATATAGAGAAGTCTTTAGGCGGAATCCTGAAATTCTGTTTAAATACAAAGAGATACCTTAATTTTTCAATTTAAGTATCAATAAAAACATAAAAAATGGAGACAAAATGAATGTATTCAAGGCTGCCAGCCTGTTGGCGACATTGTTAGCAAGTGCTGCCCTAGGTGCGGCAGAGCCTGCACCTCCCCTGCCAATGGCGCAGGGTAAAGGCTTTAACCAAGAAGGTCTGGCCAAAATTGATAGCTACTTTGCCGATCAAATAGCGAGCAACCAAACTCCTGGGGCTGTTTTGGCGGTCGCTAAAAATGGCAAGCTAGTCATTTATAAATCGTATGGCTATTTAGATAAGGCAAGCAATAAGCCGATGACTAAAGACGCTATTTTTAATTTGGCATCCATGACAAAAGTGATGGCTGCTGTTGGGGGGCTCACGTTTTATGAAGAGGGCAAGTTACCGCTCAATGCGCCAATCTCCAATTGGTTTCCACAATTTAAGAATACAAAAGTAGGGCAGGTCGATGCGGACGGAAAGTTAACCGAGGCCCCTGCAAAAAATCCGATCACAGTGCAAGATCTCATGCGCCATACCAATGGTCTCACTTATGGAGCGCGTGGCAATTCCCCTGTGCATAAATTATTTCCGCCTGCCTCTGCGACCGCTGCAATGAACTATACCGGCGATCAATTTATTGATAAGTTAGCAGCGACTCCATTGCTGTATGAGCCAGGCACAGTCTGGGATTATGGTTTTGGTATTGATGTGCTCGGCCTTATTGAAGAAAAAATTGCAGGCAAACCATTGGGGAGTGTTTTACAAGAGCGCGTTTGGAGCAAAGTCGGTATGCCTGATACCACCTTTCAGGTGGCTGATAAGGACCGCGCTCGCTTAGCGCAGCCATTGCCAATGGATCCCCTTACAGGTAAGCCTCAGAAGCTCGATATCTTGACCGATAAGGTGAAGTTTGATTGTGGTGGCTCATGCGCCTTCTCAACAGCAGCTGACTATGTGCGTTTTGGGCAAATGTTATTAAACGGCGGCAGCATCGATGGTAAGCGTGTTTTAGGCCCACAGACAGTTGCCTTTATGACCTCCAATCACCTGAATAAAGACATTAAAAATATGGTGGGTGGTACTGAGCCGGGCCGAGTGGGTTATGGCTTTGGTTTAGGGGTTGCAGTCCGTATGGAGCGAGGCCTATCTGCGATCAATGGCAATGTTGGTGATTACACTTGGAATGGCGCTAATGGCACCATCTTCTGGGTTGACCCTAAAGAACAAATGGTTGTCGTCATGATGTCAGTTGCACCAGGAGAAATTCGGAAGATACATCGTGAGAAGTTAAATGCGCTCGTGTATGGAGCGCTTGAGAAGTAAGTTTTCCTAAGGGCCTGTGACATTAAAAAGCCCCGATTCGTTCGGGGCTTTTTAATGTTATTTCTTAGATTTTATACTGCCAAATACTCACAGCTTAAATTCTCGATAGTGCCTATACAGATTAGCGATTGATGCAAAACCTAGAACCACGATCAAGACTGAGAAAAGATAATCGATGGTGAGGTAATTGAAAATGCCAAGCTCAATGGCTGCAACGGCGGCTATGAAGGCAGCAAGTGCACCGAAGACCACTAACTTAAAGTTCGGAATAAAAGCGCCTAAAGTAATAGCTACAAAAATCAAAATCAGATCTGAAACCAGTTTGTCGGCAGTTTCAAAAATACGATTGGTCAACTCAGGGTTGATGATCTTGCCCAAAACGGCAATGACCAAAATGGCAGCAAGCACTAAAAAATTAAGCTTTGCTTTACTAAGGATGGCTTTAAGCTGCTCGTTTATCACTTTTGAATTTTCTGCTTAAGAAGCGCTGCCATTAAAGACCAGGCTCATACCAATCCACAGTACAACAAAGGCAATCAAAGCAGTGAAGCCTAGTTTTTTGAGGAAGTAGCCAAGGGTATCCATATAGGCTTCATCATTTTTGCCAAAGTGCTGATCAAAGCGCTTCCAAACAAGGCGTCCAACTAGGAGCGGTAGCAGTATGGCAACAATGCCAAGAACAACGGTGAGGGTTGTATTCATCTGAGTGTGCTAATTTCTAGGTGGGAAAGTCGTAAAGCATACAGGGGTTATCTACCAAGATGACTTTTCTTAATGATTCATCTGAAACCCACGATCCAAGCAGCTCACACAGGTCAGCATCATGGGGCATGTGTTTTTTGACCATCACATGGGGCCAATCGCTACCCCAGATGATTTGTTTGGGGTTTGCTGCAATAACAGCATCATTGAATGGGCGCATATCAACGTACGGTAGATCACCATCGCAAATGCGATAGGGCCCCGTCATTTTGACCCAGGCCTTTTGGTCTTTCATTAAATTGAGAAGCCCGACAAATCCTTGATCACTGATGCCATGCTTTGCATGCGAATAACCAAAGTGTCCAAACACCAAATCTACCGGAAAGTTCGCAAACGTTTTATCCAGATCGGGATATTCATTGACGTGCATGAGTAACTCGAGATGCCAGCCAAAGGGCGCAATACGCTGGGCTAATGCAGTGAGCGCTTTAATAGGTAGGCCAGCTGATTTATCTGCTACATCCACAATATTGCAACGTAGTCCCCTCACGCCTGTTGCATGGAGTTGCTCTAGTTGAGCATCGCTGATTTTCTGTGGATCAATATCAAGCACTGCAACCCCCCGAAATATTTGGGGGTTGGAGTTGAGTGCGGCAAGCATGGCGCGGTTATCGCTGCCATAAACACTAGGCTGAACCAAGACAGCACGGCCAATACCCAGCATGGCTAGCAGCGAGTTGTATTGCGTGAGCGTTGCATCAGGTGGCGTGTAGATGCGTTCATTTGCATAAGGGAAGACTGATGCAGGCCCACAAACATGTGCGTGACAATCTACTGCCCCAGCCGGAAATACGATCTTGGGTGAACGGATTTCTGGGTCTGGAGCTTGGCAGAGTGGTGCGAAAGAAGGGGTCATTAACACGAAAGCAATTTACTGCGGTTCGATATTGGCGTCTCTAGCAATTTTTTGATACTTCGCCATTTCATCACGCACAAATTTACCGAACTCTGTTGGACTCATTGGCGTTGCTTTAATACCTTTGGTTTCGTAAGCACTTTTGACTTCTGGATCTTGCATGGCTTGAGTTAAATCTTTATTAATCTTATTCACGATAGCTGCTGGGGTGCCTGCAGGCGCCCACATACCAAACCATAATGAAATATCAAAGTTGGGATAACCCTGTTCTGCAATCGTTGGGATATCTGGAACTGCAGCATTACGTGTTTTGCCAGTAACGCCCAGTGCGC
>Ga0194037_1000084_pt1 | contig 65110 bp, 67 predicted proteins | sample JunL306m_MetaG_FD_148653 | JGI IMG/M metagenome (GOLD analysis project Ga0194037, IMG submission 148653) | Anoxic zone freshwater microbial communities from boreal shield lake in IISD Experimental Lakes Area, Ontario, Canada - Jun2016-L304-6m | ecosystem: Environmental > Aquatic > Freshwater >...
GTGGTAATGCTGCCATCTATATCAACCCCGAAAATGAAAATGAATTAGCAGGGGCCATGGAAGCAGTTGCAAATAATACTGATTTAAGAACCGGTATGATTGAAAAGGGCATAACCCATGCACTTAACTTTACAAAACAAAAATGTGCTGAAGCTGTAATGAATGTATATAAGACCTTGTGATCGCTTTTAAAAACGATACTAAAGAATTGTAAGTTTGTAACCGACCTCCTGATTTATTATTTAAAAACCAGCATATGTTTAGTTTAACCCATAAACATGCCTTGATCACTGGTGCCGGAAGCGGTATTGGAAAGGCAATAGCCGAATTGTTCGCTAAACAGGGTGCGGTGGTACACCTGCTCGACCTCAATGAAACAGCAGTCGTGCAAACTGCAACAGGGATCAATCTTAATGGCGGCCAAGCCTTTTCATATACTTGTAATGTGAGTGATCAAGCTCAAGTGGCAGCGGTGATGAATAAGATCGGCGCTTTCTCCATATTGGTCAATTGCGCAGGCATTGCCCATGTTGGAAAAGCGGATACCACTTCAGAAGCCGATTTCGATAAGATCTATCAGGTGAATGTGAAGGGTACCTATAATTGTTTGCATTGCGCCTTGCCGATCCTGAAAAATCAGGGAGCAGCAGCCATTCTGAATGTGGCTTCCATTGCGGCCTGTGTAGGCATTTCCGACCGGTTTGCCTACAGCATGAGCAAGGGTGCCGTGTATGCCATGAGCCTAAGTGTGGCCCGTGATTATATGGCCGACCATATCCGCTGTAATTCTATCTCTCCCGCCAGAATTCATACCCCGTTTGTAGATGGATTTATTGCAAAGAATTATCCCGGACAAGAAGCCGAGATCTTTGAAAAACTTTCCAATAGTCAACCAATAGGAAGAATGGGAACCGTGGAAGAAGTTGCCGCACTGGCATTATATTTATGTAGCGATGAGGCCGGTTTTATTACTGGAAATGATTATCCCATCGATGGGGGATTTATTAAATTAAATAATTGATCAATGAAATTAATCCGGTTTTGGGAAGATGGCATTGAAAAGCCCGGGGTATTCCTGAATGATATTTATTATGATGCCTCGTCAGTTGTTGAAGATTATGATGAAAAATTTTTCGGCTCGGGAGGATTAGAAAAACTACAGGAATATGTAGTGGCTGATCGCTTGCCTGTTGCCACCATTACCCGATTGGCCTGCCCGGTAAAGCGGCCTTCAAAAATTGTTTGCATCGGACTTAATTATAGCGACCATGCCAAAGAAACCGGTGCTGCCGAACCTGCTGAACCGGTGGTATTCTTAAAATCTACTACAGCCATCATTGGTCCGAATGATAATATCGTGATCCCGAAGCATTCCGTTAAAACCGACTGGGAAGTGGAACTTGCCCTGGTGATCGGAAAGAAAGCCAGTTATGTTTCTGAAGCCGATGCGATGGACCATGTAGTGGGTTATTGCCTCCACAACGATATCAGCGAAAGAGAATTTCAATTGGAACGCGGTGGCACCTGGGATAAAGGAAAGGGTTGCGACAGCTTTGCACCCCTTGGTCCCTGGCTGGTAACAAAAGATGAAATTGCCGATGTACACAACCTGAAACTTTGGCTTACGGTAAATGGAAAAAAAATGCAGGAGGGAAATACAGCCAATTTTATTTTTAATATCCCGCATCTGGTGTCATATGTAAGCCAATTCATGACCTTGTTGCCAGGCGATATCATATCCACCGGAACCCCGGCAGGGGTAGGGTTGGGTATGCATCCTCCGGTATACCTGAAACCGGGCGATGTGGTGGAATTAGGCATTGATGGATTGGGTACATCACGGCAACGCGTAGTTGCCTGGAAATGAAATACTGTTTAACGATTGCTTATGAAAGAAAATAAATCTTATTGGGTTGCCTTCATCCTCGTGACCTCACTGTTTTTTTTATGGGGATTTGCCCATAACCTTGATCCGATCTTGATCCCGCATTTAAAAAAATCATTTACCCTTACCACTACACAGTCTACCCTGATCGATTCAGCCGTATTCATCGCCTATTTTCTGATGGCCTTGCCCGCAGGGTTCATCATGAAGAAACTGGGCTATAAAATGGGGATCATCATCGGGTTGCTGTTTTTTGCTACGGGTTGTTTCCTGTTCATCCCTTCCGCCAATGAGCAGTCGTACAACTATTTTTTGATCGCACTTTTTATCATTGCCTGTGGATTAACCATCCTGGAAACAGCTGCCAATCCTTATGCTGCTGCTTTGGGCGACCCGTCCAGTGCTACGCAACGACTTAACCTGGCGCAATCGTTCAATGGATTGGCTGCTGCATTGGCTCCTGTGATCGGGGCCCGACTTATCCTTACGAAAGGATTTACCGATGCTGAATTGAATGGCATGACAGAAGCCGCCCGAAAAATAGCCCTGGCTGCGGAAGCCTCTTCTGTAAAAATGCCGTATACGATATTGGGTATTGTGCTACTATGCATTGCCGTTATATTTGCCTTCATTCACCTTCCCAACATGAAAGAAGACGAAACGCAAAGCAGTGGGAAGAATATCTTCCATGCATTTAAACATCGTCACCTGAGTTGGGCCGTGGTGGCCCAGTTCTTCTATGTAGGGGCACAGGTGTCGGTTTTCAGTTTGTTTATTTTATATGCCACCAAATCTGCCGGGTTAACCGAAATAAAGGCTGCCGATTATCTGGGCGCCTGTGGCATAGCTTTTCTGGTGGGCCGTTTTCTGGGTACATTTTTTATGAAGTATATCCGGCCCGAACGGTTGCTGATGCTATATTCTGCAGTCAATATTTTATTGTGTATGGTAGCCATTATGGCTACGGGGATGATCACGGTATATGCTGTGGTGGCCATTTGTTTTTTCATGTCGATCATGTTCCCAACCATTTTTTCGTTGGGCATCAAGAGCCTGAAAGGCGATACCGAATACGGCAGCAGCCTCATTATCATGTCGATTGTGGGAGGTGCCATCCTGCCAAGGATATTTGGTTATATCAGTGATGCCAGCAATAATATCCAGCTGGGATATTTTGTACCCTTGGTCTGTTTTATGGTTACCTGTTTTTTTGGCTGGAAAGGATATCTTGTTATTGAAAATAAAAATGAATAGGGTATGCAAAAATTCTGTCTGGCCTTAGATCTGAAAAACGACCCCGTACTGATCGCCGAATATGAACAGTACCATGCTGCGGTATGGCCCGAGATCTTAGCAAGTATATCCGGTGCCGGCATTTTGCATATGGAAATATACCGGGTAGAAAACCGGTTATTCATGATCATTGAGGCGGATAATGATTTTTCGTTTGATAAAAAATCTGCCCTGGATGCAAATAACAAAATGGTTCAGGACTGGGAAGCCCTGATGTGGAAATATCAGCAATCCTTACCCACAGCTGCACCGGGTGAAAAATGGATGCTGATGAAAAAAATATTTGAACTATAGCTTTAATCATATGCTCATCATTGATGCCCACCAGCATTTTTGGAATTACCAGCCCGATACGCATGCATGGATCGATGATTCTATGAAGCGACTCAGGCATCATTTTTTGCCAGTCGATCTTGAGCCGGTATTGATCGAAAATAATGTGCAGGGCTGTATTGCTGTTCAGGCATCACAAACAGAGGCTGAAACAGATTTTCTGCTGCAACTCGCTGCTGAATACCCTTTCATCAAGGCCGTGGTGGGTTGGGTTGATCTGAGGGCTGATCAGATTCAATCCCGACTGGAACATTACAGCCAGTTCCATCTGGTCAAAGGTTTCCGCCATATTTTGCAAGCCGAATCACCAGCGTTTATGCTTAATGCCAAATTTACTCGGGGCATCAGGGCCTTGAAAAATAATTTTGTGTATGAGATATTGGTTTTTCCTGAACATCTGCCAGCCGTTTTACAATTGGTGAAACAATTTCCGGAGCAACGGTTCATCATCGATCATCTGGCTAAACCTACTATACGATCAGGCATTACCAAAGATTGGGAAAAAGGAATGAGGGCGATCGCTGAATATGATCATGTATATGTAAAGTTAAGCGGGATGGTTACGGAGGCTGATCATCAACACTGGAGGCAGGATGATTTTAAATCTTATCTTGATGTAATGACAAATAGTTTTGGTGTTAACAGAATGATATTTGGGAGCGACTGGCCGGTTTGTTTGCTGGCAGCAACTTATCAGCAAGTACTTGAGATCATGCAAAATCATTTCAAATCATTTTCACAGTTGGAGCAGGAAAAGATCTTCGGTTTAAATGCGATCGAATTTTATCAATTAAAATAATCAATATGGATCTGCAATTACAAGGTAAACTGATCATTGTTTCCGGGGGAGCAAAAGGTATTGGCGAAGGGATCGCCCGTAGCCTGGCTTCGGAAGATGCCATGCCGGTGATCATCGGAAGAAATGAAACAGATAATCGCAAACTTGTACAATCGCTTAAAGATGCCGGTGTGCAAGCAGATTTTGTTACAGCAGACCTGGTAGAACCTACTGCCTGTGCTTTAGCCATTCAAACAATTGTTGATCGGCATGGCAGGATCGACGGACTGGTGAACAATGCTGGCATAAATGATGGGGTTAGTCTTGAGCAGGGTTCTTATCAGTCATTCATGGATAGTCTGCATAAGAACCTGATACATTATTATCTGTTGGCACAGCATGCGTTGCCTTATTTGAAAATTTCAAAAGGAAGTATTGTGAATATTGGTTCAAAAACTGCTGAAACAGGACAGGGGGGCACTTCGGCCTATGCGGCAGCCAATGGCGGAAGAAATGCATTGACCCGTGAATGGGCAGTAGAGTTACTCAAGTATGGCATCCGGGTAAATTCGGTGATCGTGGCAGAATGTTATACACCACTTTATCAAAAATGGATCGCTACGCTGGAGAATCCTACGGAGAAATTAGCCCAGATCAGTTCCCGTATTCCATTGGAGAACAGGTTTACTACCGTGGAAGAAATTGCTGATATGGTGGCTTTCCTGTTATCCGAAAGATCCAGTCATACCACCGGACAACTGATACATGTTGATGGAGGCTATGTGCATTTAGACAGGGCACTTTAACGAAAACGAATTTGTGCAGATCTTGAAGTTGAAATAGAATAGCTTTACTCAATAAAATCATATCTTATGGAGTTTTCATTTACCAAGACCATCCACATTAGTTTTGAAGAGGCCATTCAGAAAATTACCGAAGCCCTTAAAGCTGAAGGATTCGGGATCATCACTGAAATTGATATGAAGTCTACGTTAAAGAATAAACTGGATATAGATTTTTATAATTACCGCATCCTGGGTGCCTGCAATCCTAATTTTGCCTATCGTGCACTGCAGGCGGAAGATAAAATTGGACTCATGCTTCCCTGCAATGTAGTTGTGCAGGAAAAAAATCAGGGTGAGGTGGAAATCTCTGCCATTAACCCCACGGCATCCATGCGGGCCATTGAAAATGATGAGCTGCAGGCAGTAGCCCTGGAAGTCAGTGCCATCTTAAAGCGCGTGATCGATCAGATTTAAGCTTCGTAAGGATCAGGCGAGTTCCATTTTTTGTGAAATCATTTTTTTCTCACTCAATTTGGTTTCCTTTTGGCAAATATTCCATAAATAATATCCTCCTGAAAGGTTGAATACACTGCCATAACCATTTTGGGTTAATATTCTTTGAGCCAGATAACCCCTGAGCCCAGCTTCGCAATAAATATAAATGGTCTTGTCTTTTGGAATTTCATCCAGTCTGCTTCTCAGTTCATCTACCGGAATATTGATGGAATGGCTGATATGCCCGGCATCAAATTCATCAACCCTTCTTACATCAATGAACAGATCATCGGGGCTGATCTTGTCCAGTTCATTCCAGTAAAATATTTTCAACCTGCTCAGCAGAATATTTTCGCCTACAAAGCCAGCCATATTCACGGGGTCTTTGGCCGAGGAATAGGGTGGTGCATACGCATGTTCAAATTCAATGAGGTCGTATACTGTTTTTTCCTGGCGAATATAGGAGGAGAGTATATCAAGGCGTTTATCTACTCCATCAAAGCCTGCCAGTTGTGCACTGAGTAGTCTTCCGTCTTCCGGTGAAAAAGCGATCTGTATCGACATTTGTTTTGCATCCGGATAGTAGGAAGCATGTGAACCATTATGTGTAGTAGAAACGATATGGCGTATATTGGCTGCCGTTAGTTGCTTCGAGGCAGTGCCTGCTGTGCCTACCGTCATGTCGAATACTTTTACTATAGCGGTATTGATCGATCCTTTGTAGGCTTGTTTATTGCCCAGCACCAGGTTGTTGGCACATATCCGTCCCTGTTTATTGGCTGGTCCGGCCAGGTAGGTGATCATGGATTGATGGGTAATGGGATTTTCAAATTCAATGGCATCGCCTACTGCATAGATATCGGGGTTGGAAGTTTGCAGGTATTCATTTACCCAGATTCCCCGGGCTGTGCCGATGGTGAGTCCTGCCGCTACTGCCAATCTTGTATCGGGCCTTACGCCGATAGAGAGCAGCACCATATCGGTTTCAATGATCTCGCCGGTATTGAGGGTCACTTCAAGGGTAGAACCATTTTTTGCAAAGCTGGTAACGGCTGTGCCTAAGCGCAGATCAACGCCTTTAGAACGAATGTGTTGTTGTACAATGGCTGCAACCGGAAAATCAAGGGGTGCCAGGATCTGGTTGCCCATTTCAATTACGGTAACATCCAATCCGAGGTCATGAAAATTTTCAGCCATTTCCAGTCCGATGAATCCGGCGCCGATCACCACGGCGCGTTTTACATTTTTATGGGTGGTATAGGCTTTAATATAATCGGTATCCTTCACATTTCTCAGGGTGAATATTCCTTCCAATCCAATACCGGGCAGTGGTGGACGAAGCGGTTCGGCACCCGGTGAAAGCACCAGTTTGTCGTACGATTCGGTATACTCCACACCGGTATTTTGGTTGATCGCGGTTACTATTTTCTTTTCGGGATCAATGGCCGTAACTTCTGTTTTTACCCGCACGTCAATATTAAATCGTTGATTGAAGGATGCAGCAGTTTGTACAAATAATTTATTCCTGTCGCTGATCACATTCCCAATATAATAGGGCAGACCGCAATTGGCATAAGAGATATATTCGCCTTTTTCAAAAATGATGATCTCGGCATGTTCATCCATTCTTCTTAATCTTGCTGCTGTACTGGCTCCGCCTGCAACTGCACCTACAATGATATACTTCATGATTTGTTTTTTTTTTAGTTTTTTCAGGATGGTCTTTCTTCAATGGAAGGATATCCAATTTGAACAGCAAAATTATGGACTGTTTCCTGGTCTGATGGTAACTTATGTCACCTTTGTAACCAATATATTTCATTGAAGGAAGCGGTGATTAAAGCTTAATAGGTAGGGAGTATTTGGGTATGTGACCTTTGTCACTTTTTTTAGTTTTCTTTGGTTTTATATTTGCATCTTATCATCAGTGCTATGTTGATTTAAAAAGTATATAACATCTTAAAATTAGTTATGCTGAAAAACTGGAATGTAATGCGGGTGATTCGATTGGGATTGGGTGTGATCATCATTGTTCAGGCCGTGATGGTAAAAGACATCACGCTTGGTTTGATGGGAATATTCTTTGCATCCATGCCGCTGTTCAATATTGGTTGTTGTGGTGTGGGAGGATGCGATATGCCGGTTAACAAAAATGAAGAAACAAAAAAAGAAATTTCATATGAAGAAGTGGTTGAATCAAAATAAACTTTACCTGATCGGTGCATTATTGGGTGCTGTTGCTGGATATTTTTACTGGCAACAGGTGGGCTGCTCTTCCGGTACTTGCATGATCACTTCTAAACCGGTGAACAGTACATTGTATGGAGCCATGATGGGCGCGCTTTTCATGGGACTGTTTAAAAAGTCTCCGAATGCTGATGCAGGAAAAGATAAAACAACAACACATGACATTTAATGAAATGCTGCAATCTAATAAGCCCGTGCTGGTTGATTTTACGGCTACCTGGTGTGGTCCATGTAAAATGATGGCACCTATATTGGTTGATGTGAAAAAAGAGATCGGGGATGCTGTATCCATTATTAAAGTGGATGTAGACAATAATCCACAGGCCGCCCGGGAATACAATATTCAAGGGGTGCCTACCCTGATCCTGTTCAAGCAGGGAAAACAAATTTGGCGGCAAAGCGGGGTAGTGCCCAAAAAAGAACTCGTTCAGTTATTACAAAAAGAATCATAATAAAAAAATATAATCATGAGCAATTTAAATCAGGCTGAAAGCCGTTCAGGAGTACAGGATCTAGGGTCGATCATTAAATCGGGGGCATTCTTGGTGGATGTGCGCACACCCGGAGAATTTGCAGAAGGACATGTAAAGGGTTCGGTAAATATTCCTTTAAGTATGCTTCCATTTGAATTGGATAAATTCAGGAACCAATCAAATGTGGTTGTGTTTTGCCTGAGTGGCGGACGTAGTGCACAAGCTAAGGCAATACTTGAAATGAATGGTTTCTCCGATATCATCAACGGCGGAACCTGGAATTATGTAAATCAATTTGTATAGTAGTTTTTTGTGTACCATAGCATAATGCCTGAGCGATTGAGTTTGCTCAGGCTTTTTTTTAGGGGCTGGTTCATTACCTTTGTGGTTGAAAAAATCACCCGGTATGACTGGTTTGGAAAATCTTGCAAATGTATTTGAGCCTGCTTTACTGGCCGAGATGGAAGAATTTGGCAGTAGGCAATCCTTCCTTGAAGGCGACCTGATCATGGACTATGGCAGCTATATCCGCAATATGCCCATTGTGCTCAAGGGTACCATAAAAGTTTACCGGTTGGATGAAAATGGGAATGAGATCCTGTTATATTATCTATCCAGCAGTGAAAGTTGTTCAATGGCCTATAGTTGCTGTATTGAAGCAAAGAAAAGTGAAGTAAAAGCTATTGCCGAAGATGCTGTTGAGCTGATCGCCATTCCACATGATAAACTGGATACCTGGTTATGTACCTACCCCAGTTGGAAAAATTATATCATGCGCAGCTTTAATCTGCGTTTCATTGAATTGCTTAAGTCGATCGAAAGCATTGCGTTTCATAAATTGGATGACCGGCTATTGGCCTATTTGAAAGAAAAACAACGGCTGTCGGGCTCCAGTGTTATTAAGGCTTCACACTCCATGATCGCCGAAGAACTCGCCACTTCCAGGGAAGTGATCTCCCGATTATTAAAACAACTGGAAAACAGCAAGAAGATCATTCTTTATCGAAATGAGATCAAGCTTTTGCCTTCGTTTGGGTAACGAATAAGCGACTAAGGGTTTAAGGTTTAAAGTTTAAGGTTTAAAGTTGGTTGAGGGGTTGAGGAGTTGAGGGGTTTAGGTGTTTAGGTGTTTAGTCGTTTAGTAGAGTCTTATTACTTTAAGGAACCCTCAATATTCAGAACGCAATCCTTGCAAACTGCTAACTGCCCACTGCCAACTGTTAACTGCCCACTGCCAACTGCCCACTGTTAACTGCCCACTGCCCACCTCAAACAAAATCTCCTCGCGTTTAATACTCAGCAACTAACAAATTAAAAGTTTTCTAGATTTTGTTAACGCCTTGTAAACGACCCGTTTGTAGGCTGTTTTTAACAATACCAAAACATAAGATTTACGAATTTTGTACTGTTCAAGTAAGTATAAAATCTATAAATTATGATGAGCCAGAAAACTGTGTACAGGAAGTTATACTTTTATATCTCTTCCATTTTCATTTTCATTTTTCATTTGCTGTTCGTGTTTGCGAAATTCAAACCGGCAGATTTGAAATTTGCTGCGGTGAAGGCAACTACCTTCATACCGGGTGATACTTTGCTGAGTACGGTTCGTACAAAACTGCAAAGTTCTGTGTCGGGTATGTATGATAGTTTGCGACTGAATATGATGGGACTCTCGAAGCAGGCTTTTGAACTTGCCATGCAGGGTTATAATTATCTTTCTCAAAATGGTAAAATCGGCAACGATCGAATCATTTCCATCGTAGATTTCAGTCAGCCTTCTTCAAGTAAGCGATTATTCATCATTGATCTTGACCAGCAGAAAGTAATTTTCAATACTTATGTGGCACATGGTATGAATTCTGGTGCTGCAACCGCCGACCAGTTCTCTAATATCCCGGAAAGCAATCAGAGCAGTCTGGGTTTTTATGAAACCGGTGCCACCTATATCGGGCATAATGGGTATTCTCTTCGATTGGAAGGACTGGAAACAGGGATCAATGACAATGCCGACAGGCGTGCCATCGTAATACATGGTGCAGCTTATGTGAATGAACAACTGATCAAGTCGCAGGGTTATATTGGCCGCAGCTGGGGTTGCCCCGCGATTCCCGAAAATCTTCATAAGCCCATCATCGATAAGATCAAGAATGGCACCTGCCTTTTTATTTATAGTCCTAATCAACAATATCTGAGTCATTCAAGAATCTTGCATCCTGCCGGAAGTACATCCCGCATCAACGGATAAAATTCATTTGTTGACCTCAACCATCCTCCTGTACAGGGGGATTTTTTTTGTTACAACTTGGCTATATCTGCTTTTTCATTTGCATCCTTTCTACTAACTTCACAAAAAAAGTATTTCGATGTCATTACGCACCCAATTAACCGGAACAGGCGTTGCCCTGGTAACCCCATTTAAAGCAAATACCGAAGTGGATTTTGATGCACTGGGTAAACTGATCGATCATGTGATCGGCCATGGTGTTGAATACCTGATCAGTTTGGGTACCACCGGGGAAACACCTACGCTGTATACGGAAGAGAAATTAGATATTATTCATTATACCATCGAGCATGTTAAAGAGCGTGTACCCGTAGTAGTTGGTGTTGGGGGAAACAATACCCGTGAAGTGATGGAGAACCTGCAGCAATACCCGCTCGATAAAGCCACGGCGGTGCTGAGTGCCAGTCCTTATTACAACAAACCCTCGCAGGAAGGTATTTTTCAGCATTATAAGAATATTGCCAGTGCCAGTCCGAAGCCCCTGATCTTGTACAATGTGCCAGGCCGAACCGGAAGCAATATGACCGCCGAAACAACTTTGCGGCTAGCGAAAGAGGTAGAGAATATTGCGGGTATGAAAGAGGCCAGTGGCAATATGGTGCAATGCATGCATATCCTGAAAGAGCGCCCTGATGATTTTTTAGTGGTGAGTGGGGATGATCATCTTACACTTCCCTTGATCGCTTGCGGAATGGATGGGGTGATCAGTGTGGCTGCCAATTGTTTCCCTGCTGTTTTTTCGGAGATGGTACGTTGTTGCCTGAAAGGTGATTTTGAATCTGCCCGTTCCATGCATTACCAGTGCCTGGTTGGGAATGACCTGCTTTTCGCCGAAAATAATCCTGCCGGTGTAAAAGCGTTTTTAACCGAACTGGGGATCATTGAAAATATATTGCGGCTTCCGTTGGTACCCTTAAGTGAAAAATGGCATCAGCAGGTGAAGGACTGTTTGGTAAAATATAACCTGAAATAATTTATCCGGGGATGGGATAACATGATCCCTGGAGGGCCAGTTCTGTATTGTCAAATACGGTCTTGGCTTCTGTTAAAAATTCATCCACGGTTTCATATTTGGATGAAAAATGCCCGATCAATAATTTTTTTACGCCGGCCCGCCGGGCAATATCAGCCGCTTGTATCGTGGTGCTGTGAAAGCGTTCTGCCGCCCGTATATGCAGGTCTTTCAGATACGTGGTTTCATGATACAACAGATCAACTCCTTTTACTTTTTCGATCAGTGATTCATCGTAGATCGTATCGGCACAGTAAGCATAGGTCTTTGGTGCCGGTGCGGGGAGGGTTACTTCTTCGTTGGGAATGATGGTTCCCTTTTTATTTACATAATCTTCTCCCATTTGCAGGCGTTCATAAAAGGCAGCAGGGATTTCGTATATCAATGCCCGTGAGGCATCAATTTTGCGTGGATTTTTTTTCTCGCTGAACAAAAAGCCCCAACAGGGAATGCGGTGATTCATGCTAAAACAATGCACCGTCATTTTTTTGTCATCGAGGATCAGTCCCTCAGTGCTGAGCGGATGAAAGATGAGGTTGTATGATAAGCGCGTATCGGCCACGGTCAACTGCAGACTGATGATCTGTTCCAGTTCGGGTGGAGCATGTAGGTGGAGGTCTTGTGTTCGGCCCAGTAAACTCATGCTGGTGAGCAATCCAATCAGTCCGAAATAATGATCTCCATGCAAATGCGAAATGAATACATGGCTGATCTTACTTCTCCGGATCTTGTATTTCGACATCTGGATCTGTGTGCCTTCACCGCAATCGATCAGGTATGCCTCCTCCTGAGTTTGTAGCAACTGGGCGGTAGGGTTACGGTCGAAAGCCGGCAGGGCCGAATTATTGCCTAATATGGTAAGTGCGAGCAAAATTTTTGTTTCTAAGGGTAAGACCAAATGGGGAGGGGAAATGCTGCTTAGGGGGGCTTTAAACGTTTAAAGCGTTTAAGGGTTCGGGAGAGGGTTTAAGGTTTAAAGTTTAAGGTTTAAGGTTGGTTGAGGAGTTGAGGAGTTGAGAAGTTTAGGGTTTAGGGGTTTAGTAGAGTTTAATGAATTGAAGAAACCTTAAACCTTAAACTTTAAACCTCAAACCTTAAACTATCCGTCCCCCAACAACTCCCGCTCAATCTCTTCCATCTGTACCATATCCCAGGCCTCGCTTTCGGAGGGGGTTATATTCATGAATTCGAGCCATTCATTTTCTTCAAATATTTTTTCAACAGGTGGTTGAAGTTTGCAGATCACAAAAGAGCTGTTTTGTTCATAAAATCGCTGCTGAATGCTCATAATCTTCTCAGCCGCTTCCAGGCTGATAGCGGTCACGGCTTCCATATTAAAAACGATATGCGGTATGTCTTTTTGCAGGTAGGGGATCAGCAATTGCTCAAGTTCTTCTGTCATATTAGCAGATAAATCTGCAGCTTCCGGACAAATCACGGAAAATTTTTCTTTGGTATCTATTTTGACATTCATGTATGGAAGGATTGGTTTGCTCTTTGTAAAGTAATGAAAATTATTTTTTGCGGCAAAAGCGGGATAGGCTGAACAATTTTTTTAGTGATGCCCAGCCATGCCGACAACTACTGTTCTGACGGGCAGCAATTCATAATTTTCAACTTTTTAACATATTAACATTTAACCCTTTGGTTAAACTTAATCTTATAAATTAGCGTTATTATTGTACAAGCTAAATAAATCGGAAAATGGATAATAATTTTTCAGCTCAGGTAAAGGAAATCATCTCGTACAGCAGGGAGGAAGCATTGCGTTTGGGGAATGATTTTATTGGCACCGAACACCTGGTTTTAGGCCTGATCCGTGATGGAGAGAATACTGCCGTAAAAATTCTGAAGTCACTCAATATCGATCTCTATGAATTAAGGAAGGAAATTGAGATGGCGGTGAAGGATAAGACAGGTAAGAATATCGCCAATATCAATTCCCTGCCCCTTACCAAGCAGGCAGAAAAAGTGATCCGGATCACGGTGTTGGAAGCCAAGGCCCAAAAAAGTGCTTTAGTGGAAAGTGAACACCTGATGATGTCGATCTTAAAGAACAAGGAGAATATTGCTACACAGATATTGAACCAGTTTGATGTGGACTATGATGTGTTCAAGAATGAACTTGGGTTTGTAACCAGCAATCCTCCCTCTGCCGAATTCAGTGATGAAGGGGAAGAGGAATTTGATGAGGAACGCAAACAATACGGACAGCAAAAACCTCAGCGTGGAGCAGCTGCCAGTCAGCCTAAAACCAAAACTCCGGTACTGGATAATTTCGGTCGTGATATTACCCGCCTTGCCGAAAATGGTTCTCTTGATCCGATCGTAGGTCGTGAAAATGAAATTGAAAGGGTATCACAGATCCTGTCGCGCCGCAAAAAAAATAACCCCATCCTTATTGGTGAACCAGGTGTGGGTAAAACTGCCATCGTTGAAGGTTTGGCCTTGCGTATCGTACAAAGAAAAGTATCCCGGATTTTATTCGATAAGAGAGTAGTGAGCCTCGACCTTGCTGCCCTGGTAGCCGGTACAAAATACCGTGGCCAGTTTGAAGAAAGGATGAAGGCCATCATGAACGAACTGGAGAAGAACAGAGACGTGATCCTGTTCATTGATGAGATACATACTATTGTTGGTGCCGGTGGCGCCAGCGGTTCCCTCGACGCTTCCAATATCTTTAAACCAGCCCTGGCCCGCGGCGAACTGCAATGTATCGGTGCTTCCACCTTGGATGAATACCGTATGCATATTGAAAAAGATGGGGCACTCGACCGGCGCTTTCAAAAAGTGATCGTAGAACAACCGTCTGTGGAAGAAACGATCGAGATCCTGAATAATATCAAAAGCAAGTACGAAGATTATCACAATGTGGTGTACAGTGCTGATGCCATTGAAGCCTGTGTAAAACTGAGTGACCGGTATATGACCGATCGGTTATTGCCCGATAAAGCCATTGATGTATTGGATGAAGTGGGAGCGCGCAAGCATATCAAGAATATCAATGTGCCTACAACCATCATCGACCTGGAAAAGAAAATTGAGGACATCAAACTCGAAAAAAATAAAGTGGTAAAAAGCCAGCGCTTTGAAGAAGCTGCCTCGCTGCGGGATTCGGAAAAACGCCTGCAGGAAGATCTGGAAAAAGCCAAAACGGATTGGGAAGAAGAAAGCAAACACAAACGTTATCCCATTGAAGAAGAAGATATCGCAGAAGTAGTATGCATGATGACCGGCATCCCTGTAAAACGGATGGTGCAGGCAGAAACGGAGAAACTGCGCAGGATGGCTGATGACCTGAAAGGGGCTGTGGTAGGACAAGAAGAAGCCATCTCCAAAGTGGTGAAAGCGATTCAGCGCAATCGCGTAGGATTGAAAGATCCGAAGAAACCTATCGGTACATTTATTTTCCTGGGTCCAACCGGTGTGGGTAAAACTGAACTGGCTCGATCACTGGCCAGGCATATGTTCGACAGTGATGATTCGCTGATCAGGATCGACATGAGTGAGTATATGGAAAAATTTACCGTGAGCCGCCTCATTGGCGCTCCTCCCGGATATGTGGGTTATGAAGAAGGCGGTCAACTAACGGAGAAGGTTAGACGCAAACCATATTGTGTGATCCTGCTCGATGAAATTGAAAAAGCTCATCCGGATATTTACAATATCCTGTTGCAGGTATTGGATGACGGTATGCTCACCGATGGACTGGGCAGAAAAGTGGATTTTAAAAATACCCTCATCATCATGACCTCCAATATCGGCGCACGCCAGTTGAAGGATTTTGGCGACGGGGTAGGATTTGCCACCGCCAACCGTCAGGAAAATGCCGATGAGAACAATAAGGCCGTGATTGAAAAGGCACTAAAACGTACTTTCAGTCCCGAGTTCCTGAACCGGATCGACGATGTAGTGGTGTTCAATTCACTCAGTAAGGATAATATCTTTGAGATCATCGATATCCTGATGAAGGGAGTAATGAAAAGACTGGCTAACCTCGGGTTCTCCATGGAACTGAGCCCGGCTGCCAAGGATTTCATTGCCGAAAAAGGCTATGATGCCCAGTTTGGTGCCAGGCCCCTGCATCGGGCCATCCAGAAATACCTGGAAGACCCACTGGCAGAAGAGATCCTGAATATGAGCATCAAGCCCGGAGATATCATGGTCGCCAACTTGGATACGGATTCAGATAAGATCAAATTCACCCTGAAAGAGGAAGGGAAAAAGAAGGAAAAAAAATCTGAGGCTTAAGTCATAAATAATTCCCCCGAATGCCACCACTTTAATGCGGTGGCATTTTTTTTGAAACTACATTTTGAACTTGGCATTTTTTGCAGCAATTTTGTGTTGCATGCCAAACAAAATTATCATCACGATCGATGGCTGGTCATCCTGCGGCAAAAGCACACTTGCCAAACAACTTGCCACTGCATTGGGCTATGTGTATATCGATAGCGGTGCCATGTACCGGGCCATTACCTTATATTTCTTGCGCAACCATATCGACTGGACCGATGCAAAATCAGTAAAACAGGCATTGGCCGATATCCAGATCAGTTTTCATTTCAATCCTAAATCGCAGCAAACAGAGATCTTCCTCAATGATGAGAATGTGGAGTATGTTATCCGCGACCTGGTGATCGCCGAAAAAGTTAGTGATGTAGCCGCTATACGGGAAGTACGCAGCTATGCCGTAGCCCAGCAGCAAGTGATGGGCGCCCGCAAGGGCATCGTGATGGATGGCCGCGATATTGGCACCACCGTTTTCCCCGATGCCGAACTCAAGATCTTTATGACCGCCGACAGCGCCGTTAGGGTAGAGCGCAGGTTCAGGGAACTATTTGCCAAGAATCCCAATATCAATATAGAAGAGGTAAAGGCCAACCTGGAAATGCGCGATTACATTGATTCTCATAGGGAAGTGAGCCCCCTGAGAAAAGCCGACGGGGCCATTGAAATTGACAATACCAACCTCACCATGCCCGAACAATTGGAGAAAGCCATGAAACTGGTAAAAAAAATTATATAAGGTTTATTTGCAATACTGAAAACTATCAGTAACTTTAGTTACCCCATTAGAGATCCTAGTCCAATCCTTATCCGTTCAAATTCCGCAAGCAAGTCCTGAGAAAAATTTCACGAAAAATGTTGTTCTAATAAGTAGTGTTATGCCCGCATGGGTCCATCATATTATTGAAGATTTCAGATAACCAAGCACAAACAAAAGATGTCCCCCGCCTTAACCGGGGGCTCTTTTATTTAAAGACGGTTTGATCAGGGAAGTTCAAATGAGGTTTGTACACTGGCCATGGTCTCTGTTACTGGAAACAAAGAAGCGATCCGTTCAATCACGGCTTCCACGATGGCATCCGGACAACTGGCACCGCTGGTGATGAGGATCTTCAGGGGTTGAGTATCCGGTAAAAAAGGACTGCTCATCTTTTCAGTCTTCTGATGAAAATCAAAATGACTGATCATCTCTTTTGAAATGATCTTATCGGCAGCATTGATAAAATAGGTCGGTAATTTTTCTTCGCAAAGTTCTACCAGATGAGAAGTATTGCTGCTATTGTATCCGCCCACCACAATGGCCAGATCAGCTTCGTGTTGAAGGAGGGCAAAAACGGCCGACTGGTTATCAAGGGTAGCATAACAAAGTGTATCACGTGTGTCTGCAAATCGTGTTTCTATCTCCTTTTCGGGTAATGCAAAATGGTTAACCATTACCTGTTTCAGGTAATCGGCAATGGCCTGGGTATCGCTTGCCAGCATGGTGGTTTGATTCACTACACCAATTTGTGCAAGGTCTTTTGTAGGGTCAAATCCATCCGAGTACCGGCCCGAAAAAACATTTAAAAAATCAGCGAGATCATTTTCGCCAGTAATAAACCTGCCCAGCAATTCCGCTTCTTCCATATCTTTTATGATCAGCGTGGGCGCCGCCGCCGCCGCATGCGAAAATGTAGCCCGGGTTTCTTCATGACTGGGTTTTCCATGTATGATCACGGTATATTTTCCTGCTGCAATCTGAACACTCCGGTTCCAAACTTTTTCAACAAACGGACAGGTGGTATTGTATTTTTTTGTGAGGATGCCAATCGAATTCAGTTTTTCTTCCATGTCCAGCGTAGTGCCAAATGCCGGTATGATCACAATATCATCTGCCGTTAATTTTTCCAACGGGATCAATGACTGGCCTTTTGTATCCTGCAAAAATTGTACGCCTCTTTCAAGTAGATCGGCATTCACCTGTGGGTTGTGGATCATTTCACTCAACAAAAAGATCCGTTTGCCCGGATTTTCATCGATCGTTCTGAAAGCAATATCAATGGCATTTTCCACCCCATAACAAAAACCAAAATGCCGGGCCAGGTAAAACTGAACCGGACCGAAATCGAGTACCGTAGGACTGAAATCCTTTTTCATCTTATCCTCTGTCTTGCGTTTATGCTTAATGGCATTGATCAGCGGACTTCGATAAATGAGCGGAACATTGAATTGTTTCATGCAAAATAAATGACCCTGCAAAGGTAGGGTTTGAGGATGTTTAAACGAATTGTCTGTTTTGGGTTTTACCCCTTAATTTTGAAGGCGTATCAAAAACATTTACATGTCATTACCCCGATTTACTGCGCCGGCATGGTTCAGGCATACCAATATTTATGAGGTCAATTGCCGGCAATATAGTGAGGCGGGAACGATCAGGGCTTTTCAGGAATCACTTCCGCGGTTAAAAGAAATGGGTATTGAAACCCTTTGGTTCATGCCCCTGACCCCCATTGCACAAAAAAATAAAAAAGGGACCATGGGCAGTTATTATGCCTGTCGCGATTTTATATCCATCGATCCTGAATTTGGAACTGAAGCTGATTTTAAAACATTGGTGGCTGTTGCCCATGAAATGGGATTTAAAGTCATCATCGACTGGGTGGCCAATCATACCGGTTGGGATCATGAGTGGACCATCACTCATCCCGAATATTATTTGAAGGATGAAGCTACCGGCGATTTTAAAATGGCCAGCGGAATGGATGATATCATTGAACTGGACTACAATTATCTTCCCATGCGCCAGGCGATGATCGATGCCATGGCATACTGGATCAGGGAATTTGATATTGATGGATTTCGCTGCGACCTGGCCTTCTGGGTTACCCTCGATTTCTGGATCGAGGCAAGGGCAGAACTGGATCAACAAAAATCTTTATGCTGGTTCGGTGAATTCGATGCCTTGGAAAAACCTGAATATATGCAGGCCTTTGATGCCTCCTATTCATGGTCGTGGATGCATGCCAGTGCCGCTTTCTGCAAAAATGAAACAAGTCTAGATCATTTGCGGAACCTGCTGTTACAATATGCTCAATTGCCAATACATCACCTGCCGGTTTGGTTCACGGCTAACCATGATGAGAACAGTTGGAACGGAACCGAATATGAAAAATATGGTAATCGCGCCCTCGCACTCGCCGTACTTTCCTTTACCTGGAAAGGGATACCGATGATCTACAGCGGACAAGAATTACCCAACAACAAAAGACTGGATTTTTTTGATAAGGATCCCATTGCATGGAATGGTGATTATGCCTTGCATCAATTCTACAAAACCCTGATCATGCTGCATCAGCAATTTTCTGCTACATCGGCTGATACTGCTGAAATGAGTTTGCTGAATACCCATGAGGATGCAAGCGTATTGGCCTGGCACAGAAAAAATGAAACAGCCGAATTATTGGTACTGATCAATATGAGCGATGAAACAGTGGGTTTTGTAATTGATCATGATCAGGTTCATGGAAATTTCACGGATATATTCAGCCGGGAGATCACCGAAGAGCTGAAGGGTTTTCATTTTTTGATCCCGGCAGGTGGTTTTCGCGTGCTGGTAAAATAATTATATGATCGAGTTCTGCATGCAGAAAAAAAATCCCGCTGTTTGATTACAGCGGGATTTTTTTAAGTTTGATGTCATCAGTTATTCATCTCCCAATGCAATGGGGTATTCATATACTCCATCGTAACCGGGATAGAATCCGCTGATGGTAATATTTTTATTGGTGCCGATGGCTTTTTTCAGCTCTTCAACATTTTTTACGTCATTGTCGTTCACTTTGATGATCACAAATCCGTCTTTCATACGGGTTTGATCATTGAGTGCACCGCTGTTTATTTTCTTAACCACTACACCGCCGGGGATGCCGTATTCCTTTGCTTTTTTAGGATCCAGGTTGCCAAAATCGGCTCCCAGTCCATCTAGGGCCGTTTCGCTTTTTACAAGGTCGAAATTGCCCGACTTGTTTTTCAGCACAACTGACGTGGTGGTTTCGTTTCCATTGCGGGTATAGGTTACCGCGATCTTGTCGCCTGGCTTATGCCTGCTGATCATTTCCTGCATTTCGGCTCCGCTGTTCAGTTCCTGTCCGTCGATCTTCTTCAGTACATCACCCTTACGGATACCCGCTGCATAGGCACCACCGTCGGTAGGTACTTCAGAAGCATAGATGCCTTCTGCGTTGGTGGGAATGCCCAGTCTTTTTTTCTCATCATCATTGAGGTCGCTGGCGTTGAGGAATTTTACACCCAGATAGCCGCGTTGAACGGTTCCGAATTTGATCAGGTCGTCTACCACTTTCTTCACAATATTTACGGGGATGGCGTAAGAGTAACCGGAATAGTAACCCGTAGGCGAGGCGATGGCCGAATTGATACCGATCAGTTTTCCATCGGTACTGATAAGTGCTCCTCCGCTATTGCCCATATTTACGGCAGCATCGGTTTGAATGAAGGATTCAACTCCGGTTCCGGGTTCACCGGTTTTATCTTTGTTGAGGCCGAGGGTGCGCGACTTAGCACTGATGATCCCAGCAGTAACAGTGGTTTCCAGATTCAGGGGATAGCCAATGGCCAATACCCATTGCCCGATCTTCGCCTCATCCGAATTGCCATACAATAAGAAGGGGAGTCCGGCCGCTTCAATTTTTATTACAGCCAGGTCATATGAGGCATCGGTGCCGATCACTTTGGCCTTGTATATTTTTTTATTGCTGAGGGTTACCGTGATCTCATCGGCATTGTCCACCACATGGTTATTGGTCACGATATAGCCGTCATCGCTGATGATCACGCCCGATCCTGAAGCTCTTTGTTCCGGAATGATATTTTGTCTTCCGCCAAATAACTGGCTGAACATATCATTGTCAAAAAAATCACTGAAAGGATTATTCTGATTTTTGCGGGGCAGGTTATTATTCACCTGCTTGGCATTTGTCTTTGTTTTGATGTGTACTACAGCGGGTGTGGCAGCAGCAGCGGGTGCAGTAAAATCTATGGCAACGCCCGGAGGGGTGTTTCCATCTGCAAATCCTGCATACTTGTAATTAGACGGAACGATTCCGGCTTCCTGTCCGCCATAAGTACGCTCGTGCTTAACAAATCTGCCATATCCCCAAATAACTGCCAGGGTGGTAAAAGCGCTGATGGCTACTGTGAATACAATTTGTTTCAATTTCATACTTGTTCAATTTTATTTTTTAAAAAATAATAAAAAATATGTTCAATAATTGTGCCTTATAATGTAAAATAACAAAGAACTGTCAATTTGATAAATACCTGCTGCCATCTTTAACAGTTAATTAGGAAGCGCTTCGTAGATCATGGCCGGATCATGAAAATTTGTCAACCGAAAAATACGATCATAATCCCAGCAGAAACTGCATAGTATCTTCTCCATCGGCATAATCAGTCAGTCCCGGACATTGTACCTGCCCGAATTCCAATCCGTTCAAACCCACTACGCACTGCAAATTTGGGTCATTGCGCAGTGTTTTGGATAATAGTTCCGTGTCGGAATAGTAACTATAATTAAGCTGGCTGATGGGTGAAAATACCGACTCATTTTCAATGAGCAGGGTAGTGCCATTGGTCATATAATACACATTGTTCATGAGTGCCATGGATAGCTGGTAGTCGTAGTTATTTTTAAATTTATTGTGGTCAATAAAATATTTATACCGGTCAAATGCCTTCAACAGGGCTACAAAATCGTAGCCTTTTGGAACATAGATCTTGGTCACATTCCGGCATCCCAGTCCAAAATACTGATGCACATCATCCGAAAGCTTAAGCAGTTCGGTTTCTGTTTCATTGCCCGAGAGCACCGCAACGGAGGTTCTATTTCGCCTGATGATATTTGGATATTTTGAAAAATACTGTTCAAAATACTTGGCCGAGTTATTGGTCCCCGTGGCGATATAGGCATCGCAGCCTTTCAGCATTTCGGAAAATGAAATATGGTTTCCGGTTTCCGGGTTCCACTCATTTAATTTTTGTACAATATGTTTTAGCAATACATCGTCTTTCGATGATAATTTAATGGTTTGTTTATGCCCGCTGATAAAGGCGCATAAAAAATCATGAAAGCCAACCAGGGGTATGTTTCCGGCCATTACCAGGCCGATTGTTTTGCCACCGATATTATCGTCGAGGTGATAATGCGCCGTCCATTTATCCAAAAGATCCTGTTGTAAAAAACGGGATTGTATCTGCTGCAGTGCCAGTTCAATAAAATCGGGGATGAACCATCCATTGTGGATAGCGGCCCTGGCTTTGATATCCTGCCATTCCTCATTGTTCTCTGTAAAATATTCTGATAGTTGAACCAATAATTTGACCCGTTTTTTTAAATTCATGTTGTTATTATTATTAAATTTGCAACTGCCCGATTTTGGGTGAAAGCATATTCAAAATTACGATAGATGGCTATAAAGATCACAGAAGAATGTATCAACTGCGGTGCATGCGAACCAGAATGTCCTAATAACGCAATTTACGAAGGTGGCGTTGAATGGGCTGTATCTGACGGAACAACTGCAAAAGGCATGTTCACATTAATGGATGGCTCACAGGTTGATGCCGACCAACGCAATGCAGCAATTAACTCAGATGTGTACTACATCACTCCCAACAAATGTACCGAGTGTCAGGGCTTTCATGAAGAGCCACAGTGTGCTGCTGTTTGTCCGGTAGACTGCTGTGTACCTGATGAATTGTATGTAGAAACAGTTGATGCGCTGACTGCCAAGAAGGACAGGCTGCATATCTAAGGCTGTTGATGAAATAGATTTTCGGGCAGGTGATATTTCCTGCTGCCAAAGCGAGGGTATCTGGCATACTTTCGCTTTTTTTTATTCTACGAATTAATTTTAAGCTTATGAAAGTATTGCTGTTATTTTCTGCTTTCATCTTCATTTCTTATTCCTGCAAGATGAAGGAGGCTTCGAAGCCCTTGGGTAATTTTGAAGACAAGATGAATATGATGGATGCTGATCGCGCTTTTTCTTCTTTAAGCGAACAGAAAGGGATGAAGCAAGCTTTTCTTGATTATATCGATAGTAATGGGATATTACTGCGTCCCAATCATTTGCCACTCTTAGGCGCCGATGCCATTGATTTTCTGATCCAACAAAACGATAGTTCCTATACCTTAAAATGGGAACCCAAGAACGGAGCCGTAGCCTCTTCCGGCGACCTGGGCTATACCTATGGCGTATATGTTTTAAAACCCTCTACCATCGACACATTGATCTATGGCACGTATGTCAGTATCTGGAAAAAAGGTATTGACGGCAAATGGAAATTTGTGCTCGACTCGGGGAATGAGGGGATTGGGGAGTGATTTTAAGTTGGCAGTTGGCAGTTATCGAAAACAGTTTGCAGTTGGCAGTTAGCAGTTTGCCAGGATTAAGTTCTGAATATTGATAGTTTCTTTAAGTAATAATACTCTCCTAAACGACTAAACGACTAAACACCTAAACCCCTAAACCCCTAAACTTCTCAACTCCTCAACCCCTCAACTCCTCAACCCCTCAACCAACCTTAAACCTTAAACTTTAAACCCTTAAACGATTTGCCCCCCTCCCCTGTTGCAAAACTGTTAAACTCCATAAATTTATTCAACAATAACCTTCTTAAGGGTATCGGCAAACAATTTTTCGTTTCTTTGTACAAACAATCCTGTTCAACCGAATGAAGAAAAAAATTGCGTTAGTAACTGGCGGCTATTCCGGTGAAGCAGTGATCTCTTATAAATCTGCACTGGCTATTGAAAAGCATATTGATGACTCCAAATGGGATTATTATAAAATTGATATCCATCCTTCGGGTTGGTATTATATGGGGGGCGATGATTCGAGGGTGGTGGTTGATAAGAATGATTTCAGCATTACCCTGGCAGGAGAAAAAATTGTTTTTGATGCAGTGCTTGTTGCACTCCATGGCACGCCGGGTGAAGATGGAAAACTGCAGGGGTATTTCGATTGCCTGAAGATCCCTTACACTTCCTGTGATGCAGCCACATCAGCACTTACTTTTAATAAGCGGTATACCGTAGCTGTTGCGTCATTTGCGGGTATCCAGGTGGCTAAATCGGTTCACCTGTTTAAAGATATACCCGTAACGCCAGCGTCCATTCTGCAACAGCTCAAGTTGCCGGTATTTGTTAAGCCCAATAATGGTGGAAGCAGTATCGGCATGAGTAAAGTAAAAGAAGCCTCATCGCTGCAGGAAGCTCTGGATAAGGCATTTGTTGAAGATGATCAGGTGCTGGTGGAAGAGTTCATTGCCGGCAGAGAGTTTACCATTGGAGTATTTCGTACCAAAGAAAATATCATTGCGCTGCCCATCACAGAGATCATTACCGAAAAAGAATTTTTCGATTTTGAAGCCAAATATGAAGGCGCCAGTCAGGAGATCACACCGGCCAATATTGATGAATCATTGGCAGCAAGGATCAGGGATGCAGCCATCCATGCCTATACCATCTTTAATTGCAGAGGAGTAGTGCGGATGGATTATATTTATGATGAAGAAAAACAAGAACCTTTTTTGCTCGAGATCAATACCGTACCCGGACAATCGGAGGCCAGCATTGTGCCGCAACAGGTAAGGGCCATGGGTTGGTCGTTGAAAGAATTTTATAGTGCACTGATCGAAACCTGTTTTTAACATAAATACCGTTCGGGTTGATCCAACGGAATAAGCAATACACACTCATGTTTACATTCATCACCAAGCGACCGTTCTGGGTTAATTTACTGGCTGCAGCTGCACTCACGTTCCTGCTGATCTTCCTGTTTTTGCAGCTCTTGAGTTGGATCACCAAGCATGGTGAACACCTTACGGTTCCTGCGGTGCTGGGTAAGAAAACAGATGATGCCATCAGTCAGCTAAAAAAACAGGGCTTTGATGTACAGATCCAGGATTCAATATTTACTGATACTGCAGCCAGAGGTACCGTGCTGAAACAACTTCCCGATCCGAATGCAACGGTTAAGGTTAATCGCACTGTATTTCTTACCGTGAACCGCGTGATCCCTCCCATGATCGAGATGCCAAAACTGGAAGGCTTGAGTTTGCAGTTTGCACTTGAAGTACTGGCCCGCAACCACCTGAAACTGGCCGATACCATTTATCGTCCCGATTTCATGATGGGCTCAGTGCTTGAACAAAAATATAATGGTATGCGCATTGCCGAAAAAGCCAAGGTGCAATGGGGTAGTGGTATCACCCTGGTGATCGGTGGGGGATTGGCCGACCAGCAGATACTGGTACCCAACCTGCTGGGCATGACCTTCGGTGCTGCAAAAGCCATGCTATCTGAAACTGGTATCGGCATCGGTGCCATCATTGCCAAAGAACCGTTGAAAGATACCGCTAGTGCTTTTATATACCAGCAAAACCCTGAGCGACTGGATGAAAACTTTTCTCCCCGTTATATTCAACCCGGCCAGGTGATGGATGTATATTTATCTCCTGTGATGATCGCAATTGATACCGCCACTAAAAAAATAAAAATCTCTGACCAATGATACCGATAAGCGCTGAAGAGGTAAAATTCCGCCTGGATGCCGGCGAAGACCTCCATCTCCTTGATGTTCGCGAACCTTATGAAAATGAAGAGTTCAATATAGGAGGTGTATTAATGCCCTTGGGCCAGATCCTATCGATGCAGATCGACGAGCTCGAAGAGCTGAAAAATGAAGAGATCATCTGCTACTGCCGCAGTGGCCAACGCAGCATGCAAGCTGCCCTCATGCTCGAAACATTCGGCTTCACCAATACTAAGAATCTTTCTGGCGGAATGCTGGGATGGCAGGAAAGGTTTGGGAGGTAAACGAGAAAAATGTTTAAAGTTTAAGGTTTAAAGTTTAAGGTTGGTTGAGGAGTTGAGGGGTTGAGGGGTTGAGGAGTTTAGGGGTTGAGGAGTTTAGGGTTTAGAGTTTAGATGTTGAATATGGTTTAATATTGTTGAACATTGTTGAAGTGATTCCGTTAGCGAGATCTCGCTCAAGTTTAACCTTGGTATCAACCAACATTCAGAACGAAACCCTGCCAACTGCCCACTGCCAACTGCAAACTGCAAACTGCAAACTGCCAACTGTAAACTGCAAACTGCCAACTGCCAACTGTTTTCGCCCACTACTTCCCCCCCACCCCAACGCCAACCCCCAGCATAAAATTGAAACCCGCCATCGGGAAATAGAAATTTTCCGTGGTTTGTTTTCCCCCATACACATAACTGAAACTATAACCGTTGGGTTCATACCGGGCATTGAAAATATTATTCAATTGCAGGATGAAACTGGTGGCCTTAGAATGCTTGTGGTTCCAGTTGTAACTCAACCGCATGTCCTGCACATAATAAGCATGCAGACTTCTGGAGGCCAATGAACTGTTATCGAGGTACTGCCTGCCCACATATTTACTGATGCTACTGATCTGGGCACCGGCAAATGGATGATAACTGATGGTGGCAGATCCGGTAAGGGATGGTGAAAAAGAGATATCGGTGCTTGAGTAAAACTTCGTCTGCTGGCCACCGTTATCATAGTCATCGAGGTATTCCGTGTAATTCTTTATTTTGTTGGCACTGAGGGTTATATTGCCCTCCAGTTCCCATCTGCTGCTGGGTTTTGCTTGAGCATAGAGTTCTATACCCGCCCGATAGCTATGCGGAATATTGGTTCGGGTATAGGCACCCACGTCATTGATTTTGCCGGTTAGTACCAGTTGATCGCGATACTGCATGTAGTAGAAGTTGGCTCCCCAACTGTATTTTTTTTGTTGCCTTTCCATACCCAATTCCACATCAGTAAGGTATTCGGGCCGTGGTTGTTGTAGTGCTCCTGCTTCAAAATCGTCGCGGATGGGTTCTTTACCAGCCATGGCAATTGATGCATAGGCCTTCCATCCCTGGTGCTGATAGGTAATGCCCAATTTGGGATTGAAAAAATTATAATTCTTCCTGATCAACAGATCGGGATTGTCTTTGAAGCCATGCAGGCTATAGGCCACATTCCGAAACTGCAGGTCTGCAAATCCTTTCCAGCGGCTTCCCCAGTTCTGCATCCATTTGGCATAAGTAGAGAGATCATTTTTATAGGCATTCAGGTTATACCATTGATAATGGACAGGAATGGCAGCCTGTACTGCGGCCCAGGTGATCTCACCATAATGGTTACCCGAATATCCGTTCCATCCTCCTCCCAGGATGAACTGGGTATTGTGTTTTTTATACTGCAGCGAATAAATGGTTCCGTAAAAATCATTATCAAGCCATAACCTTCTTACCAGATCGGTTTGAGTAACCAAGCTTGATCCATCCTGGTAATTGGGTAATCCATAAGCGGCCAGTTCCTGGTCATGCTTATACTGCTCATAATATCCTCTTCCCTTGGTAAAAAATATGGCCAGGTTCGCTTTCCAGTAATCATTGAACTGATGATTGAAAAATAACTGGTAATGGGTTTGAATATAATTATCCGTTTCATTGTCGTACGGCGTTCCGGGTTTTTCTGTTCCGCTTGAATTATAGGTGCGGGCACTATCCAGCAGGTATTCAGGAACACCATTCCAGGCCTGATAGGTTTTTTCTTTTCCTGAAAATAAATTGAAACGGATCGAGTTGTTTTTTTGTACCCATGCCAGACTTAAATATGCCGACTGCAGCCGGGTGCGGGCCCTGTCGATATAGCCATCGCTTTGGATATTGCTTAACCGGCCGTCGATGCTGAAATGATTGGCCAGCATACCCGTTCCAAATTGCAGGGTATTGCGCATGCTGTTGAATGAGCCGAAACTATTATTGAAGTCGAGATAAGCTTTTGTATTAACCTCATTAGTAGCCAGGTTGATGGAAGAACCAAATGCCCCCGATCCATTGGTAGAAGTACCCACACCTCTTTGTATCTGGATGCTGTTCACGCTGGAACTAATATCGGGGAGGTCTACAAAAAAGGTACCCTGACTTTCGGCATCATTATACGGAATGCCATTGAGGGTTACGTTTATGCGGGTGGCATCAATGCCCCGGATGCGAATTCCCGTGTATCCGATACCGTTACCTGCATCGGAATTTACCACCACTGAAGGCGTTTGGTTCAGTAAGAAGGGGAGGTCTTGCCCCAGATTATTCTTCTCCAGGTCTTTTTTGGTCAGGTTCGTTTTGGCAAATGGAGCCGCCGCTGCCGCCCTGATCGCCTGTACTTCTACCGGTTGCAGGTAAGTGGTGTCATTGAATTTTTTCCCGGGTTGGGCCATTAGTTCCTGAGCAGGCAGGCACAACAAGGCATAGCCGATCAATTTTTTCATCCATATTTATTTTAGCTGAACTCCGGGAATAGCGGTTATTCCATGTGAGCAATTTTTATCTCCCTGCGCAGGCATTATCCTGATCAGGTAAACGGGTGTGATCTCAGCCGCTGCACATTGGCAACAGCACCCCGGCAATTCAGAAGGTTTATAAGAACTTTAGCAACTCAAAGATAAGCTGTTTTCAATTATTTAATGATCTTGTGTAACAAAAGGTATGCTTTTTGCGTATTAAGTTAGAATATAGCCATGAAAAGGGGTAGCAATGAAACTTTAATCTCATTGCCCCCGTTTTTGAACCTTGATCAATTAAACAACACACCATGAAAAAATTCATTTTATCCGTTCTTACCTTTATCGCTTTGTCGGCCGTTGCCCAAAAAAATAAGGATGTCCCTGATTCTGTATCTGCAACCCGCACACTCAGTAGCAGTTTTACTGCCATCACCGTTTCCGACGGGATAGAGCTTTATCTTACCGAGGGTAATGAAGCACCCATTCTGGTTAGTGCAGCTGAACAAAAATACCTCGACCGGTTTAAAACGGAAGTTGACCATGGCGTATTGAAACTATATTTTGATTATAAAGGCATCAACTGGGCCATGAATATCAATAGAAAGTTGAAGGCTTATGTATCATACAAAACCCTTGATAAACTAAATGCTTCCGGTGGTGCTACCGTAGAAGCAGTGAATACCATTACTGTGCCTTCACTGGCCATGAGTTTCACCAGCGGTTCACATTTTAAAGGCAAGGTCGATATCAAAGACCTCAGTGTAGATCAGAACAGCGGGTCGGGTATCGCCATTTCCGGAAAGGCCGACAAGATCAAAGTGGAAGGCAGCAGCGGATCTATTTTCAAGGGCTACGACCTGGCCGTTGATTATTGCGATGCCAAATCGACCAGCGGTGCCGGCGTGCACATCACCATCAACAAAGAACTAACGGCAAAGGCTAATAGCGGTGGCGGTATTCGTTACAAAGGAGAGGCCATGATCAAGGATGTGAATGTGAGCAGTGGGGGTGTGGTGAAAAGGGAAAAATAAACGGCCTGTCAATCTTTCCAATGCTAAAATCAGCCAGCATGAAAACATTATTTTTTTCAATAGTATTATTTGCCGGTTCATTGGTGTGCACCGCGCAACCTGAACTGGTAGTAGATCCCAATGCAGAATTACGCAGTCTGGATGGTCATTTCAACCGCATCCAAGTGTCTCACGGTATCGATCTGTACTTATCTCAATCTGAAAATGAAGTGATCGCTGTGAGTGCTTCGGAAGAGAGGTACCGATCATCCATCCGTACCGAAATTAAGAACGGCGTGCTGATGATCTCGTATCAGGGAGAACGTTTGATGAATATCGGGAATAAGAAACTGCGTGCCTATGTATCATTTAAGAACCTGCGTTTCATTGAAGCTTCCGGTTCCAGCGGTGTACTGGTACAAGGTGTAATATCGGTACCCGCGCTCACGCTCGAGCTTTCAGGCTCCAGTGATTTTAAAGCGGCGATAAAAGTAGATGAACTGAGTATTAACCTTAGCGGATCTTCTGATGTAAATATTTCAGGTACGGCCGGAACGGTTAAGATATCGAGTAGCGGTGCCAGTGATGTAAAAGCTTACGGATTGATCGCCGAAATCTGTACTGCTGAAACCTCCGGTGCATCTGATATTCAGATCACGGTAAACAAGGAACTGAGTGCAGAAGCCAGTGGGGCCAGTTATATTTATTACAAAGGGAATCCAACGGTAAAACAAAAAGAGGTCAGTGGCTCCAGCAAGATCAGGCAGGTTACGGGCAAGGAAGAAGATGCTGATGGACCGCTTCCTTAGGCTTCATTATTTTCCAGAAGGCCAGGGCAGGAACTAAGGCAGTTGGCAGTGGGCAGTGGGCAGTTGGCAGTGGGCAGTTGGTCCCGAAAGCTTTCGGGAGCAGTTTGCAGGATTTCGTTCTGAATGTTGGTTGATACCAAGGTTAAGGTTGAGCGAGATCTCGCTAACGGAATCACTTCAACAATGTTCAACAATATTAAACCATATTCAACATCTAAACTCTAAACCCTAAACCCTACACCAACCTTAAACGACTTAAACCCTTAAACCCTTAAACGACTTAAGCGCCCTCCCTTATTCGACATCATTTCCCAAACGCCCATAGCAGGAATATTGCAGTTGGCAGTTTGCAGTTGGCAGTTGGCAATTCCAGTTAGCGGTTTGCAGTTTGCAGTTGGCAGGATTTCGTTTTGAATGTTGGTTGATACCAAGGTTAAGGTAGAGCGAGATCTCGCTAACGGAATCACTTCAACAATATTCAACAATATTAAACCATATTCAACATCTAAACCCTAAACCCTAAACTCTACACCAACCTTAAACGACTTAAACCCTTAAACGAATTAAACGACTTAAGCGCCCTCCCTTATTCGACATCATTTCCCAAACGCCCATAGCAGGAATACCGGCAATTGCCTGCTCCAGTAGGGGTAATCATGTTGTCCGGATGCATCTTCCGTCATCACAATATCATCGGGGGTACATACATTTTTTTTGAGGATGATACTGATGAGGTCCTTTGTATCATCCATCACATCAATGATGCCATCCTTATCCCGGTCGCCTTCCTCTTCTTTTCCGCCGGCATAGAACCAATATTTGAGCTGTGGTTTTTTTCTTGAACTGCGCACCATATTCTGCATGATCCGATCCTTATCATCTGAATATTGCGGGTCCTGCGCGTCCTTATCGCGCCACCAGAACGATCCCGAAAATACCCCTACCTTATCAAATCGGTCGGCATTGTTCCAGGCAATATCCATTGCGGATAGGCCTCCCAGTGAGCAACCCGCGATCACCACCGAATTGAATTTTCTTACCCCCGCCCTTTTTTTGATGAAGGGATATAATTCATCCGTGACGAAGGCGGAATATTTATCGGCTCTATCGCCCCTGTTCTGAAAATCGGGAATGCCCGCTACGCCATATTCCCGCATCCTGTCGCCCGCATGGATACCTACTACTAGCAAGGGCTCGATCAGTTTATTTTTGAACAAACTGTCGATGATCTGTTTGATCCTGAATTTTTCCATATCCTGTCCGTCGTTCAGCAGCAACAAATTCAGGGTTTGTTTATCATCGGGAATGGGGGTGTTGATGATCGTGAGTGATACCTGTCGCTGCAAATGGCGACTGTATACCTGATCCTCCTGTTGTTTTACTCCATGTTTGCAGGCTGTGCTGGAAAGCAGCAACAGCATGGCCGACAGCAGACTATAGAATTTTATCATATCCAAATTTAGGGATTGTATGTTTATTATTTGGCAGCGAAGCCCTAAAAGATTACCTTTGCACCGCGAAGTAGAGCAGCGGTAGCTCGTCGGGCTCATAACCCGAAGGTCAGAAGTTCGATCCTTCTCTTCGCAACTAACTCTAAGGCTCGGTTGAGCCTTTTTTATTCTTGGCAGTTTTTGCTGATGAATTTGATTATCTCCTCCTTCTGAATCGTTTGTGGTAATCCAATTCTGTATGCAGATACTGGTTTAAACGACCGCAAACATGAAATCCGGTTTTGTAAATATTTTTGGGAAGCCCAATGCGGGCAAAAGCACCTTGCTCAATGCGCTTATGGGCGAGAAGATGGCTATTGTATCACATAAGGTGCAAACCACCCGCCATCGCATCAAGGCCATCCTCACGGAGAAGGATTATCAGATCATTTTTTCTGATACGCCCGGCATCATTGAGCCCCGGTATAAACTCCACGAAAAAATGATGGATGCCGTAAAAGGAAGTCTGGAAGATGCTGATGTGGCCCTGCTCATTACAGATGTACGCGAGAATTCAGATGAAAGTCATGCCATATTTTCTTCCCTGAGATTGAAAGCACCTGCGATCGTGATCCTCAACAAATCCGATACGGTAAATGATGAACAACTGAAAACCACGGCTCGTTTTTTTGAGCAACAACCTTATTGTAAAGAAGTGGTTTCCTTATCTGCCTTAAAGAAAAAGGGGATCGACGAATTATTGCAACGAATACTGTTATATCTGCCCGAGGGTCATCCATTTTATGAGGGCGACGACCTCAGTGATATGCCTACTAAATTCTTTGTGGGTGAAATGATCCGCGAAAAAATATTCTTTTTGTATGGAGAAGAAATTCCCTACCATGCCACTGTGTTGATACAGGCATTCCAGGAAAAAATTTCGCTGACCAAGATCAGTGCCGAGATCATTGTACAAAGAGAAACACAAAAAGGAATTATACTGGGAGAGGGTGGCAGCATGATCAAAAAGCTGGGCACCGAAGCCAGAAAAGATATTGAAACCTTTCTGGGACGAAAAGTTTTTCTGGAACTTTTCGTAAAAGTAAGGCCGAAGTGGAGAGATAATGAGATGCAGTTGAAGGAGTACGGATACTAAATAGTTGGCAGTTGGTCCCGTTAGCAAACGGGAGCAGTGGGCAAGGGGAAGTGGGCAGTTGGTCCCGTTAGCAAACGGGAGCAGTTTGCAGTGGGCGGGGAGGAAAATACTTGAAGTTTCTGTTGTTAATAGCTTTATTATTATTTTAAAATTTTGGAATTTGGTTTCCAAAATTTTAAAAATGGGAAGCTATAAAGATCTTGAAATATATAAAAAGGCCTTTTCATTGGCGATGGAAATTTTTGCGATCAGCAAATCATTTCCTGCGGATGAAAAATACAGTTTGACTGATCAGTTAAGAAGAAGTGCGAGATCTGTTTGTGTGAATTTTGGAGAGGCTTATAGGAGGAGGAAGTATCCTGCTCATTTTGTCAGTAAACTTTCAGATTGTGATGCTGAAAACACTGAAACTGAGATATGGATAATGATTTCATTTGATTGCAATTATATTTCTGAGAAAGATTGTCAAATGTTAACTGCACGTTGTGAAGAAATTGGGAAGATACTCGGGTTCATGATCAATCACCCAGATAGGTTTTGTGGAAAGTAATTATGTAGATAGGAAAAATAGTTTTTGATAATAAATAAATTAACAAACAGCAGCGCGCTCCTTTGCCAACTGCCCACTGCCAACTGGCAACTGGTCAATAGAGCTACCAACTAAATAGAGTAATATGAGTTTCACAGTCGCGATCACCGGAAGGCCCAATGTGGGCAAAAGCACGTTCTTCAACAGGTTGTTGGAGCAGCGCAAAGCCATTGTAGATGATATTAGCGGGGTAACCCGCGACAGGCAATATGGTGTGGCTGACTGGGCAGGTAAATCTTTTAATGTAATTGATACCGGCGGTTTTGTAGCTGGTAGTAATGATGTATTTGAGCGCGAGATCCGTAAGCAGGTGCTCATTGCCATTGAAGAGGCTAATGCCATCATCTTTATGGTGGATGCCGCAACCGGCATTACCGAGCTGGACAATGCCATGACGGAGATGCTGCGCCGCAGTACCAAGCCTGTGTTTTTATTGGTGAATAAAGTAGATAACCACGACAGACTATTAGAAGCATCTGAGTTTTATAGTCTGGGTTTTGAGCAGATATTTTTTGTATCGTCCATCAGCGGAAGCGGAACGGGCGAGATATTGGATGCTATTACTGCCCTCATCAGTGAAAAGGATTCGGATGAAGCGGCAATGGTAACGGAGCTGCCTAAGTTTGCCATTATTGGTCAGCCCAATGTGGGCAAATCATCTTTGCTGAATGCCTTGATCGGGCAGGAGCGTACCATCGTAAGTGATATTGCCGGTACTACCCGCGATACCATTCATACCCATTATAATTTATTCAATAAGGAATTCATCCTGATCGATACGGCGGGTATACGCCGCAAAACAAAAGTGCATGAAGACCTTGAATTTTATTCTGTGATCCGTGCCATCAAAGCATTGGATGAGGCCGATGTGTGTATGCTGATGCTGGATGCCGGCAAGGGTGTTACGGCGCAGGATCTTGCCATCTTTGCCCTGGCCATTAAAAAAGGAAAGGGAGTTGTGGTGCTCGTGAATAAATGGGATCTGATAGAAGATAAAGCAACCAATTCTGCCAAAGACTATGAAAAGGAATTAAAACAAAGACTGGCACCATTTACCGATGTGCCCGTGGTATTTATTTCCGTTACGGAAAAGCAAAGGATCTTTAAAAGTATAGAAGCAGCATTGGAAGTGTACGAGAACCGCCAGCGCAGGATACCCACCTCACAACTCAATGAAGTGATGCAGAAGGCTGTGGAAGGATATCACCCACCGATGGTGCGGGGCAACCATATCAAGATCAAATATATTACCCAGTTACCTACCCATACGCCCACCTTTGCGTTCTTCTGTAATTATCCGGATGATATTAAGGCCCCTTACATGAATTATCTTGAAAATCAATTACGCGAAAAATTCAAATTCAGCGGTGTGCCGGTGCGGTTGTTTTTTAGGAAGAAGTAATTCAGTTTGCAGTTTGCAGTTTGCAGTTTGCAAGGATTTCGTTCTGGATGCTGATTAGGGCTTGAAAATTTATAATGTTAACGGAATCACTTCAACAATGTTCAACAATATTAAACCATATTCAACATGTACCCCCTAAACCCTTAAACGACTTAAACCCTTAAAAGTTTCGCCGCCGTCTGGTCTCCTGACCAACGGCTTATGATAAAGCTCATTATATTAATGAAATCACTAAACTCCTCAACCCCTCAACTCCTCAACCCCTCAACTCCTCAACTCCTCAACTCCTAAACTCCTAAACTCCTCAACTCCTCAACTCCTCAACCCCTCAACCAACCCTTAAACGACTTAAATCCTTAAACGTTTTAAACGTTCCTCGTTCCCCCTTGTTTTGTTCCATTTTTTCTCTATTTTTGCCCCCGATTGTTAAACCAAAAAAAATCATTATGAAAAAATTATTTGCAATTTTTGTACTAGCTGCAGGCCTTAGTGCTTGTAACGGAACTGGAGATAGTAAGACCACTCCGGTAGATTCTACCAAACCATCTCCAGCTGCTGATGCGGCTAAAACAGCTGATACAGCTAATAAAATGATGGCCGATACCACGAGCAAAATGGCTCCAATGGATACTGCCTCTAAGATGGCACCCAAAAAATAAGGGATTACTAAGTCTTTTTTCCGACTTGCCGGATCAACGATTTCGACGATTGCTTGTATAATTACCTTAACAGGTAGGTCCTCCCGCTAGTCGGGAGGATTTTTTTGCCCAGTACCGCCCTTTTTTTACACAATCCCCTGTGGAAATCTAAATATTTATTTAATACTCGGAATCACGATTTTTTGAAATATCAAACTAAATTGCATACCGGCCTCTGAGCGGGCCATCTATCCAAATCTTATTAAAAATAATTAATTGTTTTACAGGCTATCGCTTGTATAGCAGTTGTGTTAACAAGCTATAAAAAAATTAGTATGAAAAAGATTTACGTTTTTTTGGTGATGGTGTTTATTGGTGGTGGAGTATGGGGGCAGCAAGTTATTGGGTCATTTCCTTATATGAATGGAGGATTTGAAGGGCAAACTGCAGGAACTGTTGCAACAGCACTTTCTTCCTCAAATTGGACAAGACAAAGTCAAGCAGGGGCATCTTCATCAATTGTCAATAATTCAGCCCAATCAAGGTCAGGGAATCAATATGCTTCGGTTGTTAATGTGGCTACTGTTTCAAGAGCACTTCAATCTCCACAAGATCCAATAGCGGCTAACGGACCAGCTGTTAGTACTGCTTATGTTGTACAGTTCTTTGTTAGAAACGCTGCAAGTGTAGCATCTTTTCAAACGGGTGTGACTACTAATGGAACTACAAACCCTGTATATTCAGTTGCAGCAACTTTGCCCATTAATGCAAGCTGGACTAAACAAACTTATTTTATTACAACAGGAGCTACACCTTTAACTACTTGTGGAATTGGAGTAGCTGGCAGGTCGGGTTTGGGTAATTTTGATGAGGATGATTATGTAATTTACGCTGGTGCAGCTGTAGATAATACAGCCCCAAATTCTCCCGGGGCATTAACAGTTTCAAATCCTACCAATTCAACTTTGGATCTTTCCTGGGTGGCTGCTTCAGGAGGCGTTGATGGTGGCGGATATGTTGTTGTTAGATATATTGCGAATCCGGGGGCTACTGACGATCCTAACCAAAACGGAATATATGCAATAGGCAATACCGTTACTGGAGGGGTTAATGGAACAGTAGTTTATATTGGAACAGGAATAGGTTTTACCGACAATGGCCTTCTGCCTAATACAACCTATTATTACAAAGTTTATACAGTGGATAAGGCATTTAATTATTCTGCTGAATCAACGGGTAATGGCACTACAACTGCAGCACTTCCACAGATCACACTTTCATCTCCAAGTCCTGCAGTTCCCGTTGCCAATATCAATGCAGGAAATAATAATAATGTGATCTATCGGTTTGATCTGGCAGTTACAACAGCAGATGCAACTTTAACCGGAGTAACCATTAATACTACTGGATCATATGGTGCTTCGGATATCACTAATTTTAAATGCTGGTATTCTGCAGATATTATTTTTAGTTCTGGAACTGATATTTTATTATCTACAGCTACAACAGGATTAGGTGCAGGTTCACATGTATTTCCAACTTTTACTAATCAAACTGTTCTTGCCGGTACTTCGGGATATTTTTTCATAACCACCGACCTGCCTTGTACGGCCACCTTAGCCAAAGATTTGACGGTTAGTGCCATCACAACTGCTGATATTAGTTTTTCATTAGGCACTAAATCAGGTTCGGCTTCTGCTGGAGGGCTACAAACAATTATTGCCCCGTTGGCAAATAATGTAACAACACCTGCAGCAACTGTTGCAAATGTTTCCTCATCATTAAGTTGGACAAATCCAGTGGGCTGCTATGATGAGGTATTGATTGTAGCCAGAGCATCCAGTGCAAATGATGGAACTCCTTTTGGTGCTGGAACTACATATACTGCAAACCCAACGTTTGGCTCAGGAACTCCATTGGGCAGTGGGTTTGTAGTTTACAAAGGAACTGTTTCGCCTCAGCTAATTAGTGGTTTAACCAATGGGACTCCTTATTATTATAAATTCTTTACCAGAATAGGAACTACATGGAGTTCAGGTATTGAGATAAATGCTACCCCTGCAGTAGTAACGCTGGCAACAGATTATTTCAGGTCAGTAGCACCCGGTGGCCCCTGGGGTAGTATTAGTACATGGGAATCATCACCTGATAATATTAGCTGGATGGCTGCCACACTAGTTCCTACAGCTAATGCAAATACTATTACTATACAAAACACTGCGGATGTTACGGTAGCCGCTACAGCAGGAGGAGATCAAATAACAGTAGATGCAGGTGCTACATTAACATTGAATGCAAACTTTACTTTAGCAGATGGAGCAGGAACGGATTTAATTGTAAACGGAACATTAAACAATACTTTAGGCACATTGACCTATTCCCCTGTCACTGCTACTGCAATTTTTAATGCCAATAGCGTTTATATCCATAATAGGAATGGTGGGCCAATCCCTACTGCTACATGGGATATTCTGTCAACTGTAATTATTACAGGAGCTACTACTTCAGGGCCAACTGGAATGGGACAAACGTTCGGCAATTTCACTTGGAATAGTACGGTTCAATTACAAAATGTTGGTTTAGGAAATCCAGCTAGTTTTACTGTTGCGGGAAATCTTACAATTACCAATACTGGAGGGTTAACTAATAGGGCTGTGAGATTTACAGCAGGCACTGCATATACAGTTTCAGTAGGAGGGAATCTTATTTTGAACGGAGGCCATTTAGGTTTAAGCAGTGGAACTGGTACTATGGCACTTTCTGTTTCGGGTAATGTTTCTGTTTCAAATAGCAGTGAACTTTACTTAAGCCAAGGAGGCTCTGCTATAGGAACACTAAATGTAGGAGGAAATCTTTCGGTTTCTACAGGTACAATTACTGAAACAGGAAGTGCAACCTCATGTGTCATTAATTTTACTAAATCCGGTACACAAACTTTCAGTGCTGTTTCGGCAACGTTATCAAATGACATTGATTATAACATCAATGCAACTTCTACATTTATTTTAAATAATAATATTCCTGTGAATACCGGTAGAACAATGACTGTTAATGGAACTTTAGATTGCGGCATATTCTCAGTTAACGGAGCAGGAGCAGTAATTGTTTCAAACGGAGGAAGGGCAAAATTGGGATCACTTAATCTGACAGATGCTGTGGCTGATAATATTTCTTCTACCGGAGGCCTTTCACTTAATACTGGGTCAACAGTTGAATTTAATGGATTGGGCATTCAGTATGCAGCTGCTAGAACATTCTCAAATATGGAGATTAATAATTCTAGTGGACTTGTATTGAATGGTACCGTATTAGTTAATGACTTGCTTACATTTACAACGGGTATCATTACCTCCACCGCCACCAACCTCTTATCCATGTCATCCACTGCTTCGGTTACTGGTGCATCAAATACGAGCTTTGTTAGTGGTCCGGTTGCTAAAACGGGGGCTACTGGATTTGTATTCCCGGTGGGTAAAACTGGCACAGGTTATGTTGCTGTAGAAATAGCAAGTTTATCTGGGTCAGAAACTTTTACCGCAGAATATATGAGGGGTGACGCACTATCATTAGGATTAATTTCTGCTATTGGATTACTCAATGTAAGTCGTTGTGAATACTGGATACTCAATAGGGCGGGCTCGGCAACTGCAAATGTTACACTGTATTGGACTTCGGTAAATAATTGCAGTGCTGCACCATATATCACTAACCTAACAAATCTTACGATTGCTCATTTTGATGGAGCAGGCAGCACTTGGGATGCCTTTGCGCCTGCTGCTAATACAACGGGTACTACAGCGGCAGGTACGGTTACCTGGTCGGGTGTAAGCATATTCAGTCCGTTTACACTGGGTAGCGTAAGTTTCATCAACCCATTAGCCGTCAGCCTCAATTACCTCCGTGGTGTTAAACAAGGCAATGCTCATCTGCTCAACTGGAAAGTAACTTGTGCCTCAACGCCTTCAGCTACTTTAAGCCTCGAGCGCAGTGCCGATGGAACTGGCTTCAAGCCTATCTACAGCATTACCGCTGATGCCCTGCGTTGTGCTCAGCCATTCGAGTATAGCGATGCGCAGCCTCTTGCCGGCACAAACTATTACAGACTTAAAATGATCGATGCCAATGGCAAAATAAGCTATAGCAATATTATTACGCTGATCAATGCCAGTCAGGGTTTCGATATCATGCATATTGCACCCAATCCGGTTACGGGTAATAATTTTACCCTCAATATCAGCTCGGCCAAAGCCACCCAAATGAATATTGTGATCAGTGATCTGCAGGGCAGGGTAGTGAAGCAAGCAAGCCTTTCGCTGATCGCCGGATACAATACCAGCGAGATCAATATCCAATCACTGGCACCGGGTACGTATCAGTTGTACGGTTCTAACGGTACCGATAAATCGAAGTTGATCAGGTTTGTAAAACAATAAGATAATTTTTTATAAAACGTTTACTCCTTCCTCCGGGGTAAACGTTTTCGTTTATATACACCCTATAATCCGTACCGTATGCCCAAAATATTTCAATATCTTGGCTATATCTTCTTTTTTTATTCAAATGAGCATTTGCCCATCCATTGTCATGTTAAAAAAGGAGAAAAAGAAATTAAAGCTGTATTAAATTTTCATGAGGGCAAGTTGCTTGTGAAATTCCTTAAAGTAAGGGGGAAAAATGGTTTTGAGGGGAAACAATTAGTTGTCATTGAAACGTTTGTTAAAAACTACCATGAGCAAATTGTTGAAAAATGGAAGCAGTTTTTCATTTATGGTAAAAGTCCTAATTTTGAAGTGATTTCCCGGAGCAAATGAATATGCCACAATCAATTTCCATATCAGTGAAGGAGGCCAGTTATCTGGAGGGGTTTACTATTTTAATATCCTTTTCAGACGGGAAGACTAAGAAAGTTGACTTTTCTAAATTCATCAATACAAATCATAAAGAGGTTCTTGCTAAGTATAAAGATGTAACCAATTTTAAAAAATTTAAAATTGAAGAGGGAAATATTGTTTGGGGAAAAAACTGGGATCTTATATTTCCTGTACATCAATTGTACAGCGGAAAAATCAGCTGATCAATTTTCTGTATGGGGTACCCTTTTTTATGGTGCCATGGATCTTTTAACCACGATAAATCCGATGGCCAATAATAATAAGAGGATCACGATCGTAAGGTATAACCAGGGCTGGTCTTTAAATTTCCGCTTGTCTTTTCTTTTTTTCTTTTTGTCGAGCTGCTTGTGCAGGTCCTGGTTCAGCTTTTCCACATAAGCGGCAATATCTTTTTTCTCCGAAAAATTTTCCAGTCCCTCCACCGCATCATTCATAAAATCATCATCGGTCATCTGCTTCTCCAGTTCATGAGCATCTTTGTCCGACAGGTTCTTATTCAGGTATTCAAGCAGTTTATCCTGCTCAATATCATGATTTTGGTTGGATAATATGTCTTTTAAATCATCGCTCATTTAACGTTTAATTCGTTTAAGGGTTTAAAGTTTAAGGTTTAAAGTTGGTTTAGGAGTTTCGCAGGGTATAATGAATTGAATGAACTTCCAACTTCCAACTATAAACTATGAACTATCCTTCCGTTCCATCATCAACTTCAAATTCCGCTTTCCATTCTGAATATGACTTTTCACTTGTAACAATGAAAAACCGGTTTCCGCCGCAATATCCTGGTAGCTCTTTTTTTCAAGGTAGAACAAAGTTACGCATTGTTGTTGCTCCTTGTTCAACAGTAGCAGGGCTTCGGCCAGGGAATTCAGTTGTTTGTCTTTTTCAATAAAGCTGTCCCGGGTGCTTATCTCGTCGGGCGTAGCCAGCGATTGTTCATTGAGGGCTACAGGGATCTTCCCTTTATCTCTCAGCAACATCAGGCAGTGGTTCTTGGCGATCATATAGATCCAGCTTTTGAAATATTCCACTTTGTACTTATGCAGTTCACTGATGGCTTTCAGAAAGACCTGCTGTACACAATCTTTGGCGGCTTCTTCATTCTTCAGGTATTTCATGCTTACGCCCAGCAGCAGTAGGGTATACCGTTGCAGCAGGATGCCGAGCCATTCATTGTTATGGTCTTCATAAAAATGCTGCAACAGTTCGGCGTCGCTGATATGGTTGTATTTACTGCTGTTCACAAAGATCAGTAAGGTTGGTATAAGGCTAGATGAAAATCCGGGTAAATTCCATAAACGGATCAGCCATCTTCTTTATCGGGCAGGGGAGCCGCAGATTCCTGTTGTGGCTGCCATTCGTTTTGGGCCACCGCTGTTGCATTTGTTTTTTTAGTGTTGTCGAAGAATAGCATTTTAATAGCGATCAGGATCATGAGCAGGGCGAATATTTTCTTAACGGTTTCCTGGGGCAGACTTAGCGAAATTTTGCTTCCGAAATAACTGCCCACCAAAAAACCGATGGCCAGCATGCCCACTACCCTGAAATCCACATGGCCTTGTTTATAATATTGCAATACCCCAAGGATGCCTACGGGCAGCATGATGAGTCCGAGAGAAGTGCCCTGTGCGGTCTTCTGACTAAAGCCGATAAAATACACCAGGGCCGGCACAATGATGATGCCCCCGCCCACGCCTACCAGTCCGCCCAGCATGCCCGCAGCAATGCCAACCAATATAATAATGAGGATCGTTTGTGTGTCCATATGATTTTTTTTGGGGATCATTTAGCGAATTTGGTTTTATAGAATGCGATGGCATCGTCAATGATTTTCCAGGCAGTTTCTTTATCCTGAAATTCATCGATCACCACTTTTTTATGTTCCAGTACTTTGTATTGTTCAAAATAATTTCGGAGCACGGCAATAAAATGCTGGGGCAGATCCTGCACATCATTGAAATAATTCACACTCGGGTCTTTAAGGGCCACGGCTATGATCTTATCGTCAATTTCACCATTATCGATCATCTGCATATTGCCGATCACTTTGGCTTCTACCAAACAAAGGGGTTGAATGCTTTCAGAACAGATCACCAGGATATCCAATGGATCGGAGTCCTGCCCCAATGTTTGCGGTATAAATCCATAATTCACCGGGTAGTGGAAAGAAGAATAGATTACTCTATCGAGCCGCAACAATCCCGTTTCTTTATCCACTTCATACTTACACTTTGATCCCTGCGGGATCTCTATCAGTCCGTTTACAACCTGTGGGGCCTTTGCGCCGTAATCGGCGCCGTGCCAGGGGTGGAGGGTGTGGGGGGAAGGCAAGGTTTGAATGGTTTAAGGGTTTAAGGGTTTAAAGTTTAAGGTTTAAGGTTTAAGGTTGGTTTAGGAGTTGAGAAGTTTAGGAGTTGAGGAGTTTAGATGTTGAATATGGTTGAAAATTGTTGAATATTGTTGAAGTGATTCCGTTAGTATTTTATATTATCAAACCCTAACCAGCATCCAGAATGAAATCCTTGCCAACTGCAAACTGCCAACTGCAAACTATCATTTATAATTATCTAACTATTAATCATCCTAACCCCCGCCCAAGCCGCTGCAATACCAAACAGGATGCTGCAACAAATATAGGTGAATGCCAGTGTGTATTTTCCGGATTGGAGCAATTCAATATTTTCGGCCGAGAAGCTGGAAAATGTGGTGAATCCACCGCAGATGCCGGTGGCGAGAAAGAGTTTCCAGTTGTTCATAAAAACTTCATCACGCATGCTCAGTGCCAGAATAATTCCGATGATAAAGCTGCCGGTGATATTTACCGCGAAGGTAGACCAGGGAAAGAACCGGGAAGGGATCAGCAGGGAACTGGCATAACGAAGCATGGATCCAATGCCACCCCCGAGGCCCACTAATAAAAAGTTTTTGATCATGCTTTAGAATTTGGATTGTCCTAGAAACTGTATTTCAGGTCTACCAGCCATTTACCGTCGATGCGTACCAGTTTTAATTTATTCTTTACGGCTTTGTTATAACTGTTGCTATAATCGATCAAGCGTATAGAATCTGCAGGGTTGCTGATCTCATTGATGATGATATCCGACGCTTTATATTTTTCCAGTTCAGCTTTTTCTTTTTTGAGATACTGTTGTTTGATGATCTCAAAATACTGGGTATTGGCCGTGTCTTTCAGCACATATTTTTCGGCCTCTTTAAGGTTATTATCAAGAATATCCCGGATGAATTCAGTTGCGGTATCGGTATCGGTTTCAGGAGCTTTTTTTTCTTTGGGCACGCAGGCCATGAAGAGCAACGGGATGGCAGCGAGCGGGATCAATTTCTTTAGCATGCTTAAAGTTAATCATCTTTGGCAAAAGGCAAAAAAATAAGCACTACCCATTAAAGGAAGTGCTTATTCTATAAAAAGGAAGTTCAATTATTTTTGGTCAAGCGCTTTTTTGGCTTCTTCCAATTTCTGCATGCTTTCGTCCACTTTTTGTTTCAGTGAATCAGTATTTATGTTTTTCAGCTCATCCATACCTTTACTGATGGTGCTGTCAGCATCCATACCTTTTTCTTTCATTTTATCCATACCCATATTCATCATAGAAGCTTTATCGAACGCTACTTTCCAAGATCCGCCTTCTTTTTTCAGGGTAAAGTTGGTGTTCTCGCCGCTGGTTTTATCTTTAACAACTACGGTAGCTTTATCACCTTCGATCTTAGGATCACCGAATTCCATTTTAGTTTTATCGTATTTACCGTCATCTTCTTTTTTGTCGCCGCCCATTTTCATGCCCATTTCAATCATATCCAGCATGCTTTTACTTTCGGCAGTTGCCAGTTTCCTTGCAGCGCCGATATCTTTTTTAGATAAGGCATCAAAAAAACTTACCAATACTGCTTTTGGATCGCCGCCTCCGGAATTACATCCGGAAAAAATAACAGCGCCTATCACAAATGCGCTCAATAATAATTTTTTCATAAAAAGGTTGTTTTTGGTTTATGCCCCAAAATTAATTTTAATTTCCAGCATTCAAACTATTATTTAAAGATAATTCTGCCCTGTTCTTTGCAAAGGGGTTGGAGAAAAAGGTCATCTACGCCAACGAAGGCGAAGTTCCCGATATGGCTGGTATTGAATTGTAATTTTCCGTGGGTGCCCATCAGGTAGGATTTGTACACGAATTCGGCGCAATACATATGGTCATTGCTTTCAAGGTCGAAACGCATATCGAACATGATCCCCATATCGTGTAATTTTTTGACCGTCACCATCAGGCTGCTGATCTCGTTGGCATTTAAGGGGAACCGGAATACGCCAAAGCCTCTATTGCTATAAGGTTCGGCAAAAACTTCCAGGGGGTCGCGGCGGATCTTTTGATCCGGGTTGAAGTCGCCCCCCAATGCATGGTACACCCAAACAGTATCGTGTTCAATACTGGCGATACCACAATGAGAAAAACTTTGGTCGCGCTGGTTCAGGCTTCTCAAACTTTCGCTGGTAAAATCATTGCCGGTCCTTACGATCAGGTCGCCGGTGGCGATGGTATTTTTTGCCGAGTCGATGGAATGGAAGGCGCGTTCATTTTTTTGGAATTCGGCAAGCGAATCCAGTTTGCTGAATACGAGAGTTGAGGAGCCAGTTGACGATTGGCAGGAATAGGCAAAAAAAAGGAGGCAGCCGATGAGCCACCTCCCAATATATTGATCATTTGTATTTTTCAGCATACTCATACTGCAAATCTACAAAGTCTTTTTCCGCTCTGTCTCGTTCACATCATCTTTATTATAGGCCTTGATGATCGATTTCACCAGTCTATGCCTTACCACGTCTTCCTCATCCAATTCTATATGTGCAATTCCATCAATGTTCTTCAGGATGCGGGTGGCTTTAAACAATCCGCTCTGCTGATTCTTGGGCAGATCGATCTGGGTGGGGTCACCGGTAATGATGGCCTTGGCATTGGGCCCGATCCTGGTGAGGAACATTTTGATCTGAAGATCATTGGTATTCTGTGCTTCATCGAGAATGATAAAGGCATTGTCGAGCGTACGGCCACGCATATACGCAAGCGGGGCTATTTCAATGGTGCGGGTGCTCATATAATAGCCGAGTTTGTCGGCAGGGATCATATCATCCAGCGCATCATATAGCGGACGCAGATACGGATCGATCTTTTCTTTGAGGTCGCCGGGTAAAAAACCCAGACTCTCGCCGGCTTCAACTGCCGGACGGGTGAGGATGATCTTTTTCACCAGTTTATTCTTCAAGGCTCTTACGGCCAGTGCCACAGCGGTATAGGTTTTTCCGGTACCCGCGGGGCCAATGGCGAACAGGATATCATTCTTGTCGCAGGCTTCAACCATTCTTTTCTGGTTAGCGGTTCGGGCTCTTACCGTTTTGCCATTGGGGCCAAATACCAATACATCATTGGGATTACGGTCCATGAAATTATCAACCACCCGTTCTTCATCGCCGCCAAGTATCTGTTCAAAATAATTGGCGCTCATATGACCATTTCGTTCAAGATAGGCGAGGATCAGATCGATCTTTTCCTTAGCGCCTTCAATTTGTTCAGGTGCACCACTGAGTTTGATCTGTGTACCGCGACTTAAAATCTTTAGGAGAGGAAATTTCTTTTTTAAAATGTCAAGCTTTCCGTTGTTGACGCCAAAAAATTCAATAGGGTTTACGGTTTCGAGGTTGATGATGGTCTCTGTCAAGGGCTTCAGTTTTTTATGCAGGAAGGTTATGTTTGAACATCCATCGCTGCAATCAGTTAACAATAAATTATTGTTTGATACTTCTAAATCATCTATTTCAAATGTAAGTCATTGCAACTGATACATCAGCAACTTATTTATTCACAAACCATCTTTATTAGTGGAAAAGTTTTTTGATTTTGCATGCGTATCAACAACAACGAGGGATACAGGGGAATGATGAATTTTATGTATGCATTCATCAAATTAAAACCGCGTAACGATCTTGAAATTCACTAAGCGTGGCGTTAATCGGTTGGGCATGCTAAACACATTATTGTTGAAATCTTTGATCAACTGATAAGAGATGGTATTGGGCCGATCGATCAGGTTAAATACTTCAAAGCTGGCCCATATATTTTGGAAATTGCGGAAGGGACTATGGCTTCTGCGTTTCGATTTTTCGCTGAGCAGTTGCGCACTGAATCCAATATCCACGCGGATATAAGGTTCAATGATGAGGGCATTGCGATACTTTACGCTGTTGGGTATATTATAACTCATATTGCTTCCGTACAGCATGTTCAAATGCACTTTAAAATTCTCGTTGGTAGGCAGATAGTCTTCCAGAAAAATACCCACCGTAATCAATCTATCTGTTGGCCTGCGCAGCCAGCCCATATCATTACGGATACTATCTACCGGTACCTGGTCGGTACTTTGTGCATTGATGATCTCGCCTGCTGCATTTTTGTATTGGAAATAATGATCGTTGTTCAGGTTCTCGCGGGTGCGCATAACTCCGATGCTCACCCAGCTTTCAGCATCTTTTACCAGTTCGCCAAATAGCCGGGCTTCAATTCCGGTTGCATAAGCCTTGGCATCATTATTTCCTGCATACCTGATCTTCACATTATCGATATCATATACATTGACCGATTGCATGCTTTTGTAATATGCTTCGGTGGTAAGTCGGAAGGGACGATCACCGGGACCAATAAAATTAAAGTCCATGCCACCCACCACCTGATAACTTTTCTGGGCCTTTACATCGGTGTTAAGGGTTCCATCATATTTTCTGAGTTCGCGGTAAAAAGGAGGTTGGTCATAGATGCCAGCAGCGATCTTAAAAGCAACATCTCTTTTCCATTTTGGTCTCCAGCTCAATTGCGCACGCGGACTCACCAGAAATTCTTTATTCAGTGTATTGTAATTGTAACGAACACCGGCCTGCAGCATGATATGGTTGATGCTATCGCCTAGCCGGATATTATCTTGAACATATCCACTCAGTTTCTGAACATTGAGATCAGCACTGGAATTGATGGAATGGAACAAGGTGAGTACCGATGGATTGTAGGGAAGTGAATAGCCTGCGCTGTCCTGGTATTCCCATTCTTTCAGTTTGTCTTTGATATGGGTTTGTTCGATGTTATTCCCGAATTGAATAAAATGTCTGCCTTTTTCTAATGTTCCTTTTAAGCCAGCATTGTACACCGTAATATCAAGTTCATTGCGGCCATAGTTTTGATAATATCCTGCCCCCAATGGGTTGGTAATTTGTCCGAAGCTGCTGCTGTTATGATCAAAATCGCGATCGCCAAAAAGGTAGGTGCCTGCAATATCGAAGTTTTCGTTTTCGGTATTTTGAAAACGACTAAGCATCCATTTCAGTTTCAGTTTTTGGTTGATATTATGGATCAGACTTAATCCGGAAAAACTGGTTTTATATCCATCTTTTTCCTGTCCGTTAAATAAAATATCCAATCCGAGGTTTGACGTAAAGAAGGGAGAGAACACGGAAGAAGTTTTCTTTACTGATTCGGGGAACATAGAAAAACGGGTGCTGGAAAGATTGCCTAAAAATTCAAGTTGCCATTTTTCACTGAGCTGGTAGCTAATGAATGTTTGAATATCGGAAGAGGAGGGAATATAGGCTCCGGTGGTTTCCTGGTTGCTGAGCAGGTTCTTGTTGCTGCGATTACGGATGCCCAGTAAAAAACTGGCCTTCCCTTTTTTTGCCGTGCCTTCCAGGTGCATGCCTTGTTCCAATAAACTGATATAGGCTGATCCGCCGAATGTTTTTGGTTTTTTGTATTGGATATCGAGCACGCTGCTCATCTTATCGCCATATTTTGCCTGAAATCCTCCGTTATAAAAACTCACATTGCGGGCCAGCTCAGGATTGATGAAACTAAGCCCTTCCTGTTGCCCGCTTCTTACCAGATAAGGCCTGAAGATTTCAAAATCGTTGATGTAGATCAGGTTCTCGTCGTAATTACCGCCTCGCACACTGTACTGCGAACTGAGTTCATTGTTACTGCCCACCAAAATCTTGATCAATCCTTCTACGCCACCGGTTGTGCTGGGCAGTACCAATGCATTCTTCGGGTTGATGCGGGTGAGACCGAGTTCTTTTCTTTCGCGCTCATCATTTACGACAACGGTTTCAAGGGTTTTATGTCCGCGTTCCATGCGGATGCTGATCTTCTCTTCTTCTCCGGCGCTTAAGAAAAAATTCTTTTGAACCGGCAGATAACCGGAATGGGTAAAGATGAGGGCGAATGATCTTTCTGCTGACACGCTGATCCGGAAATAGCCACTATCGTTGCTGATGAGTCCGTTGTTCTTACCGAGGATGCTGATGGAAACTTTTTGAAGCGGATTTTCATTTTCATCAAGGATGCGTCCACTCACCACTGCCATTTTCTTTTGGGCCATGCTGTGGGTGCTTGCCATCACCAGTATGAGTAACAGGAATCTTCTCATGATATGAAGATAAAAGATTTTACCGTGATAAAAGAAACCGGTATCATCTTTATGATCTATGTTGATAGCGGTATGCAGTTTGTGCCGGCAATGTTTAAATAGCCGGTTGCCAAAAAAGCAATTACAGTGATTTCAACGCAGCAATTGCGGCCCGGGGATCGGCCGACCTGAAGACGGTATTCCCGGCTACCAATACATCGGCGCCAGCATCCAAAATGGCTTTGGCATTGTCGAGGGTAACTCCGCCATCGATCTCGATCTTCACCTTGAGTGATTGTTCGTCGATCATTTCGCGCAGGCGTTTTATTTTATTGAGGGTATGTGGGATGAATGATTGTCCGCCGAAGCCCGGGTTCACACTCATCAAACAAACCAGGTCAATATCTTCCAAAATATCTTTCAGTGATTCAACTGGCGTATGAGGGTTAACGGCAACGCCTGCCTGCATACCCAAACTTTTTATTTGCTGAATATTGCGGTGCAGGTGTGGACAAGCTTCAATGTGTACCGATAAAATATCGGCGCCCGCTTTTTTAAAAGCTTCTGCATATTGTCCGGGATTTTCGATCATCAGGTGAACATCGCAGGTCTTCTTGGTAGCTTTTCTGAAGAACTCAACCAACATGGGACCAAAACTAATATTGGGTACAAAGCGTCCATCCATCACATCCAGGTGGTACCAGTCGGCCTGACTTTCATTCAGCATATTGCATTCAGAAGCGAGGTTTAGAAAATCAGCGGATAGTAATGAAGGAGCGATGATGGGCATGTGGGGGAGTTTGTGCAAAATTAAGGTTTAAGGTTTAAAGTTTAAGGTTTTAGGTTGGTTGAGGAGTTGAGGGGTTTGGTGATTTCGTTGACCTGATGAGCTTTCTCAGCTAAAAGCGTTTAAAGTTTAAGGTTTAAGGTTGGTTGAGGAGTTTAGGAGTTGAGGGGTTGAGGAGTTGAGGAGTTTGGTGATTTCGTTAACCTTCTGCGCTTTCCATTTTAATGCCGTTGGTCAGGAGACCAGGCGGCGGCGCTCAAGCCACTGAAACGAAGACTCCAAACCGGGAAGAAAAAAATCCCGAAGGGATGGCATTACACTAGTAAAAATGCAAGTATTATTTAAACCCCGGAGGGGTGACATTAGTATGTTTTTTAAACAAACTGGTTTAGGAGTTGAGGGGTTGAGGGGTTGAGGAGTTTGGTGATTTCGTTGACCTTCTGCGCTTTCCATTTTAATGCCGTTGGTCAGGAGACCAGACGGCGGCGCAACAACTATGCACAACGAAATCCTGCAAACTGCCAACTGCCAACTGATTTAAGCCTATTTCCTCAACCGCTGAAGCGCGTCCCTTGCATCCTGATTGTCGTCATTATTTCGTTGGGCAGCGGCAATGGCCAATTCATATTGCTGTATAGCATTTTCGCTGTTATTCAATTTTTCATAACAGCGCCCCATCCAGTAAAACCCTTCATCGAATCCATTTTGAAGGGTAGTGCCTTTATCCAGTACCAGCAGGGCATCCTTGTATTTACCAAGGTTGTACAGGGCAATGCCTTTTTCGCGGTAGGCGTCCATATAACTATAATCAATGGACAGGCATTGATCAAAAAATTGAATGGCTTTGGAATAAGCTTCGGTATAATTATAATAAAGGCCTTTGATGAATAAGGCGTCCTTGTCGGCGGTTGATTTATTAAGTATTTGTAATCCATTGGCCACCTCAATCGCTTTCGGGTTCTTCGTTTCGGCATAGAGCTCGCCCAGAGGTATCAAGTACCTGGGATCGGGGGCTATTCGTACCGCCTTTTCAAATGCATTGATAGAGCCGGTGCTGTCTTCATTTTCAAAAAGCAGGGTACCCAGGATATTCCAGATGCGGGCATTGGCACTGTCTTTGTTGAGGGCAGAGTGGGTGCTGGCGATGGCCTGTTCATAATTGCCCTGCTCGCGGTAATACTGGATCAGGTTCTCTCGCAGCAGCAGTGAATCGGGAAAACGGGTGATGGCTTCATTCATTTGCTGAATGGGGTTTACCTTCGAAATTGTGTCAGCAGGCGGTGCCGTGGGCTCAGCCGTTTTTTGATTACAGGAAACGACCAGCATGAGCAGCAGCAGGGGGGCAGTGATTTTCTTCATAAATTTTTGCTGGGGTAAATTTACAGGCAATGTTGTTAATCTGGTTACAAAATCCTGACATTTTACATCCAAACGGATGTTATCTTTGCACCGAAAAAAAATCAGCATATGAAAAGAATTGCATTCGCTATTGCCGCATTGATCATGGTAATGATCGGGATCAGTGCTTTTAAGGGAAAAATTAATTCATCAGTGAAGGGGATTACTCCTGCTTTTTCTGATACCATTTTGTTCCCGGGTGAAAAACATTTTTACAATGTTCAGCAGCTGACCTTCGGCGGCGATAATGCAGAAGCTTATTTCAGTCCTGATGGAAAATACCTGATCTTTCAAAAGACCAATCCCAAAGAAGGCATTATGTGCGACCAGATCTGGATGGGAAAGATCCCTACTTATCCCGGCGAGAAATTTGAACCAAAGCTGGTGAGTACCGGAACCGGCAGAACCACCTGCAGTTATTTTTATCCCGATGGTAAACATATTTTATATGCGTCTACCCATCTGGGTTCTACTGCTTGTCCGCCCATACCCGACAGAAGCAAATACGGCAATAAATATATTTGGGCAGTGTACAAAGACTTCGACATTTTTAAAGCCGATAAGGATGGTAGTCATATTCAAAGGCTTACCAGTACCGATGGTTATGATGCAGAAGCCACCATTTCACCAAAGGGTGATAAGATGCTATTTACGTCTATGCGTGATGGTGATCTCGACTTATATACAATGGACTTAGATGGCAAAAATGTAAAACGCATCACCAATCAGTTGGGTTATGATGGTGGCGCTTGGTTCAGTCCTGACGGAACAAAAATTATCTGGCGTGCTTCGCGTCCAACCACTCCCGACGAGATCAAGGAATATAAAGACCTCCTGAAAGAAAACCTGGTAGCGCCTACCCATATGGAAGTATGGATCGCCAATGCCGACGGAACAAACGCTCATCAGGTAACATTCTTAGAGCAGGCCAACTGGGCACCTAATTTCACGCCCGATGGCAAGCATTTTATCTTTTGCAGCAATCATGAATATAAAAGAGGTTTCCCATTCAATATGTATCTCTGCGACCTGGAGGGAAAGAATATGGAAAAGATCAGTCGCGACAAAGGCTTCGATGCCTTCCCGATGTTCAGTCCAGACGGTAAAAAATTCGTTTTCTGCAGCAACCGCAATAACGGCGGCACGCATGATACGAATATATTTATTGCGGATTGGGTGGAGTAGGGCAACGTATCGCTGTAAGTTGTAGACTGTAACGTTTAAACGTTTAAGGGTTTAAGGTTGGGTGAGGAGTTTAGGGTTTAGAGTTTAGGGTTTAGATGTTGAATGTGGTTTAATATTGTTGAAAATTGTTGAAGTGATTACGTTAGCATTATATATTTTCAAGCCCTAATCATCATCCTAAACGAAATCCTTGCCAACTGCCAACTGTTAACTGCCAACTGATTTTGCCAACTACTCCCGTTTGCTAACGGGACCAACTGCCAACTGTTAACTGCCAACTGTCAACTGCCCACTCTTTACAACTCCACCACCTCACAATCCTTCATCTCCTTTCCATCAATGGTGAATCTGATCAGTGTACGTACTTTATGCCAGCCTTGTTTTCCGGCTGCACCGGGGTTCATGTGTAAGCAGTTCAATTGATCATCGTACATGATCTTTAGGATATGCGAGTGGCCGCTGATGAATAACTGGGGACGGTGGATCAATATCTCTTTTTTGGTTTCGGGATTGTATTTGGGTGGATAGCCCCCAATATGCCGCATCATCACTTTTACTTCTTCGCACATAAAAACCAATTGCTCGGGATAACGGGTCCTAACATCTTGTCCGTCGATATTGCCATACACCCCCTGTACCGGCAATCCGGTCTTTGCGGTTAATTGATCGGCGATATCAATGGTTCCCATATCACCCGCATGCCAAATGAGGTCACAGTTCTTGAGTTGTTCAAAAACCTGTTCATCGAGGTAGTGATGCGTATCTGATATTAAGCCGATCCTGGTCAGTTTATTTCAATTTAATCTTGTAAATTTGAAATGAAGGTAATATTCAAACAGAAATTATCCTCAATCAAATTTTAACGATGCCATTCCACCGCAATTTCACTTACTATATTGACAAGCGCAACTGGAAATATTATTTTCTGTTGGCTTCCTTAGCACTTGCTGTCAGATGACCCGGCTCTCTTCCTCCCATTATTAATTTTTAATTATTAATTCTTAATTATCCTCCATGTCACATTACTATACCCTGGGATCCATCCCGCACAAACGCCATGTTCAGTTCCGGAAACCAAACGGAAAACTATATGCGGAGCAATTGTTCTCTACCGAAGGCTTCGCCGATGATTATGCCTTGTTATACCATTGCCATCCGCCAACCATGATCACCCGTACCGATGAGCCCATCGATGTTTCGCCGGTGGTGGCAGAAGAAAAAATGCTGAAGCACCGCAGCTTTGAAGGGTTTAAAGTAAAGCCTGAAAAAGATTATCTGGATAGCCGGAAGGCCGTGCTAGTGAACAACGACTGCCATATTGTATTGGCCGCACCACAGCAAAGCATGAGCGATTACTTTTATAAAAATGCCGATGCCGATGAAATGATCTTTGTACATGCCGGCACGGGTAAGGTAAAGACCCAGTATGGCGAGTTGCCTTTCAGCTATGGCGATTATATTGTATTGCCCCGGGGTACCATCTACCAGATCGAATTCAACGATGAAAACAACAGGCTGTTCATTGTAGAGTCGTTTACGCCTATCCGTTATCCCAAAAGATATATGAGCAAACATGGTCAGTTGATGGAGCATGCTCCCTTCTGCGAACGAGATATACGTAAACCGCAGGACCTGCAGACCATCGATGAGGAGGGTGATTTCCTGATCAAGACCAAAAAGAAGGGGATCTTGTACGGGTTGCATTATGGAACCCATCCCTTTGATGTGGTGGGATGGGACGGCTGTTGTTATCCTTATATCTTCAGCATCCATGATTTTGAGCCCATCACCGGAAGGGTACACCAGCCACCGCCGGTACACCAGACCTTTGAAACGGATGCTTTTGTAGTGTGTTCCTTTGTTCCCCGTTTATACGATTATCATCCGGATGCCATTCCGGCGCCATACAACCATAGCAATATCGACAGTGATGAGGTATTATATTATGTGGCCGGAGAATTCATGAGCCGCAAGCATGTTACCGAGGGGATGATCACCTTGCACCCTGCAGGCATTCCTCATGGTCCGCATCCCGGAGCAGTGGAAAAGAGCATCGGGGCAAAGGCCACGGCCGAGTTAGCGGTGATGGTAGACACGTTCAGGCCATTGCAGCTTACCCGTGAGGCGCTCATCATAGAAAATGAAGGATATGTGATGAGTTGGGCAGAATAAAGGATCGCTGATTTTTTTGGAAAATCTATCTTATATTTAAACTACTAAAATTGAAAGCCATATGATAAAATTTCATGAAATTAAAGTAGGCGATTATTTGATTGCAGAAAATGAGGGTGACAAAAGACAGGGTGAGGTTACCAACCTGAACCACAATGAAAAGCAGGTTTGCGTAGACACCGGTGTGCAGGAATTCTGGTTTGAAGTGGACCAGCTCAGTGCCTTGCCGCTGGATGAAGCGCAGTTGCTGAATTTTAAATTTCACCGTCACGATAATGAGGATGGTACCGTAAAGTATTCAAAAGGAGCTTTCAGGATCCAATTGACTGGAAAAGATAATTTTTCAGCTTTTGAGATCTGGTACCGCGATGAGCACCGGCATATCCTGCATCCGATCTTTGTACACAACCTGCAGAATCATTTTTATGAAATGACCAAGGTGCACCTGAATGAAGATTCATTTGATTGATTTTCCCAACTGATTGATATGCATCCCGGCCAGCAAGCCGGGATTTTTTTTTGCCGGACTGATTTTGAGGGATTTCCGGGTTTCCCCCGCCCCAACAGGGCTGAAAATGGCCCAAAATTGAAATTTATGTGGAAAAACAGGGGTTTTGTTGGTAATTACCCCCGATTTTTTCCATTAATTAAATAATTCATCCTATCTTTGCGCTCCCAAATTTATGGCTAAACAGGCACTTATTAAGCAGGATGGAACGATTGTAGAAGCACTGAGCAATGCTATGTTCAAAGTAAAATTGGAAAATGGACATGAGATCCTAGCCACAATTTCAGGTAAAATGAGGATGCACTATATCCGTATTTTACCAGGTGATAAAGTGGGCGTGGAAATGAGTCCGTATGATCTTACCAGGGGCAGGATCATCTTTAGATACAAGTAATAGATTCATAATAACAAACATAAAAATTAACACAATGAAGGTTAGAGCTTCGATAAAAAAACGCAGCGCAGATTGCAAGATCGTGAGAAGGAAAGGCAGGCTGTATGTGATTAACAAAAAGAATCCACGCTTTAAGCAAAAGCAAGGATAATCTTACACAGACAATTGTTCAACAGCAATTGTCTATTTGTATTTAAAAGCAAATCAACAACAAAATAAATTAATTGAATTATGGCTCGTATTGCCGGTATTGACATACCAAATAATAAAAGAGGTGAAGTTGGCCTGACCTATATCTACGGAATTGGCCGTTCCACTGCCCGTTATATTTTAGCTAAATCAGGGATTGATGCTAATAAAAAAGTTAACCAGTGGGATGATGATGAGCAAACTGCCATCCGTAATGTGATCAACAACGAATTCAAGACCGAAGGTGCTTTGCGTAGTGAAACTCAAATGAATATCAAGCGTTTGCTGGATATCGCCTGTTACAGGGGTTTGCGTCACCGTAAAGGATTGCCGGTTCGTGGTCAGCGTACCCGTACCAACAGCCGTACCAGAAAAGGTAAACGTAAAACCGTTGCCGGTAAAAAGAAAGTTGCTAAGAAATAATTAGTCAATAATATTACGACTTCAGTTTTTTGAATCAGCACCAGATCGTTGGGAAGTCGGCAGGAGGGTTGATTCAGTTTCGTTAGGCCCAGGCAAAACGAGATCCATTTTTTCAAGATTACCTATTTAAATCAATTATGGCAAAAGCACAAGGCGCGAAAGCCGCCGCAAAAAAGAGAGTTGTAAAGGTTGACAGTTACGGAGATGCTCATGTTACAGCTAGTTTCAACAACATCATTATCAGTTTAACCAACAAACAGGGTCAGGTAATTTCCTGGTCATCTGCCGGTAAAATGGGCTTTAAGGGTTCTAAAAAGAACACTCCTTATGCTGCCCAGATGGCCGCCGCTGATGCTGCTAAAGTAGCACTGGATGCAGGTTTGAAAAGAGTAGATGTTTATGTAAAAGGACCGGGTTCTGGACGTGAAGGCGCCATCCGCTCTTTATCACAAAATGGCATCGAGATCGCAATGATCAAAGACGTTACCCCATTGCCACACAATGGTTGCCGTCCTCCCAAGAAAAGAAGAGTATAATCAAGCATCCGGCCCCGCCGGATTGACCTTATTTAATAACTGGGTATCACATTAAATTTTAGATTTTTAAGATGTGGTATCGAAACTAAAAAATCAAGTATAATATTATGGCACGTTACACAGGCCCCAAAACAAAAATCTCCAGGATCTTCGGAGAACCCATTACCGGAAATGGCAAATGGTTAACTAAGAACAGCAACCCTCCCGGCATGCACGGTGCAACCCGCAAGCGTAAAACCTTAGGCGAGTATGCATTGCAGTTAAGGGAAAAGCAAAAAGCCAAATACACTTATGGCTTGCTGGAAAAACAATTCCGCAAAACTTTTGATGAAGCTGCCCGTAGAAAAGGCGTTACCGGTGAAAACCTGATCAAATTGTTGGAAGCGCGTTTAGACAACACCGTTTTCCGTATGGGTATTGCCCCTAGTCGCCAGGCTGCCCGCCAGCTGGTATCTCACAAACACATCACCGTGAACGGAGAAGTATTGAATATTCCTTCTTATAGCTGTGTACCAGGAGATGTGATCGGTTTAAAAAATAAAAGTGCAGCGAATACAGCCATCACTGGAAACCTGCGTGGTAAAAATGCAAAATTCAGCTGGATCGATTGGAGTGAAGCCGAAACCAAAGGTACTTTCATTGCCTATCCAGAAAGAGAAAGTGTTCCCGAGAACATCAAGGAACAACTGATCGTGGAATTGTATTCTAAATAACCATTCAGACCAGGAATTAATAATTAATAATTCATAATTAATATTTTAATATGGGCATTTTAAATTTCGTAAAACCAGATAAAATAGTTCTTCAGAAAGCAACCGAGTTTGAAGCTCAATTTGAGTTTCGCCCGTTGGAGCCCGGTTACGGGGTAACCATTGGTAATTCTCTGCGCAGGGTATTGCTGAACTCACTGGAAGGATACGCTATCATCGGTATCAATATCGCTGGTGCCGACCACGAGTTTGCTACTTTGAAAGGAATTACTGAAGATGTAACTGAAATCATCCTTAACCTGAAACAGGTTCGTATCAAGAAGAAAGTTGAGCATGAGGTTCCAGTTGAGAAACTGACACTTTCTATCAAGAATAAAGCTGAATTCACAGCAGCCATGATCGGCGAAGCATCACCTTCATTTGAAGTGATGAATCCTGAACTGCTGATCTGTACCATGGACAACAGCGCCAAACTGGATATCGAGATCACCATTGGCAAAGGCCGCGGTTATGTACCAGCTGAAGAAAACAAAGAAAAGAGTTCTCATTTTGGATATATTCCGGTAGATGCTATTTATACACCCATCAAGAATGTAAAATACTCTATCGAAAATACCCGTGTGGAACAGCGTACCGATTTTGAAAAACTGATCATGGAAGTGGTTACCGATGGTACCATTCATCCGGAAGAAGCAGTGAAACAAGCCAGTCGCATCCTGATCCAGCACCTGATGATCATCACCGATGAGAACATCACTTTCGATAATAAAGAAGAGAAGAAAGAAGACCTGGTTGATGAACAAACCCTGCAACTGCGCAAGATCCTGAAGACACCATTGGAAGACCTCGATCTTTCTGTACGTGCCTTCAATTGCCTGAAAGCAGCAAAGATCAACTCTTTGAGCGAACTGGTTCAGTACGAGCAGGAAGACCTGATGAAATTCAGGAATTTCGGTCAGAAATCATTGAGCGAAATTGAGCAGGTATTGCACGAAAGAGGTTTGAGCTTCGGTATGGACCTGAGCAAACTGAAATTAGATGATGAGTAATCATTTGGGCTGATATTCAATATCAGCTTAGTTTTTATATATTTTTCACGAGTAGCTTACAATTCCTGACACGGTGTAAGCGAATTAAAACTAAAACGTCATGCGTCACGGAGACAAAATCAAAAATCTAAGCAGAACGGCTTCTCACAGAAAGGCCCTGCTGATGAACCTAGGTTGCCAGTTGATCACTTATAAAAGGATCACCACTACATTGGCTAAGGCAAAAGCCCTGAGGGTGTATATCGAACCCCTGATCACCAAAACAAAGAATACCTCTAGTAAGGAAGCCATCATGCACAATCACCGTATTGTGTTCAGCTACCTGAATGATAAAGCAGCTGTAAAAGAACTGTTCACCGTGGTAGCCCCCAAAGTGGCCGGCCGCCCGGGTGGTTATACCCGTATCATTAAATTAGGCGCCCGTATAGGGGATAACGCTGAGATCGCGATGATCGAGCTGGTAGACTTCAACGATATTTACGGCAAAGGAACAGCCAAAGCCGCTGAACCTGCTAAGAAAACTCGTCGTGCTGGCGGTGCTAAAAAGAAAGCAGCTACCACCGACGCTCCTGAGGCAACCACAGATACTGCCACAGAAGAAAAAGCAGAAGCATAATTTGAAACTGTTTTTATATAAAAGCTCCGATTGTATGATCGGAGCTTTTTTTATGCTCACCGACCATGCCCGTTCATTCATCAACATCGTAATGTGAAGAATTTTTTTTGCGCAATACGCCTTGGAATTCTTTTCTTTGCAAAACCTTCGTAATTCATGTCAATGGCCAATAACACCCCCGCAGTTTTAATTTTAGAAGACGGTACCGTACTTACCGGCAAAGCCTTTGGTAAAATAGGCACAGCCACCGGTGAGATCTGTTTTAATACAGGTATGACCGGCTACCAGGAAGTATTTACCGATCCCAGCTATTATGGTCAGGTGCTGATCATGAACAATGTTCATATCGGGAACTATGGGGTTAAGGAATCAGATGTAGAAAGTAATGGGGTGAAAGTTAAAGCCGTGATCGGACGAAATCTGGAAGAAAAATACAGCCGCTTCCTGGCCGATGGTTCTTTGCAAGATTATTTTGAAGCACAACAGGTAGTGGCCATCGACGGCATCGATACCCGTGCATTGGTGATGCATATCAGAAAGCAGGGGGCCATGAACTGCATCGTTTCCTCTGCCCATACCGATGTAGAACAATTAAAGAAAGAACTGAAACAAGTGCCTTCTATGGATGGACTGGAACTGGCTTCCACGGTAAGCACTGCTGAATCATATTTTGTAGGCGATCCGCAAAGCAAACTGCGTATAGCCGTACTCGATTTTGGTATCAAAAAGAATATTCTTACTTGTCTTACCGAAAGAGGCGCCTACGTTAAAGTACATAATGCCAAAACCGATTTTGAAACCCTAGAATCTTTTCAGCCACATGGTTATTTTATCAGCAATGGTCCGGGCGATCCTGCACCCATGGATTATGCCATTGCTACGGTAAAAAAGATACTGGCTTCAGGCAAACCTTTATTTGGGATCTGCCTGGGTCATCAGCTACTGGCATTGGCCAATGATATTCCAACCTTTAAAATGCATCATGGGCACCGTGGACTAAACCATCCGGTTAAGAATATCATCAGTGGAAGATCGGAGATCACTACCCAAAACCATGGGTTTGGTGTAGATCCTGAAGCGGTGAAAGCCAATCCCAATGTGTCTATTACGCATATCAACCTCAACGACCAGAGTATAGAAGGCATACGCATCAAGAATAAACCTGCTTTTTCGGTACAATATCATCCGGAAGCCACACCCGGTCCGCATGATAGCCGCTACTTGTTCGATGAATTCATCGCCATGATCGGAACGGTAGCTTAAGATTCCCGTCATTTTATGTAATTTGTGCTCATGAAAATCGCCATCATCAACGGGCCTAACCTCAACTTACTGGGCACCCGGGAAGTAAATATTTATGGTACAGAATCATTCACTGCATTTCTGGAAATATTGAAAGGGAAATATCCAGGGCATGATATCAGTTATTTCCAAAGCAATATTGAAGGAGAACTCATCAATGAATTACAACGTACCGGTTTTGATCATGATGGTATTATCTTTAACCCCGGCGGTTATACGCACACTTCAGTAGCCATCGGTGATGCCATGGCGGCCATAAAAACACCGGTAATAGAAGTACATATCTCCAATATTTTTGCCAGAGAATCATTCCGGCAATTATCGTATGTGTCCGGGAAGGCAAAGGGAGTAATCAGTGGGCTCGGACTAAAAGGGTATGAACTTGCCCTGCAATGCTTGCTGGAAACGGTTTAGGAATAGCCAGATATATTTATAGAATAACAACCATCACGAGTTTATAATATCACCCGCAACATCAGTGCATAACCATTGTCTTTTTTAGGATCGTCGGCAATGGTTACAATATGCAAGCCGGAGGTTGACCATACCTTGAACAATTCACCCTTCTTATGTTTCACCAGTTCAACATCCATTGCCGGAAGCATTACGCCCCGCACAAACCATCCCAGATCGCCTCCTTTGCGGGCCGACTCATTGTCTGCACTGTAAATACTCGCCTCATCGGCAAATGTAGCCAGTCCCGATTTTATCTTTAAGATGATACTATCAGCCAGTTTATCGGCAAAGCGCTTGCTGAATACAGAAGTGTCGAGCAGGATATGTTTTACATGATAAAAGGTATTGGGTGCTTTCATCAATATCTTTACCAGGATATTTTCCTTCTTGAATGGCCCATACACTTTACCCACTTTTCCATGGTAGGCCAAACTATCTGATTTACCCAGGAAAGTTGATGTACTGAGCACGGCTACGGTATCAATGAAATATTTTTTCTTGAGTACGAATTTCACGTAGCCGAGGGGGTTATTGGTGGTGTCCAGTACTTTTTTAATTTCAGCAAGGGATTGGCTGTTGGCCGTAAACTGCCAGCAGCACAGAACCAGGAGGAAGCATATTTTTTTCAAGCGAGATTGTTTTTGCAAAGATAAGGCAGCTGCCGTAGTAGCGGGTTTGATCATTGGGTTATGCCAATTTCCTCGACAAAGATTTTACCTGTTTCCGGAATTTATCCAGTTCGCCCAGTTGTTGCTGTATAAATTGATTGTCGTCGAGTTTGCCCATCACCTTATCCATTTCTGTCTGGGTTTCGTACACCATTTTTCGGAAAGGATTGTTGTAATCCTTTGCCCTTGCATCAAAAATGCCCTTGCACATCCATTCTTTTGTGTCAACTGCTTCCTGCAATAATTTTTTGAATAGGGCAGGAGTAAATTGACGGGGTGTGATATTCAGGATCTCGAGCAGCGATGTGTAAGCATGATCCAGTTGCTGTTGCGGATACTGATCACCTTGTTCGCGGTAAAATTCATGCAGTTCATCCCAGCTTTTTATTTTGCCGTTCTTAACCTGACGTTTCATTTTCTCTACTTCTGTTTGCTCGATCAACTGACCGCCAATATTCAGCCATTCGCTGCGCTGGATCTTAGCCGATAGTGATTTTTTAAAAGGGTCGAAACCGGAAAATTTATGCGAGGTAAAATGTCGGAATAAACTGATGGTACCATAATATTGGACCAGTTCCTTAAAGATGATCTTCGATTGCGGCACTTTAACCACCGTAGATTTTCGCTTGCTGTTTTCTAATCCCGTAACCTTGGCATTGCCCTGCTCGTCAACGGTTAGTTTATTCAGATACTGCAAGGCTGAAAATATTTCATTGACAGTATCCGGGGCCAGAAAATCATATTCAATATGCTGGATCTTTTCTGTTCTTCTGTCGCGGTCGATGTATTTGCTGTTGTTGCGTGCCAGCGCATACATATTGTACATGAACCAGTAGGCGGGCATTAATATAAGCGTGTCATTGGCTATATCCAAACTGATCAAACTAAAGGGCATGGGTACGTTCAGTTCGTACGGAAAATCGCCTTTGGCAATGATACAGAATGAAGCAAATTGAGAATTGTGTTTCAGGCTAACACAGAGACCGGGCCAGAAACCGCGCCCGGCAATGATCTCGCCATCAGCTGCCCTGCTGTTATGATTGCTTCCAATGGTGGCTCCTGCAGCCATATTGCTTTGTCCCATGAGCGTAGCAGCACATAAGAATGAATTGTTATGGTGTTGCTCATGTGCCGGAAAGATCAAAGAATTGAGGACTTCGCAACAAGAGATGGTAGAGTTATTGCCAAGGTATGAGTTGATGAGCCTGGCGCCATATTTTAATTGCGAATGAGAGGCCATTACAAAGCGAACAGCTTTTACTCCATAAAATATACGGCAACCATATCCTACGATGCCATTCACCAGTTCACAACCTTCACCGATCTGTGAAGTACGTTTTTCATCGCTGTTTACGGTTAGGTTCTTTAATTTATTGGCTCCTTTCAAATATGCATCTGAGCCTACCCAAACATCTTTCAGGATGCGGCAGTTCTTGATCACGGTGCGGTCGCCGATCTTTCCATAGTATCCTCTTTTCTGATTGAATTTCTTTTCTGTAAACAATTTGAATTTTTCAAGCAGGGCTTCATCATCGCGATATTTACTCCATACATAAGCATCGCCGGGCAACATGCCATCGAAGGGTAGCACAGACCGGCCGCCGTTCTCGTTGCACAATTCCATCCAGGTGCGATTTTTTTCGGATTCTCCTTCTTTCAGGATTCCGTTCCCGAATTTTGCCGTGGCGGTAGTGGCCAGTTCATTTACATTGGCGATCATCACTTCGTTGCCAATGATATAATGACTTAGATAATTTACATTATCGATACAAACATTATTCCCAAAATCACTGCTGATGATGGTGCTGTTGTATAATCCAACGGCCATGCGCAGGTTATGAAATTCGAGGTAAAGCGGATCGAGGTTGCCGATGCGGATGCGTCCATGAAATTTACAGTTCTTTACCAGTTCGGGATTGAAGGAAGCCGATACAAAGATATTGTCCCAGTTATCGGAAGTATTCCGGTTGCGCACCAATGCCTCAATTTCCAATGCACTGAGTTTACGGTAACTGACACCGTTGTTGTTCTGGATATTGCGGAGATAATATTCATCCTTTCCTTTGGGGATATACTGGGCTTCAATAAAGTTGTATCCTAAATTGCCTACCGGATGTTTCTGAATGATATTCATGATTAGGTAATGGGCTTGATTTGCTTTGTTGGTTGATTGAAAATTCAATACAATCAGGTGCTACCGTGTACACAAACTACAAATTATTTTTATTCCACCGTAACACTTTTGGCAAGGTTCCTGGGTTTGTCTACATCCACGCCGCGGGCAACACCCATATAGTACGATAGCAATTGCAGTGGTATACAGGATAACATCGGCGCAATGATCTCATCGGCCGGTGGCACATAGAACACCTCATTGGCCAGGGCCGGGATCAGGTCATCTTCTTCGGTGATGATGGCGATCACTTGTCCTTTGCGTGCCTTGATCTCCTGGATATTGCTCACGATCTTTTCATGATAGGCATCTTTGGTGGCTACAAAAACAACCGGTAAGTTTTCGTCTACCAACGCAATGGGGCCATGTTTCATTTCAGCTGCAGGATAACCTTCGGCATGGATATAAGAGATCTCCTTCAGTTTGAGTGCACCTTCCAGTGCAATGGGGAAATTGTAACCCCTTCCCAGGAACAGGGCATCGGTTGCTCCTTTATATTTTTCGGCAATGGCTTTGATCGCCGGTGCATTTTTTAAAATGGCGGCTACTTTTTCCGGAACGGATTCCAGTTCCACCAGCAGTTGCTGATATCGCTCGTCGCTGATGCTTCCTTTTTCTTTGGCAATTTTAAGGGCTACCATGGTAAGTACGGCGAGCTGACCGGTAAAGGCCTTGGTGCTGGCTACGCCGATCTCGGGACCGGCATGCGTGTATGCACCACCGTCACTGATCCGGGCAATGGAAGATCCTACTACATTCACGATGCCAAAAATGATGGCACCCTGTTCTTTTGCCCGTTCAATGGCCACAAGGGTATCGGCTGTTTCCCCACTTTGTGATATGGCGAATATGATATCGCCTTTATTGATCACGGGGTTGCGGTAACGGAATTCGGAAGCATATTCCACTTCCACCGGGATGCGGCATAATTCTTCGATGATGTATTCGGCTACCAGTCCGGCATGCCAGCTGGTGCCACAAGCCACGATGATGATGCGACCTGCATTTTTAAAATGTTCGATATTATTGGCAACCCCGCTCATGGTGATGGTACCGGCATTAGCGTCTAACCTTCCGCGTAAGCAATCATGAATGGTGAGGGGTTGTTCAAATATTTCCTTCAGCATGAAATGGTCGTATCCGCCTTTTTCGATGGCGGCCAGTTCCATATCCAGTTTTGTAACGAAGGGGGTCAGCTTTTCGTTTCCCAGATTTTTGAGGATGAGTTCATTGGGCTTTACAATAGCCAGTTCATAATCGTTCACATACACTACTTCCTTGGTGTATTCCAGCATGGGGGAGGCATCGGAGCCCAGAAAATGTTCTCCTTTTCCTACGCCGATCACGAGCGGACTGCCTTTTCTTGCAGCGATGATGGTATCGGGTTGGTCCTGGTCTACCAATAAGATCACGTAGGCTCCGGTTACCCTTTTCGGGGCCACGCGAACGGCTTCTTCCAGATCGCACTGGTTGTTCTCCCGGATGTCTTCAATAAAATTCAACAGCACTTCGGTATCCGTTTCACTTTTGAATACATAGCCTTTATTGCTGAGTTCTTTTTTCAGCTGTGCATAATTTTCAATGATACCATTGTGGATCATGGCCAGTTTTCCGCTGGCTGATAGATGGGGATGGGCATTCACATCACTGGGTTCTCCATGGGTGGCCCAGCGCGTGTGTCCGATACCGGTATGCGCGTGCAAATTTTCTCCCAATACCGCTGCTTCAAGATCAGCAACACGTCCTTTCTTTTTATATACTTTCAGTCCCCCGTTAAGCAAGGCCACTCCGGTACTGTCATAACCCCGGTATTCGAGTCGTTTCAATCCGGTGATCACAATGGGGTAGGCTTCTTTAGGGCCGGTATATCCAACAATTCCACACATATAAAAAGGTTTATTTAATGGATCAGTTTATGCA
>Ga0194037_1000085_pt1 | contig 64773 bp, 73 predicted proteins | sample JunL306m_MetaG_FD_148653 | JGI IMG/M metagenome (GOLD analysis project Ga0194037, IMG submission 148653) | Anoxic zone freshwater microbial communities from boreal shield lake in IISD Experimental Lakes Area, Ontario, Canada - Jun2016-L304-6m | ecosystem: Environmental > Aquatic > Freshwater >...
AAATCTTTTCCAGGTTGCCGGCGCTCATGACATTAAAGCCGAACCAGCCGACCGCCAGTATCCACGATCCGAGCGCCAGAAAAGGGATATTGCTGACCAGGATGGGGTGGGATGTGCCGCGCACGAAACGCCCCATGCGCGAGCCGAGGATACCGGGATGAGAATCGAAGAGATCTGTCAATTACATCTTGAGGATGTGCGGTGTCGTTTCTCGGCCAATTTCACATCCTCTAACGCGATCCGTTCATGTTTGTCGATGAGCTCCAGGATTTCGGCCAACGATGTAATCAATTGAGTCCAGCACATCCAACGTTACCCTGGCTATTTCAGAAGCAAATTCTTCTTTGTATTCCGGACAAATGGTAAGTATTCACTGACAATTATCCTCGCTATTATTCTCGAGACAAACTACATTTCGTACAACAAAATCAGCACTGGGGCTTCGCTGAAACTGCAAAGGAGTGATTCAAACCGGGGTGAGTGGCGACAGATCGGAATTCAGCGTTGTCTCGGCGCAATGCGTGCGTGGCAGCTGTGATGTTGTTTTGCGGCATTTAATTGTATACCGATCACTGCACACCATTGGGTGACCTGAAGGCCTGTGCCGGTCGGATGAGCGGGCCTGCCGGAAAAACGGTCATCAGTTTGCAGTTGTCGGCACTATATTTGGTACGATATTTGGAATTATTGGTTACGCAGGAGATGGTTGAAAAAGTAGAATGCGATCTGGATCGCGGTAAACCGCTTCTTACCCTTACTTATTTAGCCCCGATATTTGCTACAGCTATAAGGTTAATGGCGTGAATTATGAGGGCAGCCGAATCGCAATAGAGGAGTTTTCCAGTACCAACCCGGATGAGATTCAGCCGGTTATTGAAAAGTATCCGGTTGGCAAAACGGTAACGCTTTTCCATAATCCGAAGAAGCCTGAAGAAAGCATTATCGAGCTCGGCCCCAAACCACCATCATTCCATAGAATTTCCCTGGGACTGGCGTCATTTTTCTTTGTTTTTGCGGCTTTATTTGCAAATGGACCGACCGACGTCAATAAAATCAAGTGGTGTGTCTTTGTCGGTGCCCCGCTGACAGATGAACATTTATTTCCTGATGTATCACTATGTTGTAAACCGGACAAGAGCCTGATTCCTGGGGGAAGGATAAAGGAGCGGCAGCTTGGAGGTTTTCATACCTGCTGGACCTTCAATCTATTCAGGATGATGACAAATTTCAGCTTGACTACCATAAAACATAACCTTACTTTTACTCGTAACGATTGTCCCTGGCTACTATGACAGGATGTGTATGAGCATTCATCCCAAACCACTCATTGCCTGCCGCGAATGCGATCTGCTCCTTCGGGAGATCCCGCTTCTTCCCGGAGGAATAGCGTGCTGCCGTTGCTGTGGCGCCCCGTTGTACCGCAATTCGTCCGGCAGTCAGGATCGCACACTGGCCCTGGTACTGGCTGCTGCGGTGCTGTTTATTATAGCGAATGTATATCCCATCCTGGGAATCGAGATCCAGGGTACCCGCAACGCCACCAACCTTTACGGTGCCGTTCACGCTCTCTGGAATCAGGATATGCGCTCAATATCGTTTCTGGTATTCGTAACAACCATTCTGGTGCCCGCCATTGAGCTTTCTATGATGATATATCTTCTGCTTCCGCTCAGACTGAAGTGCCTCCCCCCCGGTATCCCGCTGATCCTGCGTATTCTGCAGAGCATCAAACCATGGGGCATGGTCGAGGTGTTCATGCTTGGCATACTGGTGTCCTTGGTGAAGCTTGCCGATTCTTCCAGCATTATCCCGGGAGTGGCTCTCTGGTCATTCGGAGGCCTGACGTTGATGCTTGCAGCTGTTGCGACATCGTTCAACCCGCGTGACGTGTGGCTCCATCTTGCTGTCGGGCCCGGTGGAGATGCTTTCAGATGAGCCGGACGGGAGTGTCAGCCGGCGGTCTGGGGCTCTGTTCCTGTCACGCCTGCGGCCTGGTGTCGAGGCCTGAGCGAGCATTCGGCACGGCTCGCTGTCCGAGATGCGACGCCCGCATTCATATTCGCAGGCCGGATAGCGTCGGGCGCTGCTGGGCTTTGCTTATCGCAGCTTATATCCTGTATCTCCCCGCAAATCTGTTGACGATCATGGAAACCGGTTCTCTTATCAGCTACCGGAAGGACACCATTATGAGCGGTGTAGTGCATCTCTGGAAAAACGGTTCCTGGGCGATTGCCGTCATCGTGTTTGTCGCCAGCATAATCGTCCCGCTTTTCAAGCTGATAGCGCTCACCATACTGCTGATCTCGGTGCAGCGCCGCTCTACCTGGTGGCCGCTGCAACGGGCCAAACTCTACCGTATGGTGGAGACGGTCGGTCGCTGGTCCATGCTGGATATCTATGTAGTAACCATTTTGGCGGCTCTGGTGCAGATCCGTTCACTGGCAACGGTCAAGGCCGGCTCCGGAGCAATAGCTTTTGGCGCCGTCGTGGTACTGACCATGTTTGCCGCCATGGAGTTTGATCCGCGCCTGATCTGGGATCCGCTCAGGAAAGAGAGTGATGTATGACCGATTCTCCTCATGTATCAAATTTTCCGGACATTCCGGATGCCGTCGTCGAGCGTCGTCGCCGTCGATCCTCCCAATTAATCTGGATCATACCGATTATTGCGGCGATCATCGGCATTTTCCTGGCGGTCAAATCCTACATGGAACGCGGGCCGGTCATCACCATAACCTTCAAGAGCGGAGAGGGGCTGGAGTCGGGCAAGACCAAAATCAAGTACAAAGATGTGCAGATCGGAGAGGTAAAGAACATCGCAATTGCCAAGAACCGCTCCCATGTCGTGGTCACCGCCGAATTGAGCAGGGAGGCTGCTGGGCTGCTGGTCGATGATACCCGCTTCTGGGTCGTCCGCGCCCGCATCTCCGGAGGGGGGATTTCCGGGCTCGGTACACTGATGGGCGGATCGTACATAGGTGTGGACGCCGGCGTGTCGCAGGAACCGCGAGACGAATTCAACGGCCTGGAGCAACCGCCGGTGGTCACTATGGATGTTCCGGGCCGCCAGTTTATCCTGCACGCCAAGGATATCGGCTCGTTGGACGTAGCCTCTCCACTTTTTTTCCGGCGCATGCAGGTCGGGGAGGTGGTTGCCTATGAACTGGATAAGGACGGCAACGGGGTAACGCTCAAAGTCTTCGTTCGGGCACCGTACGACAAGCATGTCAAGTCCAATACCATGTTCTGGCACGCCAGCGGTATTGACATCAGCTTCGACACAAATGGCGTGAAGGTCAATACAGAGTCCATGGCCTCAATCCTGCTGGGAGGTATTGCTTTTCAATCCTCGGAAGACAGACTGAACGCGCCTCCGGCCGGAGTCAACAGCACCTTCAATCTGTTCGCCAATAAGGAAGAGGCCATGAAGCGCCCCGATACGGTCGTAGAGGCCTATCTCCTGGTATTCACAGAATCGGTTCGCGGTCTCCCCATCGGTGCTCCGGTGGACTTGCGCGGTGTTACGGTGGGGGAGGTAAGCAGAATCAACGTGGAACTGGATCCGCATCGCAAGAAATTCTCCATGCCGGTTGAGATACAATTCTACCCGGAACGGCTTCGGGCACATTACCGCAAAAAAGCTCAAGGCAAGGCCATGAGTTCCCGCGAACTACTGAGCGCGCTCGTTGAACATGGTTTCCGGGCTCAGCTCAGGAGTGGAAATCTGTTGACCGGACAACTCTATGTCGCTTTTGATTTCTTTCCCAAGGCGCCAACGGCAAAGATCGACTGGAGCAAAAGTATCCCTGAATTTCCCACTATAGCCGGCAGTATGGAGCAATTTCAGACAACACTCATGCAGATTGTGCAGAAGTTTGAGAAGATGCCTCTTGAGGAGCTTGCAGGCGATGCGCGGCAGACGATCCGGACTCTTGACGGTACGCTGAAGAGTGCGGAGATACTGCTCAAAAGTCTGGATACCGTGATCGTGCCCGAGGCGCGTTCGATGTTGGTGGATGTGCGTACATCACTTGCAGATGTTCGAAAAACGCTTGATGAGGCTCGCAAGGCGCTTGGAGAGGCTAAACAGACGCTGTCGTCGGAAGCCCCGCTTCAGGTGGATCTGCGGGAAGCCCTGCGCGAGATGAGTCGGGCGGCACAGTCACTGAGAATGCTGGGTGACTACCTCGAAAGAAATCCGGAATCGTTGATTCGTGGCAAAAAGGAGGATGAACGATGATTATACGGCAGGTTATTACCGGCGTGTTCGTTATATGTCTTGGAATCGCCGCCTTGACAGGATGCAGCCGATCTCCACGGGTCAACTTTTATACGATGGGGGCCGCAGCAGGTGCCGCAACAGTTACTCCATCACAGAGTACTCCCTCGGTATATGTAGTGAACCTCACGCTACCTGATCTTGTGGACCGGCCGCAATTGGTAGAGCGTATTAATGGCAGCCGGGTGGATATATTGGAGACTCACCGATGGGCTGAACCTCTGAAGAAGGGGATTTTACGCCTGCTGACGGAAAACCTGGCCGGTCAGCTGGGTTCGGTAATGGTAACGGCCTATCCGCAAAACTCAGCTGTAGATCCGGACTACAGGGTTTCCGTGGATATACAGCGTTTCGAATGCATGGGTGATACCGTATCCGTGGATGCCATCTGGATCATACGCCGGACACCGTCCGGGGCGCCCACTCATGATAAACAGGATCCCCTCTTACGTACTAAAACCGGCCGGAGCCAGGTACATGAAGCCAGGGGCGATGGTTATGAGACTCTGGTTGCGGCATACAACCGCGCAATCATTGCCGTAAGCAACGACATCGCCCGGAGCATCCGTGCAGAATGGACCGATGCTCGTTGATGATCGAGGGTCTTACATGAAATTATTCACAGATATTTGCCGATTATCGGTTCCAGTTTCTGTTTGGTCGTTGAAGGAATGGCAGACCTGTCAGTGATGATGGCGTACTGCATGGCGCTGGCGCAGGGGCAGGTGCGCTCACTGACGATTTCGGTCACCGCAAGGCGGATGATGTTTTTAGCCATGGCCACGTTCTGATGGATGATCTTGATGATTGCTTCGACGGTTACGTCGTCGTGGGATTCGTGCCAGCAATCGTAGTCGGTTGATAGAGCGATGGTTCCGTAGCAGATTTCGGCCTCGCGGGCCAGCTTGGCCTCGGTCAGGTTGGTCATGCCGATCACTGATGCGCCCATGGCAATATACGAGAATGATTCTGCCCGGGTAGAGAACGCCGGTCCCTCCATACAGAGGTAGCTCCCCCCCTTGTGAACCTTGGCACCGGCTTTACTTGCAGCACGGTAGATCGTGTCTGACAGGATATGGCAGACCGGATCGGCAAAACCGACGTGCGCCACAATACCGTCGCCGAAGAAGGTATCCCTTCTGATCCCCTTGGTGCGATCAATGAACTGGTCCGGGACTACGATGTGCCCCGGTGCGATGGCGTCCTTAAGGCTGCCTACAGCGGAAACCGAGATGATCTGTTCCACTCCCAGTTTTTTCATACCGAAGATATTGGCCCGGTAGTTGACCTCTGAGGGAAGAAAACGGTGGCCACGTCCATGGCGGGGCAGAAAAGCCATCTTTACGCCATTTAGAACGCCGGTCACATATTCGTCGGACGGATCACCGAAAGGGGTCTCAATCCTGATTCGCTCGACCTTCTCCAAACCCTCCATATCATACAGCCCGCTGCCGCCAATGACGCCGATTGCCGTTTCACTCATATGAAAAATTCCTTTCTTATCATTTCCAGGAAAATGTCTCATTAATCTGCATCCGCTTGAAAACCGCCTTGACGTTGCGCTGTTTCAGGGCCTTCTCAAAGGCTTCAGGAGTTCCGGTCAATGCGGCGTTCGTGCCGAAATGCATCGGAATAACCATGGTGGGGTTAACGAGTTCCACAGCAATTGCTGCCCGTTCAGGCCCCATCGTGAATTTGTCTCCGATGCAGGCCAGCATGACATCGATCTTTGAAAGGTCGCCGATCAGCTTCATATCGCCGAACAGGTCAGTGTCACCGGTATGATAGATGGTCGGCCCACCACTGATTGCGATAACAAACCCGCCAGGATTGCCGGCGTACGCCAGACTTTTGGGCATGCCGGACTTATCATCGTACTCCACAGCAGAGCTGTGCAGGGCATGGACGAAGGTTATTCTGACCTCACCCCCCAGTAGTGTCAGGGTACCCCCCATGTTGCCGGTTCCGGAAGATTCGGCCTGTTTGGCGGGAAAGTCTGCATATCGCACCATCGCTTTCATCAGGTCATTACTTGCCACCAGCCTGGCGCCGGTTTTTTTCGCAATTTCGACCGTATTTCCGATATGGTCACCATGGGCATGGGTCAGCAGGATCTGGTCGGCCTTGTCAAGAGAAGCCAGCAGTTCCTTCCCCCTGGGATTGGCCGGGTTGGCCAGCCAGGGATCAATCAGCAGCACTTTGCCGCTGGGGGTGGTGACTTTGAACGCCGAGTGGCCGTACCAGGTGATATCGGTCGAGCCGACAGCAGGTGCAGTGACGGTGCAGAACATGAGGAGAGACAGGGACAATACCGTGACGATCGACTGTTTCATGATGATTCCTCCTAACCGGTTATTGATTCTATTCACATGTACTCAATGTACACATGTGCCTGTATATCAGAATTCAATGTCTTCGTGAAGTCTATTCAATTGACAAATTACCCCTTGTGACCTTAGAGTTACGCGATACTGGGGCGGTTATGATCGATACAATAAAAATAAAACAAAAATTAAATAAGATCCTTACTCTGGATGCTCATCCCGGCCACATCTCTGCCGGTTTTGCCGTGGGGGTCTTCATCAGTTTCACCCCTTTTTTTGGTTTCCATACTCCTTTGGCCATTGCATTGGCTTTTGTTTTCCGACTCAACAAGCTGACCTGCATCACCGGAGCCTGGGTAAACACACCGCTGACGGTCGTTCCGGTGCTGATAGCAAGCTATAACCTGGGCAGGTTTCTGAGGGGGAAGCCGGCCAAGGAGCTGGTTTTCAAGGGACTGGAATGGCAACAGCTCCAGCCGTATGCAAAATCCCTGCTGCTGGGAAGTTCAATAATAGGTTTTGTAGCTGCCGTGGCTGCCTATTTCATCTGCTACTGGCTGGTGGTTGCTTTCCGGCGCAAGGATGCCGCGCTGGCCGAGATTACGCGGGAGATGGAAGTGGTGGGGGAAGAGCTGGAGTAGCGCATTTGCCTCCTGTATCAAATCAGCGAAGACCTTCTCTCAGTCGGTGAAAATTAAATTCCATGGATGGATCATGTGCATTCTGCAATGATGTTGAGGTAGTCGGCCGCTCAGACGGCTCACTCTGTATCACCGTCTGCCCCTTTTGTAAAGCAGCTTCAAGATTTATCTTCCCCTGCGGCAATCCCTGCTCAATCGCTTTATTAAACAGTATGACCGCTTCCGAGACATTCCCCTGTTCGAGTAGCAGTATTCCAAGGTTGTTTTGTGCACGGGCGAATCCCTGGTCTGCCGACATCCGGTACCACCGGACAGCTTCCTGCTTGTCCTGCGCCTTCCCCTCTCCCAGATGATTCATTCTGCCCATATAATATTGGGCACGTCTGTCACCCCGCTTCGCAAATTTGGCAAATATCGGGAGAGCTTTTGAAAATTCTTTACCGTCATGATACTCTTTTGCTGCTTCGTAGCCGGGAAAAAGAAACGTAGACATCGCATCAAAACTTATCAGCAGCAGTCCGGCACAAATCGCAGCGTAACACGCCTTGCGTATGGTCTTAAGAGCATCAGGAACGGCGGCGAAAAACCCACTGACCATCGGTTGGGTCTCAGAATTTGACGGCCATGGCAGCGCCACTGAAAAAACGCTGCGTACGCTCAAAACGCACCGTTTCTCCATCAAAGCCGAACCCGATCTGTGCCCATGCCATTTTTGGAAGCCAATATGTCAGGGAGTAATCCATAACGAACTCCGGTAAACCATAGAGTGTGTAGTTTGCTGATTTTGCCAGCACAGAAACTATAGTTGTATCCGTTATGAGGTTTTTGTAACTTGATTCGAATACTGTGGTCACGCCCCCGCGAGCATCCAACGTACCAAAGGAAAACTCTTTTGAAGCACCGATCCCGGTATGTAATCCGCTTGCTTCAAAGCTAGTAATGTTGTTGTCCAGTATGATGCTACGATACCCTGCCCGCAGGTCCAGACGTAAAAAATCTTTCCAGACAGGATATGAAAGATCTCCGAAATAATCTATTTTGCTCTCATCACCGGCGCGTGCCGTGAGGTATTTTTCATATCTGGTTGGATCCGGTTTATACAGCATTGAATATGAAAAGCGATATGCTGAATATGCAGCGCCGGCCTCGAATCTTAGATCTTTATACACCGGTCCTTCCAGTTTCAATCCGGCTTTCCAGTAAAAGAGAGGATTGTTTCCCTGGGCAACGAGCGCGCCGGCTGTAACCGAAGGAATAATCTCCAGGGGATATCCGCCTAGATCCAGAGAATATGCGACACGGGAAGTTAGCAGTAGCAGGGAAACATTCAGTAGTAGTATGTATAGGATTTTCATGTTGCATAACTCCTGTGCCGGGATGAAAATAATGAGGGAATCAAGTTGCTTTGAAATTAAAGGTACTGTCAGATCTGGGCTAAATACTTCCAGGTACGCATCTTCGAATAGATATCCGGGTACTGCAACGTATAATAGCTATCAAGGAACCTACCCCACGTAGTAGTGTCCAGAAAGGCTGCAGGGTTGACGCGGGTGGCCCCCAGATTGATGTAGGTTGGGTCATAGAGCGACATTTTCAGCGAATTTGATGATGTGTACATGACCGGCAGATTGAAAAAAGCAATAGAAAGACCGTGGGCATTGGCACGGGACGGGCCATGATATTCGTCGATCACGGCTTTTCCAATTGCGGCTGTTACAGGTGCTGCACTTCCGGTGATCAAAGTCGCCAGATGGGTCAGATCAACATATGTGTTGGCGTCAACATACGGATCAAACTCCTGTACCGCACCGCGCGCTCTGGTGATCTGAGCCAATATCGCAGGATCAGAAATTCCATCTTTGAGTGAGCGAGCCATGGAATCTACAGCTGTCACAACCGCAGAAATGTCGGCCAGGCGGATGGCGCTCATGGTCTGATCCGTAAGACCGGAGTTGTTCATCTGTGTGCGGTAACTGTCTACCGCTGCACGTGCCAATCCGTCCCCTGTCATGTCAGGGTTGGCTGTCAGCCGTGTCAGCACGTCACGGTAATCCCACCCTTTAATTTGTACCAGCTCCTGGGATGCCACCATATATCCGGCCACACTGCTGAACTCGCAGGCTGCCTCAAGGGTAGCCATGTTACAGGCATCCACGCCGAGTACATCAATGGTTACACCGCCTCCGGCTATCCCTTTTGCTACCAGGCTGTTGTCCAGGGGAGCCGACTTGACGCCGTTACTGTCCCAGTCCGACAGAATCGAGAGCGCCTGTTTTGCAGCACTGCCGCTTTTCCAGCCCTGACCGTGATTCCAGAGCACCAGTGCATAGCGTTCGGCAGGATAATTGCTCGCTGCAAAAGATATAAAATCAGTTAATGCCTGAGCGCTGGCCATATTGACCTCGCCCAGATTAGTCAATGTAGTAAGGCTCCCCTTTTCTACCTTATAGCGATAGGCCGGTTTCTGATAGCCGTCGTACTGCACGATTATGTTCACCCGGGCAGACGAACCGACCGCCATCATCTCGGCCAGATCGCCGGACGCATAGGGATCGAGGTCATTGTCGGCATCCAGGTAAACCATGAAGGTCCAGGCAGCTTTAGCGGTTGGAACAGGCGCAGGCGTTCCGCTGCCGGTTCCGGTATTGCCACCGCCCCCTCCGCCTCCGCCGCAGGCAGTGAGCATGAAGATACAAAGCAACAGGCAGTACAGTTTCCAATGGACAAACGATTTCATAGGCAAACTCTCTTTGGCATCAGTTTGGATTTAGTTGCAGGACTCTAGCAGAACGTCAGTGCTTCAGGCAAATAAAAACGCAATAGTTTATTTCACCAGTTCAGCTATACCGCTCTGAATCAGTTCATCAACCAGGCCATATCCCTTATCCTCAGCCAGGTCCATGGTAAGATACCAACGGTCACCCTCCTTGCGCAGGGGGATGCAGTGTGGTTTGGATGATTGTTGTTTGGGGAAATCAGCGGCCCATTGGTAGGCTACAAGGGTATATGGTTTACCTTGGACCGTGTATTCAATTCGATGTGTCATTTCAAACGTTGGGGCGGGTATCTTTTTCCAGCGTTCTTTCCAGACCTCCGGGGTGACATTGCCCAGCTTGTCCCGTTCCTCCAGTCTGGCAAGCGACAGCTTGTCCCAGCTCATGCGGAACCACGTGTAATCAAGCGACTTCATTGCCGAAAGGTGGCTTAAAACCGCTTCCTCAGGGGTGGAATATGTGGCCGCCTTGCGCTCGATAATATGCATTTTGATCGGTTTCTGAAATTCCGTCACCTGAAATTTGAAGGATGTGCGATCAACGGAAACGGTACGCTCGCCGGATATGCCTTTCAGCATCTCAGGATCGATGCTGCTCCCGCTTTTGGAGCTGCACGCAGTCATAAACAGCGCTATGAGGATTATTACGGTTACGGTTGAAGCGTGTCTTATCACTTGTTTCTCCTTATCACTATTCTGTTAATCAGGGTAAAGCAATACTTTCAACGTGTTGATAAACGCCGATCTTAACGAGTATGTACAAGATCAGCGCCGGTTTGTCAATAACTCCGGCACGATCCGCTCACTACTATGAATGAAGCGGAAACAACAAAAAATAAAGCATTGGTATACAAAAAAACCCCTGGGGGCTGTCCCCAGGGGTTCAATATTCAGTAAATCGATTCTATTCAGTACAACTGATTAGAAAAAGCCCTTCATGTTAGAAACTTTAAGTATTGCATTACCTGCCAGGTCGGTGGCTGTGCAATAGAAACCGAATGACAGCGGCTTAGCAAGACTATAGGTTGTGCCAACAGCATCAGTGGAATCAGTGCTGAAGCTGTAAGCAAGTGTGTAATGAACAAGGGCAACCCTTGTCTGGGTGTTGTAAATGACTTTCGTGATAGTAGGCGTAATAGCAGCATTTACAGCTTTTCCGGCAGTGAATACGGCGGGATTGAGACCCGGTGTGGTTGACGGTGAAACTGTCCCGGCATCAACAATAGTCCATTTTGATACATTCTCAACGTCTGATTTGATCAAGGCTCTGTTGAATGTAATCGCCTTGACAAGGTCATTGGTGTGAGCACCAGCATTGACATTACCGTAAAAACCGGAAATGGAGGTTGCCGCAGCAGGTGTAGGCTGTGTTCCGACAGAACCGCCAACTGCAACGTATCCTGTTGTGTCAGGAGCAGCTTTTTGGCTACCGCCGCCAGCAACGATCAGCTCGTTGATCCCAGTATTGTCAACACTAGCAGCTGCGCTTGGTGCAAGGCCTTTACCGTCTGTGCCATCAAATGCGGAATAAGCAACCATGGAGGGGAGGTTGTTGACATTGACGATGTTGGCGGTAGCCTGATCAGCCGCCTCAAGACCGTCAGAGTTGACTGCGCGAACTTTAAGGTTGTAGCTCAGACGGACGCCATCTGTCTCATAGAAAACATCGATTGGTAATGTAGGTCCCCAGCTAGCAGCAATAAATGCGGCCGGGCTGAAGGTATAGTTGGCAGTAATAACAGTGCCGGCCGGTGCCAGAACCCAGGTGTGCACATTGCTTGTGCCATCAAGGAAGGTCTGAACTGCCTGAGCATATACGTTGTACTTTTTGGCGCCGGTAACAGGAGCCCAGTCATAAGTGAATGTCGGAGTAGCACTGTTGATGCTGTACAGACGCAGTGCGCCTACAGCAAGAATGGAATCGCCACCGGTTGTGGAGAACACTACACGGGCACGAGCATACAGATTGGCAGGTGCAACTCCAGTGTTCACCAAGCCGAGTTTTCCAGCTGCTACGCAAAGGTCAACTGCGTAGATACCGGAAGTTGCGGTTTCAAAGGTTATAGCAATCGTGTTGGCTGTTGTGGCAACACTGTAAGGCACGTTGCCTGCCTTGGAAGCATACTGGACATACAGGTCATTGTAGAATTGGCCACCAGCCTGGCTTGTTGCCAGATAGGCGAGATTAGCTGCGCTGAAGTTCTTGGTGAATGTGTAGGTAACAGTTGTAGTACCTGGGTTCAGTTCTGATGTAGCTGTGCCAAAAGTAGGTACAGCGGCTACACCTGTCGAGCTTGCGCCCGTAACAGTTGCAGCAGCAGTGCCGACAGTTGCGGCAACGGTGGCAATCTGCTGTGTCTGCTGATCAGTGGTGCCAATTTTGATATTCACGTTAGCGATCAGGTTAGCGACCATCTGACCATTATTAGCTACAATGGCAGAACCATACAGCGTCCCGGCTGTATTGGCTGCAGCGGCGGTGTAGTTGGCACCGTATTCACAGTTGGTGAATGTAAAGGTTCCATCTGCGCCGATTGCAGAACTCTTGTAAACAAAACCGTTGAGAGCAACAGTGTTTACAGTTGTAGCGCCAATGCCGAAGTTGTTGTTGGCCTGGGTCTCGGTGTAGTATAGTTCCACCGTGCCGCCGGTAGTGGCTGCGTCAGTGGTTGCAAGCGTAACCAAGCCCTTGATGGTGACGACCTGCTGACCGACTGTCAGGACGTTGACGCCGGCGATGGCGCCGGGTGTGGAAGCAGAGACGTTACGATATACTATGTTCGGATAATTGGTGGCTGCTTTGGTAGCCTGTGCAGCAATATTGATCGGTGCGGTTACGCCGCGTGTATCGATGCTGACAGCATAACCCTGCGGCACGCCGTTTGTTACGTTTGTAGCGATGGCAGGACTGCCCAGGTTCCAGTTACCGGTCGCGTCAGTTGTTGCGGATGACCAACCCGACTTGATGACTGCTCCGACAATCGGAGCACCGGTTTGAGCGTCACGCAGTACGCCGGCGACCACATCGGTAGCGGTCGGGGTGTTGGTTGTGTTTGTGTCGCCTGTGCATCCCGACAAGATTGCCAGGGGTACAAGGACGATCGCGCCAAGAATTCTGAGTTTTAATTTTTTAAGCATGTTCATTCTTTCCTCCTTTTTTATTTGTACCTGCATGTTTTGGTACTTCTTCCAAGATTGACTACTTCTGCCTAGGTGTTTCTGTGCTACCACCTCCTTGTCAGGATTTATTTTGTTCCGTGCCCCCTTCGTGTATCAAAACGGCAACTGCACATTTGTTTAGCAACCTTGCTGATGTGACTATGTCACCGGATGCGCCCCCATTTACCAGAATTTTCCCCAAAAAAATCTTATTTGCCTACATGTGCATGTTTCTTTTTTTATGATCACAGTACGCCAATCTGAGCTAAAAACGATCTGAGGTTTACCGTATTAACTCATGTAATCATTAAATGTCAAGCAATAAAATTATAGAGTCTATGACCATTACTCATGGCTCGGATTGGTTGTTGCGCTCATGTTTGTTCTCTCAAGCCCGCAGTAAACCGCATTATAAATGTTTATATTTCAGACAGCTACGTTTGTAATCTCTTTCGTTCTACTCTGTTGCCCCTGCGTTCTATAATTCTCCATTGTCACTATCTAATAAATTTTCTTTCTGTTGTCAAGCGTGAAAATTGTACGACGGTCAATTTTTTATTTGGATGACTTGTTTTGCAAACCAAATGTTACCCAAAGCAGCGTAATCGACGTTGTATCTTTTCCTGCGGAATGACCGAACAAACCTTTCAGTATCAGAAGCTCCGAGCCTCCGGCCGTCGAGCTGTAGGCAATAAGCGGTGACAACTCCCAGGCCAGCTCCTCACCGCGTTGTTCATGCCAGTAAAGGTTCCAGAACAGCGATGCCGCATTGTTGCCCTGAGCGTTCCATTGTATGGTGAACAGCCTCCAGAGCGGCGCCCAGTTGCGTTCAACTCCGTCATTTTGTACCACCGTTTCGATGAGAGCAGGAACTGATAGTGTTCTTACACCATTATCTTCCCGTTTCCAGACATACAGCGGCCAAAATGCACTGCGAGCCCGATCCTTTCCGGATTCGGGCCAGCTCTCATCCGAACGATTGAAAAGGAAGTAGAGCAGATTGGTCTTCTCCTGGCGAAAGGACGCTGAATCAATGCGCTCATGCCGGTAGATCGGCCACATCAACCAGCGACTGCTGCTCTCCTTGAGGTGCGATTCAGCATAGAACGGAAGATAACGCCGGGTGGAGGAATCCTTGCCATTGGCGGTCATCCAGAAGGGCCAGAATATATCCCGCTCGATTACTTCGCCTTTGCCGTCCTTTACCACGCCGCACAAGGGCCAGGGAATGTAGTTCGAACTGCGTTGCGGCGACGCGGAAGAGGCATAGAACGGCAGCAGGTAGCGGTTTTCGGTTGGGCTGTCGCTGTTCAACCCCAGACTTTCACTGGTATAGAAGGGCCAGAGCAGGAATCGTTTAGCGTAAACCCCCTCTTTGGCGGCCTGCCCGAAGAACGGCCAGAACTGGAAACCGCTCTCTTTTTCGCCCGAAACCGCACTGAAGAGCGGATAGAGCCAGTTGGTGGTGGTGGTGCCGTTTTTAACTGTGCGGCTATACGCAGGGAAGAGTGTGTAGTGGTATTCATCGCGCCAGAACCGCTCATATATGTCACCGTGCAGAGGAAAAAAAGAGCTGTAGGAACCATGTTTTTCTGATCGACCACTGATGTAGAATGGGAACAGCATTGTTTCGCGTCTCTCTTCACTGGTACCTGTCCGACTGACATGTTTCTGATAGATTTTCATGACCTGGGTGTCGGAATCGCTGCCTCCGGACGAAGTAGACGCAATGGGGTAGAGGATGTCGCTGTCGTCTGACTCAGGAGTGGATACATTGAAGAAGAAAGGTCTGAAAGCCGTTTTCGTCGTGCCGCCGGAACGCTCCCTTTTAAAGATCGGCCCGAGGATAGCAAGATTGCTGTATGTGGTAGCTGGGCTGGAACGGTAGTCGAACAGCGGCCAGAAGGTGACGATGGCGCCTTCATCAGCTGAAGCGATTGAAACGGCTGAGGACATTATGAGAAAAATTGCGAGGCATGCGTAAAAAAATCTCATCCGGACTCCCTGAGAGATGTAAACCGAGTGCCGCATTATTCTCCATCGCGCCTGGCGAGTCAATTGCGAAAGGGTTGCAAAGCGGTCGGCTTTTACAAAAGTATTACAAACGCGTAGTCCGATTGCTTGCTATTATACAGGCGAACTTAAATTTGTAGCCTTTGGAGGAGAGATCATGACTCAGCCTTTGAGAATAGGCAGACACATCGCCCGCTATCCGCTTATCCAGGGAGGTATGGGGGTTCGTATATCCGGTGGCCGACTGGCCGGACATGTTGCCAAAAATGGTGGAGTAGGGCTGGTTGCTGCGGCCGGTATCGCCCTCAACAGCGGTCTGTTCAACGGAAAAAATTATTTCCGGGCTGAGACGGAGGCATTTAAGGCCGAGCTTCGCAAGGCATACGAGATTGCCCCGGACGGCATCATCGGCGTCAACGTCATGGTAGCACTGTCCGATTTCGAACAGCTCGTCAGAGCTGCCGTAGAGGGGGGCGCCAAGGTTATTGTCTGTGGAGCCGGACTTCCCATGGGGTTGCCGGAGCTGACAGCCGATCACCCCGATGTAGCCCTGGTTCCGATCGCTTCATCGGTGCGCGCCGCTCAACTTATCGCGCGCAAGTGGTTTAAAACCTATAATCGTCTGCCTGACGCGGTGGTGGTTGAAGATCCGGACACAGCCGGCGGCCATTTGGGTGAGAAGATGGAAAACATAGGCACCGGGGAGTATGACCAGTATGCTACTGTCCGCGCCATCAAGAAGTTTTTCTGTAGCGAATACACCGCCGATGTACCGGTTATTGCCGCCGGCGGCATCTGGGACCGGGCTGATCTGGAACATGCCCTGGCCGAGGGGGCCGACGGCGTTCAGATGGCCAGCCGTTTCGTATGCACAAAGGAATGTGACGCCAGCGATGAATTCAAGCAACGGTATCTCGATTGCACAAAAAAAGACATCGGTCTGATCATGAGTCCGGCCGGTCTGCCGGGGCGGGCCATCATTACCAACAAAGACAGGATGCGACAGTATGACCTGGAGCATAATACCCCCTGCCGTATGGGATGCCTCAAAAAATGCACCTACAAGGAGACCGGCGATCGTTTCTGCATCGTCTCGGCTCTGGACCGCTCACAGCGCGGAGATACCGATTCCGGGCTGGTTTTCTGCGGCACCAATGCCTGGAGAGCCGACCGCATTACCACGGTGCATACCATTTTTGACGAGTTGTTCGAGGATCAGGCCGAGTTGCGAGAAGCGGCATAACATCTTAAAATAGTGAAGTATATAACCATCACACAAAGGAGCGTAACCATGTCACAAGATTTTATCGTAGCAAACCTCTCTCTGGCCGATTGGGGGCGCAAGGAGATCAAAATCGCCGAGACCGAGATGCCCGGCCTGATGGCCATCCGCGAGGAATTTGCTGCATCGCAGCCGTTACAAGGTGCCCGCATAACCGGTTCACTGCATATGACCATCCAGACCGCCGTGCTGATTGAGACTCTGGTGGCCCTGGGGGCCCGGGTACGCTGGGCCTCCTGTAACATTTTCTCGACCCAGGACCACGCAGCTGCAGCAATTGCTGCAGGCGGAGTGCCGGTTTTCGCCGTCAAGGGTGAGACTCTGGAGCAATACTGGGATTACACACACCGCATCTTTGAATGGAGTGATGGTGGCTACTCCAACATGATCCTGGATGACGGAGGCGACGCTACCTTGCTGCTGCACCTGGGAGCCAGGGCGGAAAAGGACCTGTCCGTACTGGCTAAGCCCGGCTCCGAAGAGGAAACTATTCTGTTCGCAGCCATTAAAGCCAGGCTGGCAGTTGACCCGGCCTGGTACTCTACCCGCCTGGTTCAGATAAAGGGTGTTACCGAAGAAACCACTACCGGCGTGCACCGCCTGTACCAGATGCATGAGCGCGGCGATCTGAAATTCCCGGCCATCAATGTCAACGACTCGGTAACCAAATCAAAGTTTGACAACCTGTACGGTTGCCGCGAATCTCTGGTGGACGGCATCAAACGCGCCACTGACGTGATGATAGCTGGAAAAGTGGCCCTGATCTGCGGGTACGGCGATGTGGGCAAGGGGTCGGCTCAAGCCATGCGTGCCCTGTCGGCCCAGGTGTGGGTGACCGAGGTCGATCCTATCTGCGCGCTGCAGGCCGCCATGGAAGGCTACCGCGTGGTGACCATGGAGTACGCTGCTGACAAGGCCGATATCTTCGTGACCTGCACCGGCAACTATCACGTTATCACCCATGACCATATGGCAGGGATGAAAGACCAGGCCATCGTCTGCAACATCGGCCACTTCGACAATGAGATCGAAGTTGCGGCTCTGGAAAAATACCAGTGGGAAGAAATCAAACCTCAGGTGGATCACATTATCTTCCCGGACGGCAAGCGCATCATTCTGCTGGCCAAGGGGCGTCTTGTCAACCTGGGTTGCGGTACCGGCCACCCCAGCTACGTCATGTCATCCTCCTTCGCCAACCAGACCATCGCCCAGATCGAGCTGTTCTGCAACCCCGGCAAATACCCGGTCGGGGTCTATGTATTACCCAAACATCTTGACGAAAAGGTAGCCCGGCTGCAGCTGAAGAAGCTGAACGCCCAGCTGAGCGAGTTGACCGACGAGCAGGCTGCGTATATCGGTGTGCCAAAGGAAGGACCGTATAAATCCGAACAGTACCGGTATTGATGCTCCCCCTTTCCTCTATCCTCCTGTTCAGGGGGGTAGGGGAAAGTTAGAGGCGAACCCACGGTCATGTCATGGTGGCAGGTGGCGTATCTGAGACAATGAGACCCGGTTTGAAGCTGTACCGGTTACTTCTTCAGCCCTGTCTCATTCAGGGCCTTGATCAGTGCTTCGGTGACATCCTGGGCGTCAACTGCATTACCAACATAGAGCAACTCCTTCTTTATCACAATAACGGAAAAATCGTTGGCCTTGCCATGAGCAACGGCGGACTTTTCTATCTCTTCATAGAGCGTCTTGGTTTCTTTATCCTGCAGCGCGAACAATTCTTCTTCAGATGTCCGGGCAAATTTCTGAAATTCTTCCAGCTTCTTCTGGAACTCTTTTGATTTGGCCTCGCGCTGTTGCGGAGTCATAGTTGAGATTTTTGATTCGATTGATGTTTTCAGTTTCTCGATCTGCTTTTTCTTGCCGTCGATCTTTCCCTGAAGTTGGTCCTTCCTGGCTGTCAGGAGGGTCTTGAGCGCTTTCCCCGGATCAGATTCACTGACGATTCGGGCGATATCCACATAGCCGATTTTGGCGGACGGCCGTGCTGAAGTTGCTGCGGCCGGTTTGCTTTCTATGGCTACTACTGCTTGTGGTGCGCTGACAGTTGTCTGTGAAGGCGAGGCACTCTTCGGTTCGCCGGCGGGGGCGTCATCTGCTGCGAATGACAGGGTTGGAAGTGCGATGATAAGAGTAATAAGAACTTTTTTGAACGTGCTGTGCATGGATGTCTCTCGCATGATGGGATATGTTGCCGGCACAGCATAGTCGGATTGCGTGCCTGTGGCAACACAATTTGGAACAGAAAGTCCTGAAAACAGCTATTTCCCTTGCATAGCACCAGTCGATTTGCTATCATTCATGCCTTCTAAATATCGCGTAAGAATTGAATTTCATTGATGAATCTCCTTGCAGTAGAAAAGCCGGCCCGTTATATGGGGGGCGAAATGGGTTCCATCCGCAAAGATGAAGCCGATATGCGCTTTGCTCTTGCATTTCCTGATGTTTATGAAGTCGGTATGAGTCATCTGGGACTGCGGATTCTGTACCATATCCTCAACGGGGTTGACGGTATTGCAGCGGAAAGGGTTTTTGCCCCCTGGCCTGATATGGAGGCGCAGATGCGTGCCGCAGAAGCCCCATTGACAACCCTTGAAAGCGCGACGCCGCTGGCGTCCTGTGACATCATCGGGTTCACTCTGCAGTACGAGCTTTCCTATACCAATATAGTCAACATGCTCCGGCTTGGCAACATTCCGGCACTGTCGAGTGATCGCCCGGATACCTTTCCGCTGATCATCGCCGGCGGACCCTGCGCCTATAATCCGGAGCCGTTGGCGCCTTTTCTTGACGCAGTTCTGCTTGGTGATGGGGAAGAGGCTGTTATCGAGATTGCTCAAGCGGCGTTGTCGGCAAAAAAGGCCGGCGAAAACAAGGCCCGGTTGCTGGAGCGTCTGTCCGCCATCGCAGGGGTCTACGTACCTTCACTGTTTGAACCTCAGTATCATCAGGATGGCACTCTTTCGGGGATAACCGCACGTAAGGCAGGATATTCTTCGGTGCGACGGCGGTTTCTGGCGGATCTCGACTCGGCCCCCTATCCGGATTCTCCGGTTGTCCCTTTCATGAAGACCATACATGACAGGGTGGCAGTCGAAATAGCTCGCGGCTGCACCCGTGGCTGCCGCTTTTGTCAGGCCGGTTATGTCTACCGGCCACTGCGAGAGCGCTCTCCGGACACAATTCTCAAACTTGTGGAGGAGTCGTTGCAGGCCACCGGCTATGATGAAGTCTCCCTGCTTTCGCTCTCTACGGGCGATTATTCCTGTGTTGCACAGCTTGTGACCGAACTCATGGCCCGTTACGCCGAGGCCCGTGTGGCGATATCGCTTCCGTCGTTGCGGGTCGGGACTTTGACAGAAGAATTGATCGAAGAGATTCACAAGGTGCGCAAAACCGGCTTTACGCTGGCGCCCGAGGCGGGTAGCGACCGGATGCGGCGTGTCATCAACAAGGGTATTTCCGAAGCGGACCTGATTGCGGGAGCCGCCGCTATCTACAGGGCCGGATGGCGTCTGATCAAGCTTTACTTCATGATCGGACTGCCGGGAGAGACCCTGGACGATGTGACGCAGATCTCTGCGTTGGCGCGTAAGGTGAAGGACCAGGCCAAGGGATCGGGTATATCGGGTGACGTCAATGTCGCAGTAAGCACTTTTGTTCCCAAGGCACATACCCCCTTCCAGTGGGAGCCGCAGATATCGGTGCAGGAGACCATGGAACTTCAGTATCAGCTGCACTGCGATCTTAAAAAGCGCAAGCTCAGATTTAAATGGCAGGCAGCACAACTCTCGTTCATGGAAGGGGTCTTCGCCCGAGGAGACCGTCGGCTGGCGCCTGTGATTGTTCGAGCAGTCGAATTGGGTTGCCGCTTTGACGGCTGGGGAGATCATTTTTCACTTGAGCGTTGGCAGCGGGCCTTCGAGGAATGCGGTATCCAGCCGGAATGGTACCTTCGCCGCAGGAGTCTTGATGAAGTTCTTCCCTGGGACCATCTGGACTGCGGAGTCAACCGCGATTTTCTGCTGTCTGAACGCGAGCGGGCGCTCAGCGAAACCGCCACAGAGGACTGCCGCAACGGCAATTGCAGCGCTTGCGGGGTGTGCGATTTCAGCGAGGTGGCGACTGAATTATCAGTGAAATCATGCATGACTCAGCGCCCGGTCACAACGAAAGAGGATCAGTTGCCCGCACGGATGCGTCTCCGGTTTGCAAAAACCGGCGCCATGCGATTTTTGAGTCATCTTGAACTGATAACGGTCTTTACACGTGCTGTCAGTCGGGGCACTGTCCCGATTCTTTTCTCTCACGGTTTCCATCCCCACCCCCGTTTCTCCTTTGCAACCGCCACATCGGTGGGGGTCGAATCTCAGGCGGAATATATGGATATGTTTGTAGCGGCAGGAATCAGTGCGCGGGAAGTGCAGGAACGGCTGAACGCGGTGTTGCCGGAAGGGCTTGCAATTCTGGAGGCACGTGAATCTGATATAAAATCTCCGTCGCTCTCGACCTTGATTGCCGCCACCCGCTATCGTATAACTCTTGATAATAGCGACCCCGACGACCTTCTTGACAGATGTGTGCAGTTTTTGGCACATGGCTTTTTTCACATTCAAAGGACTAAAAAAGGGCACGTTCAAACGATCGATCTGAGACGTGAAACGATCTCGCTGACGGCACATGGCAGGGAGCTGGAACTTGTCGCCAGGCGGGGCAAGCCGCTGGAGTACGCCCGTGCCATCAGTGGTGATGACACTCTTGACGGGGCTGCTATAAGGGTTGAGAAACTGGAAGTTATCTTTAACAATTAACAAGGCACCAGACCGGTCTGACTGGTCTGACATAAATTTATGGTTAAATACATACTGAACGGAGACTGTCACCATGGGAGCTGAGTTAGTTATTAATGCCGCTTCCCACGAAACCCGTATTGCGCTGATTGAGAACGGAACTATTGCCGAGCTTTATATCGAGCGCAGTCGCGAAAAAGGTATTGTGGGCAATATTTACAAAGGACGTGTTATCCGGGTATTGCCGGGCATGCAGGCGGCGTTTGTTGACATTGGTCTGGAGAAGGCCGCTTTCCTGTACGTGGCGGATGTTTTCGATGCCATTGAGGAGTATGAATCACTGCTTTATGACGGCAGAAAAAAAGATGATGAGTCTAATAGTGATCAGGTAACCAACGGGAATCACGAATACCGGCCGCTGCATCCGATCGAGGATCTTCTGCAGGAGGGGCAGGAACTGCTGGTACAGATTTCCAAAGAGCCGATCGGCACCAAAGGAGCACGCATAACTTCGCATATTTCTTTGCCCGGAAGACATCTTGTGTATATGCCGACGGTGGATCATATCGGAATTTCGCGGAGGATTGAAGACGAAGAAGAACGGGAACGCCTGCGGGAGATTGTGGAGCGACTCAAGCAAACCGGTTCCGGCTATATTGTTAGAACGGTCTCAGAGGGGAAAAGCGAGGAAGATCTGGTTGCCGATATGCATTATCTTTCCACATTATGGGACGAAATTGCCAGGCGGAAAGACAGGGCAGCGGTGCCGTCGCTTTTACATTCCGATCTTGATGTTGTGCAAAAGGTGGTGCGCGACATCGTAACCGAGCAGGTAGACAAAATTGTCGTTGACTCAAAGACGGACCATGACCGCATTGTTCAGTTTATTTCGACTTTTGCAGATAAGAGAAAATATGCGATCGAGCTTTATGACGAGGAGGAGCCGATATTTGACCATTACGGGCTTGAGGTCGAAATCAGCCGGGCACTGGGCAGGAAAGTGTGGCTGAAGTCCGGTGGATATATCATCATAGAGCAGACCGAGGCTCTGACAGCCGTCGATGTCAATACCGGGCGTTTTGTCGGAAAACATAATCTGGAGGACACTATTCTCAAGACCAATCTGGAAGCGGTCAAGGAGATAGCCTATCAGCTGCGCCTCCGCAACATTGGCGGAATAATCATCATCGACTTCATAGATATGGAAAAAGAGGTAAATCGCGACAAGGTATTCACGGCTCTGGAAGAGTCGCTTAAGAGTGATAAGTCGAAGACGAACATACTTAAAATATCCGAACTCGGGCTGGTCGAAATGACCAGAAAGCGTGTGCGTGAAAGTATTGGTCGCATGATGTGCGAGCCTTGCACGTACTGCGAAGGGCGGGGCTATATCAAGTCAAAGACTACGATCTGTCATGAGATATTTCGCGAGCTGCGCCGGGAGATGCTTGATATTCGCGGTACCAAAGCGACAGTTGCTGTTCATCCTCTTGTTGCAGATCTGTTGTATGATGAGGAACGGCGCGGACTGGAGGAGCTTGAGAAGAAATTTAAAAAACGGATAACTGTCCGCGCCAAGCCCGGATTTCATCAGGAGCAGTTCGAAATCACGATTAACTGAATTGCTGCTGGTAGTGATGGTGCAACTGCACAGGGCGGGATGTTTCTTCCCGCCCTGTGTCGGTCGAAGCCATGTTGATGATCACGCCGCTTTCCGGTTCAGGGCGCCCCGCTCATAATGGGCCGTAAAATAATCCATGGCTTCGCGCATGACATCCGATACACTCTTGTGGGTTTTGTTCATCAGGCTTTCCAGATGTTCGCGTTCTTCGTCGCTTATTCTCATCGAAATGACATTGTAGCGCGGATTTTCTCTCATTCTTCCCATTGTAATATCCCTCCCAGGTTTTTGTATTGTTTGTTTTTTATTGGTGTACGAACGAATGTCAGTGTATACACAAGCCAGTATCGTGCCAAATTGGATTATAATTTATTATATGAATAATATCAATATATTACAAATGGTAAGCAGGTTGCATACCTTTCAATGAGACATTTTATGTGTCAATAATGGCGCATACGTGACAAAAGTATACACTATTATGTAACAAATTGATGCATTGCATGGCGGGCAGGCCGGGTGTGTCAGGTTTTCAGCTTTGCGGGGGTTTGGAGCGAAGCACCTCAATGCAGTGTTTTTCAAGCAGGCGATAAAAGGTACGGCGGGGAACATTTGCGAGGCGGGCGGCCCTGGCCACGTTGCCGCCGGTTTCTTCGAGATAGCGTGAAATGATGGTCTTTTCGGTGCGAACCACCTGCCGTTCCCGCTCGGCTTTGAACGAGACGCGGCGACGATTGACATCTTCATCATGACAGGCTTCATAGGTATCGGTGAAAATGGTGGGAAGGTTCTCCAGGCGGATAATGCCTTCTTTAGTCAGGACCGCCGAGCGCTCGATGATGTTCTGCATCTCGCGGATATTACCGGGCCAGGGGTAGTGCTGCATGGCCTTGATGGCCCGTTCTTCGATACCGGCTATGGTTTTATTCAGTTTTTTGCGGGCTTTTTCGATAAAATGCAGGGCAAGTTCAGGCACTGATTCCACGCGCTCCCGTAACGGAGGAAGGACAATGCAAAATACGTTCAGCCGGTAATAAAGATCTTCCCTGAACCATCCGTCGCGCACCCCCTGCTCAAGATCCTTGTTTGTGGCGGCGATCAGGCGCACATCCACTTTTTTGGTGTTGACCCCGCCGACTGGCCGAACTTCTCCCAGATCAAGAATTCGCAGCAGCTCGGCCTGCAATTTGGGAGTGATATCTCCGATTTCATCGAGAAAAATTGTTCCACCGTTGGCTGCCTCGAAAAGCCCCTTTTTGTCAGCCATCGCTCCGGTAAAGGATCCTTTTTTATGACCAAATAACTCACTTTCCAGCAGCGTATCGGTAATGGTTGTGCAATTTACCGTCATGAGCGGCTTGTCATAGCGCAGACTCTGGCGGTGGATGGCGCGAGCGGTCAATTCCTTGCCGGTGCCGGTTTCGCCCCGGATAAGTACCGTAGTCGGTGTCGGGCCGACCTGCCGTATCAACTCCATCACCGCCTGAATGCCGGGGTCGTTGCCAAGTATCGGATCGTCCCCGGCCTGCCGGTCAAGTTCACGACGGGCCAGCTCGTACTTCTGCATCAAGCGGCCGCGATCCTCCTCAATGAGTTGCATATTATGCGGAAGGCACATCTCAACGTCGGCCAGTCCCTGAAACACAGCCACAGCATGCTCCCGGCAACTGTTGTAGCCGCATGCCCTGCAATTAAGCTCATCGCCTAACGTAAATTTATTGGTGGAGTGCAGGATATGCTTGATGTCATCCTTGCCGGGGCTGGGCAGTTTTCGCGACTTGTCCGAATAGGTGCGGTCAAGAGCTGGAATCAGTGAGTTCGAGCTGTAGTGGGGTGCCGTTTCATACGGCAGTGTGCTGCTGTTGTGGCAGACAATAAGCTTGCGCTTGAAAAAATGATTCAGCACCTTGTCGTGGGCCGGACCATCCACGCAACCGCCGTCACAGAAACGAAGATCGACAAAGGATGGTGAAATCCGCTTGGCGGCAAGATCCCGAATGATGCCGATGGTGTGATCCTCGCCCTCTGCACTGATGATTTCAGTATCCAGAAAATCAGGCTCTATGCCGAAGACTTTGAGTGGGCCCCCGGCCAGCGTAAAGAGCCGCCCGTTGCCGGGATCAAGGCCGTCAAAAGGTATCTCGGCCAGGTTTGAAGGGGTGATGCCCCGGTTTTTGAAGAGTTTGTCAATCTCCTGACAAGTCAAGACAACGTCAATGGCGCCGAATGCCTCAGATTGTTTTTCAAATTTGGCCGCAACACAGGTGCTGACATAGACGACCCTGGTATTCTCTCCCAGAATGCTTTTTATGAAGCGACCCATAGCAATCATCGGCGAGACGATCGGAATGATGTCAGGCACCAATTCGGGGTAGTGGCGCTCAATCAGATCGACAACTGCGGGGCAATGAGATGAAATCAGCGGTTTGTTGCCGGTCTGCAGGGCCTTACGGTAGCTGTCTGCAATCATACGGGCGCCATACGCCCCCTCGTGCACTTCGCAAAAGCCGAGGCTTTTCAGCGCGGCTACAAGGCGGCCGGGTGTCAGAGCGTTAAAATAGATGGGAAAAGAGCAGCCGAGCACAGCCACCACGGGGGCTCCCGAGGCGAGCATTTCCTGGGTTTTGACCATACGGTCGACAACTACTTTTGCGTTCTGCGGACAGCTCAGGCAATTGCCGCAGCCGATGCAGCGGTCATACATGATTTGCGCAAAACCCTGATCGACCTTGATGGCCTTGACCGGGCAGCTGCGCACACAGGAATAGCAGCGACGGCAGCGCTCTTTGTAGGTTACGATAGGTTCCATGGATCTCTTTATAAGATGCTCGAATATGTGTACTATAAACTATTATTTTGATATGTGCAAATTATGACACATGCCAGGCTCTTCCCCTGGGCTCTGCTTCAATACGTGACATCTCACAAAAGCTTGCTAAAATGGAATGAGGAGCATCATACCCATGAAAACCGCACTTACAATCGCCCTGTTCTGTGCCGGGGGGGGGCTTGCCCGCTACTATCTGTCCGGATGGGTTTACAGCCTGCTCGGTCGCGCCTTTCCCTACGGCACCTTTGCAGTTAACGTCATCGGAGCCTATTTTATCGGTCTCATAATGGAGCTGAGCCTGCGCAGCACCGCCATTTCAGACACGTTGCGCCTGGGGTTGACCGTAGGCTTCATGGGAGGATTGACAACATTCTCAACCTTCAGCTACGAGACCTTCACGCTGCTGGAGGATGGCCGGTTTCTGATGGCATTTGCCAACGTTCTGGCGAGCGTGGTGGTCTGTTTGTTATTCACCTGGCTGGGAATAATAACCGTGCGAGCGATAATTCAGGGAGGGTTGCCATGACACAACTGACAGGCGAACAAGTGTTGATGCGGATATTCATCGGGGAGAGCGATCGTTGCGGACACAAACCACTTCACGAGGCTTTAGTGGAACTGCTCAGGAGAGAGGGCTTCGCCGGCGCGACAGTCCTGCGTGGCGTGAGCGGCTTCGGCGCTCACAGCGTCTATCACACCCGGAAGCTCCTGGACCTGTCAGCTGACCTGCCGCTGATCGTCGAGGTGGTTGACAGCCAGAGTAAGATCGACGCCATCATGCCCCGCATCGACGGGATGATGGGGGGTGGTATGATTACACTTGATAAGACCACGGTTATCCGCTACAGCCACAACGAAAAAAAATCAAAGTGAACTCTTTAATTTTTCCAGCTCATCCCAGCGCAGGTAGGTAACTTCAAGCTCCTGCTCAAGAGCCGCCAGACGGATGTTGCTTACCGACACCTCACCACCGGCGCTCCTGTAGAATTCCGGATCGGACAAGCGAGCGTGCAAGGCAGTCTGCTCCTCTTCCAGCGAGGCGATCCTGTCCGGGAGAGCCTCAAGTTCGCGCTCCTCTTTGAAGGAGAGTTTGCGTACTCGCTCACCCGGGCGTTTTCCTTTTTCCTGTGAAGCTTTGGCAACAACCGGGACATCAGCAGCAGCTTCCTGTGCCGCCTGCTGCAGCCAGTCGTCATAGCCCCCCACAAACTCCCGGACAGTCCCGTCTCCACTCAGCACCAGCGTACTGGACACAACGTTGTTGAGGAATTCCCGGTCATGGCTGACCAGCAGCAGCGTACCGGGATATTCCGTCAGCAGATCCTCCAGCAGATCAAGAGTTTCTACGTCCAGGTCATTGGTCGGTTCATCCATCACCAGAATATTGGACGGTTTGGTGAAGAGCTTGGCCAGCAGCAGGCGGTTGCGCTCACCGCCCGAAAGGATGCCGGCCGGGGAGCGGGCCCGCTCCGGTGAGAAGAGGAAATCCTGCAGATAACCGATGATATGGCGCGGCTGGCCATTGATGGTGAGGATGTCATTCCCCTCCCCCACGTTCTCCTGCACGCTTTTATCCAGATCCAGCCGTTCGCGTAACTGATCGAAGTAAATCACTTCACGGCGGGTTCCCCGTCTGATCTCTCCCATCTGTGGTTCCAGGTCACCCAGCAGCAGGCGCAGCAGAGTTGTCTTGCCGGAACCGTTGGGGCCGATGATACCGATTCTGTCACCACGCATGATGGTGGTAGTGAGGTTCTTCACGATCGGGCGACCGTCATAGGCGAAGATGAGACCGGTTGTTTCTGCCACAAGCGCTCCGGAGCGGTCGGCTGCCTGCAGCTGGATTTTGGCCGTTCCCTGCTGGACGCGCCGCTGCCGGTACTCGTCGCGCAACTTCTTCAGAGCCCGCACCCGCCCCTCGTTGCGGGTGCGGCGGGCCTTGATACCCTGCCGCACCCAGACCTCCTCCTGCGCCAGCTTCTTGTCGAACAACGCCTGGCGGGTTATTTCGGCCTCCAGGAGCGCTTCACGCCGCTCCACAAATTCGTCATAACCACAGGAAAAAGCATAGATCCTGCCCCTGTCCAGTTCTGCTACCCGGTTGGCCAGCTTCCGGGCAAAGGCGCGGTCATGGGTCACGAACAGCACGGTCTTGACATTTTTTGCCAGAAACTCCTCCAGCCACAGAATGGTGTCTATGTCAAGATGGTTGGTCGGTTCGTCCAGGATCAGAATGTCGGGCGATGATACAAGAGCACGGGCCAGCAGGACACGGCGCTTGGTGCCGCCGGAAAGCCCGGTGAACGCAGCCTCGGCATCCAGATCCAGGCGGTTCAGGACCCGCTCCACCTCCTGATGCAGGTTCCAGCCATCACTCTCCTCCAGTGCTTTCTGCAACGACTCCAGCCGAGCCAGTTGCTTTTCACTGCAGTCAAGGGCCAGCTCAAAGCTGACATGATGATATTCAGCCAGTAGCGTGGCGACGGTACCCATGCCGGATGCAACTACATCAAAGACATTACCGGTTATCTCATGCGGCACGTCCTGGGTAAGTTGAGTCACCTTGAGGCCCTGCTGTCGCTGGACTTCGCCGCTTTCCGGCGTCAACTCACCGCAGATAAGTTTCAGCAGTGTCGATTTGCCGCTGCCGTTGCGTCCCATCAGGCAGAGACGGTCGCCCGGTTCGATCTGAAGGTTGATGCCGTCGAAAAGCGGCGGCCCGCCAAAAGCCAGGGTTATGTTACGGAGCGAAATAAGGGCCACGGGGTACCTGCAAAGTTGAAAACTACGTTGTAAAGACAACCGAGCTGCCAAAGGCCTTTTCAAAAAGGTCTTTCTTGGCGTTTGCGCCAAAAATCTCTACGGAAATGTCCTCGGTCGCAGTCAGATGGAGCGTTATGGTTGTTCCGCCAAACAGACAGGAAATGCTCTGTACCATGGCGCTTCTGCGACGATCAAGCCCATCGGCCAGACGAAGTATACCTCCCAGGCGGGCCACTGTCATCTGATCCTTTTCCTTGAGGCTCTGAAATGCGTCATGTTTACGTTTGGGGAGCGATTTACGGTGATAGCGTGCGATTTGTGCTATCAGTTCCCGTTCGCGTGGCGTGAAACCAAACAGTTCGGCATGGCGGATGAGATGATACGAGTGTTTGTGATGACTGCCGTAACTGATGAAATATCCGCTGTCGTGGAGAACAGCCGCCGCTTCGAGCAGTTTTCTCTCCGATGTCTTCAACCCGAAGGGAAGCGCCAGCGCATCAAAAATCGAGAGAGCCATGCCGGCTACGTGCATGGCATGCTGCTCGTCAACGTGGCAGGAGCGCGCAAATTCCCTGACGGCATCTCTCCATGTCGGCGGAGTGCTGTTCCCGGCTGCAAGCCCAAGCCGTTTGATCGCCCTGATGAGCAGCCCCTCCCGGATTCCCCGTTCATTTACCAGCACCCGATTTGCTTCGAGAAAGCGCATCAGTTCGTCGATCACTACCACGCCGGCTACGATGATGTCGGCCCGGTCCTGATTAAGCCCCGGAATGGTCCTGCGCTCTTTCAGATCCTTGTGGGTCAGCATGGCCAGCAGATGGACAACTTCAGAACGGAGCACCTCATACCCATGTACGGAGACATAGTTGTCCCTGCGCAACTGCATGACCATGCAACCCATCGCCGTCAGGGTTCCGCCCGAACCGATCAATGAATCAGCGGAAATTCTTTTACCGGCAAAAGCGCGTCTGAGACTTTCCCTGATATGGCGCTGAAGTTTCTTCAGCTCTTCCTCAGCTATCGGATCACTGATCAGAAAACGGTCGGTCATGACAACAGCGCCCAGGTCGAGAGAGTAGAACTCTTCCACATGGTTTCCATATGCGGTAACGATTTCGACACTCCCGCCTCCGATATCAACCATGGCGTAACGTTTTCCGTACATGTCGAAGTTGGCCAGGGCGGATGCCGCCGTCAGTTCTGCCTCTTCTTCGCCGGAAATGATTTTTATCTCATGACCAAGCTCTTCCGAAATTTTTGCAACCAGTGTCTTGCCGTTGACTGCGGATCTGACGGCGCTGGTGGCGACCGCTTCGACCGCTTCGACATGCAGGCCGGTTACCAGTTTCCGGAAATGCCGGATAGCTGCAAGAGCCCGCTCTGACGCCTCATCAGAGATCATCCCGGTCCTGGCCAGTTTTTCCCCCAGACGCACTGTCGCCTTTTCATCATCCAGTATCTTGAATTTACCGTCTTGCGTCTCTGCGATAATACAGCGAATGGAGTTGGTGCCAATATCGATGGCTGCGATGCGTGATTTCTTCATAGTACCTCTTATATCAGGAAAGTGTAGGCGAGCGGTTTCCGCTCGATCAGCCCGGTTAAATTATTCAGCAGCAGAGCATCTTCCATCTGGAGAGTCGCTTCAGTATACTCCCGCACCTCCGGAGATACATCCAGGTTGCTGAGCAATACCTCAAACTCCGCGATGTCATTCATCCGCCCCAGAATAGACTGGTATCCTTTGAGCGTTTCCAGAACGGGCGTGTAATCACGATCCAGAATCGATGAGACAATCTCCAGAAAATAGCGCCACTTTTTGATGGCAATCCGCAGGGCGTGGCGCGACGCACGATGCGCCGGTGCGGTCGCAACTGCAAGCAGCTGGCATATCGGCAGGTACCTCCTGATGGAAACACCAGAGAGATAAGCCGGAGAAGAGATACCGTTCCGCCCGGCGATGCAATCTTCGTTCAGTCCGGCAACCAGCTCCCGTACCATCCGGTCAAGCTTGCGATGGTCGAAGGCCGAAAGAGCTTTTTTGATCAGCTTCAAGTTCCTGGAACGCAACTTGGAGAGTATGCGGCACAGTTCTTTACTGGCTGGAATATCCGTGCGTGGTGGTGACCTGAAAAAAAGCAAAGCCTCGTCAATATTGCGCAGGCCACCCAATATCCGCGTGAGCCTGCGAACATTTTTCCTGAGCTCTCTTTTCTGCTCTTTCGACGCAAACGGATCAAACAGCTCCAACGCAGCCCTGAATTGGCGCGATGCGACACGCAGGTCATGGATGTCATCCAGGTCGGATGTTTTCATGACAGCCCGTCTCAACCTGAGCAATTCCTCCCATCGAGCGAAGAAAACGCCTCTGAATCGCTCCTGAATGGTTGCCGGGTCCGGCCATAATCGTGCAGCAGGCTGTGGTGGCATCGTCAGATCTACTTTCGGGGAAATGCCTTGTTAAGAGACGTAATTCTCTTCTTGCCGGGAACCAGATACCAGAGGAAGCCGGCCGGTTTGTCATCAGTTTCCGGATCAAGTTTCAATGTCACACAGGCGCTTTTTTTCAGCGTGATGGCCTCATCATTGCGTCCGAGCAACCTAGCGACCAATGAACCAAGCTGCGGTTCATGGCCGACCAACATGACACACCTGGCATCCCCGCACCCCTTGATGTGAGAAACCAGCTCATCTATGTCCGCTCCCGGCAGAAGCAACCCGCTTGCGACAACCACATTTTTGCGGCAGGCATTTTCAGCTGCAATTTCGGCTGTCTGTACCGCACGGGTGAGTGGGCTGGTAATGGTAAGGCGTGGTTTGTTGCCGTACTTTGCGATCAACGAGCTTACTTTTCTGACCGACAACCTTCCGTTTTCAGTCAGATAGCGCCACTCATCCCGCAATGTGGCGTTTCCCTCAACCGCTTCAGCATGCCGCATAATGTACAAAACCATTTTAATCCTCCAAATGCTGCGTAGTGATCAGGTGTGGAGTATAGACATCATCAGGAACATTTCAATACCTGTAACATTATTTTTCACAATTGTAACTTACAGGGATACATCAACCCTCGTGCAGGCTCGCATGGAGCTTCCTGGCAACGGCCGGATTCATCCCCTCTACGCCGGCAATCTCCTCAACGCTCGACTCCTTCAACCGTTGCAGGCTGCCGAAGTGGCGCAGCAGAAGCGTGCGTCGCTTGGCGCCGATTCCGGGGATCTGTTCGATACCTGAAGCAATCCCCTCTTTGCCGCGTAATTTGCGGTGGTACTCAATGGCGAAACGATGTGCTTCGTCCCGGATTGCGGCCAGTAGCAGGAGGGGAGCTGAATTCTGCCGCAGTACCACCGGATTTTTGCGACAGGGTAAAAAAATCCGCTCTTCGCTTTTTTCAACCGTGGCTGACTCTGCAGCCCGTGCAGTTCGGCTCTTGGCCAGGGAAATCAGGTCAAAGCGTCCGTTCAGCCCCAGCTCGTTGATAATTTCCAGGGCCGAGTTCAACTGGCCGATACCTCCGTCCACCACCACCAGATCCGGCAGTCCCTCTTTAATGACCGTTTCTGCACGGAAGCGCCGTGAGAAGACCTCCGCCAGCATGGCGAAGTCGTCCTGACCCTTGATATGGCGGATGCGATAGCGACGATAGCCGGTTTTGTCCGGCCCGGCATCGGTAAAGACAACCCCGCTTCCCACCGAGAAATGCCCCTGAATCGTGGAGATGTCATAGCATTCGATGCGGCGTGGCAGACGCGAAAGGAGCAGACGTCGTTGCAACTCCTCAAGCAGTGCCTCTGCCGAAGCCTGTTTCTCGTCCCGTTCCCGCAGGGCTGCTGCCGCATTCCTGTTGGCCAGCTCAACCAGTTCGAGCTTGATGCCCCTCCGGGGATGGAGGATGGCAACCTTCTTTCCTCCGGTTTCCGCCAGCAACTCCGCCAGCGCCGACGTATCATCAACCTCCAGCGGCAGCAGGATCTCTTCCGGAATGAAGACTTCGCCTGCGTAGTACTGACGCAAAAAAGCCGCGACCCCTTCGCAGTCAGCCAATTCCCAGCGTAGAGTAAAGAGGCGCCTCCCGTTCAGCACTCCGCCACGGATGAACAACAGTGCCAGCTCCAATCTGGTTCCGTCCCGGTAAAAACCGACCACGTCGCTGTCCCCGCCACGGGTGACCATCTTCTGTTTCTCAACCGTGACCTCGATCGAGCGGAGCAGGTTGCGCCAGCGGACTGCCTCCTCGAAACGGAGTTGGTTTGAGGATTCCTGCATGCGTCGTTTGAACTCCGTCAGCAGTTGCCTGCTCTTACCCTCCAGAAACAGCATGGCCCCCGTTACCAGAGCAGTATAGTCAGTTGCCGAGATCAGAGCATGACAGGGAGCGCTGCATTGGCCTATCTGGTGATAGAGGCAGGGGCGTCTGCGGGCCATGCAATTTTTGAGCGGGTAGTGGCGCAGCGGAAACATGCGCTGAATCTGTCGCAGCACCTCGCGTGCCGCCGAGGCGGAGGCATAGGGCCCAAAATAGCGGACGCCGTCCCGGGGGATCTTGCGTACGATGGTAAAACGGGGAAATTCCTCATTCATGTCGAGGCGCAGGGAAAAATAGGTTTTATCATCCTTCAGGTCAAGGTTGTAGCGGGGGTGGTGCTGCTTGATCAACGTGTTTTCCAAAAGGAGAGCTTCTTTTTCAGTATCGGTCAGCATGACCTCGATATCGGCAACCCTGGCCACCAGAAATTTGACCTGATAGCGGGAATCTCCGGATGCGTTGAAGTAGGAGCGGACGCGCTGCCGCAGGCTGCGCGCCTTGCCCACGTAGATGATCGTCCCGTCTGCGTCGCGCATCAGATAGACACCGGGGGAGGCCGGCATCTGGCGTATCTTGTCTTCAAGGCTCATGGCCGCGATTCTACCCTGTTCATCCCGTGAATGAAAAGGCTATTTTCATGCAGCCATGTCTGCATTTTTTTTACGCAGCGTGATTAATTTTAAAGCGGCATATCTCTTGATATCTGCGCAATACCGCTTGTTTTCCGCCTAGTACGGGATTGGCCGACTTATTGCTTGTCCAATCCATCGCCCTTGCCGGGCAAACAGACACCAACGGGGGTAATCTGTATGGAAACGATGTCAATTATTACACTTGAGTCACTTTGAACATTTGTACCGCAAGTTATTGTTTCCATTGCCTTCTCCTTTTCCTAAAAATCATCTCCAACAGTTCTTTTTGTACCATGATTTTGTACTAGTTTTTGTACCACAAAAACTCAAATAAGTGAGGCAGAATATTGATGCAATCTAATTGAAATTAGTGTGCTAGAACAGTAAAAAGTGACGTGCTGTGATTAAATATTACGCAGATTTTGAGCAGAGGTATTCAGTAAAAGTATTTTGAATTGGTACAAGAATTCCGAGTCATTAACAAGAAAAGCCGTCCTCCGATTATAGATCGAATCGATCGCGATGGTATCAACGGATGCGCTTTCACTTCGATTACGCTCAGCAGGTACATACCCGCGACCATTTTTTATGGTCATCTCGATATCAAGATTGGCATCAGACCCGCAGGTAGCGATGTACTTGTCTGGATTCATTACGTCAATATTATGCCCGGTAATAATACTGCCGGCTGTGACGATTCCGGCTCCTTTGCACTTAATGTGGACAGTAGCCTGATCAGTAGAATGCAATTTAAGCCGGACAGCTTTCAGATTTAAGATTATCTCTGCGACATCCTCGGTGACACCTTGAATTGCAGAGAACTCGTGTAGAACACCTTTGATTCGTACTGAGGTAATTGCGGCACCCTGAATTGACGAAAGAAGAACGCGTCGTAGTGAGTTACCGAGTAAAGTTCCAAAACCATTTTCAAACGGCTCTGCGTAAAACTTACCATACGTGGTTGTAAGTGTATCCGTGTCAACCTGTAGTTGAGACGGCTTGATTTGGTCTCGCCAATTGCTATGCATTACGACTCCTCTACCAAAATATTAAGCTCATAATCAGTTATACGTCCAACCCAGCAACCAGCAGCACATCATCCTGAACAGCCAGCGTGCGCATTCCATCAGTGAAACCACTTCTGCTGAACAGAATGAAACGCTCCCGTCGCGACTCCTTACCCCATACGACAATCCGTGCCTTACGTTTCAGGTTACGGTAGATATCCTCACCGACCGGGTTGATACTCCACTTGCATTCGCCGAACCAGATAGTTTCGTTCTCTTCATCCAGCGCTACCAGATCTATTTCTTCGTTCTTTTGCCACCATCTGCCAATGTCTGAAAATGTCATTATGCCGGTTTTCAGAAATTCCAGGCAGCGCTCGCGACAGACATCCTCATAAACAAAAGAGAGATGCTGGTCGAACGTTTCGTTGATTTTATTGATCAGGTAATCAGTATTGCCAATTTCCAGTCTGCTCCGATGTGGGAAGACATATTTGAACCAGAAGGAAAAGAATCGGTCATGCAAGCGGTACAGTCCAAGTCTGCTTTTGTCGGGATATTTTTCCGTAACCGGAATTTCTTTATCTACGAAACGGAGTGAACGCAGAATATCCAGATACCGGGCAAGATGACTCTTTTCAAAGCCGGTGTCGTTGATAATCTCCGACATTTTCCGTTTCCCCTGGGCAATAGCACGAAGGATAACAAAATAGTTACGTGGCTCGCGCAGTTCTTCACGCAGCAGAAACTCGACTTCATTGTGGAGAAACGAACCCCGATCGAGGATAAGGTCAGTGATGGCGCTCTGAATGCTGCCTTTGGCGTCAAAGCGCTCGATATACGCCGGTATGGAACCCAAAACTCCGTAGATTTCCACACGCTGTTTCAAGTCGGCTTCAGGAAAAAACTCCGCCAGCGATGTGAACGGCATTTCGCGAACTTCCAGTGACGCGGTACGCCTGCCGTAAAGTGGTGCCTTGTAGAAGAGCACCTCCTCTTCCATCATGCCGATGCTTGACCCGAGCAGGATCAGAAATACATTACTCTCCTTCAAGTGGGTATCAATCCCCTTCTGGAAGATGGAGGAAATCCCTTTATTGGAATTGACCAGATAGGGGAACTCGTCAATAACCATGACGAGTCGTCCGTGTTCTGCTTTCTCCTTGAGATAGCGGAAGAACTGCTGCCAGTCCCGAAAGCCTGATTCAACCAGAATGGTGTCGCCGAAGTATTCACCAACCTCGCATCCCAGGTTGCGCAGCTGTTCTCCTTCCGTCACGCTGTCAGCAAGAAAGTAAAGAGCCCGTTTGTCGCGGATGAATTCGCGTACCAAGCGAGTCTTGCCTACGCGACGTCTACCGTAGAGTGGGATGAACTGAAAACCGGACTGGTTGTAATATTTGTTAAGGAAGGTAAGTTCTTCGGTTCTGTTGACGAATTGCATGGGCATCACCATTTAAGTATAATCGTAATTTGGATAATCGTGATTATACTTATCGAATTCAAAAAGGCAACCAAATACTATCCGTCAAAAGGGGTTATTGCGGCACAAGTGAAATTGAAAGCCGCCCTCAAATTGGGAGCGGCTTCAAGTTCTCAAGGTGTTACGTTACAGCCAAATTGGAATCGGATGATGATTCCTATTGAGGTAATCGTCCGAGTAACTCTCAGGCAATCCTGGTTATGCCTGTATTACTTCTTTTTCGCTGGTGCCTTAGCTTTGGGAGCTGGTTTTGCTGCTTTGACAGGTTTGGCATTCAGATCTTTTAGTGCTTTACCAGGAGCGAACTTGCCGTTTGTTTTCTCGGCAATCTTCATCTCTTTGCCGGTCTGTGGGTTTCTGCCGGTACGGGCGGCACGGGTAACAGCACTGAAAGTACCGAAGCCAACAAGAGTGATTTTGTCACCTGCTTTGAGAGCGGTGGTAGTTGTAGCGATGAAGCTGTTGAGCGCCTTTTCAGCTTGCACTTTGGTTAGTTCAGCGCCTTCTGCAATTTTGGCAACGAGTTCTGATTTGTTCATGGACCCTCCGTTAAGAAATTTTCGTCAGTTATATTTGCGAACATTATGAAAGTCCAGAAGAAACAGTATGTTCAGTGCGTAACAGCAAATATTTGTTCAGCATCTCGGAAGCGCACAAGCTCGGTAGGGGACGGTTCCAGGCATGATGCAAATTCAGCAGACTCATGAGGAGCACTTTTACTTCATAAATCTGATTGATTTTATGATCTTACTATCGTTGCTAGCGGGAGTATCATATGATTTGCCATAGTACCAAACAACTTTTATCGGTCTGCCTCTGTTTGACGATTTAGAGCTAAAGCGACGGGCATTGGTTAATTCATCAAGGTAGAAATCCTCAAGTCCATTAGCAGTCTCGATGAAAACCAGATTTGATTTACTTGTCAGGCCGACAGAATCAAATTTACCTATAGTGGTGTGAAGCTTTGAGTTGCTTCCCGCTCCAAGGCAATTACCAGTAAACAAAGTTGCAAGAAGCGACGTAATGCAGAATATTTTATGCCATAGGCTCATCAAAAGTCCCTTTCTTCCCAACCTTCACTAATTTCAACAACCACTTGTTGAGACTGGTTCTTGTCATGATAACTACTCAATCCTTCAATATTCTCAGGAACATGTTTATTCCAGTCGGTTCGTAATGGAATTGGATTGAGTCCGTCGGTACTCCAGCTCTATGGCAAATGTCACGCATATCCTCCTCATCACGGTGAATAAGGTGCCAGTCGCCACACCACTCCATCCAAGCACGGTCAGGATTGGAAGTGTGGAAATTGCCGACTATGACTTCTCCTTTTTCAGCAGTTGCATCCCACATCTTGCGGAGTAAAGCAGCAGCAAGCCTGTCGTTGAGATAATCGAACAGCCCTGCTGACCAGACAAGATCATGTTTTTTCTTGGTACGAAGACGAAACGCATCCGTTGCCTGCCAACAGATTTGAGTGGCTTTGCTCGGATCAACAACTGACTGGGCATAGTGGGGGTGACGCCGGTCATATGCTCTGGTGTTGCGTATCCAGGAGTGCTGACCTGTTTAACTATGCCGCCATCAAGAACAGCCCAATCGAAGTCGGCAAACATCATGCGGTGCCCCAGACGCACTCCGGCATCCTTCACCATCAGTATCTGAGCCGGTTTGAGATCTTGGTGGACAATGCCTGCTGAGGATAACTCTTTGAGGATACCCAGCCACATCCGGCAGATGAAGAGTCGATTGTCCAGATCTAGGTCTGTTGGCAGGTACACTGACAGATCTACACAGTTAAGGAGTTCCTTGATCTGATGATAGCGGTAACCGGTGACAAACGTTTCGAGCAACCGCTCCAGACAGCGGAGCTTGAGACTGCAAAGCCGCTTGTTGATGTCGTCCTGCTGAGCGACAAAACTTTTAAATTCCGGAGAACCCTCGGTGGGATCGCTGTATTCCTTGAGGAAGTAGTTTTTACCCCCCCTTGCGAGCCCGGTATGAAGTGGCGAAAGAGCCGGAGGTGATGCAATCTACGATTTCATAACCGTTAACGGTCTGACCGGCAAAGTATGATGGCATAATGGTACACTCCTCCTGGAGTTGGAATGATGATTTAAGCGCTAGCCAGACCCGGAGTGTTCAGCATCTCACCGCTGATGGTTTTGGCCATCTGCTCGAATTCCTTGGTGAAGTCCACCAGATTCTGAAGCCCCTCGTGAGCCTTATCTGACGGGAAGAGGGTTACCTGGGACTTGGGCAGCAGCCGTAAACGCTCGTAAGTAGCGTTATGCGGTGCGTACACGAACAGTTTAACTCTCTGGGCGGTCAACTGACTGATCACCTCATCGACATCTCTTGGCCCGGATGGCGCTGTATTGGCGTGCATCTGCGGATGTGCCGAAGCATCGGTGAAGAGGATTACAATGCGATGCGCTGCTCCATCCGTGCGCCATGGGCTTTTGGCACCGATATACATGGCATCCAGAGTGGATTCAGGCTCGTCTCCGCCGCCGGTACGGGGAATGTTCATGACCGTCTTCGTCAGTTCAGCTTCATCGCTGGTGAATGCGCTCTCGAAAACCGCTTCTCCTTCATTGAGGTCACCATAACCGATTACCTTTGCTCTCCAGTCCAGTGGCGACTGGTTTTTTGCCATCTGCCCTTTTAAGCCACCGATCAGGTGAGTTGCAATATTAGACTTGACCGCCTCGATCACCCCGCTCATTGAACCGGTTGTGTCGATACAGATGACAAGGTCCACTTTTCCGTACTGCTTGATAGACACTGCTGCTTGTGGTTTGATCTCAGCCATGGTGATTCTCCTTTTTAGTTGAAGTACTCATGCGGCAATTTGCCGAAGATGGGGTAAGCGGTTTGGATTTCTTTGATAATTACATCAACTTCAGTTTCTATATTTTGGTCATCCGGAATAAACGATCCTATCTCATGATCAGAAATCAGAATTGAACAGCGGTACTGATTTAAACCGTAATCAAGCTTGAACGATAATCCGGCGAATAAATCACGGAAATCGTACCGGTTGGATTTATCTATTGAGGCAGAGACAGCGGCATCAGTTCGAATATTCAGAGTGATACCATCGAAGGCTTCAAAACGTTTCTTGAGAATTGCTATTATGCGATCACGTAAGCTTAAGTATTGAGCTGACATATCACCAGTTATGAAGATGTCATCCCTGTATACTTCTTCTACAGACAAAGGTAAGTCACTTCCGGATTTTGGTCTGATATGCAAAAACCTCGGCACCAGAATTTCAGATTTATAGCGGGAATCGCTTTTTTCCGGATCATCAAATGTACCGCCACACGAAAAAATGGTAACCATGCGGTGTGGAGTTCCCTTTACCTCTTCATGCAGATCGAATCCGTCCTTGCGCCACTCATGTCCCCTCACCAAAAGAGAAAAACCGTGATGATCCATGAATTCGTGGAACTGTTTACGGGCAAATGAAAATCGTTTTCCCGGTGCATCTATAACGTCTTCCTTTTCCAATTCAGGGTCAGACCAGATGAATCCACCCCTGCACTCAGGCGATTCCAGTGGCAATCGAATTAAATCTTTTCTTGGTATGCCGCCATGGACGTAAATAATCTTCTCTTTACCGGTTCCAAATCCCTCATTAGATCGCTTAACCGATTGAGTGAAGACCACCGGTAGCGCGGAGAACAGTTCGGTAAGCGCTCTAAAGACATCTTCTCCAAAATGTGGTTTCCAGTCATCAATTGTGTCTCGGGGAGAAACAGCTGAGACGGTGATGCCCCCCTCCTGTAACTCGTAGCTCTCGTGATTGCCTTGCAGCAGCCAGAAATGATCTGGCCAGTTTTTTTTCAGACTCAGCAGTAGTCTCAGCACCTGCATCGGCCTATCACCACGGTCAACATAATCCCCCAAGAATATTATCCTCACCTTGTCGGCGTCAATACCTGGACGAAGATATATTTTCAACAGAATCCGGGAAAGAGACTGATAATCGCTGTGCAGATCGCCAACCACAAACCAGTCTGTTGCATCGGGATCTTTTTCGGTTCTCGGTGTCACATCGGGAAGTGCAATTACCCCGGTCTGTCTTGAATCCTGTTTGAGAACTTCTTTCTTTGCATCCCTTGCAAGGCTAATCAGCTCGCTCTTCTGGGCTTCAAGATTTTCATCAGAAGGGGGCTCATTCGCTGATCTCATAAGCTTCAGCAAGGCGTCTACGGTGAATGGGTTAGAAAATGGCCACATGCGGTGTGCTCCAATTCAAATTTTCATCATTTTAAGTATTCCGGCACATATGCGAATCGGCAACTTGATAAGTCCTATTAAAATGTCATAAACAAACTTCCCGGCCACATGCTCAAAGATTCGCTTCCCAAACAGGAACCTTATTGAAAATCCGAGTACGAACAGCAACATCACTATCGGAATAAGCATTTCCATGAAGTATTCCTTTTACGCTACCAAGACCCGTTTATCAGAGGGAGGGCCTGAGAGAGCGAATCTGATCTTTAACAGCGACAGGATTGCTGATGCCGCTGAAAACAACTTCGGCTCCACCATCCGCAGCAGAAATAATCTCCAACGTTCCGATTCCTAATAGTCGTTCCGCAACACCCTGGCGAAGGTTTATGCCACGGATGTGCCGGATCTCCATTTCATTTGTATTATTGGCGATCAGTCCGGTTCGCATCATGATCCGATGGCTTGTGACTGTATAGAGTCTCCGGTAACGTCCAAAGCCGGCCATCAGTAAAATCACGCCCGGAAGTACGATACTTCCTCCTCCGGCTTCTGCACTCAACATCATTACAAAAACTACTGCAGAGAGCACTAGCAGACCAGAGAAATAGAGCCATGACGGGTGCTGTCGGTAAATTGTGGTTTCTGTCAGTGCCATGATGCATCTTCCTCAATAATTGAATCAGAATGAATCCTCTAAATATCCATAACGACAATGCGGCAAATAACTGACTAAATCACCAAATAGAAAGTAACTCAATTACACTCGGGACAAAAATTGTGGCGAATATACATGATTTCAATGGAAATTACGCGAGGATATTTATAAAAGCTGCTCATAACGAACAGAATAATATCGAATTACTTGAATTGCACTGAAGAGCATGCATGCACTACTGTCCCAGTGCATGCATGCTCTAAAACGTAGAGTCAGCCGTGTTACATGAACGTAATCAAACCGGAGTCAGGACTTTTGAATTTTTCCGGGTATTTGGGTAAACCTTTATATTTATGATCACACTGCGGGAGAGCACCGGCAGTGGAGATGGTTGAGTTTACGTACGGAGCACTGCGCTGTCCTACATGAATATGGTTGCCGCTGCTTAAGCTCGCCACCTTGCCAAGATACAGTTTCCCGTTTTTGCTCACATCATAATATTTCCCGAGATATTGATTGACCTGACTGGACGCACCGTTAAGGTGCCACAGGATAAAGGTTGTGCTATTTGACTCAATAACCACGCACGTTTTCCACGTCGGATCGTTGTATACCTGCTTGATGATACCACTCCGATTGAAATACACTTTCTTGTCTGCCGGTGCCATAATATCTTTCCCGGCATGTTTCAAAACCTTTCCGCACGTTGGACATTTACCGAAATCCCAATTGTTCCCAAACTCGTACGCCAGTGCAACACTGCTGACCAAGATGATAGCCAGAACAACCATCACTGCTACTACTCCATTTTTTTTCATGACGATCTCCCTTATTCCTGAAAATACCGGTTAAAAACCGGCTGATAGCTTTACTGGGCCAGCGAAGCAAAATATGCTGAGAAGGATTCAAGGTTTTTGTTTAATTCCGCCATACGGGCTTCTTCCTTAACCAATGCCGCTTGACTTTCGTATTCTTTCGATTTGTAACGACTTTCCAGCTGATTTGACTGCTCTTGGGCTTTTCTTATCCCGCGTAGTTCATCTTTTACCGCTGATTGTTCTTTCGGATCCATTACCGCTGTAAGCCTGGTTTCCAACTCTTTTGCCTGTTCCTCATAATCAACTTTTTGACGGGCATGAGTCGCAGCTTCATCCCGCGAAGATTCAAGTATCTGGTTATGATTATTAATCACGTCCTGTTGCAACCGAATCTGTTCCAGAAGAAGGTGTGAACGTGATTGCAGCGAGAGGGCCTGTTGCAAAGAAGTTCGCAGCAGACGAATTTCATCAATCAACTGGCTCACTGGCACCAAGTCTATTGGTTGTGCTGCATGGCTGATTGATGACATTGAAAGAATCATTACGACAATGATCAAAACCTTACTTTTCATGACCGGCTCCTTTTTGATGTTTTGAATAAACGAATCGTCCTTGAGTTCAGAAACGACAAAGAATTCGAAAGCTGACAATCGGGTCAATAATTTTGTTTGTGGGAATAGCTTGTGCTTGGCTACTGAAGAAGGGGCAAAAATTGAGAGTGTAAATCGGGAGGAATGTAATGCTGCTTGCAGTTTGTTCAACCAGATCTATTACCAACCGCCTAAAGCTGCATTTACAGATGTTTTTTCCACGAAAAGGAGTAGCCCCGAGTAACAAGCTTGGAAATACGATCTCTTGAATGTTCATCGTCGAAAACGTAACTTCCCAGACAACCCCCAAAGACCTTTCGGCGAACCCAATAAGAGTTCCTATTGACGGAGTACCTAATGGTCTCTTACGGGGCCTCAGTATCTCCCAGCCAATCCGACAGTTTTTTCGTGATTTAGTAAGCATCGCCAAGCGCAAATCAATGACATTCTGCTTCCTTCTTGAAATGAAGCAGCATCTCCAGTATACGTAACCGTCATTTAGGACGAATGCATTTATCACAAAAGAAGACGGAGTACCTGATGGCTCGGTTAAAGAAACCATTCATTGCGAAAGTCGAAGATGTGACTATCACCAGAGATGGCGGCACAGCTATAATTGACTACGTCGATTCAACAGTACCCCAAAGGGACTTTTATCGATTCCAATAAGAGTTTCTATTGACGGAGTGCTCAATGTCCTCTTATCGAGCCACATGGAGAGTGCAAATGTGCGCAAAGAAGAAAATCAAGGGTAAAGCCTCACGAAGTACACAAACGGTGCAACAAACCGAAGACTTATCTGTTATTCTTGCTGTGGGTATGATGGAGGAAGAGTATTTTATTCACCGTCTGTTATCACTCGAGCTGTCGTCTTTTTCAGACGATCTGCATGTTCGTCTCAGATCACCGATTTGGTTAGAATTTGAAGTGGTGAATGATTTTCATGAGCTTTTTGTTCAATCTTCGTTTAGACAAACATTTAGTCCGGTTCGTTATGGTGACGAGGTTGCAGGTAACGGTTGCAGTGATGCCTTTAAGCGCGTAGGAGATGCTCTGTTAGCGCTGAAAGACCCGAGATGTGCTGGATTTGTAGACGGTTTTTTACTGCACCATGACCGGACTAAACTAGCGCTGTTGGAGTTACTCTTCGATCTGACTTTTGTTAGCGTCAATGAGGATGTACAGACCCTCATTACATCATCTTTGCAGTTGCATATGTTAAAAGATGTTGTAAAAAATGGTATTTTTTATATTGCCTTAGATTACCAAACCGTTCGAAATGCATTAAAGTTTATGGAAAATCATTCGAATGCTTTTAATACCTATGACGTGTTCAAAAAGTTGCGAGAGTTGGGGTATTCCGAAGAAGAATGTTTTGGGAAATTATTGCCTATCGCAGAAACAGGCGGTACAGCCGAACAATTACTTGCTGGCGTGTTCAACAGCAAAGATGAATTTGAAGCAGCTTTTAAGACACCCCAAAAACGTGCCGCAAGCGGTACTAAATGGTAATTAACTGTTTAGCGCGGCCTTTAAAACTGTACTCGGCTTGAATGTCAAAATCTGCCGTGCCTCAATAGTAATAGAATCGCCAGTTTGTGGATTACGCCCGCGCCGGTCTTTTTTCTGTTTCACCTCAAATTTACCGAACCCGGATATTTTAACATCCTCACCAGTCTCAAGCGTATTTTTTAACAAGCTGAGTACCGATTCAACCAGATCTTGAGACTCTTTCTTCGTAACTCCGATTTTCTCCGAAACTCTTTCAACGATATCTGCTTTTGTCACAATTACCCCCAACCGTAAAATATATTGAGGAATGTACCGCTTCACCCGCCTGTGCGTCAATAGTGATTAACTGTCACTAAATGCTACACAAATTCCCATAAACCGGGATCACACCTCTTGTGGCAATCGCCCGAGCAAATTCAAGTGCCTGTGATTTCGTGTTGAAGTCACACTCGCACTGGACACCTTCATTCGGTCGGTGGGTGTACACCGAGAAAAACTCCGCATCGGATTCAACTATCACCTCGACAATCCCATCTGCCTCACGGCAGCCAGCCACTTCAATAGCGTCAACTCCGTCAAGGCATATACCGCATAAATGGATATCAAGCTGGTGTTTAACCCACTCTTGGTAACCCAGAACGGTATTGTCTGATGCCACAAGTGAGCGCCAGTCGGTCAAGCTGAAGAATTGGTGTGTGCCGTGTTCGTGATAATTCCAAGAGGTCCTGTAGCCAACAGGAAGTGCAAGTTCGTCAAGGTGCCAGAGGACGCCGCGAACCTGTGCGCGTAGAGCGAAGAACTTATTGGTCCGTTCCGGATCATCCTCAGCAACGTCTTCGATGAAGGACCAGGCTGCACGAAGAACTTCAGTCGCTCGGTAATTGCGTGCTGATGGAAGTTCATCGTCGAGTAGTGTTCGGATCTCCGGTACGAGCTCGCTGATGAAATTGACCGCGTCACAACCGTTGATCTCATCATTATAGAACTGACTCTTAGGATCTGCCTGCGGAAACTGTTCGAGAATGTCACGGAGCAGGTGTATGGCTGAATTATCGTTCATCGTTCTTCGTCTCCTTTAAGCAGATCACGTGGCCCAAAAACCTGGATCTCCTGATTTCGGTACAACAACCACGCGTAAGCGATGTCGTCCAGATCAAGCGGTGATGCAGCTGTGATGATTCGTGACTCCATTTTGGCTTCCCTGGCATAATAGTACAGACCGGCTCGTTTTTGAATCACGTGTCCGAGGGTAGAAGTTGACTTCTTCGGAGCAAACAAAAAGTCTGGACACCAGACGACGTTCGTCTTTCCTCCATCAAGTTCATCCATTTGTGCTGCTTTCAAACGTAGCTGGTATGTTGTGAAATCAAGGATATGCCCGTCAAGCTCGAGCCATACATGATACGGGATACCCGGTTGAGGTATCATGTTCGGTAACGGGGCATGCAGAACCATATCGCTGTCGCCATCGCCAACTCTCCAACCGGCATAGCCGACCACGATTTTTGATTCAATTCCGAGATCAGCGAGCATGACCTGAGCGAGCGCGGAATGGATGTAGCAGTCAGAGCCGTGGTTTAGGCTTGCAGCAGTAGTTAGACGGCGGAGAGCAGAAGAGATTCGCTGCAGTTCCGGTAAGTAGGTTATTTTACGCTCCGGACGCTTAATCTTAAAGGCGCTCATAAGGCCTCACCAGCGACAAGTTTTGCTCGTGCATCATGCAACGGTATGTTTCCAGTGTCGGTGACGACCATTGGTTCGTAGACAATGTCAAAGCTGCAGTTGCAACCGATTAGGGTGCCGCCCATTTCATCGTCTTCGCCTTGCCAGTACACGGTACAGGTGGTTCCAGGTTTTATGTGGTTTTTGATGACACAGATTACGGCATCTTCTGCATTGCGCCATTTGCCGGTTGAGTCGTCCGGGTAAAATACGATGTCACCTTCGACTATTTCCATGTAATCGCCAATATCTGGTTCGGCTTCGCGTATAGCTTTGAGACAGGCGGCGTTGTCTTCAGCCTGGAAGGTGGTAAATGACAGGGTGTAACTATATCCCATGGTGTTTCTCTCCTTACTGCTCGGTAGTCAGAATGTTCTATGAACATGCACCTCATTTTGCTCTGCCTCAAAGTTGACCTTCGCCATCCTCAAGCTCGACTCGAAATCGATATCTTCGGAATCGGCGAAGTGCATCAGATCGGCTAACAGATCGATGAGGTTCTCATCCTTGCTATCTGGATGGTATTTCTCTCCCAGCTGCTCGCTGACATAAGACTCCATCGTATTGTCAGCTCTGGTTACTCTGGATTCATTGTTATTCGTCACGTACCACCTCCCGAGCATCTACCGAGTCAAAGGTGTCCAACAGATCAATGCTCATCGTGGCAGTTTCACAATTGACGTTGGTGTGCTTCGGGTAAAACGACCAGAAGAAATCCGTATCGGTTACGTTCAAACAGGGGCAGTCGATTTGCGGGTATTCAGGCTCTTTCAGTGGCAGGCGGCCATTGTCCAGTTCTTCTGAGTCGCTGTCAGTTTGCATGACACGAATGACATAGTCCCAAGCAACAAGCTTGTATGCGCCGGTGTGAATAGTCTCTTTAGCTGTTTTGACCAGCGCAGACATAGCGCGGATGCGCTCCATTTCTGATTGAGATAATTCAACGATTCCGAAATCAAAACCGTCAAAGTGATCGTCCTGGATATGAATCGGCATGATAAGTTTTTTCGTTTGAGTTTCAGACATATTGCTCTCCTTGGTGTTGCGACTCCTCGCAATATTCAAAATGTTTGCTTACTGCTGCCTGCAGTTTTTCTAGCTCGTGCTGCTTGAAACCCGACCACGCCGGACCGATTAAAAAGCTGTCGCTTTTGCAGTAATGGAAACCTTCAGGCCAACCGAGCACGCGATGGAACAGAGCTTCCGCTGCACCGTTACTGTAGGCGGCATTGATAACTTTGGAGTATTCAACGCATGAGGCAGCTAATGACAACTCCCGTGCAATTAACCAGTCACTGTCGGTAAGGTACTCTGGAGTATCCCAAGCCGTTTTGCGGCAACGATTCTTCCAGCAGAAAAAGGGATGTTCGGCGGTGTTATCTCGCAAGGAGTGCTCGCTTTCGGTTGTTATTTTCACGACACGCTGCAATCCAGCTGTTTGCATATAGGTGGGTTTGTTGCGTAGCAGTCGATCATCAAGTCCACAAAAGCATTCGCCTGGCTCCCATACTCTTGCAGGGTTATGTCACTCATGCTTTTTCCGTCGACTTCATAGTTGCCGTGACGTTCATGAAGCAGATCATCAAGCTTGAGAACATCCAGCTCCAACCTGCCGGTAATGCGCATCAGTATCGTATCCATGTACACGTGACCACCGCGCATCTTGAAAAGCTCGTTCATTTTCTTCGTAAATTCCGGAATCGATTTTGGTCTCATATTGGTCTTCTCCGTTTTTGATTGATTATGTTCTGAGGCGGTTCCCACCAGCTATCGCATTCAATCTCGCAACCAGATCAGCACGTCGGAACTCCAGGTGTAAATTCCCGTTCATGTAACATTTAAACTTGAAATACGGAGTCTCACCGTTGCCGGTTTGACTATCAGCGATCGTGCAGTACAGTGGGCCGTGATACGACTTAACTGGGCCTTGACCGTCCAGCATCGAGAAGACATTATCGAGTGCGACGAGGTATTTCTCACGCTGGTGGTTCACCTGAAATTTCCCGCGATTCCATCCCTTTTCAACAATCCATGATAAGACTACTTTCCGGCCAAGTTCGAATTCGGTGTTCGTTTTGAAACGACTGCCAGGTGGTCGCAGGTATTCGAAAACTTCTTTAACCGCTTCTTCGAGGTACTTATTCACATTGGCGGCGGACTGTTCGAACATTGCGAGGATGTTGTCTTCCGTGAGTTCTGGGAGGTCTTTGCCGTCTTCAAGCTGTTTATCGAGCTCGTCACGCCGTTTGATGGACAGTAATCGGCGCAGTTCCATCCGTTCGACAATGCAACGCCAGGCATCTTTCTTGACCTTCTTATTGATCCAAGTGGAAGCCTCTTTGCCGATGGAGCCGTGCATATTTCGGTCATTGGTCGAGAAGCTGTAACCGGGTGTATCAAGGAAAGCGGAGCGAAGTCTGCCTTGAGCCGCTTCGAGCATCGCGTAAGCCGTCTCGATGTCCTCGGTCGCTTGTTTGTATGTATTGAGCATTACGGTAAGTGTTTCGCGTTTAGCGAGGTCGGTAGTCGGAATCATAAGAGGCTCCTTTCAGCGAAGGAAAAAATATCCGGCGACCCGATTATGATGTGGTCGAGTAGCGCAATCCCAATGATGTCACCAGCCTCTTTCAGCCTACGAGTGATAGCGATATCTTCAGAACTCGGATTCGGATCTCCGGTTGGATGGTTATGTACACAAATCAATCCCGCAGACGCTGTTAACAGCGCCGTTTTGAACACTTCGCGTGGATGGACTATTGATTGGTTCAAGCTTCCGATCGAGACCAGATCGAGGCAAATTATTCGGTTTTTGCCGTCTAAATGCATTGTAAAGAAGTGCTCTTTTACCTCACATCTAAGAAAGCTGAAGATCTCACCGACTTGTGCAGGCGCGGTGTACCTGCGATCTGCAGGCAGGTACTCGGCTACTTCCTCCCGTACGGTCATGGTTTCCATGACGGCGCGAATACGCCTAAAAGTGATTGGTTTGCGTTTCACAGTGAGTGTCTCAGTGCCGAATAACGTCTCTATCGTGATTGTTTTCGTATTCATAGAAACCTCAGTTAAAAGCTATCGCGGACGTTAGGTCGATGGCGGTTGGTAACAGGGCAAATGTATCACCATTGGGAAACTGGAAGTCACAGCAGGTCAAATTTCGGATTGCTCGCGGCGGGAGTGAGGCAAGAACCTCACAACCGCCGAGTAGGCACTCCTTTTCTGTGTCTGTGAGATCGTCACGATTAACTATGTACGAGTACATCATCATGCTGCGGCTCGTGGTTGGTCCTTCGAGCGCCAAGTGACGTTCATAGCGGCGAGAGTAGATTTGAGCGTAGAAAAATCTTCGGTTGGTACCTTCTTCATTGAGCTCACAATTGATTTTTTGCCGTCAGTTGAGTTCAGGCAAATGTGAAGTAACACGCGATCAGTTCCAGTAGCGTCTTCAGCGAAAACTACACTAATGGCGTCCTGACCAAGAATCTGCACCGGAGGAGTCAGTTTCTTGCTGGTGGTGTGGTAGTTAGTGAGTTTCAGGCGTGTAGCCAGGACTGCTGACATTTTCGTTGATGTGTCTTTATCGACGACAGCTTTCGGTGGCTTCTGGGAGACTGCAGGAGCTTCAGCGATTACGTCGGTAGTAGCATCGGAAGTGGTAATGGCATCAGCTGGGGAATCGGCGACGATTTCGGTCGTAGACGCAGTTTCCACGGAGGTTTCCGGTTCCGTAGTGGTCACTACTTCTTCAGCTATCTCTGCTGGAGCAGACTCGGCGGTCGTTACTTCTGGGGAGGTCATATCAGCGGCGATATTCACGTCACTTTCTTCCTTTATTTGACCAGGGTGACGAGCAGCTTCCCACGCAGCGAGTGCAGCATCGTACTCAGGCTGATCGGGAAAATATGTGAAACCAGATTCAGGTTTTTCCATCCCTTTTTTCAGCGGGTGACCTGGACAATTGAGTCCATGACCTTGGAACTGGCCGAGTATGGCAAGAGCACCAAATTCGGTGGCTCCGCATACACATTCGGCTTCAAACACGATGCGCTTGTCGCGGTCTTTGCGGTCAGTACGTGCGGTAACTTTCAGAGGTCCTGCGATAAGTCCTGTTGCGTCTTTTTTCTGTGGTGCCATGATAATTCCCCTTTTTGATGTTAGTTATGAATGCAAGCGGTGCATTGCCGTTATCGAGTAAAAGTAGCGTCCTCGAGCTTATCGATTAAGCTCGATATCGTTGACACATTCGCTGTCGAAGTAATAATCCGCGATAAGCTTTGATAGTGCGTCGTAGCTTCCGTTGAAGCGGATCAGCGGACAACCAGCTGGGCCGTTCTTTTTGATCACTTTCAGCGTGATGCCGTTCTCAGTTAGGTATGCGGCGAATTGTGGGTCGTCATGCTCGAGGACATCGAGGTCGACGTGGTAGTTAAAGTCCATTTTGTTAATCCTCTTTCGTAAGTGCAGGAGTACAAGCTTTGCATAGTCGGTTTGTGTCAATGTCGATGGTGTGGCCGTTCGTCTCGAGAATGCTCCACAAAAGCCGGACGGCACGGGTAAAACTCTCAGCATCTTCACGTCCAATTTCGTGCTCTTTTAGGCTACCGGCAACGGTCTCAAGTGATTTGATAGCGCTGGTGACAGCTTGAAGAATTGGTCGAGCAATTTTATCTTCCGGTGAATGGATCAGGCTCATGACTAATCCTCGTCCCGCAGCATGATCGTAAGGACGGGTTCGCCATCATCGCCGGGGCCGCAGACCAACTTAAGTAAGTGCTCTGTGCTATTTTCGGTTAAGGGCATTTTAACTTCGAATGGGAGCTCACCGCGACCGGAGGCTGAGGATTTAATTGCGACAAGTGACATGTACGAAATATCCCAGACATACAAAGAAGGATCGACATCCTCGGAGGAAGCAGCAGATTCGATGAGATTCCAAACAGCTGAGGTACATGCCAACGGCCACTTATACATACGTGTGTCAGATGGGTAACTAGCTGATAAATCAATTAAAACACCATCCGAGATGGCTTGAGCTCGGGTGTATTCGAAAATCGTGTTGCACTCGGCAAATAAATCATTTCGTTCAGCGGTATTCATAAAACTCTCCTGAAATCATGTAGTTGCATCACCTAAATACAATATGAGCCCTTTCTAATTACATGTACACACTTATTTGCAATTATTTTTACTTTTATTTCAATTATTCCGCATAGTTGCAATCATAAGCCCGGCAATATAGTTTATACGCAGATCTATATTTTTGACGGATAGCGGAGGCAAGTCATGGAAGCGAAAATTGTAGCGTTGAAATCGGGTGGTGTGAAATGGGTGCCAGAAATGAGCTTGGAAGAGTTCGTGGAAGTTACGGAGGCATGCGATGGTTTCTGTATTTCCTGCGGAGAGACGGCGTCTGGAATTGAACCGGATGCGCATGAGTATATATGCGAGAATTGCGGACAACCAGGCGTGTACGGGTACGAGGAGCTAATGTTGATGGGGGACGTAGAGCTGATTGATTGAGCGATCACCAGATTACGACAAAAAATGAAAGGGGTACAAAATTGCAAAGTTTACCGAGAGCAAAGTCCGAAAAAATACTCGTTTGTCCGGCTTGCGAGGAAGAAATTCCTGCAGGTGAAATATTCGCAATCTATAACGGCAAGGGCTATTGCGAGTGCTGTGTTGAAGACTACGAAGAAGAAGGGCGACCGATTTGAGCTGCTCGTCGATTTTTCTTACACACACTTAATAACGACGACTTTGATATGGCAGCTCATACGGCTATTGCGGCTAGTTTAATTCGGCTTGAAGATTTTAGAAAACGAGGAGACTGAAGATGGCAAATATGTCGTACTGCAGGTTCCAAAACACGCTGCAAGATATGCGTGACTGTTATGAAGCATTGCAATCCGGTGAAACATTATCACGGGATGAACATTCCGCTATGGAAATGCTAGTCGAAATCTGCGATCGGATATCAGGCGAATTTGGCATGGACCACAGTGTCGAGGCGAAGAATAGAATGAACATTGATGACGGTTCACTGCCAGACGATCAATTTGCTGCATTCTGTCAATTTGAAGATGCCTGCGAAGAAGGCGGCTTCAGACCTCAGGAATTTACGATCGCGAAAGAAGAGTTGCAAGGGATGGGGTACGAAAGCGTTGAGCTCTATGAAACACTGACAAAACTGGCAGAAAAATCGAGCATCAAGTCATATGTCGAGAACGGCACGATCACTAATCGTCACGATCTGGAGTCAGTTCTGCATCCGTCGGGCAAGACTTTTCATGTCACGAAATCGCTGTAACGAATTACCGATCTATCTTCATTGGATTTCATACAACAGCATAGTAAAGGAGTTCAAAATGGGACTGCCTGACGGTCACTACCGCATAAAGTACAGCAAATTTGATGACACGTTCGATACCGGAGGTTCTGACATTATCGCTGGGCCAATGACCAAGAATGAGGCGATCAGCTTTAAAGAAGAAAATGCTAAACTGCACATTTATCACGGCATCAACTGCGAATTTGACATGAGAGTTCGCCAGGGCGGCAATTGGCATCACATGCACCACGCAACCGGCGAAGCGACTGAGCACCGGACGCATATTATGATTCATAACGAAAATACTTACAAACTGCCAAAAGCCAACACTGACAGCAAGGAGCAGGAGGATGAAGAGACCCGCTTGATAGGCGAGCGCATGTCCAGAGAAGTTGGCTACGATGTCACTAAGGGGAATGGCAGGTCAATGCGGCTGAGAGCAGAAACATATGGTCACACTGGAGAAGAGTCGGAACATTGCTTCCAAGAAGGTGATGAACTGAGGGCAACACCAGCATACGGCGGCAAGGCCGGCATTGTCACCGGCACTCATGGCAGAAGCTACGTCACACTCCTGCATGATGACGGGAGCAGTGCAATTTACCATTACTCCGATCTCACTGATAACGGTGCTTATTCCCTCAGCTCTGTATTGACCAGAATCGGCTATGACGCAACAGAGATTCCGGAGATGATCGAAAAGCTTAACTCGGCACCGATGGTGAAGTCATACCTGATGGATGGGGTTATCTCAGCACGGAAAGATCTGGAGTCAGTGCTGCAAGCGGCGAGTAGAAACGTGACGAGAAAAGTTTTGTCACGATGACAGGTTACCGAATCTGGGGATCAGCTCAGTCCGGGTAGCGCGAGCGGAGGCAAGCAAAACTAAAAATTGCACGTTGCAGGAGCCCACGCAGGTTTGATGCTGTAGCGTAATGCAAAAGAAGGGGTGGCTTAATAGGCCGCCCTTTGCTGTATGTGAGTTCTGTGATTTGTGTAAGTCATACCTTATGAGTGGAGTCATCACAGCACGGAGTGATTTGGAATCAGTGCTGCAAACAGCCGGCAACAGTAAAGTAATAAAGAACTTGCAGCGGTAGTATCTGAATTCAGATTCTGCTCAGACCGTGAAAGCAATGTTAAAATTGCTCGTTTCGCGGTCTGAGCGGTTCTGATGCTGTAGCGTAAACAAAAAATGGGGCGGCTGGAAATTTCTGGTACATTTCTCAAACAACTTGCCACCCCAGAGCCCCTCATCGATCCCAGATGAATATGTGTTCAAACGTGAATGTTCCTATTAACCACTTAAATCGGCGATTCCCTCGGCAGCCCAGTAAATTTGTCAATAATAGTGGGGTTCTCGTTGATCGAAGATGCACCTCAGAGAATAACGTGGCCACAACCTGTTTACAACCGGTGGAGTCTCGTCAATACAAAGGAGCTGTGTTTAATTAATGCGTCCAAGTCCTCACGAGTGGTTATATCCCCAGATTTAACCATATCGTAGACTTTTGAGTTTTTAGCCACTAGATCTGCAACTCGTTTGCGTTCTCCATCAGAATACCCAAGAGCCCATATTCGAGCATTAAATTTGTTGATTGCATCGGCGATAATCCGTTTGTCAATACGACCATTAAGATCTTCGGTCGCGATTATTCTGCGTATAGTTTCTTTCGTTGTCTGAGCTAAGAAGAGTAGCTCACACCGATGACCACCTAGTAGCACTGAACCTTGTTTCAATTCCTCCTGATTTTCCTCTGGCGTTGCCCAACGATAACTGTGCGAAAAAGTCCGTTCACCGGATGAAGTTATAGTGCTCGTGGAGATATTGAGGTATCTAGCAACGGAAAAAGAACCGGAAGTGTTCAAATTAACAAGATACGCACCGTGCTGAACACTTGTTAATTCAACTAATTTTTCCAGATCCGATATGGACGAGCAATTCCAAACCGGGATCAGCAGCTCATATCCATTTTTCTCAGTCGCAAAAGGTTCCTCATAGACGATACGTGTGCCATCAGGCCCCCATGAGAAAGCTAGGTATTTCTCGTAAAGCTCAGTGAAATTATGAATAGCCTCTGACGGGGTGGTCAGCAGATTCTCGGCTTGTAATGTATTCAGCAGCGAATACACATATTCTGTGTGTCCTTGACTGATCATAAAAACTACGGAATTTATTGTGTCCTGTGCATCTTTAAATGCTACTATAGCGCAAGTACTCATATATCCTCCTTCGATTCATAGATATGGTTTAAGGTAGCAAGAAGCACCGTTAGATTATGACTAAATTTATAAGCTAGTGGCTGGATGACGTCGTTTGGAGGCCAGTTTCCCAGCCTCCGTTTTCAACGTGTTTCATTTATTCTAACCAGTCATTAGCTTCTCAGCGCGTCAGATCACTATCCAGTTACTCAGGATTAAGCAGTACAGTTACATTCCGTATACAGCTTTTTCCAATTCTGCAGTAAATTGTGAAAGTTCGGGCAGAGTTGAATTGCGTAGAATATCGGCAATCATCTCAGCAGCAAAGATATCAAGCGAAACTACCGGTGTGATCGACTCGACCTCCCAGGGATCAAGCGCAACCATCGATACGGCTAAATTATCGATAATTGAGACCTTGTGGTCGCTCCCCAAATGGCGAACTATAAATCTCGGCTCGACTATATTTGTTGTCGGTTGTTGTTTAGAAGCGTTTTTTGTAGTTTTCATTTTGTTTTCCCTTCAACTCGAGTGGCGGTAGCCACCACCCGGTATTTTGATGTTATGCCAAGGCCTAGCTTTCAACCCAATTTGTGAGGGCAGTCTGCGCAAAGTTCGTAGTGCTCAATATCTGGGGTATCGTTTTCAACGTTCCAGTCTGTCAAGCAAATCTGGCAAAAGGTTTCATCTGTTACTAACGTTTCCATCTGTTGTAGTTCCTTAATCCCGGTCATCCACAGAATACAGCCAGCTTAAATTTCAGTAGCACGCAGTAATATCTGCACAAAAACAGGAGGCTGATCGCCCAAACTCCAGATCCATAACCAACCGTTTTAAATTTGGCGTTTAGGAATCGGCTTCGGGTTAAGCAGTTGGTCAATGCTTTGGTGCAATACTCGCATACCACCTGATCCAGACGGGCGATGAATACCACCAAGTTGTAGCGCAGGCAGCACTGCATTTCGGATCTGCGATACAGAGTAACCTCTTCTTAATAAGCCATCCATGAAGGTGACAGCATTCGGCATGGTCCAGTTGAGTGAAGTAATTGCAGCTAAATCGATTGCGGTCTGCAAAAATTCTTTGCCAGTCAGTGCATAATGCTCGCAGATCGTCGGTGAGACACGAAAAACATTACCGCTGCGCGCTGAAGAAACGGTATACATATCAGATCGACCAGAACTTCTGAAAATGAGACAGGACGGAGGTTGAGCGGCAGCGGCAATGGCCTGTTCATGTAGCAGAGATGCCGCTTCTGCATGCATTGTAAGCGGACGGTGAGAAGCATGTGTTTTCGGAATGGTGATAGGCGTCAATACAGCTGACGCAGACCATTGTATATCCGCAGCAGCCTCACGAGCGTCTTGTGACCAGTTCAGGAAAACGCGATCAAGAAATGAGATCGTTTTGACTGTATCGCCTTCCAGAACTACCACCTGCACGTTAGGACGGTGCAGATGCGTGTATGCATCACCGCGTAGTCGTCGCCAAATAACGTTTAGGCATTTTCGAGGCTCATCCCCGCTTGCAGCACCGAGCTTTGTTTGAAACTCGGCACCGGATAAAACGCTATGGCAGTGCAAAATACTCAGTATTTCACCGTTTGGAACGCTGGTGTCAACGGCGTACGCGATGGCTGACACGGTGTCAGTTATCGAGTAACCGCATGAGAAGCAGAAACCGCCTTTAAGGCGTGCTAAATATGACATATGACCTCCAACAGTTGTTTTGTTGTTGCTGTTGTAGGCACGGCATCTTTTTCTTGTCGAGAACTGAGCTTTTCAGTACCGTCAGTCATCTGAGAGATGTAGCACCAGTTGTTCGATTGGCCGGGTGACTAGACCCGGCCTTATCAGTTCAGGGCCTCATTTAAAGAATCGAGAAAGCAAGCTTTCACCTATTTGTTATTCGTTTATCCCATCGTAGCATCACCTCCCCCAGTTTTTTTTTGTCAGTTTCAGCTGTGCCGACAAGTACCGTCAGGCTGCATAGCGTACTTCCGAGTTTTAACGATCTCAAATTTGTCAGCAGCGGCAGCAAATGCGTCAATTTGATGTTTTGCTGCATGGTGCAGCAACCCGATGAGCAGATCCCCGATTTCACCCGGATCGGCCGGAGACAAAGCGAGCTCATCCAGTTCTTCCCGCAGCTTTACGAGCTGATCTGCTTCAGGTGGTATATGTACGGATGCCCAGACAGCAACTTCCGCCTGTAGATTTTTCGGCGCAGCGAATGGTTCCAGAAATCGGCACGGCTTACCATTTGTAATCGCGTAATTAAGCTCATTCTGGGTATGTTTGCCAATGACACCACCTACATTAAGGATCACTACTTCATCTGCCTTCTTTATCTTCTGAAGATGCCGACTGACTAACATCTCCATTAGCTGGTCAAATTCAGACGGAGTCATGTTTGCAACAAGCTGCGGGTTCTCAGTAGTGTTCACGTCTATAGTGAGAACCTCATTGCCACATAACGTTTCCTCCTCAGCTGCTTTTCGGAAGGCATCACCAAACCGCGTAGACCCGCAGAGGCATACAATCTTGGCACGTTTGCTCACAGATCTTTCAATACTATTGATGCTATTTGTTAGCTTTTGCATGTTACTCCATCTCCTTTTGTTTAAGTTTTTCATACTCATGCAGCATCGAAATCCCTGTAATAGCCGCATCGAAATCGGTAATGTACTGGCAATCAGCGCAAATATATTTGGCACAGGTATCAGCGTCGAAATACGCATTTAATATGTGAACCGCCTCTGAGTGACTTATCAATCTCTCCCTCCCGTCGTCCATATCCAAGTGAATAAAGCAATCTATGCAACCACGCCCAAAAGTACGAAATGTCGGTTTCGGTTGCGGTTCTACCATCATGCGGATAACCCTCTCGACACTCTTTTTACTGATCATACGAGATACCTCCTTCATGTTAGTGGCATCAGCGCATTCAATGCCGATGGTTGTGATAATGTCCAGACAGTTGCTCCGTTGACAGAGCTACTGCCTGGACAAAAATTGAATAGGCGGGGTCTTGCCATAGATCTGCTCGGACTTAAATCTCTTCGGGTCATATTCCCCGAAGCTTGCTTCGATGTGAGACACAAATTACTGACGTGATACCCCGTAGCTTGCAGCGGGGTGGTTCATTCCAAAATGGAGATGCTCCCGATGATGGATTCCAAGAAGCAGAGCGCCGGTTCCGGTTTCTTTCAACACAGCAGACTGCAATCAGCTTTGACATCCGGAAAGTCGCTACTTATGATCCATGTTCAGCAACTGCCCGCCTTCAGGATTTTGTCGGCGGCGGTGAATATTCGCCGTGCTGATTTTTCACGAATGGATCCATCTCGAAGCCAGTGCTGAATGTAGCCACGACTTTCGGCTTTGCCGTTAAGGTTCAACAGATCGCTTAAGAGGTACGCAACAGCCTCAGCCTCGACCTCCCGAATGTCACGCGGGGTGTCATCGACGTCGGTCATCTCGAGTTCAACTGTGTGACCTAGTACAACATGAGCCAGTTCATGGAGCATGGTCTTGAACGGGAATGTAGCAAGCGGACTGACCGCAACATCCCGGCCACTTGCGTAGCCCTGACAATTACCGTCGATGTAGGCAAAATTAACCTTAACTATTTCGAGAGCGGTCAGCGCTTTGTCAACATCCCAGTTTGGCAACTTGGTGACCTCAGCATAATCATCACCCTGAGTTTGTGAGAGCACAAACCAGTTTTTCTTCCAGCAGAAATGCTGAAAGACGCCGTCAACCGTTTCGCCAGTTTCTTTGTCTTTTTTGCTGATTTTATGGGCGATAGGCATGCAGAGTGCGATTGCTGTGCTGCCTTTCTGAACGATGCGACCTTTATCCTTCCAGCCAACATACGTTGCGATAGGTCCGGCAGCGATGCCTTGTACCAGGCACTGAAGTATTGCAGCCACCTGGTTACAAAGGCTGTAACGGTGAAAAGCTGAATAGTGCTTTGCAAGTACACCAGGCAGTGATATGGCTTCGTTCAGTAGCCGAGCAAATTTGATTTCAGTAGTTTTTTCCACGATATTTTCCTTTCTGAATGCATAAAAAACTCACGGTTTCCGCAACAGCACGAAAACCGTGAGCAGGTTTATGGTTGTTGACAAATCGGTGTTACAGATTCCACTCCGATGAACCTATCGTTACTTTCACAGCGCTACTGGCCAACATTTTATCTGCCTGCCTGTTCCAGTAATCCTCATCAGACTGGTTTGGTTCAATAATATCGAACAGCCAGTCATCAACGCGCACGGGGTTATTCAAATAACTTTCACCGGATTTGCAGGCAAGTTCAGCAAATTTTACAGCCTCGTCCACCGTTGGGTAATATTGCCCTTGGCAACACTTTTTTGATGTGGCTTCGTACATAATCTGCTCGGCTTCAGTCCGCCCGTTGTACACGCGAACTCGGAACTGAGCCTGGGTATGGGGCATTTTGCCGCCGCAGTACTCAGGGACATTTAAAACAAGCCACGAAGCCAACGGTGATAAATTGGCAATGTTCGGAGTAGTTTTTCGGAGATACCGTGAAGCGGAAACTCCGTTCGGTGCTACACCACCGACCACATTCCAAGCGGCATCATTGTCGTACTTCTGAACAGCGAAGGTTCTTGAATCCCGTTTTCTTGCTGTTACGGTAATAGTTCTTGTTGTCATTTTCTTTCTCCCCTTTTTAGCGATGTCGGCGCACAAGCGCCATGGTGGCCATGCCATTCGACATGACCACCACGACATTGTAATAACCGGTTATTCTGAGACGATGCCAGCATCGGCAGTTGGCACAGCTGGTTCAACAGGAGGTTCAAGCAGATGCAGAATTTCAGTCAGCAGGCCAACAACCGTCTGACGGGAGTCTTCAGGTAGAAACTGCTCATAAACAAGCCGTTTCGCATTCGGATCGATCAGGCCGCCAACCTTGCAGGAAATAGCGCCATGCAGATTCTTCACCGCAGTGACCACAGCATCAGGCGGCGTACCAGCAGCCTTAAGGCTCTCAGTTAAATTTGGGTCTAAATCTATTTTGACGACACCCTGAGGTGATGGTGAAGTATTGGCTTTATCAGTGCTTTTCGGCGGCACTGAATCCGGCCAATCACGATCTTTGACATCAGATTCGTTTCCCGGACTCGGCGGCTGCGGTGGCTCAGGATTCGGAGTTGCTGCTGCTTTCCGTGCAGCAGTCTCAGAACTCCTCAATTGGTTCGCCGTTTTGCCGCTATTCAGCTGATTGTCGATATACTCAATCAAACCAGTGGCATATGCATCGGAGGTCTTGTCAACGCTCTTGCCAGCATCCTTAAGTTGCGTTTCGTAACCCCGGCGAGAAACGCATAACATTGTGCTGTTGCACTCGGTACGGTCGCGGTACTTCTCGCGAACCGACAATGGCAATTTAGCCAGTGTCAATATTTCGTTGATGCGGTTCGCGCTTTTACCAATCAGGCTGGCAATGGTTGTGGCGGTGTACTTCTTGACATCGCTCAGTTGCAGTCGATGAACGCTCTCAGCTTCCTGGATGCTGGTCAAATCAAGGCGTTGGAGATTCTCAATCAGCGCCACCAAAGCCGAGTTTCCGTCGGTGAGCATGGCCGGTATTTCCTTCAGCCCAGCAATCCTCGCCGCATGGTAGCGCCGTTCACCTGCCACAATGACAAACCCACCATCCAGCGGTTGAACAATGATCGGTTGGAGTACACCGACAGCTTTAATCGACTGGGTCAATCCGTCGATGTCCATGGTACACCGCCCCTTTGGATTGTTAGGATCAGGCAGAATTTTATCCAGCGGCAACTGGTACACTGCTCCGGACTTGTACAGCTCGCCCGACGGCGGAACCTGTTTTTCAACCAACTTCTCGGGAATCTCCACTGCCGGTACCGGTTTTGTCACAGGTGTCACCTTCTTCGTACCTTTGTTACCGTCTTTAACGGTGGCCAACGTTGTTTTTGCTTTCATACAACCTCCAATTTAATTTTTGTGGAACATGTCCACGTTAAGTAATAGTCAGCAAACGGGATAAACTCGGATTAAAAGTTCAATTGACTATTATTTTGCAACTAGCTGATATTAAGATTGTTTCTGAATTTGATTCGCAAGCTGGAGCAGTTTTTGTCATACAAAATGGACAAAAAAATGGGCGGCTATTTTTCAATAACCACCCAAGCGTAATGAATGAGGCCTGCTGTACGAACCACTGGATTGGAGTTATGCTATATCGCGTATCCATAGACGTACTTGGCTATATGTAATATCACCCCGGCTCCAAAGGGTTTTAATATGATTTCTGTTGAGCAGGTCAGGATTACACTCTAATGACTCAAGTGCATTTCTGATCAGAAAGTTCTCAAAGCACCCTTTCACAACCACGTTCGGACCGACAGTTGCCTCCTGCTCAGCAACAGCCTCATCCAGTGTTTGTCTGTTCCAAAAATCAGTTACATCGCACTCGTTAAGATAGTCATCAACGTTACATACGAGGATGTCGTCCTCATAGCTGTCGATAATTGTTATAATTTTCATCTCAGCTTTTTTTGCATCAGCAGTGAACTCAGCAAAATATTCATTACCATTCCAGATGGAATCGTAACCGTTAACCACGCGCTGAGCCAGTGGGGCGATCTCAGCAAATAGGTCGTTCAACTTGGCAGCGGAGAGAGACTGAGTAATGTCGTAACGCCGCTCTTTACCCTGCCAAACTTCAAGTGGCACCGAATCTCCAGCACCACAGCCTCCTGAAAGACGACCTGTTTGGCAGTTGAGCGATATGTACGCTGGTAGCGGATTTGATCTGTCTTGTGAATATGTATGCCAGAGAGGCGCTTCAACGTCTTCATCGTACTTGCAGATAGAAACCATCGTATTGGATTCTTCTTGTTGGGCAGTTTTTAGTTTCATGACCTTACTACCCCTGCCGTTGTTGCCGCCTTTGACGGCGACCATCTTCATGTTTGCTTTCATATATCCTCCCAACAGAAATTTTATGGGATCATGTCCCACATTATGTAATAGTCGGAAAACAGGACAAACTCGAACAAGGTGCAAAATATTTTTTCTGACGCATATCCAGCTGATATTGTTCATTTATACAAACCACGCAACTGAATCAGATCTTTTGCTGTCATACAAAAAAATGGGCAGGTATTGAAAAATACCCACCCGGATGCACCGCATATCACCTACAGATAGTGAACCTACTCGATTATTTCACCCTCGACCACTTCGTCGGCATCACCATCAGCCTTTGTGGCTTCCTGAAACAATTCCTCCTCCTGGAGCAGTTCTTCTATGATCGGCGCGAATCGTTCAAGTAAGCGGCGCACCTGAGCACATATTTCCCGACCATCGTCACTGCTCAGGTGCTGAATATTCATCTTGTCGGCAGTATCTGCCAAAGTGGTAATTTTCTGTAAAAACATTTTTACCGGATCTGATTTTGTTCTAGTACCCGCTGCATTTTGATCGTCCATTTGCGCCTGTAGCGCATCATACATTCCCTGGCTATCCATTCCAGACGCATTACGGATGGTGTCAAGTATCGCCCTACGGGATAAACCTGCTTCAAAACGGAATTTATCACGGATTTCTTTTGGTAACTTCATGACACTTAATATTTCGGCTATGGTACTCTGTGACCGACTTGTAAGTTCAGCCAGCTCTGCTTGAGTATATCCTGTGCCAAAGGCCGTCTCTTTGGACTGCCGAAGTTCATCATAGATCTCAGCTTCTTGAATTACTGTAACTGTACCGCGCAATACGTTGTCTTTGAAAACAACCAGCGCTGGCTTTTCATCTGTAACATGAACCCGTATATACTCATGCCGCAAATGTTTGGCTGCCAGATACCGTTGACGTCCGGTGATTAACCGGTAGATCCCGTCTTGTTCAGGCTGTACATGAACAGGATTCTGAACATAGCCAGCTGTATCAATTGACACCAATAAACTGCGGAATTTTTCGCTGCGCAGGATAAGTGGTATATCCATGGTTTCAGCCATTTCTATTTGCGATGGAGGAACTTCAAAGAACTCATGTGTCAAACCAGGTTCACGCCATGAGTCATGACCATCAGATTCCGGTTCATGCCAGCTCCCGGAATCCGAGCCATCGCCTTTACCAGCATATGGTATAATCTCAAAACGTTCGGTGGGTGTGTCACCAATCATATTAACTCCCTTGCCATATGGATTTGTTAAACAATGAAAATCATTACATCAGATTCAACGTCAACCTTGCGATACACACCCTCGTTCATGAGCGGAAAGAGATAGATCGGCTGAAAATGCCAGCTACGTTCAGCCCGGAATTCCCGCAGCTGAGAAAGAGTGAAATCACCAAACTCACGCTCGAAGCCAATGACAAACCCTGTGAACAAAACATCTTTTTTGCCCCATGTTTTGGCTGCGCAGGGGTACCACTCCCAACCACAAGCTGGTGATAAAAACTTTATCGGCGCAATAAGGTTCTCGTTTTCATAATCTACTTCTGCAGGTAGCAAGTGATGAATCTCTTTTGGGAAAAGTTGCATGTCGGTAATCTCCAGTTATTTTGAAAAGTGAATGTTTCGTGATTGAAAAACCCCGAAAGCAAGAGCTTCCGGGGTTGAGTGTGTTTCCAGTCAAGGTAGTTATGTTTTTAGTGTTCATGTAGTGTTTCCGATTCAGCCGATTCTATGCTGCTATCGGGAAGTGCATCAGCAGCAATTTCACTATCATCCGTTACAACTTCATCAACTTGTGCAGCATCTACAGCAGCTTTCCCGGCAGTTGCTTGAACCAGGCGGATACCAAGGCGGTACGCGCCATCATTGTACTTTTTAGCCGAGATACTTAACGCATCCAACACGGCGCCAAATTCTTTGATAGATAGCGATTCTGGGACGCTATCAGCCATGCGGACACGATATTCGTTGTATGCAGCGAAAAGATCCATGATCTTTGAACGTGCACCCGGCTCCCTGCAGCAGCACTTGTTGATAAATTCTTCAACGCTGACATCCTGCACAAAGATGCAGGCATCACTTGCATCAAACGGACAGTCGCCCATCCCGCCGTCTTCTGCCCACATCCGAGCACCTTCAACAAGCCACGCAAGAATTCCTTCTTTTTCACCCGTCTCGTTATTCAGAAGATCTGTAGTCAAATTTGGGTTGATGCTGTCAACAGACCGCCGGCAAGGAATAATAATAATTCTCCGCATAATTGCAGGGTCGTTTCGTCGAAATCCCGGTCGGAAGTTTGTCGTAACAATTCCGGTGAATTCCGGGGAGTATGTCGTTTCTTTCTGACTTGGATGCCTTGCCGCAATACCGTCTCCGCCCGTGAAGTTTTTGATCAGGGACTCATTAAATCTGAATTTCTCGTCAGGTTCCGCAATGGCAACGAAACGTTTTCCGGCCAATTTTGCAAGGTCCGATCTAATGTCCTTGTTGACATTCCCGGCTGCCAAAGAAGTGATCGCCAGGGTGTCGGTGAAATCAGCCCCGATAACACCCTGGAGTACATTGATCCAGGTGGATTTCCCGTTATTCCCACTTGCACCCCATAAAAAGAACAACTTTTTCTCGGAGACATCGCCAGTAAGAGCGTAACCAAACATTTTCTGGACATAGCGCCTTTCGCTACGGTTCGGAAAGGCATGTTCCATTACTTGTTCCCAGAGCAGGCATTTTGCTTCTTTGTCATAACTAACCTGACACATCTTGGTAAGACGGTCGCTTCGGTCATGTGCTTTCAGCGCACCAGTCTTGAGATCAACTACACCGTTATCAACGTTCAGCAGGAAACGGTGCGCATCAAACTGCGTGTCCTGTAGCAGTAGGGACGCCGCTGATTTCAAAGCCGCTGACTGTTTGGCGCGTGAATAGTTGCTCTCGATAAAGTTGTCGTCAACCTCATCAAGCCAATATGTTTTGCGCTGCTCTTCATCCCCGTTTTCCAGAAGATGCTTATAGTACGGTATTTCAACATCAACGATGTCCATAACCATGTCGACAACTAACGGCAGCAACTGGGTTTCTGTTGACAGAGCCCAGCGCTTACCGTTCCACCAGTACCACGAGCCGTCCGGCTTATGGATCAGATCTGCATGATACTTGTAATGCATACGTCGGGCATTGCCGTAATCGGTATGTATCTGATGGAATTCGTTTTTCTTGAACAGCAATCCTTCTGGGACTTTTTTCTTCACCACCGATAGTTTCGGCGGAGTAGTTACCGGCAGTTTGGTCTCATTCAAGCTGCCAGCACCATCAGCTCCAGTGTCATCAATAGCGTCACCTTCAATGCCACCGGCTTCAGAAGGTTCAGAATCTCGACCGGTCGTGATATTGTCTACCGGTTCCATACTGTCGCTGGCAGACCCGAATGCTTCCACTTGTCTTTCTGTGTTCATGTTGCCTCCTAATTATTGGATAACTTACTGTTTCACAGCGTATTTTCTTAAAACATCGCAGATGCTATCTTTCCAACGCACCATTGGATTGTTCTGGAACGCTTCATAAATCTGCAGAATTTCCGCATCAGTTTGCCGTTGCTCCAGCGCATTCACCATGTGCAGTTTTTCAACACTGCTCGGACGGACGCGATTACGTATTTGGTTCATTTTTCCAATCCATATGGTTTCAGTGACATAATCATGTACTGCGGTCACAACCGCTGTAGCAGTATCAATCCCGCCTAGCAAAGGCTCCATCGAGACCGATGTCTTATACCCAGCCGAATGCGCTAGTTTCAATGCAGCAATCCGCTCTTCAGGTAGCGGTGCGC
>Ga0194037_1000086_pt1 | contig 64692 bp, 61 predicted proteins | sample JunL306m_MetaG_FD_148653 | JGI IMG/M metagenome (GOLD analysis project Ga0194037, IMG submission 148653) | Anoxic zone freshwater microbial communities from boreal shield lake in IISD Experimental Lakes Area, Ontario, Canada - Jun2016-L304-6m | ecosystem: Environmental > Aquatic > Freshwater >...
GCAGGGATGGTCGTGTTTCTTTTCGGTTATGTTCGGTGGCTGGATCAGAAATGGTTACTCTGAATTTTACTGGAAAGCATAATGTCATCAATGCCGTTGCTGCGGCGGCTGTCGGGCAGCATTTCGGTCTTTCGCTCAGGCAGATATGTGAGGGACTTGAAAGCCTTATTCCTGCTGCAGGGTGGAAACGGCTTGAGGTACTTGATGCTGGAGGTATCAGGATTTTGAATGATACGTACAATGCTAATTCGGATTCAATGCGGCTTGCTATCAATGCGCTTTGTGATATGCAGTGCGGAGGTAAAAGAGTTGCGGTGCTTGGTGATATGCTTGAGCTGGGTGGGGCTGCTGATGTTGAGCATGAAAACATAGGCAGGTATATCCAGCAGAGTTCGGTTGATAAGTTGTTTACCTTTGGAGATAAGGCTCAGGGGATATGCCTGAATGCTCCTGGCTGCTGTGGAGGCCATTTTGAGAGTCGTGAAAAACTTGTAGATGCATTGCTTGAGGTTGTGCATGAGGGTGATACCGTGCTTTTCAAGGGGTCGAGAGGTATGAAGCTTGAACAGGTTGTCGAAGCGCTGATTAACGCACGAACAATAACCAGTTAAAAAGACGGTATGTTTTATTATTTGTTAAAGTATATCAATGATGTTTTTCATCCGCCGGTACTTCGTGTTATCGAGTATCTGACTTTCAGGGCGAGTGCTGCTGCGATTACGGCGTTGTTGATTATTCTGATTTTTGGTCCCCGGTTTATAAGATATCTGCAGTCCCGCTTTATTGAGCCAATCAAGGAAGAAGCCCCGCCTGAACATAAAAAGAAAAAACAGCTGCCTACCATGGGCGGACTGATGATAATTTTTTCGGTAGAGACGTCTGTTCTGCTGTGGTCCAAATTCAATGATCCGCATGTATGGTTGATTATGCTGGCTATGCTTTGGATGGGGATTATCGGGTTTATTGATGATTATCGGAAAGTGGTGCTGAAAATCAAAGGTGGACTTTCGGCTCGGTATAAGCTTATCGGGCAGGTTTCTCTTGGTTTTATTATTGGACTTTACACCTGGCTGGATCCGGCTTTTTCGGTGCTTCTTTCAACGACAACGGTTCCGTTTTTCAAGCATCTGACTATTGATTACGGATATTTTTATATACCGATTGTCATTTTTATTATCACTGCGGTTTCGAATGCTGTTAATCTTACTGACGGTCTTGATGGTCTTGCTGCGGGGAGTTCCGCTATTGTGGTAATGGGTCTTGGTGCTTTTTCGTATTTGGCGGGTAATGCAGTCTATGCTGTGTACCTGAATATTCCCTTTATTCCTGGTGGTGGTGAAGTTGCTGTTGTGAGTATGGCCATTGTGATGGCTTGTGTAGGGTTTTTGTGGTTTAACTCCAATCCGGCCGAGATAATAATGGGTGATACGGGATCTCTTGCTCTTGGGAGTTCTATTGCGGTCATAGCCCTGTTAATCAAGCAGGAACTGCTTTTGCCGGTGATTGCGGGTGTGTTTTTTCTTGAGACACTTTCGGTTTCTCTTCAGGTGGTTTATTTCAAGTACACGAAGATGCGGTTTGGCCAGGGACGGAGGATTTTTCTTATGGCGCCTCTTCATCACCATTTTCAGCTGAAAGGGTGGGCGGAACAAAAGATTGTGATAAGGTTCTGGATTGTGGCGATTCTATTTTTTCTTGTCAGTCTCATGACCTTAAAACTCAGGTAATGGCTATGGATGTTTCGGGGAAAAAGGTATCGGTTATCGGTGCGGGTAAGAGCGGTATTGCTGCGGCTGAACTTCTCTCTGCTGAAGGTGCTGTTGTGCTGGTGAGTGAGCTTGGCAGGATTGAAGATGATGTGGTTTTGCGGCTTCAGAAGCAGAAGATTTCTGTTGAGCATGATGGCCATTCTGAGAGGGTATATGATGCTGATTTTTGTGTTATCAGTCCGGGAATTCCTCCGCATGCCCCTGTTGTGAAAACCCTGCAGGACAAGGGAATTCAAATTTTCAGCGAGATTGAGGTTGCCAGCTGGTTCTGTAAGGCTCGAATTGTGGGGATTACCGGTACGGATGGTAAAACCACTACGTCGACGCTTATCCATAGTATTTGCGAGTCGGATGGTTGTAGGAATGGGTACAGGTCGTTCAGTGTCGGAAATATTGGGGTGCCGTTTTCGTCGATGGTACGGGAGATGAAGTCGGGGGACGTTGCTGTTGTTGAGCTTAGCAGTTACCAGTTGGAGCGGTGCTTTACGTTAAGGCCGGATGTGGCGGTGATTACCAATGTTACTCCAGATCATCTTAATCGTTATGATGGTGATATGCAGAAGTATGCTGCGGCAAAGTTCAGGATTTATGCGAATCAGGGTGTTTCGGATACGCTTGTCTACAATGAGGATGATTCGTTGCTCAGGGAGCATTTTGCCGGGAAGTCTTTTCCTTTCAACGTGGTTCCTTTTGGAATGCTGTCGGTTCCGGCAAACGTGGTTGATTGTCGTGTGGTTGTTCTTGATGGGAATGCGGTTGTTGTTCGTACTGGAAATGGGGATGACCGGGTGATTGAGACATCAGATTTTCTGAAAAACAGTTTTCGAGGGCGTCACAATATCTCTAATGTGCTTGCTGCTGTTGCTGCGGCAAGAGCTTTGGGAATCAGTAATGAGGTTGTCCGTTCGGTGCTTGTTGAGTTCAAGGGTGTAGAACATCGTCAGGAATTTGTAATGACGCTGAATGGTGCATGCTGGGTTAACGATTCAAAAGCTACAAATATTAATGCAATGCGTCAGGCTCTGGAAGCGGTTTCTGGAACTTGTGTGCTTATTGCGGGAGGCAGGGATAAAGGGAATGATTACAATTCTGTTGCTGGGCTTGTCAGAGAAAAAGTATCACTGATTATTGCGCTTGGTGAATCACGGGAAAAAATTTCATCGGCGTTTAAGGGGATTGTTTCCGTTAAGGAAGCGACTTCACTGGGAGATGCCGTTCTGCTGGCTCATGAGGCTGCTGCTGAGGGGCAAACTGTATTGTTTTCGCCTGGGTGTGCCAGTTTTGACATGTTTGAGAATTTCGAGGATCGTGGAGTCAAGTTTAAGCAATGTGTTTATCAGTTAGCGCCATGCTGAATAATGATAAAACTTCTGATACTGTGGCCGTAGATGTTTCGGAAGCACTTTCGCCTTCTTCACGTGGAGAGGGAATTGCTGGAAAATTGATGATGCTTATTGTTGCCATTCTCATGTGTATTGGTGTTGTAATTGTTTACAGCAGCGGTGCGGGATGGGCTGAAACCAAATACTCAAGTTCTGAATATTTTTTGTGGCGCCAGCTTATTTTTTCTGTGCTGGGAATTATTACCGTGTTGCTGGTGGCTCAAATTGACTATCATATATTCTGGAAGACAAGCAAGATTATTCTTTTTGCCAGTATTATTCTTCTAACGCTTCTTCTTGCCTTGAAGGCTGTAGGGCGTATTTCGGGGGCTGCTCGCTGGATTGGGTTCGGTCCGGTTAAATTTCAGGTATCGGATTTTGCCAAATATGCTCTGATTTTTCATTTCTCAAGACTTATCAGTGAAAAGCAGAGTTTTATAAGGGATCTCAATAACTCTTATTATCCGCTGCTTACGATTCTGATGACCGTTGTTGCTCTTGTTGCGCTTGAGCCGAATTTCAGTACGGCATCGCTTATTGCGTTGATAGGCTTTATGCTTATGTTCATCGGCGGAGTCCAGATCCGTCATCTTCTGGCGACGGTGTCGTTACTGATTCCAATTGCTGGTGTTTTTGCTATTGCTGCGCCTTACCGGGTTGCCCGTTTACTGTCGTTTACCAGTGGGGATGATAAAGGGGTGAGTTACCAGGTTATGCAGGCATTGATCGGTCTTGGAAATGGAGGGCTTTTCGGGCTGGGGATTGGAGCCAGCAAACAAAGGGAGCTGTATCTGCCATTGTCCTATAATGATTTTGTTTTTGTTGTGATAGGTGAGGAGTATGGGTTTGTGGGTGCTGTTGGGGTCATTGCTCTTTTTGTAGGTTTTTTTGTCTGTGGTCTTATTATTGCTAAGCACGCTCCTGATGATTTCGGCAAGTATATTGCCAGTGGTATTACCATGGCGATTACTCTTTTTGCACTTATTAATATTGCGGTTGCCTGTCACCTGATACCGACTACGGGTGTTGCTCTTCCTTTTATAAGCTATGGAGGAACTGCCTTGCTGCTTAACTCTCTTGGTGTTGGTATTCTTATGAGTATTTCACGCTATAACAAACGGGCAATTGAAAAGGGTGTTCAGTCCGATTTGAAGAAATGGAGGGCGTTGTGAAGGTGCTTTTTGCCGGTGGGGGGACCGGGGGCCATTTGTACCCTGGCGTTGCTATGGCTGTTGAACTACAGAAGCTGGTTCCTGGTATAGGGATTTCTTTTGCGGGGACTGCTGCGGGTATAGAAGCTACCGAAGTGCCTAGATTGGGGTTTCAACTCCATCTTATTCCGGTAAGAGGCTTGAAAAGAGGTCGGTGGTTTGCAAATTTAATCGCCAATTTCAGCGTGCTGCTGGATTTTGTGGGGGCGTTGGGTCGAGCGGTTGCTCTTATCGGGCGGGAGAGTCCTGATGTTGTTGTGGGTACCGGTGGTTTTGTGAGTGCTCCCTTGCTTTTTGGTGCGCAGCTGATGCGGAAAAAAACGCTTATTCAGGAGCAAAATGCGTTTCCTGGTGTAACGACAAAAATGCTTTCGACCCTGGCCTGTGAAGTACATCTTTCGTTTGAAGAGGCTAGAAGGTTTATTGTTAAAAAACAGAATGTTTTTGTTTCGGGCAATCCTGCGCGGTCATTCGTTATGCAGGATCAATTGGCTGCGAGGGGTCGGTTTGGTCTGCATACAAATCGTCCGACCCTTCTTGTTTTTGGAGGCAGCCGGGGTGCTCGTTCGATAAACAATGCCGTTATGCATCACCTTGACGATATTATTGGTGCGGCAAATCTTATATGGCAGACTGGTGCGCTGGACTTTGAGCGGGTAAAGAGCAAGGTTAAGCCATCCCCTTATCTTTGGGTGGCTCCCTATATTGAAGATATGGGTGCGGCGTACAGTGCGGCGGACTTGGTATTGTGCCGCGCGGGTGCGTCAACGATTGCTGAGCTGACCAATCTGGGGATGCCTTCGGTTCTTGTGCCTTATCCTTATGCTACGGGTGATCATCAGCGTTATAATGCCAAGGCGCTTGTGAAGAATGGGGCTGCTCTTATGATTGAGGATAATTTACTTAGTGAAAAGGTGTCGTTAAAAAATATTCTTGAACTGCTTTGTGATAAAGAGCAGCTGAAAAAAATGAGCGTTGCTTCCCGTAAACTGGCTTATCCGGATGCGGCCCATCAGCTTGCGTTGCGAATCGTTGGTCTTGCAAACAAATATTAAGGAAGAGAGCTTAACATGGAACTGGGTAGAACCAAAAGCGTACATATAGTTGGAATTGGTGGAGCAGGGATGAGTGCTATTGCTGAACTGCTTTTGAAGTCGGGGTTCGGGGTTACGGGCTCTGATCTTTCATCGGGTGAAGTGACGGATAAACTTGCTGAGCTTGGCGCTATAATCTATAGAGGACATCGGGCTGATCAGGTTTCTTCGTGTGATGTAGTGGTTTATTCTTCGGCTATAAGGCCTGAAGAGAATATTGAAATCATTGCGGCTGAAAAGGCTGGGATTCCGGTTATCAAGCGGGATGAGATGCTTGGTGAACTGATGAGGTACAAGTATGGGATATGCATTTCGGGGACGCATGGGAAAACAACGACTACTGCCATGATTGCCACGATGCTGATTGAGTCGGGAGAGTCGCCTACGGTTATGATTGGCGGGATATCGGATTATCTGAAGGGCAGTACTGTTGTTGGTGAGGGCAAATACATGGTTATTGAGGCTGATGAGTATGATCGCGCTTTTTTAAGGCTTACTCCGACAATTGCTGTTGTTAACAGCCTGGAGTCGGAGCATATGGATACGTATGGGACGCTTGATGAGCTGAAGCGGGCATTTGTTGCTTTTGCCAATAAGGTGCCGTTTTATGGTCGGGTGATTTGTTGTGTTGACTGGCCTGAGATAAGAAAGATCATTCCGTTGATGAATCGACTTTATACCACGTTTGGTATTGATGAGCCTGCTGATGTGATGGCTTCGGATATTATTCTTGAAAAACAACGATCCAGTTTTACAGTACAGGCGTATGGGAACGTGTATCATGATGTTTGTATCAATGTGCCGGGTCGTCATAATGTGCTTAATGCTCTGGCGGCTTTTTCGGCAGGTATTGAGCTTGGGATTTTGCCTGAAAGGTTGATTGCCGGGCTTGGCCGGTATAGCGGGATGCGGAGAAGGTTTCAGGTGAAGTTTGATAATGGTGAGGGATTGATGGTTGTTGATGATTATGCTCATCATCCTTCGGAAGTCAAGGCTACGGTCAAGGCGGCTAAAAGCGGATGGACTGATTCTAAAGTTATTGCTGTTTTTCAACCGCATTTATTTTCGCGTACCAGGGAGTTTGCTGATGAATATGGTTGGGCGCTTTCGAGGGCTGATATGGTTTATGTTGCTGACGTCTATCCTGCGCGTGAAAAGGCGGTAGATTTTCCGGGAGTTGATGGGGATATGGTTGCTGTTGCTGTGCGAAAGGCAGGAGGAAAGCATGTTGAGTTTGTGGCTGACAAGGAGGAGCTTTTTTCAGCTCTTGTGGAACAGGTAACTAATGGAAACATGCTCCTTTTTATGGGTGCCGGAGATATTACCCATCTTGCATCGAGGGTTGCGGATGTATGCTGTGAGATGGTGCCTGGTAAATGAGAAGGGATACTTTGAAAGGATTTGAAAAAGCCTTTGGTTATGCCTGATGCCTCACAAAAAGAATATCTCGGGGATATACCGGAAACGTTTACTTCGGAATTTTCTGAAGGGGTGGATGGCGGTGAAAGCCGATATGATGGTGTTCCTGTGGGTGGCGGAAAAGCAAGGGTGTTTATTTTACTGCTCGTTATTGCCGGTCTTACGGTATTGACTGTTTATTCCTTGCAATGGAAAAAAGGAGTGGTTGTCAGTGATGTAGTGGTTGAGGGCGTTTCGAGCGTTGCGGCTAAAGAACTTGCATCAAGTCTTGGTGTTTATAAAGGCAGCAATCTGCAGGACATTGATTCTGAAGAACTTAAGGTAAGGGTTATGCGGTTTCCCTTTGTCAGGGATGCTCATATCAGTAAGGAGTTGAATGGCATTGTCCGTATAAGGGTTGTCGAGCGTTTGGCTAGTGCTTTAGTGGTTATCGATGGGCGAAATATGGCTGTTGATGCTGAGGGATTTCTGATTGCTGGGAAAAAAGAATTATCAGAGCAGGTACCGAAGTTACTGAGTGTTTCGGGTATAAGTCGGTTGAGGGTTGCCCGTAATGGCCTGCAGCAGCTTGACAGGCGTGACGCACAGGTGCTTCGGCAATTTATTGATGCTCTTTCGGAGACTGCTTATGCCAGATTGATTATTCGCGAATTTCACTTTGAAGGAAATAATATGTCCTATTGTATTGCTGCTCAGTCTCCGACTCGTTTTATTGTTGGTAATGATGGCAACTTCAAGGAAAAGTTGAAAAAATTCGAGATATTCTGGCAAAAGGTTGTTTCAAAAAAGGTTTTTGGCGCTTATGAAACTGTGGATTTGAGGTTTAGAGACAGGGTTTTTACAACAGACTCTGTGCCTCCTCAGATAATGCAGAATAGTCCCCTATGACAATTATGCAAGAATATGACAATGCTGAAAAGCAATATCGCTGTAGGTCTTGATATTGGTACAACCAAGGTATGTGTTGTGGTTGCCGAAAAAGATGAAATTGGGAAACTTAATGTCCTTGGGAAGGGGCGTTCTAATTCCGATGGTCTTCAACGTGCAACAGTGGTCAATATCAATAAGACAGTTGCTGCCATAAAATCGGCCGTCGCTGATGCTGAGCGGGAGTCTTCGATTCGGATCTTTGGTGTTAATGTTGGAATTTCCGGAGCGCATGTTCACTGTATTCACAGTAATTCGGAAATCAGTATTAATCAGTCAGGGATAGTAAATGATTCCGATGTTAAGCGGTTTTTGGAAAAGGCCAAGACCAATATCAGGTATCTTGATATTGATCATGAGATTATTCATGTAATTCCTCAGGAATTTATTGTTGATGATCAAGAGGGTCTGCTTGATCCGATAGGTATGGCAGGGACGACTATGCGGGGCAGCGCCTATATTGTTGTTGGTCTGAGAACAAAGATCCGTAATATAAAGCAGTGTGTCGAGAAGGCTGGACTGGAAATCAGTGCGGTTACTTTTGAGCCTGTAGCTTCGGGTTTGGCTGTGATGAAGGAGCGGGAGAAGAAGAGTGGTGTGGTTGTGATTGATATTGGGGGGGGCACCACCGAGATAGCTATCTATATTGATGGCGCTATACGCTATTCCGAGGTTATCAAGGTTGCGGCAAATGATGTCACTCATGATGTTGCTCATGGGGTTAAGGCTCTTTATGAGGTTGCTGAAGATCTGAAAATAAGGCATGGTTGTGCATACAGCAAGATCAGGGGTGAGGATGAGGATATTCTTATTGAAGGAATTGAGGGGCGTCCGCAAAAAACGTTTCCTAAGAGCTCATTGACGATGATCATTGAAGCCAGAATGATGGAGATTCTGGAGCTTGTGAGGGATTCTATCAAGCGGTCTGGTTATTATGAATATATCAATGCGGGTGCAATTATAACGGGCGGAGGTTCGCTCCTTCCGGGTACTGAAGAGCTTGCCCATGATGTTCTGGGGCTGGATGTCCGTATCGGGTACCCGGAAGGGGTGTCTGGCGGGATCAAGGGATCTGTCAACAATCCCATGTATGCTACTGTTATGGGACTTGTTGCTCACGCTTTTCAGAACAATCTCTCAATGGATCATAGTTATGCGTCGTCAGAGGGGGTGGTTAAACCTGAGCCTTCACCCGAAATCATAACTGAGGATAATGAGGTTCAGCAGGAGCCGAGTCCTGCGACAAAAAAGCTTGTTGATAGGATGAAGAAATTCTGGGATAATCTCTGATGTATAGAGAAAACAAAAGCCTTTAAAGCGGGAGAATTGAGTAATGGCATTTGAGCTGGATCCCGGCCTGTTTGACAGTGACCAGGGCAAGGGAGTTACCATACGGATTGTCGGCGTTGGTGGTTGCGGTGGCAATGCTGTAAATAATATGATTGACCGGAAAATAAGCGGTGTTGAATATATCGTTTTCAATACTGACCGTCAGGCGCTTCTGAACTCGAAAGCGCCGCTTAGAGTTCAGATTGGCAAAAAGGCTACGAATGGCCTTGGGGCTGGTGCTGATCCTGCAAAGGGCAGGCAGGCTGCTGATGACGATCGTGAAATAATTGCTGCTCAGCTCAGGGGCGCTGATCTTGTATTTATTGCTGCAGGTATGGGCAAGGGTACTGGTACTGGAGCTGCTCCGGTTATTGCTTCGATTGCCAGAAATATGGGCATACTTACTATCGGTGTTGTTACCAGGCCGTTTAACTTTGAAGGGCAGGTGAAGGCAAAGATTGCTGACGGAGGAATTGCTGAGCTTAGAAAATACATCGATACTCTAATCCTTGTCGAAAATGAAAAGATTCTGAGTATTGCGGAAGAAGGTGTAAGTGCTACGGAAGCGTTCAATATGGCAAATGATGTCCTGTACAGGGCGGCAAAAGGTATCGCGGATATTATTACCCGTCATGGGCATGTCAATGTCGATTTTGCTGATGTTCGCAGCATTATGTCCGGTGCGGGGGATGCTGTTATGGGTTCTGCTGCTGCTGCGGGTGAGCGACGGGCGCTGAAAGCTTCGTCGGATGCTCTCAATAGTCCTCTTCTTGAAGGCGTTTCGGTAAAGGGCGCTAAAGGAGTGCTGGTTAATATTACCGGTGAGGTCACGATGAGGGACATGTCGGATGCTATGAACTATATAGAAGAGCAGGTTGGCAGCGATGCCAAAATTATTAATGGTTATGTTGACGAGCCGCAGGTATCGGGTGAGATCAGGGTGACCGTTATTGTAACAGGGTTCAAGCGAAAAGACAAGGATGACGGAAAAGACTCGGTTTCTCGGCGGGCTGTTATACAGGGACAGGGGGCAAGGCCGGGACAGAATGCTCAATCTGCCAGACATACCGTTCCCGTTCACCCTGATCGTCAGGAAGAGGATTTGCGTATTCCTGCATATATAAGACGGCAGTTATCAATCCATGATCCACGTGAGATCGGGATAAGAAATATTACCCAGCATGATTCTGATATTAATCCCTTGATTACGGGTGGGGCCGGGGAGCATGAAGATAAAATTCAGAAGGGGTTGTCAGAAACCCCGGCTTATCTCCGCAGGAAGAGCAACTGAATCCGGCTGGGCGTTTTCTAATTAAATTATTGCAGGCTTTCCGCTGAAGACGCGGTAGCAAGAATAAAGTCGGGGGACAGGGTTTTTTTGCATACAGCAGCCGCAACACCACAAAGATTGATTGATGCGATGGTGCAGCGCGCAGAAGAGCTGAAAAATGTTGAAATTGTCAGTCTTCATACTGAAGGTGATGCGGCTTATACAAGGCCGGAATATCGAGAAAGCTTCAGGTTGAATGCTTTGTTTGTCGGTAAAAATGTGCGTCATTCTGTTCAACTTGGTGATGGGGATGCTATTCCGGTTTTTTTAAGTGATGTGCCTTCCCTTTTCACGAACAATGTTCTTCCGCTTGACGTGGCCCTTGTGCACGTTTCGCCTCCCGACCGTCATGGATATTGTTCTCTTGGTGTTTCTGTCGATGCGACTCTTGCGGCTGTACATGCTGCAAAGCTGGTTATCGCTCAGGTAAATCCGAACATGCCTCGTACGCATGGTGAGGGAATGCTTCATATAAGTAAAATACATGCGATGGTTGATGTGTCTGATCCTCTTCTTGAGACACCAAGCAATGTATTGAGTGATATCGAAATCAGTATTGGCCAACATATTGCTTCTATTGTTGAGGATGGTGCTACGTTGCAGATGGGTATTGGGGCGATTCCTAATGCTACCCTTGCGGCGCTTTCCGGGCATAGGGATCTTGGCATTCATTCTGAGATGTTTTCGGATGGGGTCATTGATCTTGTGGAGAAGGGGGTAATCAATGGTCGGAAGAAGCGTACTCACAAGGAAATTATTGTGGCAAGTTTTCTTATTGGAACCAGGCGGTTGTATGATTTTGTTGATGATAATCCGCTTGTTGCCATGCTTCCTTCAGATTATGTCAATGATACCAGAGAAATCCGGAAAAATCCCCGTGTGACAGCTATTAACAGTGCTCTTGAAATTGATATGACTGGCCAGGTTTGTGCGGACTCGATCGGGCAGAAATATTATTCGGGGGTTGGCGGTCAGATGGACTTTATCAGGGGTGCGGCACTCTCGGAAGGGGGTAAACCGATTATTGCTTTGCCGTCAACCACCAGTAAGGGGTTGTCGAGGATTGTTCCTCAGCTGAAGCCTGGGGCGGGTGTAGTGACAACAAGGGCTCATGTGCAATACGTGGTTACGGAGTTCGGTATTGTTAACCTGCATGGCAAAAATCTTCGACAGAGAGCTGAGGCTCTGGCAAGTATTGCTCATCCTGATTTCAGGGAGGATATTGCTCGTCAGGCTCATGATCTTTATGGTTCGTATGGTAAGGGGTATAGGTAAAAAGGGAGGAGTGGCTATTCTACAGTGACCTGACCCCAATCAAACTGACCATACGTCCGGTTATTCCGTTATCGCGTCGATAGGAATAAAAAAGGTTGCTGTCTTGAAATGAACAGAATCGGGATATTTCGATGTTTGATGGGGGAATTCCTGAGGCAAGGAGCTGCTGATAGTTTATCATGCTCAGGTCAAGCATGTATTTTTCTTCATTTTGGGAGGAAGGGGTTATCAGTCGCTCGTCATCAGTCGGAAATTCTCTTGCTACTTCAGGACCAACCTCGTAGACTGCTGCTGAAATCCCTGTTCCTATATAGGCAAAACACTCTTTGGGTACAGAGCTGCATTTTGTCTGCATAATTTCAATGGTTTTCATAACAATTTTCCCTGCACTTCCCTTCCATCCGGCATGGACGGCTCCTAATGCGTTGTGCTGTGGATCGAAGAGCAATACAGGATAGCAGTCTGCAGTGAATATGCACAGGAAAAGATCTTTCTTGTCAGTTATGAATGCGTCGTAACCGTGGTATTGGCCAGGAGTTTCGGCAAAAAGTATTTCAGTGCCGTGAACCTGTTGGGAGCTGACCATTCTTTTGGGATTGATTCCGGCAGCGGTGCATAGTCGCAGGGTGTTTTCATGAATATGTTCCGGACTATCTTCGGTGTTTATGCCCAGATTCAGAGAGGAATAAGGTCCTTGACTGACTCCGCCCTGACGGGTGCTTTGCAGCGCAATGAGCTCGGGGTATTGGCGCAAGCAGCCTGGGACGATGAATTTCGGATGATCTTCTGATGGGGGGATTTGGATTTTGGATATTGGGCACATTATAATCTCTCTGTGGAATATTTCTTCGTTGTTGTTTTGCCTCGTGGCTGGTGTGTGCACGCAATTGGTTATCAGGTGGCTCTCGCAGGCAAAATATAATTTATTTGGCTCTTTGCGTCTGCGGAAGATTGTGTATTAAGGTTCATTAATTCAGGAAGAGATAGTATCTTTAAGTTCATGACTTATAACCCCAGCGGGTCTCTTGTGATTGTTTGGAGCAGAATGTGGTGCTGGTCATAATGAAAACAAGGGTGATTGACAATGACAAAATCTGATGAGGAGCGCTACCCTGAACAATTCGGACGTTCTGTTAGAGCGCTTTCTGATTACCTGGGTCTTGGCTTACAGATTGCTATAAGTTTTGCTTTTTTTGTTTTACTGGGATATTGGGCAGACGGAAAACTTGGAACCTCTCCATTGCTTCTGCTTGCGGGCGTTGTCCTTGGAATGGTCGGGATGTCTCTTGTGCTTATGAAAGTTGTGCGATCTGCAAATAAAAAAAAATAGAGCATTTCACTTTCCTGCAGTTGAAAATCAATAAAGAATGGGTGATATGAAGCCGTTGTTTGAATTTTTTATTAAGTTATGTATCTTGTCAGTCATTTTATGGGGGGTTATTTTTTTAAGCCTTGATCCCGGAAGCATTGATTATCACTCAGTATTTCTCGCTTGGATAATGGTGGTTGCCAATGCAGTTGCAGGTTATTTGCTCTTTGACTATGCACTTGACAAGGAGTCGTCGGTATTCACCAAGTTTGTGTTTGGAGGATTGACGATCCGGTTGCTTTTGATGATGGTGCTGGTTGCTGTGATTATAATAAGGCACCTCGCTGTTGTCAACGATTTTGTCTTTTCATTCTTCGCGTTTTACTGTATCTATGTGATTGTTGAAATTCTCGGTTATCAAAAGAAAAACAAACAGAAAAAGAAAACTGCATGAAACGGGTAAACGTCATACAGCCTAAGGCTCTTCTAAAGGTTTTTGCGATTCTTGTGCCACTTCTGCTGAGTGTGAATGGCTTGGTTTCTGCTGCGTCCGGACAGTCGTCAGACGTTTCCAAAAATAGTGCTGCAGCTGTTGCGGGGACCGCAGTTTCTGCTCCTGCAGCTGAAGTCGCTCATGGTGCTGAGGCGGCTGAAGGGGATGAAAAAGCTGGTGATGTTATTATGCATCACATTCTCGATAAGAATGTGTTGTCGTTTGAGCCGTTTGGAGAGATTTCTCTTCCAAAAATTCCTCCTATTGCCGGTGTTGATATTTCGATTACCAAGCATGTGGTAATGCTCTGGGTTGTGTCGGCTCTCTTGCTGATTGTTTTTTCGATTGTCGGCGCTTCATACAAGAACATAACTCCCCGTAACGCTCCCAAGGGGCTGGGCAATGCCATGGAGGCACTTGTGGAGTTTATTAGGCTGGATGTTGCGAAGTCCAATATCGGACATGGTTATGAAAAGCACCTCCCTTACCTGCTGACTGTTTTCTTTTTTATTCTGTTCTGTAATCTGCTGGGTCTTATCCCTTACGGGGCAACGGCTACTGGTAACGTCAACGTTACCCTCACCCTTTCTATCTTTACCTTCTTTGTTACTCAGATTGCGGCGTTCAAGGCTCATGGTGTCAAAGGGTATCTTCAGCACTTGACAGCAGGAACTCACTGGTCTCTCTGGATTATCATGGTTCCCATTGAGATAATCGGTCAGTTTACGAAGCCCTTTGCGCTTACGATACGACTTTTTGCCAATATGACGGCGGGCCATATCATCATTCTCAGCTTGATCTTCATCAGTTTTATCCTGAAAAGCTACATCGTTGCGGTGGCTGTTTCGGTACCATTTGCGATATTCATTTATCTTCTTGAACTTTTTGTGGCGTTTTTACAGGCATTTGTTTTCACCATGCTTTCCGCGCTCTTTATCGGCCTTGCCACAGCGCATGAGGGACATGATGAGCAGGTGGCAGATGCGGCTCATCACTAAAATGATCTCAGGATTATTGATGAACAAGTCTTATTTTTGTGCTTTTTATTAATCGCTTTTAAACACTGCTAATTATCCTTTAGCAAAAAACTTACAACAAATAAACGGAGGTAATTACAAGATGGAAGGTTTAGGTTTAGCTTATTTAGGTGCAGGTCTTGGCGCGGGACTGGCTGTTATTGGTGCAGGTCTTGGTATTGGCAATATTGCAGCTTCAGCTGCTGAGGGTACTGCTCGTCAGCCGGAAGCTACTTCAGATATCCGTACTACTATGATTATTGCCGCTGCTCTTATTGAAGGTGTAGCTCTTTTCGGCGAAGTTATCTGTGTGCTTCTTGCCCTTAAGTAATATTGAGTAATTGTAAAAAGCTCAATACAGAAGAAATCTCGATTGCGGCTGATTCAGTCAGATCGCAATCGGGCTTTTATTAACCGTTAACGGAAACATTTTTCATGCTTACGTCAGGAATGATACTTCTTGCCGGTAGTCTTCTGAGTCCGAATCCCGGTCTTATTTTCTGGACTGCGATAACGTTTGTTATTGTACTGCTTATTCTGAAGAAAGTTGCATGGGGTCCGATCCTCAATGCTTTGGAAGAGAGAGAAAAGGGAATTCAGTCGTCCATTGACCGTGCACATAAGGCGAAGGATGAATCAGAAGCTATACTGCGTAAAAACAAGGAACTGTTTGCAAAAGCTGATGCTGAATCTGACAGGATTATCCGTGAAGGACGGGACTATGCAGAAAAACTTCGTGCTGATATTGCTGAAAAGGCACAGGCTGAAGCGAAAAAAATTATAACCTCAGCAAAGGAAGAAATAGAGCAGGAAAAACGTCGTGCGCTTGATGTGTTGAGAAATGAGGTTGCTGATCTTGCCGTCAAGGGTGCCGAAAAGATTATCAAGACTACTCTTGATGCTGAACTGCAGAAAAAGATCGTTGACAGCATGATTCAGGATCTTTCAACAAAACGTAACTGAAAAAGGTCAAGACATGTCCAGTGTAATAGCAAGCCGTCGATATGCTTCCGCTCTTTTGTCAGCAGCTGAAGAGGGTAATTTTCTTGATCAGATTGTAGCCGAGCTTCAGGTGATTAAGGAAGTGCTGCACAATTCTCGTGATCTTGTTCAAGCTATGCGTAGCCCTCTTGTCAAAGGTGATAAGAAAATCCATATACTTGAGGAGGTTTTCAAGGATTCTGTTGGTGAGAAAATGTTTCTTTTTTTGAAACTGATTGCCAGGAAAAAACGCGCTGGGCTTCTCCCTGAAATTATCGATGAGTTCCAAGTTCTGCTTGACGATAAACGAGGAGTGGTGAATGTTGATATTACCAGTGCGGTAGAACTTTCTGATGAACAGGCCGGTGAGTTAGTTAAAAGACTGGAGGTCTATACCGGTAAGAATATTCGCGCAAGAATGGATGTCAATGAGGGCTTGATTGGTGGGGTTGCTGTGAAAATCGGTGACACCATTTTTGATGGCAGCATCAGTCATCAGCTTCAGAAGTTCAGACAGGCACTTGTTGCTGAAAAGGCATAATTCGTAGTCGTGTCCGATGGCTTCACAGCTTTAATAGCCTGCATATGCAGGCTATTTTTTTAACTTTTTTTGATGTTGTACTTTTGTAAGCATAGAAAAAAACGGTAGCATTACATGATTGGGGCTTTAGCTCAGTTGGTAGAGCGTCTCGTTCGCAATGAGAAGGTCAGGGGTTCGACTCCCCTAAGCTCCACAGCTTAGCTTTTACCTCCGTTTAATCATGTTATCTGCATGTAATCCTCCAAGGCTTAATGCCACATAAACTGGGTTGAAAATCTTCCGGCATTTGCTTTAAACAGTTCTGTTTCTTTTTCTGCAGTTTTGTATTATATGGTTCTGATTTCTATAAAAAGGATAATGGAGTTACTCTATGTTGGTTACCAGATATTTGTCGCGTTCAGTAGTGATGATTTGTGCAATAGGTTTATTGATGAGTTCGGGTTGTTCATCCTCTAAGACTGCTGTTACCACACCAACGGCTTTGGTTACTGAAGGGTATGCTAAAGCAGAGAAGTTGTATGGTAAAAAGGATTATGATGGTGCGGCTCTTACCCTTGAATCTCTTCTTGTTACGTCACGGGCCACAGCACTTGAGGATCGTGTGCTTTTCCTTCTTGGGCAGACATATTATAATTCATGGCAGTATCTCCTTTCGGCAGAAATGTTTACTCGGTTACTGAAGCAGGTTCCATCTACTCCGTATGCTCGAACTGCTCAGTTTATGATTGCAAAATCACATGAAAAGCTTTCTCCTCATTTTGAACTGGACCAACAGGAAACAGTTAAAGCTATTGATCAATTCTCTGTTTATATGGATCTGTTTTCTGTAGCGGATTCAGCAAAGATTTCGAGTGATGTTGAGACTTACAGGGAGTTGCTGAAGATCAATCCTGATAACCCGACGTATAAACAGCGGTATGCCAAGGCAAAGGCTGAGTTTGGCAAGATCGATTCATTGAAATATGCTGAAAAGGCTATTCCTGTATTAAGGGAAAAACTGGCGAAAAACACCTTTTTCGCAGCGAAACAGTATGTTCAGCTGAAAAAGTACAAGGCCGCTGTTATTTTTTATGATGAGGTTATAAAGCGTTATCCTGATACTTCATACATTCAGCAGGCCTGGGCTGGAAAAATAGATGCGTTGATGAAGCGGAAGAAATGGTTTGAAGCCGGCCAGGTGCTTGATCAGTATCTGCAGCTTTACCCAAATAAGCTGCGTGATATGAAAGGTACCCGAGATAAAATAACTCAAAATCTAAAAACCACCTGACCGGAGACTGTCGTGCATCTGGCAGTTTTTGGCGGAACTTTCGATCCTCCGCATAATGGTCACCTTGCTCTCTGTCTTTATGCCAGAGAGCTTCTTGACCTCGACAGGATAATTATATCTGTTTCAAATAATCCCTTTAAGCAAAAAAGAGGGGCTGCTGATGAACAGAGAAAACGGATGGCTGAGCTTCTCTCGGCTGAAATTAATCGAACAGGTTCCTGCAGTCAGGTAAGTGGTTGGGAGCTTGAAAAGAAGTCGCCGTCGTTTACGGTTGATCTTTTACGTTATGTCCACGAGGTTTACCCTCACGATAAACTGACTCTGCTTGTTGGGGAAGACAGTTACAGGGAGTTTACTTCCTGGAAGGATTATGAGAAGCTTTTTTCCTTATGTGATATCGCAGTGTTCCAGAGACCTTCCACAGACGGTGACCTTCGGTCTTCTGATTGCCCTCCGCAGGCGGCAAGTATAGCGGTTATTGATTTCTCTTATGCTGTTTCATCAACAGAGATACGTGAGCTTATTGCTGCCGGGCAAAGTATCTCCCAGTTTGTTCCTCTCTCGGTGCGTCGTTATATCAGTGATAACGGACTTTACAGGCTGTCTCCAGGTTTTACATCGACTCGGGTGCTGAAACGCCCAGAATCCTGAAGCCGTTACGCAGAACCTGTCGTGTCGCCAGTGAAAGTAAGAGCCTTGCTTTGCAGATGTCTGTTTCTGCCTTGATAATTGGGCATTCCTGGTAAAATCGGTGAAAAAGTTCAGCAAGTGAGTGAAGGTATTCAACCATTTTCTGTGGCTCTAACAGGCGCAGGCTTGTTTTGATCATGTCGGGGTAATCCAGAAGGGCAAACCCAAGCTGAAGTTCTACGGGTGAGGTGAGCAATTGCAGAAGGTTGTATTCCTGACTGGATGCAGGGTCGAAACCTGTTTCCTGGAGTGCCATTCGTAAGAGACTGCATATTCTTGCATGTGCGTACTGCAGGTAGAAGACTGGATTGTCTTTGGACTGTTTTTTTGCCAGTTCAACATCGAAGTTGAGATGTGAATCCTTACTGCGCATGATGAAAAACAGTCTTGTGGCGTCTGCTCCGACATCATCGATTAAATCATCCAGCAGGTCGGCATTACCTTTTCTTGTTGACATTTTGAGGGTTTGTCCGTCGACTGTGGTTGTTACAAATTGATTGATGGCTATCTTGATGCGGTCGGTTTCGAAGCCGAGAATTTTTAAAGCTTCAATGACATCGGGGTATTCGTCGATATGATCGGCACCAAAAACATTGACAATCATTGCAAAATTTCGTTCAAACTTCGAAATATGGTAGCCGATATCGGGGAGTCGATAGCTTGGTTCGCCGGATGATTTTATCAGTACTTTATCTTTTTCCTGTCCGAGTTTTGTGGTCAGAAACCATGTCGCTCCATCGTATTCGTCAATAAATCCGTTTTCTCTGAGAGCCTCTACGACTCTCTGGTTGGCGGTTATTCCTGCTTCGTCGGGGGTGTAGAGAGTGTGTTCGTTGAAAAAAGAGTCGTGGCGGATGCTGAGACGGTCCAGTGTTTTTTTTATGGAGTCGAAAATGAGTTCTTCAGCAGTGGTTTTGAAGATCTGCACTTCAGTGGTTTCTGAAAGGGCGGTTCCGTGATTGTTGTATATTTGTTCGGCGATGTCGCGGATATATTCGCCCTGGTAATGGGTGTCGGGGAACTTTACAGGTTTGCCGCAGCACTCCAGATAGCGAAATCTGACTGATTCTCCGAGAATCTGCATCTGGCGGCCGGCATCGTTGAAATAGTACTCTCTGGTAACTTCATACGCTTGGGTTTCGAGCAGATTTGCGATGCAGTCCCCGAGGACACCTCCACGGCCGCGTCCGATGGTTAGCGGTCCTGTGGGATTGGCACTGACATATTCCACAATAGCTCGCTTTCCCTTGCCGGTACTTCCTTTTCCATATGCATCTCCGTCAAGCAGTACCTGCTCGACGTAATGCATTATAAAAAAAGGGGTGAGGTAAAAGTTAATGAATCCTGGGCCAGCAACTTCGATTTTAGCAATGGTGTTGGGGGGAAAAACCAAATGCTGGATAATCAGCTGTGCTTGTTCACGAGGGTTTTTTTTGAACTCTTTTGCTGTAAGCAAGGCTATGTTTGTCGAATAGTCTCCGAACTTCTTATCGGCAGGCTGTTCAATATTGATCTGTTTGCTGGTCTCAATACCTGCCGAGTGCAAAGCATTCTGGATGACAGGAAGAAAAAATTCGTGCATTTGATTCGTTATAAAAGGGTCGCTGGTTGCCTCTCGTTGATTATTTTACAAAGATAATCTGGGGAAAGCTCTGTAAAATCGTCGATAATATGAATAATATTGTCGAAACTGCTGAATGCTTCAGCGTTGTTTGTTGTTGTTACGGCTACGCATTTCATTCCTGCTTTTCTTGCGGCTTCAACTCCGGGAAGTGCATCCTCGAAAACAATGCATGATGAAGGATGTACTTCAAGCAGTTCGGCTGCACGCAAAAAGATGTCCGGCTGGGGTTTTCCGTGGCGTACCTGAAAGGGGTTTACAATAGCTTCAAATTTACCGGTAAGGTTCAGGATTTCGAGCACATAATCGATATTTCTTGGACCAGCTCCGGTACCAATGCCAAGACGAATATCTTGTGAAGCAGCTGCATTGAGGAAGTCGATGAGGCCGGGCATAGGTTTGATGAGGTCGCGCGACATGACCCGGTAAAGAAAATCTTTGAGCTCTGTAAGCTTTTCTGCTTCGGCTTCATTGATTTCAGGGTCGAGAAAGTAGCGAAGCACATCTACGCCTTTCATTCCTGCTGTTTCTACAAGGTACCTTTCGGCATCGAGCCCTTGAAGGCCGAAATCTCTGAAGAGTTCAACCCATGAGTCGGCATGCAGTCGCATATTATCGGTCAGAACGCCGTCCATGTCGAATATAAAGGCGCGTTTATTATTGTTCAGCATTCAGGTATAAGATTGTTACATCAATTTGTTTCGCCAAGCTTCATGGCTGTTCTCACTTCCTGCATGGTATGGGCGGCAATGATTTTTGCTTTTGCTTCACCGTCAAGGAGGATGTTTTTTACAAGATCCATGTGTGATTCGTAGTACCGTCTTTTTTCAATGAGGGGTTCCAGCTCTTGTGAGATATATGCCGCACACATTTTTTTGCAGTCAACACAGCCGAGTGAACCATCACGACAGCCTGCTTCGATGCAGAGAAGTTGTTCGGGGGGGGCAAATTTCCCATGGTAACTGAATACGGTGCAGACTTCCGGGTGTCCCGGATCGTTCTTACGGATTTTTGCTGTATCGGTTACTGCTGTGCGCATTTTTTTATAAACTTCTTCAGGTGTGTCTGCAAGAAGGATTGTATTGCCCAGAGATTTCGACATTTTTGCTTTGCCATCAAGGCCGACCAGCCGCGAAAACTTTGTGATTACAGGTGCTGGTTCAGGGAAGACATCACCAAGAACAGGATGCGGGTAATGATTGTTAAACTTACGGGCAATCTCCCTGGTAATTTCCACATGGGGGATCTGGTCTTCGCCTACGGGGACAACATCGCCTTTATAGAGCAGAATATCGGCGGCCTGTAAAACAGGGTAACCCAGATGGCCGTATGTCAGTGAGTCCATATTAAGATCGCGGACCTGTTCTTTCAGGGTTGGGTTTCTTTCGAGCCGCGATGAGGTGATCAACATGGCAAAGAGCAGAAAAAGTTCTGCATGTTCTTTGACCTGCGACTGGCGGAAAACGGGGCTTTTTTCGGGGTCAATACCAACTGCAAGCCAGTCGACAAGCATATCAAGGGTGTGGCTGTATATATCGCCAGTTTCCAGAGATGTGGTCAGGTTGTGGTAATCAGCAATAAGAAAGCAGGTTTGATAAACCTTTGAGCCGTCTTCGGCAAGCAGGTTCTGTTGTTTTACCCAACTTTCAAGGGCTCCGGTATAATGCCCGAGGTGGAGTTGACCTGTAGGTCGCATCCCGCTCAAAATTCGTAATGTTCCCATAAGATAATTATTGCCGCTTCGACCGTGGTGAGTGCAGATGAGTCATGCAAGTCGGGGCCGATTTTTTTATAAAGCTTTAAATGCCCAAGAAGTTATAACAGTTGATAGAAAGATAAAAGGCCTTTGTTTGTTTTTTGTTTTTGTTCCGCTATATTAACGAACTTGTTTTTGATATTCTTGACAAAAGAAATTTTCAAAAACCGATATATTAGAGAGTAAGTCCTATACAACACTCTGTTGCCCAACCATGTCAGATCCGGAAGGAAGCAGCATCCGGTAATTTGAGTGTGTGATATAGTAAGCTTACTCTCTTTTTTTATTTCGCCACTGCCACTATTAATAAGGTCGGGAGCAATCATGCAACCATCATTGGTAAAAAAAGAGTTATTAAGCACTCCGGTCCGCCATATAGATATTAAAAAGCTGAATATTGTTTCTCTTGTTGAGCAGATGGGTGATACCGCTTTTCAGGCTAGAAATCTGGCAAGAGCAGCGTCCATTGTTGATCTCATGCAGCAGGATAAAGAGTGCGCGGTCATAGTTACTCTCGCAGGTTCTCTTATCAGCGCTGGATTGAAGCAGGTGCTTATTGATATGATCGACAACCATATGGTTGATGCTATAGTCTCTACAGGGGCGAATATTGTTGATCAGGACTTTTTTGAAGCCCTTGGGTTCCGTCATTATCAGGGGGACCCATTTATGGATGATGCTACACTCAGGGAACTGCATGTCGATCGGATTTATGATACTTATATCGACGAGGACGATCTTCGTGTTTGTGACGAAACTACAGCTGTTATAGCAAACTCGATGCCGCCCGGAGCATACTCATCCCGCGAGTTTATTATTGAAATGGCCAAATATATTGAGGCTAACAATCACGATAAGAATTCCATTGTCTATAAAGCCTACGAAAAAGGTGTGCCGATATTCTGTCCTGCATTTTCAGATTGCTCGGCTGGGTTCGGACTGGTCCATCATCAGTGGCACAACCCTGAAAAACATGTTTCAATAGATTCGGTGAAGGATTTTCGTGAACTTACCAGAATCAAAATAGAGAATGATAAGACAGGTATTTTTATGATTGGTGGTGGTGTTCCTAAAAACTTTACTCAGGATATTGTTGTTGCTGCTGAGGTGTTAGGGTATGAAGATGTTTCCATGCACACGTATGCGGTTCAGATTACTGTAGCTGATGAGCGTGATGGAGCTCTTTCGGGTTCCACCCTCAAGGAAGCGAGTTCCTGGGGCAAGGTGGACACTGTTCATGAGCAGATGGTTTTTGCTGAGGCAACCATTGCTTTGCCTCTTATTGCAGGCTATGCCTATCACAAACGCAACTGGGAAGGCCGAAAGGCTAAAAACTTCAATGCCATGCTTGATCGTCAACAGGTAAACGTCTGAGGAGAAATAATGAAATTTTTTATTGATACGGCTAATCTGGACGAAATTCAGAGTGCCAAGGAGCTTGGTGTTCTTGATGGTGTGACGACAAATCCTTCGCTAATTGCAAAAATTGTCGGGGATCCGTCCAGGTTCACTTACCAGGATTTCAAGGATCATATTGCAAGGATCTGCGATATTGTCGATGGACCTGTGAGTGCTGAAGTGACCTGTCTTGAGACTGAAGAGATGATTATTGAAGGTGAGGACCTGGCAGCCATTCACGATAATGTGGTGATAAAATGTCCACTAACAATCAATGGTCTTAAAGCCATAAGGCATTTTTCAGAACAGGGAATCCGCACGAATGCCACTCTGGTATTTTCGCCTAACCAGGCACTGCTTGCCGCTAAGGCCGGAGCGAGCTATGTCAGTCCTTTTGTTGGAAGACTGGATGATATCAGTACCGAAGGAATGGCGCTTGTTGAACAGATTGTAACAATTTACGACAACTACGGGTATATGACTGAAGTGATTGTCGCCAGTGTTCGTCATCCTCAGCATGTTGTTGATTCGGCTATGATGGGTGCCGACATTGCTACGATACCTTACAGTGTTATACGTCAGTTAGTCAATCATCCATTGACTGATCTCGGGCTCAAAAAGTTTATGGAAGACGCAGCGGTCATGAAAAAATAGTGGACTTCTTCTTATTCAATTAGAAGTCCTTGTTCCTGTTCCTCCTTTGCAGCAAAAGCATCAGCCGGGAGTTTTTCCCGGCTATGAATACCTTGGTATCCCTGAATGCCATAAGATATTTGCGACTACAATGCCGGATAGTGTTATGGTGTATTAACGGGAGATGACTTCAATCTTGACTTTTGCAGTCCCTTTATTGAAGAATCCCAGTTGTTTAGCTGCTTCCGCACTCAGATCAATAACCCGGTCATCAACAAATGGTCCTCGATCGTTCACCCTTACAATAATTGATGCTCTGGTATCAAGATTTGTGACCTTTACTACTGAAGGCAGTGGAAGATATTTGTGTGCAGCACTTGGTTTTGAAGGATCGAATGGTTCTCCGTATGCAGTTGGCTGCCCATTATGCTGGTCAAGTGTTTCCTTGCCGTACCATGATGCTGTTCCGATTTCCTCATAGGCAATAGCTTCTTCGTAGCTCATGGGGACATAGGCTTTGCCGTTGATTATATAAGGGGTGTTTTTGATTTTACCCAACCGGTAAGCTTCTTCGGGGGAAATGCCTATAAAACCGCGATTTGAAAAAGGGGCGCGTGTTGATGAGCATGAACTTAGTGCCATGGTCAACAGTATACATCCAAGTAGAATACCCTTTTGCATCATCTCGTTCATTGTGCTTAGTTTTTTAAAATTAGCTTTTTTATGAGAATTTCCCTTATAACCTTTATGTTTACCTGTTACTGCATATTAATTTTACATGAGGAAGTAGATTTTATAATGTGATATGGCTGAACAACAAAAAGCGCGAAGTCCTTTGGGCGTTCTAATCATCCACGGTTTCACCGCGACGTTGGATAGTGTCAAAGCATTATTCATGCCCCTCAAGGAGCTTGGTATTCCTGTTTGCGTGCCGCAACTTGCAGGGCATGGGGAGTCATCTCCGGAGGCTCTCAGGGGTGTGACATGGGAGGCGTGGATGATGGATGCTGAAAAGGCATTTCAAGAGCTTCGTGCTGAGGTAGATCAAGTTATTGTGATTGGTCACAGTATGGGGGCACTTATTGCGTTGAATCTTGCTGTAAAGTATCCCGGTCAGGTCGATTCTCTGGTGCTTGCGGCACCCCCAATCAAACTTGCCTCTCTGCTTGCTCCTGGACGTCCTCTGAATTTTGCAGCGCCATTGGTCAGCAGGGTTATCAAGAAATGGGAGCTGAAAACTGATTTTACCGAGGAGATGGAGCCAGGGTGTGCTACGAATTATGAATGGGCTCCGACAGACGCTATTGTTTCGTTTTTTGAACTTTTGAAAAAAAGTCTGTCGTTGCTGGGGAACGTTACTGTTCCAGTATTTATTCTGCATAACAGACGCGAGCGGACAGTGCTGCCCGAAAGCGCAACTATACTCTTAAACAGAATTGGGACTAATCCTGCTGAAAAGTCCATCCTGTGGCTGGAACGTTCGGAACATCAGATTTTTTGTGATTGTGAGAGAGATAAAGCCGTTAAAGCTATTATTGACTTTGTTTCATGCCGGATAAATCGAAAATCACTGGTTGTTTGACAAATCCCGTTCAGTTTGCTTTTGGAAATTTAACCTGTGCAGAGTCAGGGAGTTGGTGATGCGGGTTATTGATCTGAGCCAAACTATTGAGTCCGGTATGCCATGTTATCCGGGTACACCCGAACCTGTATTTCATTCCGTATCGTCCATCAAACATAATGGTTTTGCTGAACAACGCCTGACTTTTTCATCTCATACAGGGACTCATATAGATTTACCGTCACATATTCTTCAATCAGGGTGTTCTCTTGATGGATTCAGTCTTGATAGGTTTACGGGCAAAGGGATTGTAATTGATGTCCGGGGTTCAAGTGGCGGGATAATTACTGTTGACCTGTTGAAAGCATACGAGACTGACCTGTTAACGTGTGATTTTCTTCTGCTTTATTCCGGGTGGAGTCAGTACTGGGGTTCTCCAGCTTATTATCAAGGGTTTCCGGTTCTGTCCCTGGAAGCTGTTCTCTGGCTGAATGAGTTCCAGCTGAAGGGTATTGGTGTTGATATGATTTCCGTTGATGCGTCCGGTTCAAGCGATTTCCCTGTTCATGCCCTGCTTCTACAGCATGGGATAGTTATTATTGAAAACCTTTCAGACCTCTTTCTGCTTTTACATCACTCCTTTGTTTTTGTTGCTTTTCCATTGAAAATTGCACAGGCTGAAGCCTCTCCTGTCCGAGCGGTTGCATTTCTGGATGCATAGATGTGCGTATTATTTTTTTGGATGTTATACGACTGGACATTACATTATGGGCCACTGGAGAAAATCCACTGTTCTTTTCCATCGGTCGAAATAACCATAGTATGAACACCATGTTTTTGTTTTCATCTATTACCAAAAAAGTGCTCATGGCGCTTGCAGGGCTTTTTCTGGTTACATTTTTATGTGTGCATCTCGGCATCAATCTGATGCTTCTGAAAGATGACGGAGGTCGTTCCTTCACTGAAGCAGCAACTTTCATGGGTACTAATCCACTCATCAAGGTTTTCGAGATTGTGCTGTTTGCAGGATTTCTTCTTCATCTACTTTTCGGTCTTCTGGTTTCAATCCAGAACCGCGCAGCACGACCGACCGCCTATCAGTGTGGCAACAATTCGGAAACATCGTTTTTTTCGAAGTACATGTTTCATACCGGCATCATTGTTTTCATTTTCCTTGTCCTTCACTTTATTGACTTCTATTTTATCAAGGTAGGGATTGTCGCTCCCCCACCCGGTATTGAAAGTCACGACTTCTACCATCGCACGCTGCTTCTGTTTTCAACTCCCTTGTATTCGCTGCTCTATATAATTTCCTTTTTATTTCTTGGTATCCATTTGAATCATGCCATTCAGTCAGGGTTTCAGACGCTTGGCTGGAACCACAGCAAGTATATGGATGCTGTAAAGTTTATTGGCTCTGCCTATTCGGTTTTCATTGCCATCGGTTTCAGCGTTATTCCGATTTATCTCTTATTATTTAAATAAAATAACGATTTCTGATGACTGTGTTATTCACTGAAAACAACACTCACAACACTCCTCAATGACACGCCTCAACGCCAGAATCCCTGAAGGGCCGGTGGCAGAAAAGTGGACCGCCTACAAATCGGGCTGCAAGCTGGTAAACCCAAACAACAAGCGCAAACTTGATATCATCGTTGTAGGCACTGGCCTTGCGGGAGCTTCGGCTGCAGCATCGCTCGCGCAACTCGGGTACAATGTCAAGGTCTTCTGCTACCAGGATACTCCCCGCCGTGCGCACAGTATTGCAGCACAGGGAGGAATCAATGCTGCTAAAAATTATCAAAACGACGGTGACAGCGCATACCGGTTATTTTACGACACCATTAAAGGTGGCGATTACCGCGCGCGTGAAGCTAACGTATATCGACTTGCTGAAGTCAGTAATCAGATTATTGATCTTTGTGTGGCGCAAGGCGTACCTTTTGCCCGTGAATACAGCGGCCTTCTGACTAACCGTTCATTTGGGGGCGCACAGGTATCAAGAACGTTCTATGCGAGAGGTCAGACTGGTCAGCAATTGCTGCTAGGTGCTTATGGGGCGTTAAGCCGCCAGATTGCCGCAGGCAATGTCACTCTCTGCAATCGACGAGATGTCCTTGATATGGTGCTTGTTGATGGAAAAGCTCGCGGAATAATCGCGCGTAATCTGGTTACCGGAGCAATAGAGCGCCATGCTGCTCATGCTGTTGTCCTTGCTAATGGTGGATATGGCAATGTCTTTTTTCTTTCGACAAATGCCATGGGTTCCAACGTTACTCCTGCATGGAGCGCCTATAAAAAAGGGGCAATGTTTGCCAACCCTGCGTTTACCCAGATTCACCCGACCTGCATTCCTGTGCATGGTGATGCTCAGTCAAAGCTTACTCTGATGAGCGAAAGCCTGCGTAACGATGGCAGAATATGGGTGCCTGCAAAATTAAAGGATGTCGAAAGGCTAAGGAATAAAGAGATTAAAGCTTCAGATATTGCTGAAGCCGATCGTGATTATTATCTCGAACGTCGCTATCCGGCGTTCGGAAATCTTGTCCCCAGGGATGTGGCTTCAAGGGCAGCCAAGGAACGTTGCGATGCCGGTTACGGCGTAGGTAGCACCGGGGTTGCGGTTTACCTAGACTTTGCCGATGCGATAAAGCGCAAAGGTCATGATACTATTGACTCTCTCTACGGCAATCTTTTCCAGATGTACCAGCAGATTGTGGCGGAAAGTCCCTATGAAACCCCGATGATGATCTATCCCGCAGTTCATTATACCATGGGAGGACTATGGGTTGATTATGAACTGATGACTACTGTCCCCGGTCTCTATGCTATCGGCGAATGCAATTTTTCAGATCATGGCGCGAACCGTCTTGGTGCGTCAGCGCTCATGCAGGGCCTCGCCGATGGTTATTTTGTTCTACCCTACACTATCGGCAATTATCTGGCAGCCGATATTCATACACCACGTTTTGATACTGCTTCATCTGAATTCAATATTGCCGCTGAAGGAGTCATTGACCGTCTTAAGGCCATAAAAAACACCGGAGCCAAAGAGTCGGTCGATCATTTCCATCGTCGTCTCGGGAAGATAATGTGGGAGTATTGTGGAATGGCGCGAAACGAGTCCGGGCTTAACGAGGCTCTTTATCTTATTGCCGAGCTGCGCAACGAATATACCAGAGGGGTTAAAATTCCAGGTGGAATGGATGAATACAATCCTGAACTTGAAAAGGCATGCAGGGTTGCTGATTTTATCGATCTTGGTGAACTTATGGTTCGTGATGCCCTGCAACGGAGGGAGTCGTGTGGTGGACATTTCAGAGAAGAGTATCAGACCAGCGAAGGCGAAGCGCTACGGAATGATGATGAATTTGCTTTTGTCGGTGCATGGGAATACAAGGGGCGTGATGCTGCTGCAGAGTTGCACCGCGAGGAACTTCAATTCAATGAGATCAAGCTCTCCCAGCGGAGCTATAAATAACAGGTTATTATGAATTTTACGCTGAAGATCTGGCGACAGAAAAACGCAACAGCTAAAGGACAAGTGGTTTCCTATGATGTTTCAGGGATATCACCCGACAGCTCATTTTTCGAAATGCTTGATACCCTGAACCAGAAGCTCATTATGAGTAATGGGGATCCTGTTTCCTTTGACCACGACTGCCGGGAGGGCATATGCGGTACCTGCAGCCTTTATATCAACGGACGTCCTCATGGCCCTCAAAAAGGGGTTACTACCTGCCAGCTTCATATGCGGTCGTTTAAGGATGGGGACACCATCCACATTGAACCATGGAGGGCTAAGGCATTTCCTGTGATAAGGGATCTTATTGTTGATCGAAGTGCGTTTGACAAAATTATTCAGGCAGGTGGCTATGTTTCGGTTAATACTGGCGGAGTTCCTGATGCCAATACTATTCCTGTTCCGAAAGAAAAATCGGATGCCGCGTTTGATGCAGCAACCTGTATTGGCTGTGGCGCCTGTGTGGCGGCCTGTTCCAATGCTGCGGCCATGCTCTTTATAGGTGCAAAAGTATCGCATCTCGCGTTGTTTCCCCAAGGACAGGTAGAAGCAGCAAAAAGAGTACAGACAATGGTTGCCAGTATGGATGATCTTGGATTTGGCAACTGCAGCAATACTTATGCCTGTGAAGCTGAATGTCCAAAAGGTATTTCAGTGGTCAATATTGCACGCATGAACCGACAGTTTCTTGGGTCAAAACTTTTTGCTGAGAAAGAAAAGATCGTTCAGGACTCTCTATAGGTAAGAAACCGGCCCTTGCGCTATTTTTCAGCTGAAGGGCCGGTTACTACGCATACCTGTTATTTCCATACCTTCCCATTTTTGATATAATAAGCTCCGGATTTACATTACGGGTATAGTCCCACGCTTGCTCTATCGATAATCTTTCACTTGCATAACGGGGTAAATGCTCCTTGAGATCGTTTTGGGAGATCAGTATTTTGGCGTATAATAAGGTGATAAAGTATTGCTTAAGCTTTCTGAAAACCGAAGTTATCCAAAAAAAACAGGGTATTGGTTATCCTTAAAGAATGCAGGAATTCTTGCCGTTGATAATATGTTATTCTAATAAGTAAAGTTAACTCTGAAGGAGATTACTGCCATGAGAAAAAACACTGGTCTTTGGATTGATCACAAGGAAGCTTTCCTGGTTTCAATTGAGGGAGAACAAACTATTGTACAGCATGTTGAATCCGGAGCCGAACGACATCATAAGCCTTCCGGAGGTTGGAAATCGGGGGGAACATCTGTCGCGCAGACGGTTTCTAATGAACATGTTGATGAAGAACGTAGAAAACACCAGTATCATGCTTTTTATCAGAAGGTGATCGAACTGCTTGGCGATTCAGCTAACCTTGCGCTTTTCGGGCCTGGAGAAGCAAAAGTTGAACTTGCCAAAGAGATCGAAAAGCTCAATGAGCTGCATAAAAAAGTAACTGCAGTTGAAGCGTGTGACCGATTGACAGAAAATCAGCTGATTGCAAAAGTTAAAGCATTTTATTCTGCTAAAAGGTGAACACTCTGTTGAACGTTTGGAATTAGCAGAATAAAAGTGTAGATGGTAGCGTGTTGATAATGATAATGGCTTTTGAACAGAGCTTTTGGGGGTTCTGCCTACAGAATTGACTATGGCAGTAGTATGTGATTTTCTCTTGTCCCGAAAAGTTCAAAAACGAATGTATGGAAATACTTTTACTTTTTTTTCTGATAATTATTAACGGTCTTTTTGCAATGTCAGAAATTGCGCTTGTTACGGCAAAGCGCTCGCGTCTTTCAAGACTTGCTGAGGATGGGGATAAAGCGGCAGCTGTTGCCATGAAACTTGGACAGGAGCCGAGCATTTTTTTATCGACAATACAGATTGGAATTACTTCCATCGGGATCCTGAATGGTATTGTCGGGGAAGGCGCTCTTGCCGGCCCTTTTGCCCTGAAGCTTCGTGAGTTTGGTATGGATACGGAAATAAGCCACATTGTTTCAACTGCTGTTGTTGTCCTTACTATTACTTATATCACCATTGTCATCGGCGAGCTTGTTCCAAAAAGACTTGGCCTCTTCAACGCGGAAGAAATTGCGTGCATGGTTTCAAGACCCATGCTTACACTGTCGACCATAACCCGTCCGTTCGGGAGACTTCTTTCTGCATCGACTGATGCAATTCTTCGGCTCATGGGAAAGCATCCACAGACAATGCCGAGCGTTACGGAGGAGGAGATTCATGCTATGCTTGAGGAGGGTTCAGAAGCCGGAGTGATCGAGCAGCATGAACATGAGATGGTTCGTAATGTGTTTCGTCTTGACGACCGTCAACTTGGTACTCTGATGGTTCCGAGAGCCGACATAATTTTTCTGGATGTTTCCCGGCCACTTGAAGAAAATATCAACAGGGTTACAGAATCGGAGCATTCCCGTTTTCCAGTTTGCAATGGCGGCCTTCAGTCCTTGCTTGGGGTTGTAAATTCCAAACAGCTTTTGTCGAAGACCTTGAAAGGTCGACTTACGGAATTTACCTCGCAATTGCAGCCCTGTGTTTATGTGCCTGAAACTCTGACCGGTATGGAACTGCTCGATCATTTCAGGACTTCCGGTACCCAGATGGTCTTTGTCGTGGATGAATACGGTGAAATCCAGGGACTGGTTACTCTTCAGGATATGCTTGAGGCTGTTACTGGTGAGTTTGTACCGCGTAATCTTGAAGATTCATGGGCTATTCAACGTCAGGATGGTTCCTGGCTGCTAGACGGGCTGATTCCAGTTCCAGAGCTTAAAGACACCCTTGAATTGAAAAGTGTGCCGGAAGAGGATAAAGGTCTGTATCATACCCTCAGTGGTCTTATGATGTGGTTGCTTGGGCGTATGCCTCGGACAGGAGACATTATGACCTGGGAAAGCTGGACGCTCGAAATTGTGGATCTTGATGGCCAGAGGATTGATAAAGTACTTGCCTCAAGGTTGTCTGAAGAGCCTCAACCTGGGTTAGCGGAAGGTTCCACCGCTGCAGAATGATGGATTTTTTCTCAGAACCCTTGATTCAGTAGCGGATTGAATAAAATTCGGATACTTCACCTTAGCCCTCTTTTGTTTACATTAATGTTGTGTTGTTTCGTTAGAATGTTTTTTATGACATAGACTATTTATTATATGCCTATACCATCAAAAGTTCGTTCTGCCGGGATTTTTCTGGCGATTTTTTCTCTTTGCGGAACCATGTCATCCTGCCAGAAAAAGATTGAAGAAGTGCTCGTAGAAAAAGCTATAGAACATTCTACGGGTAAGAAGGTCGACATAAAATCCGGGGGCCAAAACTTCACCATTGAGTCCGAGGGTAAAAAAATCGAAATTCAGGCAAGCGCCTCTGTCTGGCCGGTTGATATGCCGCCTGAAGTTCCTAAGTTTTCCTATGGAAAGGTAAAGGCGGTAACCCGTTCAACGATGCCTGAAGGAAAAAGCTGGGTGGTTGTGTTTGAGAATGCGCAGGGAAATATTGTCAAGGATTACGAGAGCAAGCTTAAAAGCAACGGGTTTAAAACTGTTGCAACAATAGTAACTTCCGATCAAGGAGAGGGCGGCAGTATATCGGGAACTAAAGATAAACTTAATGTCACCCTTATCATTGGCAGCGGAAGTGCTTCATTATCTGTAGTCAAAGAGCCTTGAAGGTTGAAGTCAGGACAAGAATATGACACACAAAAACTCTGACTGTTTGTTTTGCAGGATAGTGCGGGGAGAGATTCCCGCAACTATTGTATATCGTAACGATCATGTTCTGGCGTTCAGGGATATTACTCCTGTTTCTTCTCAGCATGTGTTGATTATCCCGCTGAAGCATATTGCCTCTTTGAGCGATTTGATTCCAGAAGATGAAGGAATTGCCGGGCAGATTCTGCTGGCTGCGGGGACTGTGGCTGAAATTCTCGGTATCAGGGATTCTGGATACCGGCTTGTATTTAATACCGGCAAGGATGCCATGCAGAGCGTTTTTCATATTCACGGTCATCTCATCGGCGGAAGCCTTATGGGTTGGCCACCATTCCCAGGGTTGCCTGCCGTACACTGATATCCATTTCCCCCTCATTTTCTGCGTTATCCCCTCAATGGCATTATATATTGGTTGTCAATAGAGAAACGTCGTGCAATTTTTCCCGGGTGCTGATTGTTATTTAGGTTATAATTAGTCTGGTTTATTTTTTTTATTGTTTTGCAGGAGATTGGTTTATGCTGTTATCGGAATTGAAAGTTGGTGATAAGGCTGAGGTTACGTCTGTAAAGGCTGAGAGTGTTGTACGAAGAAGGATTATGGATTTAGGACTGATAAAAGGTACCAGATTCAAGGTGTTGAGAGTTGCTCCATTAGGTGATCCCATGGAGATTTTTTTTGAAGGGCTTCATCTGGCCATGAGAAAAAATGAAGCAGACGGGATTGTGGTACGTAAAGTCGGAGAAGGCAGTGAGAATGCTCCATTGTCTGGCAAGAAAACAGTACGATGGAGGTTTGGAGGCAAGGTATGAGTGATAACAAAGATATCAGTATCGCTCTGGCAGGTAACCCGAATAGCGGAAAATCATCGTTGTTTAATGTTCTTACCGGTGCTCATCAGAAAGTCGGAAATTTCCCAGGCGTTACTGTTGAAAAACATGAAGGGTATCTTGATTATAAGGGGTACCGGATCAAGGTGGTCGATCTTCCTGGAACCTATTCTCTTACTCCCTACTCCCCCGAAGAGATTGTCACAAGAGAATATCTTATTAAAGAACGGCCAGATGTCGTAGTCAATGTTCTTGAAGGGCCGAACCTTGAAAGAAATCTATTGCTGACCACACAGTTGATGGAGCTGGAGGTTGATTTTATTGTTGCCCTGAATATGATGGATGAAGTCCAGGAGAAGGGTATCACTATCAATATAAAACAGTTACAGACGCTTCTCGGTTGTCATATTATCCCTACTTCTGCGAAAAAAAAGACGGGTCTCGATTCTCTGCTTGACCATATCATAAGGGTTTTTGAGAAGGATATTCAGATCCGCAAAAACAAACTGTTTTTTCGTCCCGAGCTTGAAGCTTCTGTCGAAAAAATAGCAAAACTGATTTCTCATCAAAAGGAGCTGGGGGTTTTCAATGCTCGCTGGATCTCTATCAAGCTTCTGGAGAATGATCGGGAGGTTTATCATCAGGTTCAGCAGTATCCGGTTTGGGTTAAAGTAGAGCTGGCCCTTCAGGATGCTATCAGGGAAGCTGATCATCTGCATGATTCAGAGCCTGAGGTTCTCATTACGGAAGACCGTCATGCATTTATTCGCGGGGCCATGAAAGAGTGTGTCAGGCAACCTGAAGAAGGCAAGGCTACGGTAACTGACTACATTGATATGGTTGTCCTGAACAGGGTGCTGGGTCTACCGGTATTTTTACTGGTGGTCTGGGCAATATTTCAGATGACCTTTTCTATAGGCTCTCTGTTTACAGGTTGGCTGGCATTTATTTTCAGTACAATTGCCTCCAGCATAGGACCTTTTCTTGCGAATGATATCATTCGTTCTATTGTTGTTGATGGTATTATTGCCGGTGTTGGTGGAGTCCTTATTTTTCTGCCGAACATTGTACTCCTTTTTATTGGTCTCTCTTTTCTTGAGGCTTCCGGCTATATGGCTCGTGCGGCTTTTGTGATTGATCGGGTTATGCATCGTTTCGGCCTTCATGGAAAATCCTTCATACCTCTCATAACCGGATTTGGCTGTTCCATTCCTGCAATGATGGCAACGCGTACCCTTAAAAGTCCTACCGACAGGCTTGCAACCATCATGATTATTCCCTTTATGAGTTGTGGTGCAAAACTTCCGGTTTATGTGATGCTGACCGCTGCTTTTTTTGCACCAGCTATTGCTGCCAATGTCATGTTCGGGATCTATCTGCTTGGGATCGCTGTCGGCCTCTGGACGGCATGGCTTTTGAAAACAACAATTCTTAAAATAGATTCTGAGCCTTTTGTTATGGAGTTGCCTCCTTATCGATGGCCAACATTGACTTCAGTACTGTTTCAGGCCAAGGTTAAGGCATTGATGTATCTTAAAAAAGCAGGAACGCTCATTCTGACAGCAGTTATCATTATCTGGGCAGCAAGTAATTATCCGCACAACTCGGCTCTTGATGCAACGCTATCGGCAGAAAAAGCCCGCATTGCAGGGAGCAGTTTGAATGCTGCTGAAAAAGAGAAAAGCAAGAAGGCAAATGATGTCCGCATTAAGTCGGAACAGCTTTCCTATTCCTTTGCCGGAAGGGCAGGCAAAGTACTTGAACCGTTGATAAGTCCGCTTGGTTTTGACTGGCGGATCGGTATTGCACTCGTAACAGGATTAGCCGCTAAAGAGGTGGTAGTATCAACCATGGGAACGATATACTCAATTGGCCAGAGCGATGGATCGCCAAAGGAGCTGAAATCAATTCTCAGGAACGATCCTTCATTCAGCAGGGCAACAGCCTTGAGCCTGATGGTGTTTGTACTGCTCTATATACCCTGTGTGGCTGCCATTGGCGTGATGAAAAAGGAGGTCGGACGCTGGCGCCCGGTACTTCTTTATTCAATATACTCTTTGTCGGCAGCCTGGATTATTTCTTTCACAGTCTATCGGATAGCTCTTTTTATGCAGTGACTTCTGTAGGTTCTTCAACAGGAGAGGTAATCAACCCGGACTCCTCTGCTTTAAGAATAATATCGTCTACTGGAGTGGTCAAGGGCACAGGTTTTCCATCTATCATTGTAAGCATTACTGCCGGGTGAGCTTTCATGTGGTCGGCCATGATTGATTCCCAGTGTTTGTGTATGCTTTCATCAAGGGTAGCCCACGACAGACGTCCCCTGCACTTTGGAAATTTGGAGCAGCCAAGCCAAAGTCCCCTTTTTCCGCTTCTGAGGTAGAGCGGAGAACCACACTTCGAACAGGCAATGTCTGTCAGAACCGGAGGGGTTTTCATTGGTTCAATGTGGCGCTGTTTATTGAGATTAAGCAGCGTGTTGCACTTGGGGTAGTTCGAACAGGCAAGAAAAGGTCCGAGACGGCCTTTGCGCAAAAGCATGTGACCTTCCTTGCAGGACGGGCACATTATGGCCGTATCTTTCGGTTTTTCCTTGTTCGTGGTTATAGCTTTGATGTTTTTGCACTTGGGGTATGATGAACAGCCGAGAAATTTTCCACTGGCCGTCCATTTTATAATCATCTGACCCTCTCCGCATTTATCACAGGTAGTTGTTTCGCTGTTTTGCGGAATAATCGGGTCATCCTTACGAAGGCTCAGCACAGTTTCAAGTGGTTTATAGAAACTGTCGAGCACCTTTTCGTATTCGTCGTCCCCACTCGCTACTTTATCAAGTTCATCCTCCATGAAGGCGGTAAAGCCCACATTGAAGAGCTCAGGAAAATTAGCTACAAGAATCAGTGAGACATCTTTACCGAGTTCAGTAGGACTGATTTTTTTCTTTTCAAGCTCCACATAGCGTCGATCCTGCAGTGTTGAAAAAATAGATGCATACGTAGATGGACGTCCTATGCCGAAATGGTCGAGATCCTTGACCAGCGTGGCTTCACTGTAGCGTGCAGGCGGACGGGTAAAGCTCTGCTTTCGGTCAAGGTCTGCAATTGAAAGAGGGTCTTTTACCGACAGTCGTTCGGGTAGTTTTACTGGCGCCTCTTTTTCTACATCGTCTTTGGTAGAGGTTTGTGCCTCGTAATCAAGCTCCTGCTGGTCGTCATAGACTCGCATGAATCCAGGAAAAAGAACTCTGCTGCCGGTTGCCCTGAACTGGAATTTCTTTAAGGTATCTTCAACATCAACTCGTGTCTGCTCAATTTTAGCAGGCGCCATCATGGCGGCAAGAAAACGTTTCCAGATCAGTTCGTATAATTTAAACTGATCTGTTGAGAGGTACTGTTTCACTTGTTCCGGCTTTTTTGAAATCGAGGTAGGTCGTATTGCTTCGTGGGCATCCTGTGCATTTTTTCCAGCTTTAGGTGCACCAACCGAACCTATGTACTCTTTTCCGAACTGCTTGTCGATATACTCTCTGGCTTGACCTATTGCTTCCGAACCTATACGTGTTGAATCTGTCCTCATATAGGTGATGAGACCGGCAGCACCCTCGGCACCAAGATCAATTCCCTCATAGAGCTGTTGAGCTATCCGCATTGTTCTCTGCGATCCGTAGCCAAGCTGGTTTGATGCAGCCTGCTGTAGTAGTGACGTTGTGAATGGGACTGGCGGCTTTCGCTGCTGTGTGCGGGGAGCAATTTCAGTGACAGAAAAACTGCCGTTTCTGATGCGAGCGGCAATGGTCTCAGCCTGATCATGGTTTGATATTTCCGGCTTTTCGCCTTCAAGGCGAATGAGTTTTGCTCTGAAAGACTCTTTGCCGGGGGTTACAAAATCCGCAGCAATTGACCAGTACTCCTGTATCTGGAAACGGTTGATTTCGGCTTCACGTTCGCAGATCAGACGGAGTGCAACAGATTGCACTCTGCCAGCGGAAAGGCCTCGGAGTACAACTTTCCACAAAAAAGGACTGATTTTATAACCGACTATTTTATCGAGACCTTGACGGGTCTGCTGGGAACGGACCAAGCGGTAGTCAATTTGTCTCGGGGCCTGAATAGCGGCAATAATTGCGTTTTTTGTAATTTCGTTAAACAGTACCCGGAACACCGGTTTCTTTGTCAACCCGATTTCGTTGGCGATATGCCAGGCTATAGCCTCTCCTTCGCGGTCAGGGTCAGTCGCAATCAGAATTTCATTGGCTTCAGCAGCCAGTTTTTTTAACTGGCGAACCACCTTTTCCTTGCCCGGTATGATTTCATACCGAGGTTCGTAATGATGGTCAAAATCAAGGCCAATCTCTTTTTTCGGCAAGTCTTTGATATGACCTACCGATGCGAAAACTGTATACTTATCCCCCAGGTATTTATTAATAGTTTTAGCCTTTGAAGGGGATTCGACAACTATCAAGGTCCTGTCCCTGGCAGATATTGTTGATGCTTTTAAAGCCATTGATCAGTCCCGGTAGTAAGAGCGTTACAATTAAATTTTGAAAAAGATAGGTGTTGAAGAGCAAAAAACAAATTTTACCATTTTTATAACGTATGCTGAATAAGCCATTACGGGCAGGAACAGTTCATTTTCTCATATAAACGGCGGTTCTACAGGGTCAAAAAAAATATTTTGTTATTATTATAACTGTGCTGATGTAATGTTAAGGAAATAAAATGCATTCGAGTCTCATGATTCATCCTTCCTTTCGTATTTATCACCGTTTTGCTCTGCTGCTTCTGGTGACTTTTCTGATACTTTTCCCCGGAACTCTTTCAGCCTTACCTTCTTTTCAGACGGGGCAAACAACAGTTCCCATTCATGTCACTACCGGAAAAGATCAGGGTTATACTATAAGGGTACTGGCACGGAAAGATGATGAGAATCCCATGATTGATCTTGAGTCAATGGCCAGAGCATTACGATTGAGCTTTCGCCATAATCATGGAGTACTTGTTCTTGAGGAAACTTTGGCGGCTCCAGGCAGTGCATGCATGATCATAAACAATAACAATTTTGTGCAGGTAATTTCAAAGGACCGTGATCAACCTAAAAGAATTATTCAGCTGCAATCTGTGCCTTCATCTATACAATCAAAGATTTATCTGCCGGTCAATCAAGCGTGCAGACTTTTTACCGTATGGCTTGACAGGGAGGTCGTTTATAATTACGCATCTCGCATGATAAATGCGTACCTGAGAGGAAAACGTTTTGATGAATCTCTCAGATCTATAGGAGTTGTAAAGAATGAAGACCAAATGTCAACTCCAACTCAAACAGACATTGTGCCTGCTGATGAAGGATCAACGGTTATTACTGGTATTGACGTTGAAAAGCGAGCAAATGGAGCCATCATCAGCTTTTCAGCTTCGGGCAATCCTACGCAGTCTTCACTTCTCAAACCTGATGCTGACGGATGTGTTTATTTTTCTTTAGAAAAAGCATCCTGTGATGTCAATACCCTTTCAAAAATTTACGGCAGCGGAGTAGTCAAGTCCATTACCCCGAAACAGTTTGCTGAAGGCGGGCTGCAGTTTACGGTTGCACTTGACAATAAATCGTTTACCATTACTTCCGTAGAGTTTCATCGTGAAGAAAAAAACAATCGTTATGTACTCTATGTTCGCAGTAATGCTGACGTGCAGGAAATTCGTAAAAAAGAAAAGGAACAGCGGATTGCGAAGGTAATCAGTCGCGATGTAGAAAAGTGGAAGCTTAACACCATAGTTCTTGATGCCGGTCATGGAGGAAAGGACCCCGGCACTGTAGGCTTCGATGGTACTCGAGAAAAGGATGTGGCTCTTAACATTGTACATGATCTAGGGTCTTTTATTGCACAGAAGTGGCCGGACGTGAATGTGGTCTATACCAGAAAGGATGATCGTTTTATTCCTTTGCATGAACGCGGAAGAATAGCCAACCAAAGCGGAGGAAAGCTTTTTATCAGCGTACACTGCAATGCCAGCCCTAACCGAAAAGCCCACGGTTCAGAGGTTTATATTCTTGGACCTCATAAAACCAAAGCGGCACTTGATGTTGCAATGTTTGAAAACTCGGTAATCCGACAGGAAGCCGATTTTCAGGAGCAGTACAAAGGTTTTTCTGAGGAACACCTCATCATGAGCAGTATGGCCCAGAATGCCTTTGCCAAGCAGTCAACAACTCTTGCTCAAGATATTCTGAAACCAGTTGAAAGGCCGTCGGTTAAGAATGCCCACGGAGTTCGCCAGGCAGGGTTTATGGTGTTATGGACACCTTCAATGGCAAGCGTTCTTGTTGAAGTTGGATACTTATCCAATGCCGAGGAAGAACGAATGCTCAGGGATCGACAGGTGCAGTCCAAAATTGCCTATGGAATTTTTCAGGGAGTGCAGGTCTATCGAAAGAATTACGAGACATCCAGTATGGCTGCACTTGCTGAGTGATAAACCAGAAGTTAAAAGATGCATACTCAATTGTGCCTTTTTTTTATATTGCAACACTGTCAACCTCCATTTTGAAATAGGTTGACAAGTTGTTAGGTAATAGCATTTTTTTGCCTGTCCACTTTCCTGTAATGAACGATGTTTCCGCTCAGATTTTAAATCGATTGTCGAAAGCCGGTGATTTTTTGTCGGGAGAAGAGCTTTGCCGTGAATTTGGCATTACCAGAAGCGCTGTCTGGAAGCACATTGTTTTGCTGCGCGCTGAGGGTTATCATGTTGATGCTATATCAGGACGGGGGTATCGACTTCTTTGCTTGACCGGGCGTCCTGTAGAGGCTGAAGTTACACCGTATTTAACTGGTCAACGGTTTGGAAAAAACATTCTCTACCAGGGAGTTACGGCATCAACCAATGTTCAGGCAAAAGCCCTGGCAGTCAATGGCTCTGAAGAAGGAAGTGTTGTCGTTGCTGATTCTCAGACAGGAGGTCGAGGTAGAATGGGTAGAATCTGGGTTTCGCCTTCGGGAGTGAATCTGTACTTCTCCCTGATCTTGCGACCTGCGGTGCCTTCGATTCGTGTTCCTCAACTCACCCTGCTTGTGGCGGTGGCCATTCATAAGGCATTAAGCAGTGTCATGTCCGGTACTATCCCGCAGATCAAGTGGCCTAACGATATTCTGCTCAATGGCAAAAAGTTGTGCGGTGTGCTTTGCGAAATGCAATCAGAACCCGATCTTACGCACTTTGTTGTGGTTGGCATCGGTATCAATGTCAATCAGTCTGAGTTTCCTCTCGAACTACAGAATATTGCAACCTCGCTTTTTGGGGAGACAGGGCGTGTATTTTCACGCCCCGAACTTCTTGCTTCCGTGCTGAACCATTTTGAACCACTTTATGATGAATGGCTTCTCCAGGAGGATCTGGCCTTTATACTTCCCTATCTCGAAAGGTATTCACTGCTTCAGAATAAGGAGGTTACTGTGGATCAGATTAACCGGACTGTGATTGGGACAGTCTCAGGAATTTCCCCGGGTGGAGAGTTGAAGATGGATTGTGCAAATGGGCAAACCTTCCTTATTTCATCAGGAGAAGCTCATCTTCGAAAAGATAAATCATAATTAAAATAATGTAATTGTCATGGACCAACAGATCCTTCATCCTCAAATTGCAGCAGCATATCGTGTGCTTGAAACCGGTGAACCCATAAGCTATGCGGAAGCCTTACTGCTTGCAGATCTTCCTGGTGAGCTTGCGCTTGATCTTGCGGCACTTGCAAACAAGGTTAAAAACCGTTACGGTAGTGGTGTTGAATCGCTTCATGCCTGCTCTATCATGAACGCGAAATCGGGAGTTTGCGGAGAAAACTGCAAATTTTGTGCTCAGTCACATCACAACCATGCCGATATTGAGGTCTATGATCTTGTTAATGAAGATTCTGCGCTCATCGAGGCTCGAAACTGCATCGCAGAAGGCGTTTCTCATTTTGGTATTGTTACCAGCGGGTATGGGTATAAAAAGATAAATACTGAGTTTCAGCGGGTTCTGGATATGATTGACCGGCTGCATAGAGAGTTGCCCGGATTGAACATCTGCGCGTCGCTTGGTGTACTCGGTGAAGAACCAGCAGCAGCCCTTGCTGAACACGGCATAGCACATTACAACATCAATATCCAGGTTGCCCCGGATAGATATCATGAGCTTATTGCAGATACGCATACTGTGGCAGAGCGCATCGAGACCATTAAACTATTGAGAAAAAACAATATTTCAGTCTGTTGCGGCGGCATTATGGGCGTCGGTGAAACGATGCAGGAACGTATTGACATGATTTATGCACTTCAGGATCTTGATGTTACGGTAATTCCGCTCAACGTGCTGGTACCGATAAACGGAACACCGCTTGAAGGAAAAGAACCTGTTTCAGTTGCTGATATCGTTAAAACATTCGCAATTTGCCGTCTCGCTCATCCCAATAAAATTATCAAGTTTGCTGCAGGCCGTGAAACAATCATGAAGGATTTTCAGGGGCTTTTGATGCTTTCGGGTGCAAACGGTTACCTTACCGGTGGTTATCTGACCACTCGCGGACGGGATATTGCTGATGACCGCAGGTTTGCAGGTCAGATTGCAAGTTTTAACTGAAGGAGCCGGGAAATGCAGTTCCATGAACGTATCCGGCAAGAACTTGATGAGCTTAAGAGTCTCGGTCGGTACAGGGAGCTTCCGGATATTACTGCTCGACATGAAAAAGATATTGAAGTGAACGGGCAGCTTCTTTTGAACCTTTCTTCGAACGATTACCTCGGTCTTGGTGATGATAAGGCAATGCTTGAAGGATACTGGAAAGAGTTCAGCAAGTCATCGCATGCCATGACCAGTTCTTCATCCCGACTGCTGACAGGGAATCACACTCTTTACGACCAGCTGGAAAAAACCCTTGCAACCATCTATGGACGACAATCCGCTATGGTGTTCAACAGCGGTTATCATGCCAACATCGGGATACTTCCAGCGCTCTGCAACCGTCACGATCTTGTGCTCAGCGACAGGTTGAACCACGCAAGCATTATTGACGGCATGAAAATCGCTGAAGCACCATACCAGCGTTATCGCCATCGGGACTATAATCATCTTGAAGAGATGCTTGCCGCCGCTCGCGACCGGTATCGCCAGATCTTTATCGTTACAGAATCGGTATTCAGTATGGACGGTGATCTTGCCGACTTATCAAGGCTGGTTGAGTTGAAGGAAAAATACGGAGCGTTTCTTATTGTTGATGAAGCTCACGGTGTTGGAGTGTTCGGAGATCATGGTCTCGGATTGTGTGAAACCACAGGAATGGTTCAGCATATTGATATTATTACAGGAACATTCGGCAAAGCTCTGGCTTCAACAGGTGCATATGCAGTTATGAGCTCCCTTGTGAGAGAGTATCTGCTGAATACCATGAGGTCCTTCATTTTTACTACTGCCCTGCCGCCAGTTATTCTTGGCTGGAGCTTATTGACTCTTGAGCATCAGATTTCCATGAATAAACAGAGAGAGGCCCTTCTGCAACTTGCCTCAAGACTTCGCTCCGAACTGATCGGTCGTGGTTTTGATGTTCCGGGCGACAGTCATATTGTGCCGGTGATTTCCGGGGGCAATAACCAGGCGGTAGCATTGGCAGCCCGGTTGAGGGATGCAGGATTTCTCTGTATGCCGGTCCGCCCGCCTACGGTTCCGGAAAAAGGGGCCCGGGTCCGCATTTCTCTTCGTTCCACCCTTCAGTGGGAGGATATTGCCCGGATCCCTGAAATTATAGCAGAATAACGATATCATGAAAACAGTATCGCTTAGAAAAGAGGGATCAGAAGAGCTTCTGTTGTTCTTTAACGGTTGGGGCATGGACCACCGCATAGCCGCTTATCTTTTACATGAATCTCTTTCTGAAGGTTTTTCCTCTGATCTTGCAGTCTGTTACGATTATCGGTCGCTCGAGCCTGAACCGGATTTTATGACGCAGATAAGCGGTTATAGTCGTATAACCATTGTCGCGTGGTCTTTCGGCGTCTGGGTGGCTCAGCATACCGTACTTTCCCCGATAGAAATGGCAATTGCAGTGAATGGAACACTCTTTCCTGTACATCCGGAGCTGGGTATTCCGCCAGATGTGTTCAATGCAACACTGTCCACTTATTCAGAAGAAAACCGCAAACGGTTCAACCGCAGAATGTGTGGGAGCAGTGAAGCACTGGCACTTTTTTCCAATATGATGCCCGAACGTGAAACTTCAGACCAGCAGGAAGAGCTTGAGAAGTTGCAGGAGCATCTGCTTAAAAGGAGTATAGATAGTCGTAATGCATGGCGTTACAACCATGCCGTTATCGGAGGAAGAGATCTTGTCTTTCCAGCACAGCAGCAGTTCAATGCCTGGAAAGGAGTCCCTCAAACGGTTATAGCAGATATGCCTCATTTTCCTTTTTTTCATTTCAGAAATCTGCTGGAGGTTGTTGCATGCTGCAGAAAATAAAAATAGACAAAGAGCTTGTACGAGAAAGGTTCAGCAGAACCCTCAGGAGTTATGCCGCCAATGCAGTTGTGCAGAAAGCCATGGCAAGAGAGCTTATTGATATGATCTGTCTTGAGAAACAGCCTCCTGTATTTGACTGGGTGCTTGAGGTTGGGTCCGGGTCAGGTTTGCTTCTGAATGAACTCCTCAGCCGGTGCTCGGTAAAGGATTATTATGCCAATGATCTTGTAGAAGAAAGTCTACCCTGTCTTCGCCAGGTAATTGCTCGTTATCCTGTTGAGAAGTTTCACTTTCTTGCTGGAGATATAGAGTCCCTTGATGTATTGCCTGTATCATTGGATCTTGTAGTTTCAAGCGCCACATTGCAATGGCTTGACGATCTTGATGACTTTTTCAGAAAGATTTCTGATCATCTGAGACCTGGAGGCATTTTTGCGTTCAGCACCTTCGGCACTTCAAATATGCGGGAAATCGCGAGTATCGAAGATGTTGGACTCAGCTATCACTCTCTCGGTGAACTTGAAATTCTTGCAAGCAGGTATTTTGAGCTGCTATCCAGCAGAGAAGAGGAGCAACGTCTTGAATTCAGCACGCCGGTTGATGTGCTGCATCATATAAGGAAGACAGGCGTAAATGGTCTTCTTCGTCGGTCATGGACAAAAAGCCGATATCAGCATTTTATTGCAGAGTATCAACGTCTGTTTCCCTGCGAAAAAGGAGTCTACCTTACCTATCACCCTCTCTATTGCTGTCTGAAAAAGAAACTCTCATGAAAGGATCAGTAATTGCTGTTTCCGGCATTGACACCGGAATCGGAAAAACATATGCGACGGGCTTGCTTGCCAACGCTCTGCTTCAGCAGGGAAAAAATATTATTACCCAGAAAATTGTCCAGACAGGCTGTGACGGTGTTTCGGAAGATATTATCGAACATCGCCGACTGATGGGTATTGGTCTGCAGGATGTTGATAGAGAGGGGTTCACCTGTCCCTACGTTTTTCGGTTTCCCGCCTCGCCTCATCTTGCAGCAGGCAGAGAAGGAGTGGAAATTGATATCCTGAACATTCGCAAGGCTACCTTTGTTCTGCAGAAGCGCTATGATCTGGTTCTTCTTGAAGGGGTTGGCGGGTTATTGGTACCTCTTACCCTTGAGCTGCTTTTTGCCGACTATATACGCGATGCCGGGTATGAGCTTATTCTTGTTACAGCCCCATCTCTTGGGAGCATCAACCATACTCTCCTCTCAATTGAAGCATGTATAAAACGAGGGATTGTTATAAGAGGGGTTATCTATAATTGTTTTCAAAGCAGTGAACATGCTATAATAGATGATACTCGCAACGTTATCCATCATTATCTTAATAAAGCAGGATCATCAGCACCAGTGATCGACATGCTGAATGGTTCGCTCGAAGAAGAGGCTCTTGCTCGACTTCACTTATAATAACCCGGTTAACGTAACTGATTTTTACGCCTTCAACTGCTATGTCGATTTCCGCCCATCCTATAGATCTCGATTTTGACCGTAGTCATCTCTGGCATCCCTATACTTCGGTGAACAATCCTTTACCGGTTTACCCTGTATGTCGTGCTTTTGATGTTTTTCTTGAACTTGAAGATGGCCGGAAGCTTATAGACGGAATGTCTTCATGGTGGGCTGCCATTCATGGTTACAATCACCCGGTACTCAACAAAGCGATGGTTGAACAGATTCACCGAATGAGTCATGTCATGTTCGGCGGTCTGACTCACGAGCCAGCAGTGACCCTTGCAAAACAGCTGCTTGCCTTGACCCCTCAACCTCTGCAGAAGGTCTTTTTCAGTGACTCAGGTTCAGTTGCTGTTGAAGTTGCCATAAAAATGGCTATTCAGTTCTGGGCAGCTTCAGGGAAACCTTTGAAAAACCGATTACTGACTGTCCGGTCAGGTTATCATGGTGATACCTTCGCCGCCATGTCGGTCTGTGATCCAATAACCGGAATGCACTCTCTCTTTAAAGGTTCGATACAGGAACAGTTTTTTGCTGAAGCTCCCTCATGCCGGTTTCATGAGCCATGCAGGGATGAGGATCTTGCCGATATTCGCTTGATGCTTGAAAAACATCACATGGAGATAGCCGCAGTAATTATTGAGCCTATCGTCCAGGGAGCCGGGGGCATGCGTTTTTATGCTCCGCACTATTTAGTCCGACTCAGGGAGTTGTGCGATTGCTATGACGTCCTCTTGATTTTTGATGAAATCGCTACCGGTTTTGGACGTACGGGCAGAATGTTTGCACTGGATTATGCCGCTATTGTGCCCGACATCATGTGCGTTGGAAAAGCGTTGACCGGAGGGTACATGACCCTCGCCGCAACACTTGCAACCGACCATGTTGCTGATATCATCTGTTCGGGTCATCCTGGTCTTTTCATGCATGGTCCCACCTTTATGGCCAATCCTTTAGCCTGCGCTGTTGCATCCGCCAATATCAGTTTGCTTGGCAGTTATGACTGGCAGGCATCAGTCCTGCGTCTTGAAGCCGGACTTCGTAAAGGACTCACTCCTTGCAGGGATTTAAGCACTGTGGCTGATGTTCGTGTTCTCGGCGCGATTGGAGTTGTTGAGCTGCACTCCCCGGTTGATATGGCTGTTATTCAGAAACAATTTGTTGACAGAGGGGTCTGGGTTCGTCCGTTTAATCGTCTGGTTTATCTTATGCCCCCTTTTATTATGCGTGACGATGAGCTCGATATATTGACGTCGGCAGTATATGATGTTGTTAAAGTGGCGCAATAGTTTTTTATTTCGCCGTATCTTAGAGATTACTATATCCTGTTATAGCTGGTATTTATAAGTTTAAACGTCAATTACATCAATGAGAGATAAACCCTGGATCAAACATTACGACAAAGGGGTTCCCCATTCACTGCAGCCTTATCCGGAAATAACACTGGTTGATGTTGTCCGAAAGACGGCAGAGGATCATCCAGAGCGGACGGCATTGTTTTTCAAGGGTGCAGCTATCTCATATGGTGAATTTGAACGGCAAAGCGATGCTCTTGCTGCAGCGTTGCTATCACTTGGCGTTGACAGAGGTGACCGTGTAGCTTTGATTATGCCTAACTCTCCCCAGATGTTGATCAGTGAGTTTGGCATATGGAAAGCAGGAGCTATTGCGGTTCCCATGAATCCGCTTTATACCCTCAACGAGTTAGAGCACGCACTTAATGAATGCGGTGCCGAAACTGCTATTGTATTAACGCCCTTTTATGAGAAAATCAAGACAGTTCAGCCGGACTCCCGTCTTAAAAGGGTTATAGCTACAAATATCAAAGAGTACCTTTCGCCGCTTGACAACGTTCTTTTTACGGTTGTTAAAGAAAAAAAGGATGGACATAGAGTCACTCTGAAACATGGTGATTACTGGTTAAGAAACCTTATCAAGAATCATTCACGGGTGAATTTTTCTCCGGTACCTATCCAGTATGACGAACCGGCGCTTTTTCTTTTTTCAGGTGGGACCACTGGCAATCCGAAATGTGTCGTTATTTCACACCAGGGGCTTGTTATTACAGGGATGCAGATTGCCAGCTGGTTCAGCGTTATTCTCGACAAAGGAAAAGATGTTATTCTTCTTAACATGCCGCTGTTTCACGTGTATGCCCAGGTTGGTATTATGACTGCTGCTTTGATTCAGCAATATCCACTTGCTCTGGTTCCAAATCCGCGTGATATTGACGACTTGCTGCACACCATTAAAACCCTCAAACCTGCGGTGCTGCCCGGTGTTCCGACCCTTTTTACAGCATTGATTAATCATCCGAAAGTTAAGCGGGACGGTTCAATCCTCAAATCGCTTAAACTTAGTGTATCAGGTGCTGCACCTCTTATGCTTGAAAACAAGAGACGTTTTGAAGAGCTTACAGGAGGACGGATTATTGATGCTTACAGTCTGACCGAATCGGCACTTGCTTCAGTCTTTACTCCGATTTTAGGTACGTATAAGCATGGATCGGTAGGTATTCCTGTGCCGGATGTTGAGGTACGGATTGTTGAGCAGGAGGATGGTTTTGATACTCTGGGCGCGCTTGAAGTTGGAGAAATAATTATGCGAGCTCCCCAGATTATGAAGGAGTACTGGCAAAACCCGACAGAAACGGCTCTCGTTCTTCGTGATGGATGGCTTTATACCGGTGATCTTGGCTATCTGGATGAGGACGGCTACCTTTTTATTGTTGACCGTAAAAAAGATGTAATAAAACCCGGCGGCTTTCAGGTCTGGCCACGTGATGTGGAAGAGGTTATAGCGTTTCATCCCGCAGTTTTCGAAGTTGGTGTTGCAGGGGTGCCGGACACTTATCAGGGTGAAGCTGTCAAGGCATGGGTGGTACTGCGTGATGGTTATCAGCTCTCCGTTGAAGAGCTTCGAACTCATTGCCGAAAAGATCTTGCCGCTTATAAAGTCCCGAAATATGTGGAATTTACTACGTCTCTTCCAAAATCTACAATAGGCAAGTTACTCCGCAGAAAACTAATTGAAGCGCATTGCAAATCCGGGGGATAAAAAAACAGGGTTGACGACATACAGTGAACCGCAAGGATGAAATGTCAGTTGACTTTTCAAGTCTAAAGATCACTTAATGCTTAAGTTGTGTGACTGCATGCACACAAGTTCAGCGTAGACAAGAAATACTATGGCGATTCCTGATTTTCAGAGCATTATGCTCCCCTTGCTGAGGTTTTGTGGTGATGGGCGAGAGCACACCAACAGGGAAGCGATCGAGGTGTTGTCTCATGAGTATGGATTAACTCCAGAAGAGCAGAAAAAAATGTTACCGAGTGCTCAGCAGCGTGTTTTTGATAATCGTGTTGCATGGGCAAGGGCACATATGAAGATGGCACTTCTTCTTCAAAATACCAGGCGGGGTGTTTTTAGTATTACTGAAAGGGGAAAAAAGGTACTGACAAAGTCTCCTAAAGAAATTAATCTTGCTTTTCTGCGTAATTTTCCTGAATACCTTGAAGCCCGCAAGCCTCAACAAAACAACCATTCATCGGATGGATTTTTGCTACCCAAAGAGCAGGAAACAAATACACCCGAAGAGCGTCTTGAAGAGGCATATATGTTTCTTCGTGAAAGTCTTGCTGATGAGCTTTTGATTCAGTTGAAATCTTCTTCACCCACCTTTTTTGAGAAGATTGTTGTAGAAGTATTGGTGAAAATGGGTTACGGTGGTTCGATCAAAGATGCCGGTGAGGCTGTGGGACGAAGCGGAGATGAAGGTATTGATGGCATTATTAAGGAAGATCGTCTAGGTCTTGATATTATCTATGTTCAGGCTAAGAAGTGGGAAAATACCGTTTCTCGGCCGGAAATTCAGAAGTTTGCTGGTGCATTGCAAGGAAAGCGTGCTCGCAAAGGGATATTTATTACCACATCAGATTTTTCAAAAAGTGCTCATCAGTTTGTCGCTGCTATAGAAAGCAAAATCATTCTTATTGACGGAAGGCAACTAGCAAGCTTTATGATAGATTTCGGGGTTGGGGTGGCGACGGATGCTGTGTATGAATTGAAAAGGTTGGATTCGGATTATTTTACGGAAGGCTGAATGACTTTCGAAGAACTGCAGAGGTTGCTTGATCCGGAGGTTCAGGCGGTTATTGATCTTCACTCTGCTGAAGATTCTGTGACTTTTGCCATGCAGTTTCATAGCCATAAGGACATTCCGGTAAGGGCTATAGCTGAACAACTTGCCTGTCGACAGAAAGCCGCTAAAAAATTACCTCATTTTTCGAATCACAAGTTTCTCTTTTCACCGCTGGCACTGGAGCAAGCTTCCGGAGAGCTGACCGCGCAATACAAGACATCTCTTATGTCGGGGAAGAGGGTGATTGATGCAAGCGGCGGACTGGGTGTTGACTCTATTTTTCTATCAAGGGTATTTCAGGAGGTGTTGTACTGCGAGAGAGATGCGTTGCTTTGTGCGCTGTTTCAGCATAACCTGAAACAAAGCGGTATTACCAATGTTCTGGTTAAAAACGCTGAAAGCATTGACTTGCTTGCGTCATACCCGGATGATTATTTTGACTGGATTTATGTCGATCCTGCTCGTCGTGAACACGGCAGCAGGTCTATCGGGCTTGAATCTTCAAGCCCGAATGTGGTTGCCAGCCATGAGACGTTTCTTCGTAAGTCAGAGAGGGTGTGCATCAAGGCATCGCCCGCACTTGAACTGAGTGGCCTGAAAGAGCTTTTGCCTTCGCTTCAATCAATTATTGTGGTTTCGGTTGACCGAGAATGCAAGGAAATACTGCTGTTGCTACATCGAAGCGGGTTACATAAAACGCCTTTGTTCAAGGCGGTCTGTATGTCATCAGCATCCGAAGTTATTACAGAAGTTGCAGGAGGTACTGCTATCGAGAAAAATATAGCCTCTTCTTTAAAAAATTACATTTATGAGCCTGATGCTGCAATTATCAAGGCAAAACTTACCGCGAAACTTGCCCGTGATTTGAGTATCGAGTTTATGAATAAAACAGTTGACTATCTGACTTCCGACCTACTGCTTGAATCCTTTCCCGGCAGGACGTTCCGCATGATCGAGTGCGTACTTTACAAGCCTAAAACCTTCAGAACATTTCTTGAACGCCATGGTATTATCGGGGCAAGTATCCAGCGGCGCGACTTTCCGCATTCACCTGAAGAGATAAGAAAAAAATACAGGCTTCTTGAGAGCGACAGGACTTTTTTGTTTTTTACCCGAGACGTTGAGGGGCGCCCTGTCGCAGTTTACTGCATCAGATACTTTTCTGAAGGAGGAGGAGTTCTTTCTGGGCAAGACCGAAACGCAGGCCCTGTGTGCTGACTCGGATTTCCTCAATCCCGAGCAGGCGCATGAACTGGTGAAGGATCAGTGTTCCCATGGTGATAACGTCGGCCCGTCCTTCAGGGATACCAAGGCTGATTATTTGCTCAAGATTGCACTTTTTAAGCTGTTCGAGAAAAGCGTGAACGTCATTGTACCGGAGCGGAAAGTTATGGACTTTTAATGCATCGAAATGTTTCAATCCCTGGACGATCTGCGCTATTGTGGTCAAGGTGCCTGCAACGCCGTAAACATACTCTCTAGCCGTGAAAAAAGGGAGAATATTTTCGGTAAAGTATTTATTAATAATGGCTTTTGCTGCGTCAAACTCTTGTTGAGGTGGAGGCAGTGTTGTAAAAAACCGTTCAGTAAGTCTTACCGATCCAATATCGAGGCTTATGCTCTCAGTGACTGCACTGATTGATCCAAGTGATATTTCAGTGCTGCCCCCCCCTATATCTATAACAGTGAAGAGTTCGGGAATATTGCTCATACCGGCTACCGCCCCGAAAAAGGTCAGCTCCGCCTCTTCCTTACCGGAGATGCATTGAATGGTGATGCCAGTTTCGCTGGCAATGGTATTTATGACATCAAGGTGATTTTCAGCATCCCTCAGAGCGCTTGTGCCTGCGGCAATAATTTTCTCTGCATTATGTTCATTGCTGATACGGCGGTAATCGGACAGGCAGTCGATGAGCCTTTGCAATGCCTCGCGATCAATAACTTTCTTTGCGTCAACATTTTTTCCAAGTCTGACAATGGTCTGTTTGTGATAAACAGGAAGGATTGAGGCACTCTCTGGCTCAAGGTCAGCAATCAGCAACAAGGCAGTGTTGGTGCCGATATCAATACATGAAACCCGTTTCATAGTGTCATTCATGTCTATGGCGGTTAATGAAAACGTGGCCGAATAAGGCTCGATAGCCATTCATCCTCATAGATGGTCTGTACCGCCTCGTAGTCGAGGCGTTTCAGCAGTTGTTTCAGCCATGGTTCATCGTAAACAAGAATTCCGGAGAGCAGCACCGTTGCCTGAGATGCGTGTTTCCGGATTACAGGCAGGATTCGGTCGATCACGTTTTTATTGATATTTGCAAGGATCAGGTCATAGCCCTCTTTGAGATTCAAAACAAGATCTTCTTCTGCATCAAGAAGCTTTATCGTTATATCCTGAGCATCGTTTTCCTGAATATTTTCAACAGCATTTTCAACAGACCAGGCGTTGTTGTCAAAAGCAAGGATTGGCAGGTTGTTGCCAAGTTTTCGTGCAACAATGGCAAGTACTCCGGTTCCTGTGCCGATGTCAATTATTTTTTTGTCTTTCAGGTCAAGGGCTTCCATCTGGCGCAGCATCAGGCGTGTTGTGGCATGATAGCCTGTGCCGAAAGACATTTTCGGGTTTATTTCTATGACAATCTGACCTGGCTTCGATTGTTTCTGCTTGTTTTTCTGGACTATCAGAAGGCGGTCGGATATCTCTATCGGCTGAAGGTTAGCTTCCCACTCGGCATTCCAGTTCCTGTCGGCTATGAAATTTGCCTGGTAGACGGGAATCGTTCCAAGTCTTTCTAATAAGAGTGCTCGTATGGTTTGTTCTTTTTCTTCTGTCCATTCGGCTTCAGGCAGATAAGCCAGAAGTTTATTGTCCTCTTCCTGAAAAGATTCTATTCCCTCACCGACAAAGAGAGCGATACAGAGTTCATGAAGTGCAGAGTTTATTTCAAGGGCCAGTTCAATATAATTGTATGTTCCTGATTGAGGCATAACATCAGTTCGGCAGATTAAAGGGAGATTCGCTGAGCAGTGAATATAAGTAAATCCGATGCTAAAAGTCGGTCTCATGCGTTAACATCGTCGAGGGCAGATCAGTCAATCGTTATCAGACGTGAGGCACAGGCATAGCGATCGTTATAATAATGCTCGTAAAGCTGGTTGATCATGACGCCGTTGCTTGCAGCATGAGCAAAACTATTGTTGCCGATAAAAATACCTACATGGTCGATTCTGTCGTTTCTTTCGATACTGAAAAAAACAAGGTCACCGGGTCGCAGTTGCTTTCTGGGTACCATAGCGCCGAGCAGGGCCTGTTCACCGGAGGTACGTGGAAGAAGCATCCGAAAGTTTTGTTTATAAAGATACAGCACAAATCCTGAACAGTCGAACCCTTCAGGAGTAGCACCACCTGAGCGGTAATGGGTGCCACGATATTCATCAATTGATGAAAAAAGGTGTTCAAGCGAACGTTCAGATACCTTTATCGGCAGCGTTTGCATGATTGCGGAAGTGCTGCCTTCAGGCATACAGGAGATATATGATTTTCTTTTTTTTAAACTATATTTGCACTCCTGATCGTATCCAGAGTTCCTTCGGAAGCTCTGGCATCCGGTAATGTTCAGCATAATCCAGGCGATGGTGCAGAGGAGTAATGCGAGTTTGCCGGACTTAATCCATACTGTCTGCGAAGCGATAAAACGAGCTCTTTGTTTCACGAGAGTCGACAATCATTTGTTAGTGGAGTACAGAGGGATTCGTTATCGATGTCCGGGGGTAATAATATAGTGAAACACCAGAGTAAAATAATAGTTAACTCATTCGTTTTATAGATATGGCGGTGATGAAATTTGGAGGAACTTCAGTAGGAACAGCCAAAGCTATGCAGCAGGCAATTTCTATTGTTGTTAGGGAGCAGAAAACCGTTGTACCACTTGTCGTGCTCAGCGCATGCAGCGGTATCACAAACAAACTTGTACATATTGCTGATGCTGCCGTGCGCAGCGATCTTGATGAGGCCATGCGTCTTGCCGGGGAAGTGCGCAGTCATCATATCGGTCTGGTTGACGAACTGATCAAAAGTGCTGACTTGAAGAAGGAACTTGTCCTTAAGATCGAAGAGCTTACTGATCGGCTTGAAATGCTGATCAAAGGTGTTGATATTGTTGGTGAATTGACCGAGCGCTCCAGGGATATGTTTTGTTCTTTTGGTGAACTGCTGTCTACAACGGTGTTTGCCGCAGCAATGAAAGATCAGGGGCATAATGCCGAATGGATTGATGTTCGTACGGTCATGATTACCGATGATAATTTCGGGTTTGCCCGTCCAATAAACGACCTTTCGCAAAATAATGTTCATCGGATTATCAGCCCCCTGCTTAAACAGGGAACCATAGTTGTTACTCAGGGGTATATTGGAGCAACCAAAGACGGGAGGACGAGCACGCTTGGCAGAGGTGGGTCCGATTTTTCAGCGGCACTGCTTGGTGCATGGCTCGACGAGAATGCAATCCAGATATGGACCGATGTCGATGGCGTTATGACCTGCGATCCCAGGATAGTTCCCGAAGCGAGGAGCATCAGAGTTATGACTTTTTCAGAGGCCGCCGAACTTGCATATCTTGGTGCCAAGGTACTCCATCCTGATACCATTGCACCTGCAGTACAAAAAAATATTCCTGTCTATGTATTGAACTCATTGCATCCTGATGCAAAAGGTACCATTATTACCAATGATCCCGAGAGGCTTTCGGGAATGAGTTATGGTGGTCTTGTGAAATCAATTGCCATCAAAAAAGGACAGTGCATCATCAATATTCGCTCAAACCGTATGTTTGGCCGGCATGGATTTATGAATGAATTGTTTGGGATTTTTGCACGATATGGAGTGTCGGTGGAAATGATTTCTACCAGTGAAGTTTCAGTATCTCTCACGGTTGATGAAAAAAGCTTCAGCGATGAGTTGATTCAGGATTTGAAAAACTTTGGTGAGGTTGAGATTGAGCATGGTGTGGCAACCATAAGTGTTGTTGGCGATAATCTTAGGATGTCAAAAGGGGTTGCCGGCAGGATTTTCAGTTCATTGAAGGATGTTAATCTGAGGATGATATCTCAGGGAGCATCGGAGATAAATGTCGGATTTGTTGTTGAAGAGCACGAGGTTATTACTGCAGTCAATAATCTTCACCGGGAGTTTTTTTCCGGTCCTCAGGATAAAGGTATATTTGAAGTACCCGCAGGGAGTCGGTAATTGCCCAACGGGTTTAAATGTAAACAACAAAAGGTGTCGCACATGGATTATAAAAAAGCCGGAGTTGATATCAGTGCGGGGGAGGAATTTGTCCGTTTGATCAAACCTCAGGTTCGTCAGACCTTTACGCCAGGTGTTATAACTGATATCGGGGCTTTTGGAGGTTTTTTTCAGCCCGAGTTCTCGCAGTATAAAAAGCCGGTTCTTGTCAGCAGCATTGACGGTGTCGGCACGAAACTCAAAATTGCAATTGAACTCGGCAAGTATGACACTGTCGGCTCATGCCTTGTTAATCATTGTACAAATGATATTCTTGTCTGTGGAGCAAAGCCGCTTTTCTTTCTCGATTATTATGCCTGTGGAAAGCTGACACCAGCAATTGCCGCCGGTGTGGTTACCGGTATGGTGAATGCCTGTCGTGAAAATGGCTGTGCACTTATTGGTGGTGAAACCGCTGAAATGCCGGGCCTTTATCAAGAGAAGGATTTTGATCTTGCGGGTTCTATTGTTGGTGTTGTGGATCATGAAAAAATTATCAACGGTTCCTCAATCAAGCCTGACGATGTACTTATCGGGCTGCCTTCGACCGGTCTTCATACTAACGGATATTCGCTGGCAAGAAAAGTATTCGAGGGCAGGATGCACCAGACTTTTTCCGGCCTTGATGAGTCGGTTGGTGAGGAGCTCCTGAAAGTCCACCGTTCTTATCTTTCTGTTATTGAGCCGTTCTTTGGTTCGTCTGATATCAAAGGCTTGTCGCACATTACCGGTGGTGGTCTCATGGGCAATACCATGCGGATTGTCCCCGCAGGCTTGACGCTTGATGTCGACTGGAAGGCATGGCCGGAACCATTGATTTTCGACATTATACGCAGGGAAGGTCATGTTCCGGAAGATGATATGCGCAGGACGTTCAATCTCGGTATCGGATTGGTAATGATTGTTGAAAAAAATGCAGTTAACAGAGTGATGTCCTGCTTGAAATCACAGCAGGAAAATGCTTACATTATTGGTAAGGTGAACGGAATTTGATAATTTTTTTATCTGTTGTTGAAATAAAGTAATAATCAGAACAGTTTATGCTGACTTTACTGGCCATTTTAGCGGTGAGCTACATCATCGGTTCCATTCCTACCAGCTTGGTGGCGGGAAAAATGCTCAAAGGGATTGATATCCGAAACTTCGGGAGCGGGAATGCAGGTGGGACAAATGCTTTCAGGGTGCTTGGCTGGAAACCAGGTCTTATAGTAACGCTTATTGATATTTTCAAGGGCGTTATAGCAGCAGTATCTGTTGTTGCGTTTTTTAAAAATCATCCAATCGGTACTTATCCTGACATGAATGAGGTTGCCCTGCGACTTCTTGCAGGGATGAGCGCGGTCATAGGTCATGTCTTCACTCTTTTTGCTGGCTTCAAGGGAGGTAAGGGAGTCAGTACAGCTGCCGGTATGCTGATTGGTATCGCTCCGGTCAGCATGCTGATGGTGGTCAGTATTTTTCTTCTGACCGTTTATCTGTCCCGTCATGTTTCTGTTGCTTCAATGCTGGCGGCAATTGCTTTCCCACTTATTATTGCTATCCGCAAGTATATCTTTGAGCTTGGTGGTGGCCTTGATTATTATATCAAGCTTTTTGGCTCACAAGTTTTCTTTCATGACAGTCTCGACTATCATCTCATGATTTTCGGGCTTGTTGTAGCACTTGCCATTTTCTACACTCACAGGGCCAATATCAGAAGGCTTTTGTCAGGAACCGAAAGTCGCGTGACGTTCGGAAAGCATTCTTGATGTCCTGAACCTTAATGAATATAGCCGTATTAGGAGCTGGGAGCTGGGGAACCACGCTTGCTGTGTTGCTTGCCAAAAAAGGTTATCAGGTGCAGTTGTGGGCTCATCGACCGGAATTTGCTGCCAAACTGAAAGCCGATCGCGAAAACAACCGATATCTCAAAGGCGTTCATTTTCCTGAAACTCTGCAGGTCGTTTCTGATTTGCGGGATATTGTTGGATGGTCGCAGATGATCGTCACTGCGGTGCCATCCCAGGCACTGCGCGAGACAGTCAGTGGCTTCAGTGATATGTCTCTGGATGGAAAAATATTTGTCAATGTTGCCAAAGGCATCGAGATCGGCACTGGAAAACGTATGTCGGAAGTGCTTCTTGATGTTCTTCCAGGCCTTCAGGTTTCACAGGTTGCAGCCTTATACGGCCCAAGTCATGCTGAAGAGGTATCAAAAGAGCAGCCAACTACCGTTGTCGCATCCTCATCATCGCTTCATACTGCCGAAACAGTTCAGGATGTTTTTCATACGAAGATGTTCCGTGTGTATGTCAATACCGATATTATTGGGGTTGAGATAGCTGGTTCCGTCAAAAACATTATTGCCATTGCTGCAGGTATCTCTGATGGTATAGGCTTTGGCGATAATGCCAAAGCCGCCATAATTACCCGAGGACTTGCGGAAATATCCAGGCTGTGTATAAAGCTTGGCGGGGATCCAATGACTATATCAGGACTTTCGGGTATCGGCGACCTTGTTGTTACCTGTTTAAGCCGACACAGTAGAAACCGGTATGTTGGAGAGGAAATTGGCCGTGGGCGCTCACTTGATGATGTTATAAGCCAGATGAATATGGTGGCCGAAGGTGTTCTAAGTTCTAAAGCTGTTTTTGAGCTTAGTCGCGCAGTCGGAGTTGAAATGCCAATTACACAAACCGTCTATGAGATGCTGTTTGAAGGAAAACCGGTACAGCAGGCGATTTTAGACCTGATGACTCGGGATCCCAAGCAGGAGCGGGACTAACCCGCTTAATGATGTTTTTTGGGAAATTCGTACCAGACGAGTTGACCGGTATCAGAAGCTGCATCTTTCCAGGATTTTATCTCCATATCAATCCGGACAACACCACAGGTTACCATGTTTTCCATGTGGTTTCCGGCAAGCAGGTTTGAAAATTGTGTTATTGTCGGGTTGTGTCCGAAAAGCATAGCTGTTTCAATGCTGTCGTCTATCTCATGAATGATGTTCAGGAGCTGCCTGGTTCCTCCCTCATATATTTCAATCCGCTTCAGGATCTGTTCCTTCGGGTATCCGAGGATGTCACAAAAGAGCTCTGCTGTTGTCAGTGCCCTGTTGGCCGGGCTGGAAATAATCAGTTCAGGAACTATGTTCTTTTTTTGAAGCACGGACGCCATTAACGGTGCGGATTTCATTCCCCGGTCGTTCAGCGTTCTATCGAAATCAGCCGTAAATGCACTTCCCCAGTCTGATTTGGCATGACGGACAAGGTAGATTGTTTTCATCTGGTTATGAAGAGATAACGTTTTTTGAGTTCCATGATTCTTTGGTATGACTGGTCGATGCGCTCAGGGGTAATGATTTTTTTTTCAATCAGTGAATGAATTATTTCTGTCGCCTTAGACGCAATAGCCGGGTCGTATGAAGTATTATTGCCAAAAACAAGGACATCTACTCCAGCCTCAATAGCAAGACGGATAGCAGTCTCAAGGCCGTAATGATCAGCAATGGCTTTCATCTGCATGTCATCGCTAAGAATTACACCCTTAAAGCCGAGTTTAAGACGCAAAAGATTGTAAAGGGTTGCTTTTGAGAGTGTTGCCGGGTATAGTGGATCCAGTTTTCCATTGAATACATGTGCTGTCATAATCGCATCGAGGTACCCTGCTTCAATAATAGAACGATAAGGTTCCAGCTCATGTTCAGACCAGCTTGCTGTTATGTCGGTAAAATCACGATGTGTGTCAGTAGTCGAACTGCCATGCCCCGGAAAATGCTTCAGCGTGGAAATAATGTTCTCTTCATGGTTTGTTTTAATGATCAGTTTAAGATTGCTGATTACTGTTTCTGGATCGGATGAAAAACTTCTTCCCAACTTGCCGATAACCGGATTGTCGGGATTGGTATTCAAATCGGCGACCGGTGCAAGATTCATATTGATATGCATGGCATTCAGCGTTCGGGCAGTCTGCGATGCAGTTGCTGTTGTGCTGTCGGGATTGTTGAGTCTGCCAAGATGTTCGGCGGAAACACTGGGAGGAAATCCTCTGGCTGGTTTGAGTCGGTTAACCTTACCTCCTTCCTGGTCGATGGCGATTAACAGTGGAATTTTTGATAGTCCTTGTAACTTCAGTGTCAGGCTGGAAAGCTGTTGCGGGCTTGTAATGTTTCTTAAAGGGGTGTGGGATGGGACATCGTAATCAAAGAGCACTACTCCACCTATCCGGCGCACGTTTATATCGGCAACAATCTCTGGAGCATTGCTAATACTGACACCTCTGAAGCCGATCATCAGCATCTGGCCTATTTTAATGGAGAGGCTGTCAGGTTTTGTAACAGCAAAGGCAGGTATGGAAAACAGGGATAATAGCAGCAATGCCGCTGCAGTCAATAATTTATGTTTCATGTTATAGACGTAGCTGCCAAAGGGGTGCTGGTTATTTCAATAAAGGAACAGGTTCTGCTGTGTCATATGCAACAGAACCTGCAGTGAACAATAGTGTCAAAGAAAACATTATGATGGAGCCTTTGTTACAGTGAGTTCATCTCCTGACATATCAATTGCAACAGATTCTCCTTCTTTGACCTTTCCGGAAAGAATAAGTTCAGAAATTTTGTTTGTGATTTTACGTTGCATTACTCTTTTCAGCGGTCTGGCTCCGAATGCGGGATCAAAACCGGCGTTGGACAGCCAGGATATAGCAGACTCAGAGATCGTAAGGCTGATTCGCTGGCGCATTGCTGTCTCTTTGATATGGTCGAACTGGATTAATACAATTTTTTTAAGATCTTCTCTTGTAAGCGGTGTAAAGAGGATAACTTCGTCTATCCGGTTAAGAAACTCGGGTTTTACCCGCTGCTTCAGCAGTTGCAAAAGCTTTTCCTGCAGTCCTGAAAGCAACATCTCTCGGTTGATCACATCCATTTTTTCCATTTCAGCCTGTATGAGTTGAGCGCCGATGTTGCTGGTCATGATAATGATGGTGTTCTTGAAATTCACCGTACGGCCCTTACTGTCAGTTAACCGCCCGTCATCAAGTATCTGCAGAAGAATGTTGAATACATCCGGGTGAGCTTTTTCAATTTCATCAAGTAATACCACTGAGAATGGTTTACGCCGCACGGCTTCAGTCAGCTGTCCCCCCTCTTCATAACCAACATAGCCCGGAGGAGCTCCTACAAGGCGACTGACATTATGTGATTCCATGTATTCGCTCATGTCGATACGTATCATGGCATCCTCGTCATCAAAAAGGTAGTCGGCAAGCGTGCGGGCAAGTTCGGTTTTTCCTACGCCGGTCGGACCAAGAAAAATAAAAGAACCTATCGGACGTTTATCATCACCCATACCTGCCCGTGAGCGCTTGACAGCCTCACTGACTGCGGTGACTGCGTCTTCCTGCCCGATTACCCGTTTATGCAGTTCCTCTTCGATCAGAAGGAGCTTCTGGCGTTCTGACTGCAGCATCTTGCTGAGCGGGATACCTGTCCATTTAGAGACGATATCTGCAATATCCTCAGCATCGATCTCTTCTTTCATGATCAAATTGCCTGAAGCTTTTTTCTCTTCAATTTTCATGCGATTTTCCTCAAGCTCACGCTCAATCGCCACAGTTTTCCCGTAGCGGATTTCAGCAACCTTGCCGTAATCACCCTGACGCTCAAACTCCTCAGCCTGAACCCTGAGGTCCTCGAGTTGGGACTTGAGATTGCGCGAAGATTGAATCAACTCCTTTTCACTATCCCACTTTGCCTTGATTACAGTTTGTTCTTCGATAAGATTAGCGAGCTGTTTTTCTATCTCATCCAACCGATGTTTCGTGTCAGCAGTACTCATACTTTTATAGCATTTGATTAGAGACTGTGAATAAGAATATTTGTTGTAAATTTAAAGCTTATAAACTAAAAAGTCATGATCGAAACATACTTTAACTAAAAATGAGTAACGGATAACAACGTGCAAAAGTTCTCAATTGGTTCACTATCAATTCCTGATGATAACAGACCGCTTTTTATTGCCGGCCCCTGCGTTATAGAAAACCGGGCTATGGCTATGGAGACAGCTGAAGAGTTGCAGAGAATAAGCAAATCTGAAGGGGCAAGTTTTATTTTTAAAGGTTCTTACCGTAAAGCAAACCGTTCTTCAGGCTCCTCTTTTACCGGCATCGGGGACGTCGAGGCCCTTGAAGTTCTTGCTGAGATTCGCAAGACTTTTGATATGCCGGTGATTACTGATGTACACGAAACTAAAGATGTTACACTTGCCGCACGTTATGTAGATGTACTTCAGATCCCTGCATTTCTGTGTCGTCAGACGGAGCTTCTGGTTGCAGCAGGAGAGAGCGGGCTTGCAGTTAACATTAAAAAAGGGCAATTTATGGCCCCTGAGGATATGGTACTTGCTGCTGACAAGGTAGCAAAGACGGGTAATACGCGAGTTATGCTGACAGAAAGGGGGTCAACCTTCGGCTATCATAATCTTGTTGTGGACTTCCGGGGTGTTGCTAAAATGACCGAATCAGGATACCCCGTACTCTATGATGCCACCCATAGTCTCCAGCTTCCAGGAGCGGGCCAGGGTATTTCAGGAGGAGAGCGCCAATATGTAATGCCTCTTGCGCGGGCAGCAGTCGCTGTAGGTGTAAACGGTCTGTTTTTTGAGATTCATCCCGATCCTTCAAAAGCTCTCTCAGATGCGGCCACACAGGTAGCTCTCGCAGATTTCAAGGGAATTGTCAAACATCTGCTTCACCTTTACCGGTGTGTGCAGTCTCTTCATTCACTTTAAACTCAATATTCTTTTGGCCGGTTTTCAATATTTTGGAATGGAGCCTTCACAGGCCGATCCTTCTTCAAAGATAGAAGAGGCACTTAAGGTTGTCCGAGCACTTATTTTTCCTGTTGACGGCGTTTTGAACGGCAGCAGGATTACTTTTGACAGCAATGGTGGTGAAATTTGTTCGCTTTCTGTCAGGGACGCTGTTGCTATACGTGAGGCTGTGAAGCAGGGACTGCATATTGCTGTTGTTTCGGACAGGGATGCGGAAGGTTACCGTCCTTTACTGGAGAAGCTTGGTGTACAGGACATCAACCTCAGTGCGGGTGATCTGCTTGACGCCTATGAGACTTTCCGGCAACTGCATAATCTGTCGGATGAGGAGTGCGCCTATATTGGAGATGATGTCGGCGATATAGCAGTGCTTTCAAAAGCAGGGCTGCCGGTGACACCTATTGATGGGGCTGATTATCTCAGAAACCGTGTCGGGTATATTGCGGGATATGAAGGAGGAAAAGGATGCGTGAGGGAAGTTGTCGAAATGATCCTTACTCATCAGGGAAAATGGCCATACATAGAGCGCCCTGATGATGAGGAGTAATGCTGGCAAACTGCTGATTATTCTTTTTTGTGTTCCTTTTTATTCCTCTTCCTGGACGAACACCGGATTAAGGACAGGGTTCAAATGCGCTGCTGTTTCTGTAAGTGACAGTATACCAACAATATTAGTGCCGTGATTTGGTTCAACATGCACATCCCCTTTGTATTCTTTTCCATTCTCAAGAGCCTTTTCAAGCGCTGCTACTTTACCCAGAAGGCTGTATGCTGCTGATTGTGGTGTAGAGCATGATACAGGCGGATTCAGTTCGCCATGCACAAAATATCCTTCGGGAATCATGTCGATCTGCGGATAATCATGCCAGTGGGTTATGGACGCTCCGCAGCGCGCCAGATGGTAAGGAAAGCCTGATTCCGGCCTCAAAGCCATGAGGATACTTGCCGTTAAAGCGTTACCAAGTGCATGAGCCAGAATAGTCATGGTGTCAAATGATGGTTTAACACCATTGACCGATGAACATCCTTCAGAGGTTTTCATAGAGATCCTGGAACGATCTTCGGTCTGAATAAGCCCGATTTCCACAAGATCTTTTTTTGGATCAAGATTATTTTTTCTGCATCCCGACCTGGTCGTGATGACACTGATCTGCGGTACAGGTATGAGAAAAGTGTTTTCATGCACACGAACCTGAACCATTCTCTTTAATTGTCTGTCGGTATATGTGGCAGGGTCGGAGTTTCCACAATTGACAGCAGGATGCACCATGACCGGCAGTTGACGGGCAAAGAACCCGTAGCTCATACCGCTGCGCTGGTCGAGATAACGGGCAACAATACGTTTATAAAAGTCGCTGCGGTATTCAAGACCATCAGTTGACGTGTGCGTTAAAAGACAGGAGTTGCCGCTCCAAAGGTTGCTGCACTGGAGAAAATCGTCGGCAACAGTCTCAAACGCCAGGGTACCTGTCTGTAACGTTCCATGTTCTATCTCAAGGTCTTCAGGTCTTGGCGGTACAACCTGTGCGGTGAGTTTTGGTATCAATGTTGAACGGACATCTTCCCGGGAAGGATATGGAGTATTGAACGTTACAACTCCTCCATTCATAGTGCATATTGTCCATGTCCGGTCGGTAACAAAAATAAGAATATGCACCATGTCGCGGGCGAGCCTGCCTACGATTGCGTCAAGGCGCTGTTGTGGAAGAGCGTCGGGAGTGAGGGGTGCGGGTTCGTCGTAAATACCTACAATGATATTGTTGTAAAGCGTCGCGACACGATTTATGGCAAGCAGGTCATCAGGGAAAAACCCCGGAGCAAAGATAACTGTACCCGGAGAAAATCGTCCATTACCGAAAGCCTCTTCAGCTGATAAAACCGGTATGTCCAGCGACAGCATTGTTGTTACAAGGGCAGTGCAAAACTGCTCAAGACGATTTGTGAGAACGGGCGCGGGATAGATGACCGGCTTGAGTCTTTTGCACATATCGTCGATACTCAGAGGAGTATCGAGTGGAATGCCAAGCAATTGGCTGAGGGAGCCGGAAGTAATACTGTTACTCATGAATAAGTTCAGCCGGATGTGTTCGGAAAGATAATCGGTTGGTTACAGACCGAAATTATGCTCGCGGCCCCAGAGCAGTTTTGTACGGAGGATTTCACAGTAATTCCGGCTTTCATTGGCGACAAGATTGATAAGCTCGGCAGATTTTTGTACGGTGACTACTTCCTGCGGGTCAAGAAACTTTCTGAAATGTCCGTCGCAGTTGAGAGGAAACTGTCCATCAGGGGAATCGACCGATACCTCAATAATTTTGTCATCACTGATAACGATAGGCCTGACAGTCAGCATGTGCGGACATATCGGGGTTATCACGAACACGCTGGATTTCGGGGCTATGATTGGCCCTCCGGCAGACATGGAGTAAGCTGTAGAACCTGTGGATGTAGCAATAATAATACCATCAGCGCGGTAAGAGCTGAGCAGTTCTCCGTCCAGCTTTATGACAAATGTTGGAATTCGTGGATAGGTTCCTTTTTCAATGACCACGTCATTAAGCGCTTTAAAGTGCCGAATTTCCTGGTTAGTACGTATTGACGCTTCAAGCTGTAAACGATTATGAATAGAGTATGCGCCGTTTATAACTTTTTCGATAGTCCCAAGCATTTCAGCCTGAGTAAACTCAGTTAAAAAGCCGAGGTACCCGACATTGACGCCGATAATGGGCTTTGTTACAGCGTAATGCGACGTAAAGAGGAGGGTTCCATCTCCGCCAAGCGATATAAATGCGTCACAATGTTTGTGAAGTTCTTCAATTGGAAGAGATTTTTCAATTTTCAGCTTTTCTGCAGACTGGGTTTCAAAAATATATTCGACATTCCGCTCCTTAAACCATAAAATCAGTTTGCGGGCAAGATCCAGCGCTTTTTCCCTTGAAATATTGATAACTATCGCAAATTTCATTGCTGGTTCATCTCTTTAAGGGTTTGATAAAGCCTATTGGCATCACTGAAACGTGACTCCAGCTGATTAAGGTCATGCTGTCGAAGCTCCCGTGACAGTTGAGCAAGTTCCTTAGAAAAATGCTCAAGTTCTTCTGCGATATTATCGCTGTTTGTTGCAATGATATCGCGCCATATCTGCCATGAACTTCCTGCAAGTCTTGTGAAGGTTGCAAAACCCGGACCGGATTTGCTGATCGAGTCTCCACAATAAGCCATCAAAAGCGTTGAAAGCAGCTGGGGCAGGTGACTTATTTTTGCTATGATGCGATCGTGTTCATCGGGGGTCATAGAGAGGGTTGTGCATCCTGCAGAGTTAAGAAGTTCAATAAGAAACTTTCCTTGTTGACCGGCAAGAAGGTTTTTGTCGTCACAAAGGATAACTCTCCGGCCCTGCAGCAGCTCTTCATGGCTTTCCTGATATCCTTGCTGCTC
>Ga0194037_1000087_pt1 | contig 64688 bp, 57 predicted proteins | sample JunL306m_MetaG_FD_148653 | JGI IMG/M metagenome (GOLD analysis project Ga0194037, IMG submission 148653) | Anoxic zone freshwater microbial communities from boreal shield lake in IISD Experimental Lakes Area, Ontario, Canada - Jun2016-L304-6m | ecosystem: Environmental > Aquatic > Freshwater >...
CCACGGATTACCGTCGAACGGTTCCCCCCAAAACAGCCCCCGGAACAGGTTCACCAGCATGATCACCAAGCCGACTGCCAGTATCCAGCTTCCCACCGTCGCAACCAGATTGAGCCGGGCGAATTCCGGCAGATAATCGTAGTAGCGGCGCGGCATCCCTCGCATCCCCAGGACTTTCATAGAGAAATAGAGAACATTGAAGCCGACGAACATCAGAGCCCAGGCGATTACCGCCGGTCGTTTGCGATACATCCGGCCATAGAATTTGGGGAGCCAGTAATGCATCGCGGCAAAGAAGGCAAAACCGGTGCCGCCGAACATGACATAGTGGAAATGGCCGACCACGAAATGGGTATCGTGGACATGAACGTCAGTGGCGGCAGCGCCCAGTATCAGGCCGGTCAGGCCGCCGATGGAGAACAGCAGGATAAAGGAGAGCGCAAAGAGCATCGGCGGATCAAGCGTGATGGAGCCACGATACAGGGTCGAGACCCAGTTAAATACCTTGATGGCGGATGGAATGGCCACGATGAAAGTGAGAAAGGAGAAGACCAGCACGGCGGTGTCGCTCATGCCGCTGGTGAACATGTGATGCCCCCAGACCAGCGAACCGGCGGCGGCAATCGCCAGACTGGAGAAGGCGATCATCTTGTAGCCGAAAATCGGTTTGCGGGAGAATACCGGGATGATATCGGAGATAATTCCCATCGCTGGAAGGATCATGATGTAGACTGCGGGGTGTGAGTAGATCCAGAAGAGGTGCTGGAACATGATCGGGTCTCCCCCTCTGGCGGCGTCAAACAGACCGGTGCCGAGCATCCGCTCGGCAATGACCAGCACCAGGGTAATGCCGAGGATCGGCGTCGCCAGGATCTGCACCCAGGCGGTCGCGTACAACGACCAGGTAAAAAGCGGAATCCGGCTCCAGGTCATCCCCACGGCCCGCATTCGATGGATGGTGGTAACAAAGTTGAGGCCGGTCAGGATGGAAGAGAAGCCGAGGATAAAAACGCCGAACAGGGCCAGCGACACATTGGTGGTGGTTCTGGCGCTGAAGGGGACATAGAACGTCCAGCCGGTATCGGGCGCTCCGCCGCCGGTGAACAGAGAGGTCAGCACCAGCACGGTCCCGATTGCGTACAGCCACCAGGAAAAGAGATTCAAACGGGGAAAGGAGACATCCGGAGCGCCGATCTGGATCGGCATGACCATGTTGCCGAAGGAACCCGGAATGCCGGGAATGATGAAGAGGAAGATCATCACCACGCCATGGACGGTAAAAACGGCGTTGTACGTCTGCGCATCCATGATGGTCCGACCGGGAGCCACCAGCTCGATCCGTATCAAGAGCCCCAGGATAACACCGACCAGAAAAAAGGTGAGCACAGAATAGAAGTACAACAGTCCGATCCGTTTATGGTCAGTGGAGAAAATCCAGGCGCCGATGCCGCGTCTGCCGGTATCGGTCCAGAAGCTCCGTTCCGTCACGAGTTGTCCCTGGTCAGCGCTTCTCATATATCCTCCGATTTTTGTCTGCTCAGTTTTTTGCCGGACAGCATCAGAAACAGCAGGAAGCTGCCGGCTGACAGGATCACCACGGTTGCGCTCACCCTGAGAATGTTGAACACGTATGTCTTTCCGGCCGGATCAAAGGTAAAACAGAAATCCACAATTTTGCGGATCGTTGTGCCGACCGTACCGTTACGGGCTTCAAGCAGCGCCAGGCTCACATCTTTTGCCAGAAAAGAGGTGCCGTACAGATAGCGGACAATTTTGCCGTCGCCGGCAACCATCACGCTCGCCACGGGGTGGATGAATTCATGCCCCTGCTGTTTGAAGCGATAGCCGATGGCATCGGTGAAGCGCTGGATGTTATCCCGGTCACCGGTCAGAAAACGCCACCCGTCTGCCGGAAAAGGGGCGTTAATGGCGGCAAGGTACATTTTTTTGGTTCGCGCCGCCTGTTCCGGAGTTTCGTCCGGATTGAAACTGATCGAGATGATGCGATAATCGCTCCCCGGTTTCCCGTTCAGCTCTCGAATAATTCTGGCCAAGCCACCCTGCAGGTAGTTGCAGACGTTGGTGCAACTGTAATAGACCGGCAGCAGCATGGTCGGGCCGGTGATCAAATCACCCAGCCGCACCGGTCTGCCGCTTTCATCGTTGAAGACGGCATCAAGAGGAACCTTGGCGCCAAGGTGTTCGTCAAGGCCGATTTCATCTTTGTTCTGTTGTTGTGCGTTCGCCGGGTGATGCTGGTGCTCTGCGGGCTTTTCGGGGGAGCCTGCCGCCGGCAGTACGCCGCTGATCTGAAAAAACAGCATACATAGTATGAAGGTTCTATGAAGGTGAAAAGGTTGAATAGCGGAATTAAGCAAGGCTGGACCCCTGATGCCTGGATTTTTTAAAATCAGCTTGAAACTATATTTGGAAAGGCAGGCGTAAGGCAAGGAGATAGTATCATTTATTTCATGAAATCAAGCGATGGATATTTCAATAATCTGACGGTCTGGCTCGCGCCGTCGGAAAACCCCGTCGTCGCCATATTGACGGAAGCAAAAAAATTGAATCCGTTTCACTTGACGGGTGGCTGCATGTGTACTATTCTAACACGACAAAAGCTGTCTTATTAATGTCTTGGAGGGTGCAATGACGCGAATTACCTTTGGAACATCCGGTTGGCGTGGAATCCTGTGTGAGGATTTCACCTTTGATAATGTAAAAACTGTCATTCAGGCCATTGCCGATAACATCACGGCGGCCGGCGAACAGGATAAAGGAGTGATAATCGGCTGTGATACCCGTTTCATGGGTCAGCGTTTTGTCGAAGAGGCCGCCCGGGTACTGGCAGGAGCCGGTATCATGGCTTATCTGTGCGAGCGTGATGCCCCCACTCCGGTTATTTCGTTCGAAATTTTGCGGCGAAAAGCCGCCGGTGGCATCAACTTTACCGCCAGCCATAACCCGCCGGAATATAACGGCGTCAAATTCTCGCCATCCTGGGGAGGTCCCGCCTTGCCGGAAACTACCGGCGACATAGAACGGCGCGCCAACGAGATGCTCGGCAAGGCCTGCTACACGGCTCTCTCTCGTGCAGAAGCCGAAAAACAGGGGCTGATTGAACGTATCGATCCTCGCGGCGGATATCTGAAAGATCTTGAGCAAAAGGTCGATTTTGATGTCATCGGCCGTCTGGGCAAGGTAGCGCTCAATCCGATGTACGGCACCGCCCGTGGTTATCTGGATGAGCCGCTCCGCGAACGTGGTATCCCCTACGTAATTATAAATGACCATCTCGACCCCTATTTTGGTGGTCAGCCCCCTGAACCGTCCGAAGCGCACATCCCTGACTTCATCGCGCTGATCAGGAACAACCCCGATATCCGGCTCGGTCTGGCCACCGATGGCGATGCCGACCGCTTCGGTATTATTGATGCGGACGGCAGCTACATCGAGCCCAACTACATCATCGCACTGCTGCTGGATTACCTTATCCGGGTACGCAAGCTGGAAGGTGGCGTGGCCCGCAGCGTGGCCACCTCGCATCTGATCAATGCCGTGGCGAAGAAGCATGGTGTGCCGGTATACGAAACTCCGGTCGGTTTCAAGTATATCGGCGAACTGATCTGCCAGGACAAACTGGTCATCGGTGGCGAAGAGAGTGCCGGTCTGACGATCAAGGGGCATGTTCCGGAGAAAGACGGCATTCTGGCCTGTTTCCTGGTGGCCGAGATGGTGGCCCGCGAGGGCAGGAGTGTACGGGAGCTGCTGGAGCGTTTGTACGGCGAGGTGGGGCGTTTTGTCACGCGTCGCGATAACCTCAAGCTGTCGCCGGAGCTGGAAGCGCTCTACAAGGAGAAGGTCAGCGCCGTGCCGACGGAAGTTGCCGGCGCCAAAGTGACCGATGTGATCAGGATTGACGGCACCAAGCTGCTTCTGGCTGACGGCAGCTGGATGCTGTTCCGCAAATCCGGCACCGAACCGGTGGTGCGGCTCTACGGCGAAGCGGCATCCGATGCACGGCTGAGCGAGGTAATGGAGGCCGGACGGAAGTTCATTCTGGGATAAGGAGTATGGCATGACACCATCAAACCTGGCGGAAAAACTCGATGAACGCTTTACGTATGGCCAGTATTACCAGTGGGACGATGACGGGCGCTGGGAACTGATTGATGGTGTGCCGTACAACATGACGCCGGCGCCGGTGCGACGGCATCAGGGAATTTCGACTAAAGTTCTGTTCCGTATTGCTGAGTACCTGCAAGATAAACCTTGCAAGGTCTATCATGCCCCGTTTGATGTTCGTTTTCCCGACTTTTCAGAGCAGGATGACAATGATGTGCCGACCGTGGTGCAGCCTGATCTTGTAGTCATCTGTGATGAGACAAAACTGGACGACCGTGGTTGTCGCGGCGCCCCCGACCTTGTTGTCGAGATACTCTCGCCTTCCACATCCCGGAAGGATGTCGGGGTCAAGTTCAATCTCTACGAGCGCCACGGAGTGCACGAATACTGGGTCATCCACCCTGCCGAAGAGTCGCTGATGGTGTTTACACTCGGCGAAGACGGGAAATATGGGCGGCCGCAGGGGTATGGACGCGGGGATCTGGCCGCAAGTACGGTTCTGGAGGGGTTGGAACTGGATCTTGAGGAAGTTTTCGGTGAGTAAATCATGGGTATACCCAAATTAAAGGTAGAATATTTTACCAAGCTCGAAGAGCGGGGTGTTGTGGGCGCTCCCGACCTGGTGGTGGAGATACTTTCGCCTCATACCGCCCGCAAGGATCTGACAAGGAAGTTTGAACTGTATGAACGTGCCGGGGTGCGGGAATACTGGGTTGTCTACCCCGATGAGAAGATCATCCAGGTGTACCGGTTGGAGGATGGACGCTACGGGCGTCAACATGGATGTGAACTGCTTCGTGAAGGGGAGGAATCAGATATGTTACGACACGTATTCAGAGCTACAGAACAGCGGATTTACTTTGATTTGCCTTCCGATTTTCTTGGTCATGAAGTTGAAATGATTGCATTTTGCCTTGATGAAACAGCTCCTGTAATAAAGCATAAGAAAAAAACGCTTCTGGATTTTGCGTCATTATTGAATGATTCTTCAAACTTCAATGGAGATCCGGTTGAGTTTCAGAGAGAGCTGCGCAATGAGTGGCGTTAAATACCTTATGGATACAAATTTCATTCTTGCCATTCTGAAGGGGCATCCAGCCGTTACCGGGAAAATTGTGGATTTGCAGGTAAGCCTGGATTTGTTTGGTTACAGCAGTATAACTCGTGTTGAGCTTCTTGGTTTTCCGGCAATAACTCAGACCGAAACTGATGCAATAACCGATTTTCTCTCAGAGATGACATATTGTCCTCTTAACAGACATGTTGAGGATGAATGCATAAAACTCCGCAAACAGTACCGTATAAAATTGCCGGATGCTCTAATACTCGCATCGGCAGTTGTCAACAAGTGCAGCATTTCGAGACATTTCTGAAGGTAATTGAATCACTGGAAAGGGAAGGAGTGCAGTATGTCCTTATCGGCGGGTATGCTGTAATCATAGGAAATATCATCCGAGGAAATTGAAGAGTATCCGGTCATCCGTTACGGTTCTCCGGACGGTTTTTTGGTGGACATTATCGGAAAAATGGGTGACGCTTACCGCTATGATGATAGTATCAATTTCTCAAACATCTGATTGAGTCAAAAAATAGTCCGAGGAACTAAAATGGGAGTTACAAGGTATCGCACGTTTGAAGAAGCTGAACAGGCATTGTGGAATTTTGCGCCGGATGCCGCGTATTATGAACAGGTTCGCGCCATGTTTGATCTTGCAGAGCGCCTTCGCGACCACTCTTTCAAGCCGGGCCTTACAAAATTCCGCAGCATCGCAGATAAAGACAGAGCTGTTTCATTGCATGACCAATAAACATAAACACGAAACCGGAGGATACAAAACATGTGGGATTACACACCAACCGTTAAAGATCATTTTCTGAACCCGCGCAATGTCGGAGATATTCCTGACGCCGACGCTGTCGGCGAAGTCGGCAGTCTGGCCTGCGGTGATGCACTCAAGCTCTATCTGAAGCTGGACGAGAACAAGGACAGGATCGTCGACGCCAAGTTCCAGACCTTTGGCTGTGCCAGCGCGATTGCGTCATCATCGGCCCTGACCGAGATGGTCAAGGGTAAGAACCTGGATGAAGCGCTGGCTATCAGCAACCAGGACATTGCCGATTTTCTGGGGGGGTTGCCGGAAGAGAAGATGCACTGTTCGGTGATGGGGCAGGAGGCTCTGGAGGTGGCGATCTTCAAATATCGCGGACAGGAGATGCCGGCTCATGACAGCGAACACGACCATGGTCATGCCTACCCGGATTATGAAGGGGAGATTGTCTGCAAATGTTTCGGCATCACCGATTCGTTCCTCACGAAAGTGATCGAAACAAATAATCTGACGACCGCCGAGCAGGTGACGAACTTTACCAAAGCAGGGGGCGCCTGTGGCGGCTGTATTCCCAAAATCAAGGAACTTATCGCCCAGGTACTCGGTGAAGCCGCGTCAAAACCGCGCACGCGGCCTGAGAAACTCTCCAACATGAAGAAAATGCAGCTGATCCAGGAGGTGCTTGAGCGGGATATCCGTCCGCTGTTGTGGGCCGACGGCGGCGATCTGGAACTGATAGATATCGACGGCTCGAAAGTGCAGGTGGCTTTCCGCAAGGCCTGCGCCGGTTGCGCATCATCCGGCAACACCGCCCGTATGGTCGAGCTCAAGCTGCGCGATCTGGTGGCCGAGGATATCGTGGTAGAGGAGGTCTCGGCATGAAAGAGATCTATCTCGACAACAACGCCACCACCAAGGTTGACGAAGCGGTCTTCGAAGAGATGCGCCCCTACTTCTGCGAACTGTATGGCAATCCCAGCTCGATGCATTTTTTCGGCGGCCAGGTGCAGAGCAAGGTCACAGAGGCCAGAAACAGGGTTGCCGCTCTTTTGGGCGCTTCGCCCGATGAGATCATCTTTACCGCCTGCGGCACCGAAAGCGACAACGCCGCCATCCGTTCGGCACTTGACGTGTTCCCCGACCGGCATCATGTGATAACCAGCCGTGTTGAACATCCCGCTGTATTGACCCAGTGCCGAAATCTGCGGCAGAAGGGGTACCGGGTTACCGAGATCGGAGTGGATGGCGCCGGTCGCCTGGATATTGAAGAGCTGAAGGCTGCCGTGGATACCGATACCGCCATTGTGTCGCTGATGTGGGCCAACAATGAGACCGGGGTGATTTTCCCGGTAGAGGAGGCCGCTGACATGGCAAAATCCAAAGGGGCTATATTCCATACTGATGCCGTCCAGGCAGTCGGCAAGATTCCGATCAACATGGCCGCTTCCAGCATTGATATGCTTTCACTTTCCGGTCATAAACTGCACGCACCCAAGGGGATCGGAGTGCTCTGTCTCCGAAAAGGGACTCCATTCAGGCCGCTTCTGGTAGGCGGTCATCAGGAGAAAAGCCGCCGCGCCGGCACTGAAAACGCCGCAGCCATCATTGCGCTGGGCAAGGCCTGTGAGTTGGCCGGTCAGCATATGGAGGCTGAGAACACCACCGTCATGGCACAGCGTGACCGGCTGCAGAACGCCCTGATGACAACCATCCCTCACGCCCGCATCAATGGCGGCGGTGCCGGACGACTGCCGAATACCACTTCAATCGCTTTTGAATATGTCGAGGGTGAAGCTATTCTGCTGCTGCTTTCTGAATTCGGTATTTGCGCTTCGTCAGGCAGCGCCTGCACCTCCGGATCGCTGGAACCTTCCCACGTTCTGCGCGCCATGGGCGTCCCCTTTACCTGCGCCCATGGTTCGATCCGCTTTTCGCTTTCGCGTTACACCACCGATGCCGAGATAGACATCGTCATCCGCGAAATGCCCCCCATCATAGCCCGCCTGCGACAGATGTCACCTTTTGGCAGGGAGTTTCTAACGGGACAGATGTAGGTAGACAGTTCCTGCCTCAGTTGCAACAAGGGCGGTCAGTTATGACCGCCCTTGTCGTTTGTCGGCTGCACGTTCATGGAATACTTTTTCCCATACGCGTACAACCGGATAGAAGAGGGGACTACTTAATACAGACCCGCCGGATCTCATGTATATCGGTCAACCCCTGAAGAACTTTCAGAATACCGTCCTGTTTCAGGGTCACCATCCCTTCGACAATGCCCTGCTTCCTGATCCTGGAGGTATCCGCTTTCTTCTTGATCAACTCTCTGAGCTCATCGGAACAACTGAGAAGCTCATGGATACCGAGTCTTCCTGAATAACCGCTATCCGCACACTGGCTGCATCCGACGGCCCGGGCCAGAGTAATATGCTCCCTCCTGAACCCTCCTGCGGCAAACGGATCACCACCGTACTCATCGGCCAGCTCAGCAAGTTCCTTCTCACCCGGAGTATATTTCTGCAGGCACTGTTCACAAAGCTTGCGAGCCAGCCGTTGCGCCAGAACCAGCAGCAGCGCATCTGAAAAACTGAACGGGTCAAGCCCCATATCCAGCAGACGGGTAATGGTGTCAGGAGCAGTGTTGGTATGTAACGTCGAAAGTACCAGGTGACCTGTCAGAGAGGCCTCGACAGCAATTGAAGCCGTTTCGTCGTCCCGCATTTCTCCTACCATTATGACATCCGGATCGAGTCTCAGGAAAGAGCGCAGGGCATTGGCAAAGGTAAAGCCGATTTTCGGATTGATCTGCACCTGACGCAGACCTTTCTGGGTAATCTCGACCGGATCTTCAGCAGTCCAGATCTTAATTTTTGGTCTGTTGATCCTGGCGATGGCGGAGTGCAGCGTTGTGGTCTTGCCTGAACCGGTAGGGCCAACAACCAGAATCATCCCGTAGGGATGTTTTATTGCATCACTAAAGACTTTTTGATTCCTGTCACTGAGTCCCAGCTCTTCGAAGGGTGTCGGCTCGCCCGCCCGCAGAATACGGATGACCACATCTTCCAGCCCACCCGCTGTCGGCATGGTCGCCACCCGCAACTCCACATCGAGCGGCCCGAATTTTTTAAAAATTATTTTGCCATCCTGGGGTTTGCGTTTTTCAGCAATATCCAGGTCTGCCATGATCTTGATACGGGATGGCAGAGCGTATTTATATTTGTGCGGTATATGAAGATAATCTTCGCAGCAGCCGTCGATACGTATCCTGACTATGACGTCCTCTTTGTCGGGATACGGTTCGATATGGATATCAGAGGCTTTTTTCGAATAAGCATCAAAAATGATCTTATTAACCAGCTTGACAAGATTACTGTCCTTTTCAGTAACCTGTTTGATATCCGCTTCCAAGTCAGGTTCATTTTTGTCATCATCCAGCGACTTAAGGAAGCTGTCATCAAGCTTGATGTCCACTTCCGGCATAAGACTCTTTCCTCCGGCAGCTGCTTTTTCGTAAAGCTTATCCTGGAGGGCCAGTATTTCACTTTCGAGTGCTATGACCGGCTGGACTTTCAAGCGGATCAGCGTCTCCAGCTCCATTCGGTCCTGAGCTGCCATAGGTTGCACCATGGCAAGCATTACTATCTCGCTTGTCTTTGATATTGGTACAATTTTATGATTTTTGGCATAGACGGGATTGATAACTTTGGAAAGAATCGGGAGCGGCTGTATGGTGTTGATATGCATGAACGGCAGATCGTACTGAATGGCGATTGCCTTAGCCGCTGTTTCATCGTCTATGAATTCCAGATTTTTCAGCACGGTGCTTACGGGAAGTTGTTCCTGCTTAGCCATCTCCATGGCAAGTAACAAATCATCTTTCTCAACCAGCCGACGCTGATAGAGAACCTCTTCCAGCCGCTGCCGTTTCCCGGAACGCTCCAGCAGTTGTTGAAGGTCGGCCTCCTTCACAAGCCCCTGCTTGACGACCAGGCGGCCAATACTCTGGTACGGCGTCGTCACTTTCTGTAATTCCATGATGCCGTTCAGCTGTTCCTGTGTTATCAGATGATTCTCGACAAGAATTTCCCCCAGGAATTTTTTATTGACCATGGTCATCGCCCTTTCCCCAGGAGTCTCCGTTCCTGAATCAGCAAAAGGCCATCCGACAGGGTCGCTGCTACCGCTATCTTCTGATCGGCCCGGGTTACCCGGAAAACTTTCTGAACCCCCTCCTGGAGCGCAAAACAGGCAAAAACGCCACCAATGCCCGTTACAAGTTTATTGACGGCCATGACCGAGCCAAGCCCGGAACTGTCCATAAAGTCAATCCGGCTCATTTCCAGCAGTATGTATCGAAATTTTTTCTCCAGCAGTTTTTCCACCTGAGACTTGAATGACTCGGTTTCGCTCGCCACAAGATTTCCCGAGGGAACCAGTACGACGACATCGTTCGCCATCTCGATCTTGAACTCCATAACATGTTCCTCCTTTTTCATACGTCTATGGAAATAAACATCTGTAACAACCTGAAATAAAAAAATACTGCCTTATACATGACCGTTTCTCAGCTCACGAATCATCTGCAAACCGTCCGCTCTGGTCGCCGCAATAGGGATTTTATGATCTGCCCAGGTTATCCGGAAGACTTTCAGTACATTATCATGGGGGGCAGCACAAACAAAAACACCTCCACCATCAGTTACATGCTTGCTGATAATCATGACTGCGTCAAGTCCAGAGCTGTCCATAAAGGTAATATGGCCCATATCCAGCAACACGAAGCGAACGTTATATACTGCCAGCTTTTCTATCCGGGAATGGAAGTCCTCCGTTTCACTCGCTACAAGATTGCCTTCCGGAATCAGCACAATCACATCATCATCCATCTCAATCTTAATATCCATAAAAACCCCTTTCTCACATTACAGCCCGGTACGTTTGTAGAGCTTCCATATGTTACAGGTATTGCGATATTCATATTCAAATTTGTCAACCAGTTCACGGATCAGATAGAGCCCATACCCACCCTCGTCACGCCCCAGCATATCATCGTGGTTCAACCTGGCTGCAGCAGCAACAGGGTCGAAAGGTGATCCGCCACTCGTCACGAACACTCTCAGCTCTTTTGCGTTCCAGGCCACTTCCATTCTGACGGTTGTGCTGCAGGTGTGCTCAACGGCGTTGTTCATGGCCTCATTGACAGCCATGGTGATATCGGCGGCCCGTTCGGTGTCCTTTCCGAAGCACTCGGCGCTGATTCCCTGCAACGCAGCACGGGCTATATCGACGTTTCTGAAATGGGCCTCAAACTCCATATGCAGTATGCGTTCGTCCACGATCAGAGCCTCTTGATCGCAAACATGGTCAGGTCGTCGTCAAACACGCCACCGCAGAATTCGGTTACTTCGGTGAGGAGAGAGTTGACCAGGTCGTCTGGCGGGGCGTCAATCCGGGTCAAAGAGTCGATCAGCCTCGCCTCAAACTCTTCATTGGCAGAGTTTTTTGCCTCGACAAGACCATCCGTGTACAAAAAGAGAGTGCTGCCTTGATGGAACTGGAATTCAGGCACTTCCCACGTATCATCAGGATCCCAGCCAAGAACCGGTCCGGTCGATTCAATAGTTTCTATATGAGTACCGTTAAACAGGTAAAGCGGATTATGGCCGGCAGAGACTACACTCAGTACGTTTTTCTCACGATCCAGAGTCATATAGGCAAGTGTCAGGAACATACCGCTGTCCATCAGCATCTGGCAGAGCATATGATTGGCTGCAGTAACAATTTCAAGAGGACTATCCATGGTTTGCCCCAGAGAACGGAACATGCCGTTGCAAACCGCCATCACAAGGGCGGACGAGGTGCTGTGACCCGATATGTCGCCAATCAGAAAATGGATACATTTGTGGGTCTCCAGGGCATCGAAAAAATCGCCGCCGATCTGATTGGAAGGCCGGTAATAGATGCCGGTCTGAAAACCGGGCAAATGCAGCTTGATCGGCAGAATGTTCGCCTGCACCTTGCTTGCAAGCATCTGCTCTTTTTCCATCGCCCTGTTTTTCCGGGCAAGGTTATCCATAAGCTGGATATTATGAAGTTTAAGCTGTTGTTTTTCAAGCACTTTTTTGACAGAAATGATGATGGTTTCATTGATGTTCTCATCCTTCAAAAGATAATCGTTGGCACCTTTATCGAGAGCCGAGATCGCGACGGATATCTCGCTGTTGCCCGTCAGGATAATGATCGGTACCTCGGAGCCTCTCTTCCTGATAGCCTCGATCAATTCAAGCCCGTTCATTTCAGGCATGTTCATATCCGAGATTACCAGACAGGTTTCAGGCAGCCCTTCCAGTTTTGCCAGAGCATCCCTGCCATGCTCCGCCGTTTCCACCTGGTAACCATCAGAGTCAAGTATCTCCGCCAGCATCTCCGCCACAAATGCATCGTCATCAACCACCAGTATCGTGCTTTTTTCTTTTTCCATAACTAGTCACCGTTATTTCGTAAAAGGAACGATTCAAGCAACTCAGGCAACATCTCCTGCAGATTTTCATCCTTCGTCAGCACGGCATCCATATCAGGGTGTGCCAATCGGAGAGGAGCGGCCTCATCTCCCGTGAGGAGCACAAAAGGTTGCCGGTATCCATTTTCACGCAGCTCGGCAAAAAGCTGGATGCCGCTGATGACCGGCATGTTCATATCCGAAACTACAGCCCTGATCGCCGGGTTTTCCGATATCTTTTCGAGGGCGTCCATTCCCCCCTCGGCAATCACCGTTTCGTAGCCGGCCATCTCAAGAATCATTCCGGTCAGTTCAGCGGTAAATTCATCATCGTCCACCACCAGAATGGTTGCGGGTGTGTCGCTCATATCTGCCCCCTGTTATCCGATAAGACTGCGGACGGTATCAATCAGATTGGACTGGTCAAAAGCGCCCTTGACGATGTATGCACTGGCACCGACCAAAATACCCCGCTTCTTATCCTCGTCCTTTTCCCGTGATGTAACTATGATGATCGGTATATTCCGGTAGCGCTCGTCGCCGCGTAACCGTTCAGTGAGGGAAAAACCATCAAGTCTCGGCATCTCAACATCCGTAATAACCAGATCGAATTGCGACCCACGGGTCTTGCCATAGGCATCTTCACCATCTTCAGCCGTAATCACGTTATAGCCGTAAGCCTCCAGAATACTCTTTTCGATCTCTCTGGTATTAATGGAATCATCCACCACCAGAACCCTTTGCACGCGATCTTCCTTTACTGCTGGGGCTCTCCGACCAGGTTCTGAAATTTCACGGGCCTGAACGAACAGTTCAGGGACATGCAGGACGTTTATGATACTGTTCCGAACTCCGATAGTCACTCCAGATACCATACGCAGGTTCTGCAGATGCACCGGCAGCGGTTTGACCACCATTTCTTCCCTGCCGATGATCTCGTCTACTACAAGACCCAGTTTTTCTTCTCCGTCCCGGATGATTACGATCAACGCTTCTCGGGACTCGACAGTTGATTCCTGCGTAAGCCTGAGAAGAGCGGCCAGGTTCTCCACCGGGATGATCTGTTCCCTCAGACGAATGGCACGTTTGTTAACGATCTCAATGATCTCGTTGTGCTGAACCAGGAGCATTTCCACAAGTGAAGTGGCTGGCAGAGCGCATATCCTTCCGTTTGCGGAGATCAGAAACAGGGGAAACACCGCCAGATTGAGCGGCAGTCGCAAGAGGAATGTTGTCCCACACCCTTCCATGGTTTCAATGACGATGGTTCCTTTCAGTTCATCAACGATGCTTTTTCTGACAACATCCATGCCGACTCCGCGACCGGAAAGGTCGGTGATGATCGGACTCGTACTGAAGCCGGGCATGAAGATCAGATCGGTGATCTCTGTTCTGGTCATGCCGGCCAGAACATCTGCATCAAACAGTCGTCTGGCAAGGGCCTTATCGCGAAGCCTGTCAACGGACAGCCCTCTGCCGTCGTCGCTCAGGGAGATGGTGACGCTGCCGCTGTCATAAAACGCGGAGAGAGAGATCGTCCCTTTCGGATTTTTTCCTGCCGCAACCCTTTCAGCGGAGTTCTCTACTCCATGGTCAAGTGCATTGCGAATCATATGCATGAGAGAATCTCCGAGCCGATCGATAATTTTCCTGTCCAGTTCGGTATCTCCTCCATTCACTACAAAATCGATATCCTTGCCATTTTCGTGAGCCAGATCCCGGACTGTCCGGCGAAGAGGATCGAATACGGTTGAGAGCGGCTGCATGCGCATCCTGAGCGAAGTTTCCTGTAAATCGGCGACGAGATGATCCTGCATGAGGGATGCATCGGACATGTCCCGCACTGACTTTCGCAGGGAAAGCTGCAGGGCAGCACCGGCATCGCGCAGCATTTCGTGCACGCCGTCGCCGGTAGCAAACTGCTCTGCAACGGCTTTCAAATGTCGCGCCGTTGAGCGCTCGATCTCACGGAGTCTGCCGATATGCCTCCTGAGTCTGCCATGTTCTGATACGATCTCTCCCATCAGTCTGATCAGTTCATCCAGCTTTGCGGCATTGATACGCAGGTAATCCACCTGTCGCCCCCTGGTAGCCGGATGCTGTGGCGGTGCGGGTTCAGCAGGTGTTGTAGCAACCTGTTTGTCTGACTGGCCAGGCGTGTCTGAAGAGTCAGAAGAATCTGACTGAACCGGCACATCCTCAACAGCCGAAATGGTTACCGCATTTGCCAGCTCTGCGCAGAGAGCCTCAGGCGCCTCTGGCGATTTATCACCCGCGACAATCCGTTCCAGCATCTCGGACAGCGCGTCAACTCCTCGAAAAAGGGAGTCGGAGACGGATGCTGCCAGAGAAATTTTCCCTCCGCGCACCGCATCGAGAACATCCTCCATCTTGTGGGCAAGCTCAGTAACACCGGCCAGCTTCATCATTCTCGATGATCCCTTGATAGTATGGGCTGAACGAAACAGAGCATTGAGCATCTCGGCATCGCCGGGAGTTTTTTCCAGATTGAGCAGTCCTTCACTTATCCGGGCGCAATGTTCCCGAGCCTCTTCAACGAAACGGATCAGGAATTTTGAGTGGTCAAAGGCCATATTCTATCACTTTATGGAAGTCAATAACGTCAGTTTGTGCCGACTGATGACGATAAACTGGTCAGCATTGAAGGCTAACGGAAAATACGCCTGGCCAAGCTCTTTGAGAGGCCCCTTCTCCAGAATCCTGACGGTTGTTTCATAGCTGCTGCGTGCCCGCTTTGTGTCTTTTTGTGCAAACATGATCTCAGCAGTATGGAAGTGGGCCACCCAGCAGGAGGCATTCAGAAAGATCGATTCTCTGAAACGTTTCAAGGCGTCTTCGTCATTTGTTTTGTGGCGTGCTATCATTCCGAGCATCAGATACGCTTCCAGACAGAGCTGATCGCGGGCGAGAACGAAATCGCAGACACCGGCGGCTTCATCAAATCGTGATATACTCAGCAGCAGACTCGCTTTCAGGGTATGCGCCTTGGTAAATGCCTCATCATGTCTGGTGATGTTTTCGAGGATGCCGAGCGCATCGTCCGGCCGGCTGTAGCGGGCCAGTTCAAGTGCCTTATCAAAACCCTCCCTGATATCATTCTGCACATCAGCCGGAAGAGGGCGAGTGTTAATGCGTGCGTGCGTGCGCCTCTCCTGCAGTTCGACCGGCATTGCTCTCTGTGTGACAGGGGTTGACGGTTGAAGGCTCTTACATGGCTGATCGGATTTCGAAAGATGGCGACTCCCGGTTCGCCGCTCCTCAAATACTAGCGGTGGTCCTTTACGATAGTAAAAAAGAGAGTCCTGTTTTTCGAGCGAAAGAATACCGATATCATGATGAATGGTTTCCGTTGCCCCGACCAGAAGGCATCCTCCAACGGTCAGAATACCTGCCAGCCTGCCGAATATTTCCTTCTGTACCTGTCGAGGAAAGTAGATCGACACATTCCGGTACAGAATTATATCCGGCAACTGCATACTGTGCGGGTAGGACGCACCCAACAGGTTTACCACCTCAAATCCGACCTGCTTCCTGATGTCATCCCTGATCCGGAATTTCCAGGGGCCGACAGGTTCAAAATAGCGTTCACGTACGGTTTGGTCCATGCCTCGAAAAGAACCTTTACCGTAAACTCCCTGTCTGGCTCCGGCGATGACTGAAGAATCAATATCAACACCCGTTACCGAGAACAATCGTTCACTCTCGTTGCCATACCGCTCCCGCAGTAAAATGGCTATGGAATATGGTTCCTCGCCGGTGGAGCAACCCGCGCTCAGGATTCTTACCGGTCGGCTGTACCGCCCCGGCATAAATCCCGGCAGCAACCGGTCAATCATCAGTTTCAGGTGGTCCGGCTCACGAAAGAAATAAGTCTCGTTGACGGTCAGCTGCTCCGTCAGCAGCAGCAATTCCTGCTGGTCACGCAACAGCAGGGAGTGATAGATTTCACTCCTGTCGATATTCAGTGCCACCATCCGCCGGGAAAGAGCCGATGAGAGTGTCTGCTCCCGCTCCTTTTCAAAGCTGTGTCCGCATGTACGCAGCAGCAACTCCTTAAAGGGTTCAAGCTCCACAACCTCGTCCCTGTTATGTGAACGTGCTGTTTCCGGCATACTCAGGCTCCGGCCCGCTGCATCAGTTCAGCAGGGATTTTTACAAGCGGCAGAACCTTGTGAATGCACCCCAGCTCCACAGCAACACGGTTCATGCCGAATACCACGGAACTGGCGGCATCCTGCGCCAGCGTCGCACCACCGGCTATCTTGATCGCCTGCATACCCGCGACCCCGTCGTCCCCCATACCGCTCAAAATCAGCCCGATGGCCTCTTTCCGATATACTGAGGCAACCGAAGAGAGAAGCGTATCGCAGCAGGGGTTGTAGATCTTGCAGGTATCTCTTTCACCGAGTATGACAATTCTCTGCTCGCTGATCCTCATCGAATGTTCGGCCGGATTGACATATACATGACCGGGGGCAAGACGGGCGCCATTGTTCGCCATAACAACGGCCAGTGCGGTTGAGCCGTTCAGCCAGTCCACCATGCCCTGCGTAAACCCTTCGGCGATATGTTGGGTTATGACGATGGGAAAAGGAAATGAAGCGGGAAGATGTGACAGAATGGTGTGAATAGCCTGTGGGCCTCCTGTAGATGCTGCAATCGCGATAACTCCTATTTTCGGAAAACCTGTTACGGCAGCAATAACGTTCTCTGCCCCGTTTTTGTCCCGGTTCCGGATGCTCTTCAGATGGGTGGGTACATCCACCCTGGCCAGGTAGCGGATCTTGCCGATCAAAGTCTGCACATTCTCAAGGTTGATATCAGGTTTTTCAATAACGTCCAGTGCGCCCTTGGAAATTGCAGCAAAAGCGGTGCGCACGCCGGTCAAAGCAGTTACTGCCAGAATCGGTACAGGACACACGGCAATAATCTTCTCAATGGCTTCAAGTCCGCCCATAACAGGCATTTCAATATCCATGGTCACGATATCCGGTTTGAGTGAAACAACCTTGTCGATAGCCTCCAGCCCGTTTGAAGCCTCGCCGACCACAACGATACCCGGATCCGACTCAAGGGCAGCACGGATCATGTCGCGTACAAACCCGCTGTCATCAACCAGCAGCACCCGTATAATGTTTGTCGGATGTATCATTGATTACTGTGTTTCCCCGGATTCCGCCGTTCCCTGCCCACCATCCTCTTTACCGACCTTGAAGGTCTCCAGCAGTATTCCCAACAGATGTGAGAGTTCCATCAGCTCTCCCGTCTCTCCGTTAGTCTGGCAGATCGAGCCGGTGGCGAAACGCACTCCCTGTTCGATGTCCTTGAGCGCCAGAACCACCTGGCTGCTGGCAATCTGCTGTTGTTGTGTAGAAAGAGATATCTGACGGGCAGCACTTGCTGTCTCCTCTACTCCATCCACACTTTCTATCAGCATCGCTACGGTATGAGAGGCATATTGCTGCCCTTCCTGTATCAGTTGAAAACTCTTCTCGGAAGACATCACCAGCCGGTTGACCGAATCTAGAATCTCCGTTATCTTCCCCTCGATTTCGGAGGTCGACTCGACCACGCTGTCAGCCAGACGCCGGATCTCGACCGCCACCACTCCGAAACGCTTCCCCGCCTCCCCGGCGCTGGCCGCCTCAAGTGCTGCATTGAACGCAATCAGTTTGGTCTGGTTGGCAATATTATTGATAATCTCCATAACTTTGTTGATCTCTTTCGACTTCTTGCCCAGTTCAACAATCTCGGTCAGATTTGCCTGAATATTCTGGCTTATGTCATTGATCTTGAAGTTTAAGTTTTCGACTTCGGTAGCGCCGTTCTTGGTATCATCAAGCGTCCTGTCGGCCCGTTCAACAACACCATGGCTGTGTTGGGCAATCTGGGAAGCCGTAGAAGAAAACTCTTCCATGGTTGACGATATCTCCACAACAGAGCTGGAAAGCTCGGTTGTGAATCCTGATTGCTGATCCATGGTTGAGGCAATGATACTGGCATGGGAGTGGATTTTTCCGGTCACAGCAAGTATCTTTCCGATAATCTGATTCAGTTTTGCAATATGCTCATTGAACCAACGGGCAAGTTCGCCAACTTCATCGGCGGTGGTTACAGGTATGGTTACCGTCAGGTCATTGTTGAAGTTTTTCAGCATGCCGGTTATGCTTTCAATGGGGCCGGCAATAAACCTGTTTACCAGGAAAAACGTCATGGTCAGCAAAATGACCAGAAATATCAAAGTTATGGCGACGTACTCAACAATACTGTTCATCACTTCCCGCCTGATGGTGCCTCGCTCTTTCGCCACTGCGACATCAATGTCATCCACGTAAATTCCGGTGCCGATGATCCAGCTTCTGGATGGAACGGCCTTGACGAATGTGATCTTCGGTTTCATCACCTCCTGTCCCGGCATCTTCCACATATAGTGCACAAAACCTTCCCCCTTTTCCCGGCATATCCTGGTGATCTCGCGCACGATGTACACACCATTCGGGTCGCGCAGTTCGCTCTGGTTCGTGCCTTCCAGTCGGGGATCGGGGTGAACGATGAATATATTATTGAAATCCTGAATGAAGAGATAACCGCTTTGCCCGTAACGCATGTTCGAAACTGTTTTCCTGGTTTCATCAAGCGGTGTCTTCTCCAGCAGTCTGACCGCCATTTCCACATATCCCTTGATCTGCTGCTCCCTTTCAGAGACGAGAGTCGCGTGATATGCGGCGATCCGCTCATCACCTCTGGAGCGGATATTCATGATTGAAATAAGAGATATGACTATGGCCGTTGAGAAAACGCATAAAAATGTTAATCCCGTAACCTTTTTTCGAAGTGTGATCCTCACGGTGCCCCCTTTTCAGCAAGATTGAAACGCCCCATGATCCTCTTCAGATCGCCGGACATTACCACCAATTCCTTAACGATGGAGTTGATATGAAGGATCGATGTGGAAGAGTGCCTCACCCCCTGTTCGATGTCCTTGAGAGCAAAAACCACCTGACTGCTGGCAATCTGCTGCTGTTGGGTGGAAAGTGAAATCTGCCGGGCGGCACAGGTAATTTCCTCCACACCGTCAACACTGTCCACCAGCATCGCAACCGTACGAGCGGCATACTCACGTCCTTCCCGGGTCAGCTGGAAACTCTTCTCCGAAGACATCACCAGACGATTGACCGAGTCAAGAATCTCCGATATTTTCCCTTCTATCTCGGAAGTCGACTCAACCACACTGTCGGCCAGACGCCGTATCTCGACCGCCACCACTCCGAAACGCTTCCCCGCCTCCCCGGCGCTGGCCGCCTCAAGAGCAGCATTAAATGCAATCAGCTTGGTCTGGTTGGCAATATTGTTTATGATCGCCATAACCTTGTTGATCTCTTTTGATTTTTTCCCCAGTTCGACGATTTCATCAAGATTTGCCTGAATATTCTGACTTATGTCGTTGACCTTGAAAGTCAGGTTCTCGACCTCAGCGGCGCCTGTCTTGCTGTCTTCCAGTGTCTTGTCGGCCTGTTCCACCACGCTCTGACTGTGCAGAGCAATCTGGCTGGCCGTGGAAGAAAACTCTTCCATCGTGGAAGATATTTCAACCGCCGAGCTGGAAAGCTGGGTAGAAAATCCGGATTGTCTATCAACGTTGGCAGACAACTCATCGGCAAAGGTAATGATCTTGCCTGTCATATCGCTGAGCGCAACAATCACCAGACACAGATTCTCTGCCATGCCATTGAACATGCGGGCTATATCGCCAAGTTCATCCTGGGACATCTGAATAGCTTCCGCAGTCAGGTCGCCGCCGGCAATTTTCCCGATTGCTTCAATGAGATTCGGCAGGGGTTTGAGTTTTCGTTGTATGAAGATGGTAACGGTGATAATAATGGCGACAAGCATTGCAATGCCGGCCAGCACCATGTTAATGGTGATTGAACGTGTTATTCCGGTCAAAACGTCAGTACGGGTAAACAGTATGACCTCTCCACCTGCGACGTACTTTCCCTTGAACACGAGTGGGTACCTGGCGGCATCATATTCAAAACCACCCAGCGTGACACGGGTCATTCTGGTAGATATCCTGTCAATGACTGCTCCAGCGCCATCAAGAGTTGAACCGAATTCCCTGCCGTTTTTTGAATCAATGACAGCTATATCGACCCCCATAGCTTTCTTGCATTGAATGAGCAGATCTTTATTGGGGTACGATCCAACTTTGACAAGCCCCAGCAACGTTCCGCCGCTCATAACGGGATATACGGCATCCAGTGTCAGTGATTGTGTTCTGAGCGACACGCCCATTCCCGACTGGGGAGTCCTGGTGCGGAGCGCACCGGCGAACAGCTCAAGCCTGGATTTGTCGTCTCCGAATATCTCAGGGGCGTGTCCCCGTACGAGAACTATCCCTGCGGCATTAGTGACTTCCAGTGATTGTACGGTACTGTTGCCAGCCTTGACAGCAGCATATAAATCAATAATCAGGGGCCGTATGGCCTCTCTCCCGCCCGCCGGGCCGAGTCCCTGTTTGAGACGTGGATCAGACGCTACAGCCGCTGCTGTTCCCATCAGTCCCTCGCCGTTGAGTGCCAGAATACCGGCAAATCCGGTTTGCTTGACATCCATATCATGCTTGAAACTGCTGTCAATTTCTGATGTGGCGGTCCGGATGCAGATGGCTATCAGTAAAACGATTCCCACGACCACGGAGATCGTGACGATACTGATGAGCTGCCCTTTTATTCCAAATTGACGCAGCATCTAAAGATCCTCCACATGGCTTTGTTCCCGAAGCAGAAGCTTAAAGTCAACCAGCAGGATCAACCTGTTGTTCCTGACCATTATCCCCCACATTCCTTTACGAAGGGCAAACGGCTCAATCAGAGGCGGAAAAGGGAGAATTTCGTACAGGCCGATTTCCGCGATATCCTCCATTACGTCGATAATTACCCGGTACGACTGTCCGCCTTCCGCCCTGATTGTGGCAATAGTCGGAGACAGATACGTGATCGCTTCGTCACCAAAACCCAGCTCTTCATGGAACCAGAATAGATCCTCGCATGGTTCGCCGAGATATGCGTTCACTTCTGACACCTGCTCTGCATCGACGCCGAAATGAATCCCACAGACTGAAAAAAGGAACAAGTCGAGGTGCGTATCGCCCGTGTCACTCATAAAACAATAAGTGCCGCCAGCTTGCCGACATCAAGCAAAGAAATGATTTCGCCACCGTATTCGATTTCTCCGATTACCAGGTCGCGTGCAGCGCCATGTAAGGTAGCAAGTGGTGGACGTATTGAACTCAGCGGAATATCAACCACATCTTCTATGGAATCGATCATTATGCCGGAATGAAAATCTCCCCGCACAGCCATGGCAATCAACTGTTTACTCTGGTGGACCTTTTCTTCTCCGAGAAAATGGCGGAGATCTATGACCGATTCGATATCTCCTCTGACATTGATGAGGCCGGGAAAATAGTCAGGCAGACAGGGTACCCAGGATATGTCGCATGAGGGGAGTATTTCTCTGATATCACTGCCATAAAATGCAAACAGGTTCTTACCGCACATGAAGGTGACAACTTTGACGCGCTCTTCCTCGACATCAACGATATCTTTGGAACGCTGCCGCATTTTGAGTTCATTCAAGATACGTTCGCTTTTCAGTTTCTCGTCGGAAGGTGACATGTACGTAGTTTCCCACTGCTGCTCATGAAGGAGCGACCGAGTAAATAAGATATTTTAGCACAGGTTATAGCAAAGTCCATGGTAACAAACCAGCATAATAATTTGTGCAGAATACGCCTGTTTATAGTAACAACCGGGGCTACTTTCCACGCTCGAAGCCTTCTCCGGATGCCAGCAGATCAAGATGAATCGTCAGCAGATCCTCTACCTCCAACGGCACGTCATTGCCTCCTTTGCGTGAGTCGCGGGTTTTGATATACCTGCTGCAGGCCCGGCAGGTATCGACCCGCGTAGCCCCTCCCTCTCCAATGGTAAAATATGATAGCTTTTCTGCGTCCTCACAGCCACAGAACGGGCATTTCAAACGCTTGAACGGCCATGTGTAAAAACAGGCCGAACAGGAAAGCCGGCGGCGGCCTTCTTCACCTGTCAACTCAGCCATGCCCGGGCGGGCGCCACATAACGGACAGACGTTTTCCTGCCAGGTATCAAAAACATCTTCGGAAAATCCGGATGCACATCGCTCCAATGCCGTTTTCAACGGTATTTCGATAATGTATTCCACCAGCGGCGCAGGTACGTCAAGGTTTATCGCAGCTTCATCCATCGGTCCACGGCGGCGCTCCAGGATCGCCAGAAGCAGAGGCTCAGGATCGAGCTGTCTTGAGGAGAGTGCCTGAGAGATCCGGGTCAGCGCTTCGTCACCCTCTTTGCCATGCTGTTTCAGAACCGAAATGGCCCCCGTCAAAAAGGAGATCAATACTTCCCGTTCGATGGAGAATTCGGCAGGTGAAATCAGAGGGAAACCGTTTCCGGTGCGCTCTGCCCGTTTGATTCCGGAGAGATTGATCGTGATGCCGGTTTGATCCTCGCGACCTGATACATACTCATGCACAGCCACAAACAACGGGGTAATGGTCGTATACTCCGGACTCGTCATGGCAGCCTTTTTCAATGCGGCGATTTTCTGTTCAGTTGTTGGCATGGTGGTTCCTCCCTTTGTTCTGGTTATTCAAAAAAAAGCGGCCCGGAGGCCGCTCAAAACATATCATGACAATAACAGAATTCATTACTGTTTACTGATTGTCACTCGTCACTTCCTTATACCATTTGGGATGATGCTTTTTTGCCCAGATCTTGCGGACATCACCGTACAGCATCGCCTCAATCGTCCCAGGGTTGCCGATGGTGGCCAGATAGACATGCACAACGACGAACATGATCGAACCGACAAACATCAGAGAGTGCAGCATTAATGAAACCTGCACGATCCATCGGGGAAAATCCAACGGCATCCAGACGATCAGTCCGGTAACACCCAGAACAGCAGTGGCTGCCGCTATACAAAGAGCAAACAGTTTCTGTCCGGGATTATACTTGCCGATGTTGAAGTGGCTGGCATCACGCGAGAGATAGCCGCCACTTTTGTCAACCCACAGTTTGTCATCCTGGTCGAACGTTGAGATTTCCTTTTTATGGTTAAGAAACATATAAATGGAACTGAAGAAAAAGATGACTCCCGATATTTTGTGGATCAGGATAGCATTCTGTCCCCCTCCGAACAGGCCGAAATAACCATGAAAAAGCCGGGAATACAGTCCGAGTCCGCTTAAAACGAGAGAAAAAAAGCTGGCGGTGACGATCCAGTGCAGAACCCTTTCACTGGTGTTGAAACGCTCGATATAATCACTCATGGTGATCCTCCTTGACGTCGAGATCATCATCAACCTTTTTCGGCCCGATGGTCACGTAGTGCAACAGCATGGCGCCGATACTGCCCCAGAAACCGAGAATACCAAGCGGTTTGATAACATCTTTCCAGAGAAAGACCGACAGCGGGATGTGCGGACTTGCCGGCAGACCGTACTGCTCCGGTGGCCCCTCCAGCGCGTAGACCACCCCCAGGCCTTGTAAATCGTCCACTCCGTACAGCGTTTTTTTGGCGGCTGTGGCCTTCGCAATCAACTCGGCCCGTGAGCCGTATTTTAACGTTTCCGTCGGGCACGCCTTGGCACAGGCCGGCGACATGCCTCCCACCACACGGTCGAGACAGAGGTGACACTTGGATACCTTGTCATCCGCACCATAACGTGGAATATTGAACGGACAGGCGGAGACACAATACTTGCACGAAATACATTTCTCCTTGTTGTATGCAACTATACCATCATTGGTACGATAGAGCGCCCCCGGCGAGGGACAGACTTTCATGCAGCCGGCATCACCGCAGTGCATGCAACGTTCATTGAAAAAAAGCCAGGAAACCTCACCGGAGGTCTCTTTTTCGATAAATTTTATCCGGTTGTAAAGCGCCGGCGTCAGATCGCGCGGGTTCTCGAATGTTCCCTTGTTGGCAGTTTTATCCGCATCAAGCTTGTTCCACTGTTTGCAGGCCACCTGGCAGGAACGGCAACCGATGCAGCGGGCGGTATCGACGAGAAAACCCTTGCGGGCAGCTTGGTTAATGGTATCGGCCATGACTTACCCCTTTCTCGCGATCCCGACCATGAATGCCTTGGTCTCCGGGATCATCGTGTTGGCATCGCCCGCTGTCGGGGTCAGCAGATTAGCGGAGTCGCCCACACCGGGGGTATGCCAGCCGAAACACCAGGGGAGACCGATTTCATGCACGATTCGGTCACCTATTTTGAAGGGTTTGATGCGCGGAGTGACCATCGCCACCGCTTCGATCTTGCCCCGGGCCGAGGAAACCTCAAGAATATCCCCGTTATTGATATTTTTCTCTTTGGCAAGCTCAACACTTATCTCGCAGAACTGACGCGGTTGAAGTTCCAGCAGCCAGGGGGTATTGCGGGTCATGACACCGGTCTGCCAATGCTCGGTGACACGGTAGGTGGTGGCCACCAGCGGAAACCGCACATCGCAGGTTGCAAGGAGATCTTCCTTGATGTTGGCATCACTGAACACCTTGCTGGCCGGGTTTGTCATCTGTTTGGAAAAGAAATTTTCCGGTACCGGACACTCTACCGGCTCGTAATGCTCGGGAAATGGGCCATCCCTCAATCCGGCCCCGAAAATGGCGGCCACACCGTCGGCGCGCATGATAAACGGTTTTCGTCCCTCTTTTTCGTTCGACATCGGCGGCCAGGGGCCGTCCGGCACGTCACCTACCCAGGCGCCCAGGGCTCCTGTCGGCTGTACAGCGGCCGGATTCCAGTAGACAACCGCTTTCTTCAGGTTATACGGCTTCCCATCCTGATCACAGGAGGCGCGGTTGTAAATGATGCGGCGGTTGACCGGCCAGCACCAGGCCCATTCCGGGAACATCCCCAGGCCGGTGGGATCTTTCCTGACCCGGCGCGCCATCATGTTCCCCTTTTCATTGTAGCTCTGACAGTAAATCCATGAACCACAGGAGGTGCTGCCATCAGCCTGGAGTTGCGCAAAACCTGCCACCAGTTCCCCTTTCTTGCCGAGCATCTTCTTGGGGGTTCCGGGTGGTGGCGGAGGCGGCGCCTTTTCGCCCGGTTTGGGCGGTTTCGGCTTGTCCTCGACATCTTCAAGGAAATAGCCGTTGATCTCCTTGGCTACGGCGTGAATATCAATGCTTTTGATGGAACCATCGGCACGCTTGAAGCCGTAGTTCCAGGTCAGGTTAGTGAGCTGTTCCGGCAGCGCTCCTCCCTCCTTGGCATACATCGCCTTGAGCTTCTGATACAGCTCGTGGATGATCTCGGCATCAGGTTTGCTCTGCCCCAGTGGCTTGACTGCAGCGGTGCGCCACTGTGCCCAGCGCCCCGAGTTGGAAACGCTCCCCTCCTTTTCAAAGGAGGCTGCTGCCGGCAGAAAGAAGACCTCCGTCTTGACCGTGGCAGGATCCATGCCCGGTCCTTTCCAGAACGAGGCCGTCTCATTGTCGAACAGATTGGTTGTCACCATCCATTCCAGTTTGGCCAGGGCATTGCGCACCTTGGTCGAGTTGGAACCGGAACAGGCCGGGTTCTGCCCCCAGGCGAAGAAACCCTTGAACTTGCCCTTGATCATGTTATCGAAGATCATCAACCAGGATGCATTCATACCCGGATCGAGCTTGGGAAGCCAGGCGTAGCCGAAGTCATTCTCTTTGGTTGCTTTGGCGCCGTAGATGGCCTTCATGTAGCTGATCAGATACTTGTTGCGGTTCTGCCACCAGTTGGCGCTCTGCGGATCTTTTGAAGTAGGGGTATGTTTCTCGATATAGGCTGCCGTGGTGGGAAGATCCGCCGACGGTGTCGGCATGTACCCTGGCAGGATATGAAACAGCAGGCCGTGATCGGTGGAGCCCTGTACGTTGGACTCGCCCCGCAGTGCGTTGATGCCGCCGCCGGCTACTCCCATGTTACCCAGCAGCAGCTGGATGATCGACATGGCGCGGATGTTCTGGGTACCAACCGTATGTTGTGTCCAACCCATGGCATACAGTGACGTTCCCGCCTTGTCCGGTTTACCGGTTGAGGCAAATAATTTGTATACCTCCAGCAATTTCTCCTTGGGCGTTCCGGTAGTCTTGGAGACCAGTTCCGGCGTATAGCGGCCATAATGCTTCTTCATCAGTTGGAATACGCTGTTCGGATCCTGCAGAGTCGGATCTTTAAGAGTGTTCTCGTCCTTGTCTTTCTGGAACGACCACGCTTTGGCGTCGTAACTGCGCTTCTTCGGGTCATAACCGGAAAACAGCCCCGCCAGTTCACCCGGCATTTTGAAATCGCCGTTCACCAGATAGGCGGCATTGGTGTAATCCCGCACATACTGTTCAAAATAGAGCTTATTCTGGATGATGTAATTGATCATTCCGCCCAGAAAAGCGATATCGGTGCCTGAGCGGAGAGGAGCGTACAGATCGGATTTCGCCGCGCTGCGGGTAAAGCGGGGATCAACCGTGATTACCTTGGCGCCGGCATCCCGGGCCTTCATGATCCAGCGGAATGAAACCGGGTGGTTTTCAGCGGGGTTGGCCCCCATGATCAGGATTACGTCGGAATTCTTGAAATCTATCCAGTGGTTCGTCATTGCACCGCGTCCGAACGACTCTGCCAGAGCCGCAACTGTTGCGCTGTGTCAAATGCGGGCCTGATGTTCAATATACACAAGGCCCAACCCCCTCAGGAATTTTTGGTACAGGTAGCACTCTTCATTGTCAAGCGCTGCACTGCCGACCGACGCCATCCCCATCGTGCGGTTCACCACAGCCTCGATCTCTTTTTCCACATCAGCGCCGCCTGATTTTTCCTTGATCTTGATCTTGCTGGTAGCCAGAAACGAGGCGTCACGGGTGGCTTTGGTCTTCCTGGCGATCTCGTCCAGCGCCCAGTCCCAAGTCACTTCCTTCCACTCCGCAGCTCCGGCGGCGCGGTACATCGGCTTTGTGACGCGGGCCTTGTTGTCGCGCAGCTGGTAAACCGAAGATCCTTTGGGGCAGAGTGAGCCTTCATTGATCGGGTGATCGGGATCCCCCTCAACATTGATGATGTTCCCTCCCAGTGTGTGCACGATCATGCCGCAACCGACCGAACAGTAAGGACAGATCGTTGTGGTCTCCCTGGCATGACGAATCGGCAGCTCCTCGGCTCTGGCCTCGATTGGTGCGAGGTTGAGTCCAAGGGTAACCGCCGCCAGGCTGGAACCGGAGAGCTTGAAAAAGTCTCGCCTTGATACCGACATGTGCCGTTTCTCCTTTCATTAATGGTTGTAATCGTTGCCGATGCCAACCATCCCCTTTTCAACAGGAGGGCGACGCCGTTTCCAGCGTCACCCGCAGGCCGAATGCCCTGGAAACCTTTTCTTTAGGCAGTTGCGGCTCGGAGATGGATACCTTTGGTTGTGTCTGAAACGGTTAAGAAATCATGTTTTGAAAATGATTCCGGTCTGGGAGCAAAACACGCGGTACTTTGCGTTATAACTCGTTGTAATAGTTCCATATAACAAAGCAAACCACCATTTGTAAACAGTGTTTCTACGTTAGTGCAGTTTTCGAACGAATGCAAGTTTTTTCGTTTTTTCTCCTTAGCATCTACGCTTTTTCAGCGTAGAAAAAGCGTAGAACCTTGTATCCTCTCACTTTATACTGTCAGTGGAATGAATAAAAATTTAACAATTAAATTTTTAATATGCATATCTGAGGCTATGGGTTCGAGTTCGTTTGAGGCTGGCGGAGGCTGTGTGGGAGTGTTGACAGCAGATAGAAAAGTACAGCAATCCTCTTCTACTCATACCCCTCAAAAAAAAACGGAGCGACCTCTTGGCCACTCCGTACTTGTGTAAACTATTTATTGACATGCACTAACTTTTCTTCCGTTTCCAGAAGGCAAGAGCAGCAACACCAGCACCTAGAAGCATTATTGTGCCGGGTTCGGGAACTGGAGCAGCTCCATCGCCAACCACAACTTGGATATGAGAATCTGCAAGCAGGGCACCAGTTACACTAGATACGCTCAGATCAATATCATACGTGCCATTTTGGTTTGCATTGAATCCAGTACCCAAGAAACCCATACCGTAATTCCAGGAGTCCTGAAAAAGTGGTGACAGTGCTGATGAAGGGATGGTTAAAGTTTTATAAAATATATTGGCTGTTGGATCAACGTCATATTTAAAAGTAACAAAGGTATCAGACCGTAAGTTGAATACACTAAAATCAAAATTCCAGTTTGCATAAGTCGTCGGGCTTGCTTGGTAGCCAGCAGGAACGTTATAGATATTTCCTACAGGAATTACGTCACCAACGTATCTCAATTTGGCCTTTAAACCAACTTCCACTCCATTGTTATTATCAACAGCAAAGTGCTGATTGCTGTTGCCAATTCCTGCTGTAAATTGGCCTGAAAGAGATGTGTTATTGATCTGAGTTGCCATAGCCGTAGAGGTTGCCAACACAAATACTGCAAGAATTAACAATACTTTCTTTTTCATTTTTTCATCTCCTTCGATAAAATATTAAATTAAGCCGCTTTAGAAATGTAAGCAAGATTCTGTCCAAGTATATAATGCACTAATATAATAGAGTTTTACATATAGAGAAAAATACTGAAATACGATTATGTATGGTAAACCGACATATTTTTTACATCTATTGAATTCAGAAGTGTAAAGAGTTTCGACTTCGGAGTTATGAAATTTTACATCAAGCCATAGGGGAAAAGGATTGACACTCAAGGCACCCCACGAGTGAGAAGAGAACACAGTTGGTCACGCTTAGGTGTCACATCAGGTGTAGATTAGTGGAGGGCTGCTTATTGATAACCAATCCAAATAGTTCATTTTTCATTGACACTTCCCGAATTATTGTTTAAATATGTCTATATTAAAATAGACATTATGGAGATCACCATGAATGCGTCAATTATTGATCTGCGCTACAAAACCAGCGATATTCTGGCGGCACTCGACAAGAGGGAACACATCACTATCCTCTATCACGGCAAACCAAGAGGCACTATCATTCCTCTGGAGGAGACAAGCCCGATCGGCAAGGTCTGTAATCATGAGTTCTTCGGCATGTACGCGAGGGATACCGAAACAGTTGAGGATGTCATGGAACATCTGAGGGGAGGTCGGTATAATCTTTGACACTGATATATTTGTCTGGGTGCAACGAGGCAACTCCAGAGCAGCAGCATTGATGGAAGGTGTCAAGTATCGATTTCTGTCCGTACAAACCTACATGGAGCTGCTCCTATTCGCAAAAGATAAACAGCAACAGCGTCTGGTGAAACGCTTTATCTCTGATTTCCGTTTTACCGTTTTGCCGCTGACGGAAAACATCGGACACCGGGCGCTCGTCTATGTCGAAGAGTACGGTGTGTCGTCCGGCATGCGAGCAGGCGATGCCATCATTGCCGCAACAGCCACAGAAAACGGTATGCCACTGTCGGCCGGCAACGCCAAACACTTTAAGTCGGTCAAAGAGCTGGAATTGAAAGTTTTCAAGCCTTGAACTCCGTTCGCAGGCACATGGCAGATGAATATGATACTTCAGAATATTTTTGAAGGAATACCGACACTTCTGCCAGCGGAAATCTCGCAGACGCTTGCATGTTGTGGCAACGTCCGGATAGAGCGAATTGTCTCTGGTGGTCAGGCAACCCCTGATGGCGAATGGTATGATCAAACCTGGGATGAATGGGTGATACTGTTGTCTGGCAGTGCGGGGTTGCTTTTCGATGGAGACGTCGCCTCCCGGATCCTGAAACCTGGCGACTATGTCATGATACCGGCCGGTTGCCGCCACCGGGTGGAGTGGACCGACCCGGACCGGAAGACGGTCTGGCTGGCGGTGCATTTCGGCTGACCGCTGAAGGCTTGAAGACTTTCATAACTGTTCAGCAGAGCTGAGCACGGCAATGGAATGTCAAGGGAATGACATCCAGAACAATTGAGTCAAGATTTCCGATAGATATCCGATACGGATAACAGTACGAAAAAATTCGAATGGAGGTAATTCCAATGTCAATCGCTCAGTTATCACCGAATAGCGTAGCTGCGAATCCGGCAGATGTTAATCCGCAGATAAAGACAGACAAAGCAGCAACAGTGCCACAAGTTAACCAGGATGCTCAGAAATCTGTCCAGGCTATTAAAACGGACACCATAACGATTTCACCGCAGGCTGTTCAAAAACTGGCAAACGACGGTGATTCTGCCGCACAGGAAGCGAAAGAAAGCGCAGCCGAGAAAGATAGTGAGTTACGCAGAGGCAGGAAATAGAATAAACGATGAATCACAGTACATTACAACCTGGAGGGGCTGGCAGACGCATGCCAGCCCCTCTTTGAATTATCAAGCAAACAAACCAGAGGGCTCAGCATGGAAAACGTCAGAATTCTTATTGTAGATGATGAGGCGGTAATCAGGGATGGTCTGAAACGTGTTCTTGAAAGAGAGTCGTTCGCCGTTGAAACCTGTTCCAGCGGTTTTCACGCTATCGAAATCCTGCAGAAGCGCGAATTCGACCTTATCATAACCGATCTGAAAATGCCCGGCATGAGTGGCATTGAAGTACTGAAAAGTGTCAGGACGCTTCAGCCCGATATCCCGGTTATTCTGATTACCGGTTATGCCTCGATTGATACAGCCGTGGAGGCCATGAAAAACGGGGCGTCTGATTACATATCAAAACCGTTCGCCCCCGACCTGCTGATGGAAAAAGTACGGAACGCCCTGAGTCAGCGCAGTAGATCTCCGGAAGAGATTTGCCTCAGGGAAGAGATCAGCCGGCACCACGGTTTTCATCAGTTTATTGGCGAAAGCAAGGAGATGCAGAAGGTGTATCACCGGATCATGCATGTCGCCTCCACCAACAGCACGGTGCTTATCACAGGTGAAAGCGGTACGGGCAAGGAATTGGCAGCTCGTGCGATTCATGAAAACAGTCCCCGCAAGGATAAACCTTTTGTTGCGGTTGATTGCTCTTCCCTGGCGGAAACTTTGCTTGAGAGTGAGTTATTCGGTCATGTCAAAGGCTCTTTTACCGGCGCGGTGCAAACAAAAACAGGGCTGTTCAAGGTTGCCGACGGAGGCACTCTTTTTCTGGATGAAGTTTCAAACATCAGCCTCTCCACGCAGGCAAAACTGTTACGCACCCTGCAGGAGCGTAAAATCACACCTATTGGCGGCACGCAACTTGTCCCGATAGATATTCATCTCGTCGCCGCTACAAACAAAAATCTCAGAACCATGTCAAACGAAGGAACGTTCCGGGAAGACCTGTTTTTTCGGCTGAATATAATTCCGATCGAACTCCCTCCTCTTCGCGACCGCAAGCAGGATATCCCGATACTGATACGTCATTTCCTCAAAAAATATACCGTAGAGATAGGTAAGGAAATCAGGGGAGTTGCGCCGGATGTAATGTCGTTTCTTGAAAATTATCTGTATCCCGGCAATGTACGGGAGCTGGAAAACATGATCGAACGAGCGGTGGTGCTGGCGGAAGGGGATGTTATCCGTAATGAGGATCTTGAACTATGGGATAGTAAAGATACTTCTTCACAGGGAATGATTGAACATATTCCGCAGAACGCAGAAGAATTAAAAGAGATGAAGCGTCATATTCGTGATCATGCCCTGGAATCACTTGAAAGAGCATTTGTGCGTAATGCCCTCGAACGTAACGGTTGGAATGTCACCAGAGCGGCCGAAGAGACCGGGATACTGAGACCGAATTTTCAGGGTATGATGAAGAAGCTGGGGATTTCGGCGAAAGGGGAGCATTGAGAACTACCCCTCCACGTGCTCAAATCCGATTATATTTCGGCTCTCCCTGCTGAACTCCACCCCGACCAGGTGAATCGGTTCGCCATACTGCCGGTATTTGTCGGCATACCTTTTTGATTGTAATTGTCCCAGCGCCTTCCCTTCCGGTACCATCTCCACCACCTTGAATTCAAACAGATACACATGGCCGTTGAAGCGCGCCACCATGTCTATCCGTCCTCTGTTGGTGCTGTCCTCTACACGTATATCCAGACCAAGTGCCGCGAAATAACTGTAGAAGATGCTGGCGTAATAACCCTCAAAACCTGCAAGCTGATTTTTGCGGTACCAGTCGTGCGGGATGGAGGCGTAGAAAGAGTGGAACAGATCCTTCAGAGCCGGAAGGTCATTGGCCATGAGGATGTCGTACAAACGACTGACATTGCGGGCAGGCACCATCGGATCCTGTGATAGCGCCTGCAGCAGGCAATCGTTCAGGCTGGCCAGTACTTCTTTGTTCGGGTAGCGCAGGGTAAGTTCCAGCCGCCCCGGAAGATAGCGAGCCGAATCAATGGTGAGGTAGCCGGTCTGAAACAGCAGCGCCTCGCTGGGGATATTCCCGACGTCGAATGTTGAAAGCAGCGATTCCGGAGCCATGATCCGGGCAAGATCAGGGGTAAACTGTTGCCGCTCAGAGAGCAGCTTGATCAGAAAAGTCGGCGTTCCGGTCTCAAACCACCAGGGACGGAACTGTCGATGGTCAAACAGCAGCAGCGCATCAAATGGATTGTAAACCGCATCTCCCAGCCAATTGTAACCGTTGTACCATTCTCTTACTTCGTCACGATCAAGCCCCTCCAGTTCAGCAGCAAAAACTGTTTCAAGTTCGACATCGGTATAGCCGCAGATGGCGCTGAAACGAGCATCCAGAGTAATATCATTCAGGTTGTTCAGACCGGAAAACAGGCTGACTTTGGAAAACCTGCTGACTCCGGTGAGAAAGGCAAACCTGATGTGAGCGTCACCCCCTTTGATGACAGAGTAAATATCGCGTAGTAGTTCTCGCATTTCAAAAGCCGCGTCCGGTGATTCGATGTTGTCCAGTATCGGCTTATCGTATTCGTCCACCAGAATTACCACCCGCTGGCCATATTTCTGGTAAACCTTCCTGATAAGTTCTAAAAAACAACCCGCATTACTGGTCGCTTCACAGGTTATGCCGAATTGCTGCTGGTGATGGAGCAGCAGTTCGGTAATCCTCACTTTCAGTTCGACACCAGACTTCAATACTCCATCTCCAAAGCTGATCCTGATAACCGGGTATTTTAGCGACCAATCCCATGAATCATGAGCGGTAAGTCCCCGGAAAAGCACTTCGTTCCCCTCAAACAGCTCTTTAAGCGTATCCAGAAACAGGCTCTTGCCAAAGCGCCGGGGGCGGGAGAGAAAATAGTGGCTTCCCTGATCAATCAAGGCCAGGGCAAAGCCGGTTTTGTCAACGTAGTAGTAATCTGCTTCGCGGATTTTCTGAAACGTCTGAATACCTATGGGCAGCTTTTTTCGCATGGTGTGCCTCGTTTGGTGTGGGTTTTACACAACAGCCATCATAGTTTGATTGCAGGCTCATAATATGGTTCACCATCCACCACCTGCCTGGCAAAATCAAAGAGAAAATCCGGGCGTTCTATTTTGCAGTAACCTTGCGGATTAAATTGCGATAGAAAACCCATTGCCCAACTTTTTGATTTATCAGGTGTCTTTTCAGGTTTCTGAACGCCACCTGATGCAGTATGCTGGTCTGACAATAATCCGGCAAGGCACGCCAATCCTTTTGTCGTAAACGGGGGTACAGCTTGACATGCTTCGGCAGTCTTCGGATATCTGGTTCCCTTGCCCTCGCTTCCCCGCTCATTGCAACCGGCGATGAAACTGTCAGTGTTCATTGGCTCACCTGTAGGCACAGTTGAAGGCATCTTCTCGTTTTTTACACTTATTCCAACCGGTTTCTTTGCCATTTTTGAACCTCCGGAATTTTTTTGAACCCTCGTTTCCTCGCAGTAGGTGGGAATGGGAATAAAAGCCCCGTAGGGCGCTCGATAGTAGACGTGGGATTTATCCCGCGGAGCTGGAAAGGTCACACATTCATTCGTCACGTACGTGACGATGTGAAATGCGCCTGCCATTTCCGGGGAATGAATTCCCCGTCTACCAGCAATCTGTCGCTATGCGACGTAGGCAAAGGCTCGGTCAGGGTGGGCAAGGTTCATCTGCCCACCGTTTGCGCCATTCCGCGTGGCAAGGTGAATCTTTGCCCACCCTGCTTTCATGTTTATAAGGGAATAGCCTAAATTTAGGCTATTCCCTGAAGTGAACGTTACGCTGTCCTTGTCAATGTTTTTGCAATACGGTCAACTACAAGACCTTGTGTAGTCCATTTACTCCATTGTGTTAATATAGCATCGTCTTGATCACCGGCGGTTTTGCTTTTGTAAGGATAACCGGCTGCAATGCAGATCTCAAGCCAGCTAGGTATGGTGTATGCTACTCCAACTTTCATTGCGTTAATCCTTGCGTGGACGGACGGACTTGTTGCGGCCTTATCTGCAATTCTTGCAGATGACTGCTTAGTATAACCAGATTGCACCGGTTTACTTGCTCCTCGTGTACCACCAGTACCTGCGAGTGCCTTCCGTGTGCTTACTGCCTGTTCTGGCGATAAAAGCGCAAACAGTTTTTCTCGCGCCGCTGCTGCCGCTGCATCTGCTTCTGCATTTGCTGCAGATGCTGCCAAAGCCTGCCGAAAAATGGCGGCTTCTTCTGGCGGCAGAAGTGCCAACATCGCTTCTTGCTCCGCTTCTGCCATGCATCCAACCGGTTTCTTTGACATTTTGAACCTCCATTTTTGTGAACTTTTGACCACCAACTATTCAACTCGAAACCTTACCCACACCCCGGCATTCTCAATCTGATAAGCCCCCCTGAATTTCGGGTGATAGGGGTTATGCAAAAATCTTGGTTGTGGCAGCACACCCAAAGCACCTGAAATATGCAGCACCAGAAACTCCTCGTGCTTTCTCCTGCTCCTGTTGCTGATAACATCCTCAGCCAACCGGACTTCGCTTACCCCCATCTGGAATGTTTCATCACTCCCTTTGGTCGCTTTCACCTCTATGTAGTAGGTTTTGTCATTTGCATGAATTTTGAAATCGCAGCCAAAACCGTCGTCCACAATGTTGTCAGGGTATTCGTGCAGGCTATTGGCTGAAATCCAGCAACTGCTGTTGATAGATGACTCCCCGAACATTTTGGGCAGGAAAACATGATAAGCCCAGGTCTCGCCTGTTTGACCAATCAACTTTTCCAACGGTTTACTGATTCTCTCTTTGGGCTTACCTTTTGGCAGCTCCCTGTCAAATGCAGATTGCATCGTTTTCCTTGCCGACAAATCCTTGAGAACAGCAATTTTGGGAATCTCAATATCCGCCAGCATTTCTGGTGTTAGTGCGCTTGCAATATGCCCCCATAAATTTTCGATGTTCTCATCCGAGCTGTCAAAAGGCTTGCCACAGACCATTTCCATTCTACTCTGGCGACGTTTCTTCTCCTTGCCTGTCTCAAGCGACTCCTCGGCGGATGACAGCTCTTTCTCTGACAGATCGAGAGAGTCTGCAAAAGATTCAATATCACCGGCGGAATCATACAGGCGCCAGAATTCCCGGTGCGCCTCATCATGCGGAAATTTACTCAAAAAGGTGTAGCACTCTGTTGGAGTCCAGATGGCTCTCAAGGATTCCTGTTCTACCGGTTCCCATACTTCCCGGAAAAGCAGGTCAAACGGTGCTTCCCAGGCGGTTGTCGCTGCGCCCGTTTTCACCCCCCAGGCAATGGCAAACCGCTGCATTGCCTGAACGGCTGTTCTGACGGACTCTCTGTTCAGCTTCTGAATCTCAAACGGATCATGCGAAATATCAATCCGATGCGCCTCAAGGTTCTGCTTCAATACATCAACCGATTCGGCATTTATAAGCGCTTCAATTTCGGGTTCGGCACTATTCCACACGTTAAAATGATCCGCAACCACTCGCATTGTTTCACAAAATGGCAATCTCCAAAACCGTTCCGCACAACCGGCAGGCAGTTCAAGTTCATCTATGCCGGCAGACAGTTCGGCAAAAGAGCCGGGCAATGCCTCTCTCTCAAATATATCCAGCAGCAGGGCGCGTAGAGGGACAAAACTCTGCGAAAGATGCTGCCTGAATTCGCTCTGGACGCCGCTGCTCGCTATCCGTTTTTCGCCAGCTTTTTCAAGGGCATCATTCCACGCTGACAACTGAAACATCTCACCGGCCATTTCATACAGACGCTTTCCCAGATCATCAAAATCGTTACTGGCACGAACAATTTTCAGTAATTCGCCGGTTTCAATATCAGGCTGCAACTGCTGGACATAGAGCAGAAGCTCCTCTTCCGTCGTAATAGCACCCAATTCATCCAACTTCATATCCGGCTTGAGCAGAGTGACAACCGGAGCAAGCAGATGAATCAACTGGCTGATATCTCCCCGCCACTGCTCGACTACGGAGTAATACTGGTGCGGCTTTATCTCAAGGCTGTCTGCAAACGCCGCGCAGATATTCTCCTGGGTCGGTGAATCAAACTGTTCCAGCTCGCGCAGCACAAACTTCAGGTCTCTCTTCAAGTCACTCCGTCCAAGCAACGCTTCAAGCGCTTCCGAAAAAACGCTGTAGCGGCTGATGCTGCCTGTTTCGCAAATAAGCGTTTTCTGCTCATCAAGCCAGAAGGCGGCGACCTGGTGTGACGCGACAAGTTGCTCTTCCTGCCAGAGTCCGATTTCCAGATTATCACTCCAGCATACGTGAGCGTCTCGTACCATCTGTATCGCTTTGGTGAATGTTTTCGTATTACATCCGCTCCCCTTGTTTCCGGCAAAGGCAAACAGCGTGAGCATCAATGGAGCAAGCCACCCTATCCCGCTATCCGCAAAACGCTCACCCTCACTATGAGTCCATCGTTTTCCGCCAACCACAGGCCAGTTTTCCAGATCGGAGGCCAGCCGTATGGTATCTCCAAAATGAGCCTTCAAAACCGGCGCAATTTTTTTTGCAGCATCAGATTCCATTTCAATCACCGGCAGCCCACACTGCGTAAGTGCGTTTATGCAGGTTGCAGAGGCATTTGGAACAAACAGCGGAGCTTCTTGTGAAGGCGTTACGATATGCAATTGCGCTGAACCTTTGGTTACGATCAGTTGTGTCGGCATTTCAACCTGTTCAGCGGGGCGAAATAAACGCCAGGCGTCGTGAATATGGCCAAGAAATACATTTCGGTCAGCAATAGTGCCGGATTGAAGCGCGGAAGCCAGATCATTCAGCAGTCGCGGGTCGTCGGTCTCATTTTCGGGATCAAAGCGTGGCATCCCCAAATCTTCAAGATTCTGTTCAAGTGCGGTAGAACTGGCAATGTGACTGGTTACATTGGCTGTAAGGATATTCAGATGGGCAAATTGCCATTCCCGCCGTGCTAAAAGTGCACGGGGAATATACCAGCGCTCTTCAGGAGATACCCACTCTGTCAGGCCGTTTTTTTCACAGCCGAGCCAACGGAGTTTTCTCAGGCAGCTTGAAAGTGGTGAGTTTATCGGAAATACATCGGGAGTCTGAAGAATGACAAGGACAAGCCGCATGAATGCCATACGGGCAGGAGCGTCGAGTGCATCGTACCGCTCAAGACCCGGCAGCGAACTCATGGTCTGCATGTCACCCTTAAAGCCGTTTGTCACACCCGCCAGAACAAGAGCCTCGCGGAAATGCTCACCTGTGCAGAAAAAACTGTTTGATACCAGCCGCTTCAATAATTCTCTACACTCTTTCGTATCAGCACCATTCAGATAAACTGATAAATCCTCACCGCAGGTTTTATCCCAACCAGGGCCAAAGGAAGTTTCGCAAGCTGGAAACCAGCCGCCATTGCAGGGAACCGGCATTTTTGCCATCAATTCAGCAATGCTTGTCTTACCTTTGCCGCGACCGAGCATCCCGGATACCAGCTTTACCGCCCACATCAAAATGTCTTTGCACATCCCCTCTTCACTGCTTTTAAGCGGAAGCGGCAGTTGAGGGACTCCGGGGAGCAGAATAAGCCTGAAAATGTCTTCTACCCGAAAATCCTGTACAAGTCCGGTGGCAAAGAATGGCCGCAATGTTTTATGTTGAGCTAAAGATTCATCAAGAAAGGCCATTGATGTCTGAAAAGCAGGCGGAATATTGAGAGAGTCCAGATTTTCGGCACCCTCGTCAAAACCCTTTTGTGGCGGGAAAAACAGGGTGTGGGCTTTGCTGGGCGCATGAAGTTCGCCGTCGTTCCCCGGCAGGATTCTCCTCCCCTTGAGCGAATCCGCACTCCGTTTAACGCTCCTGTTCCCTTGCCACATGGGAGTGTTGATTACATCGTTCCAGAACCCTTCCCAATCAGGCCTGGTTTCTGAAGTATGAAGCCACTCTGCGATTTTTTCAATTGTGTCAAGAATATCTACCTCGGCCGGAATTGCATCGCTGCCGATGGCTTTATAAAGCCGCTGGATGCTTTCATATCTGCTCTTGAGGAGGCTTGAGAAAATTGAAAACGTTGCATGACGATGCCAGTTATCCTCTGTCAAAACGAGTGCACCTTCCGCTTCCGGAATCAGGCTGGTTTCATCCAGCGGACTCCAGCCGTTCTCAGAATAACAGAGCGGCAGTTCAGCGAATTTTTCAGGAATGGCTTTTTTCCAGCGGTCATACCAATGTCTATCTCCGGCAACAGGCGCAAGAATATCAATTATCGCCCGCCCCTCATCTGCCCCTTTTCCTGCAAGGCTTTCAATTACAACTTTGACCGCCTTTGCCGCAGCTTTTCCAAGAAGCAGACTGTTATATGGATCACTAAAATTTATGTGCGTTCTGCTCATATCGCCAAAAAAAGGTGCGCTTATGTGAGCGCAACATCCGGTCGGGACTTCCGTCGGCAGATATATATTGAAATAACCGCTCTCCGGTTCATCAGCGATCCGCACAGCCAGAGAAACTGTTGCGGATTTCATATCTTTCCAGGTTCCGGGTAAATGAGCAACCGTGGCTGACAGTTCATCTCGAACTGCCGGTTGACTATCACCGCCAATATGCTCATTCCAGACCAGATATCTCTTGGACTCAATGACGGCATTATTCTCCATCAACTCAAGCGTAAGATTTTTTCCATTCTGAGAGTCTGCAAGGCTTTGTGATACTTTGCGTATTGCGCGTTTCGTAGTACCGGTTTCCAGTTGCAACAAAGAGACACGCTCCAGAAAAAGGGTTGTGTTGATATTCAGCTCCGCCAGTTTTTTGATCGCAAGCTGCCGGGCCGCATCATTCATAAACGGAAGACGGATTACCGTTGAAAAGCCCTCTTTCTCAAGAGCGGCAGTCCGTTCCGTCATCTTCTCCGCCAACAGTGGCAACGGCAGAAGATAGGGTGAAAGATAAGCCAGCTCTTTCCGCAGCCAGTCATCGTTTTTCTTTCCATGACGATTCATCAGGTCACGGAGTGTATTTTCCGTCCAGTCAACCAGCAGTTCTTTGTCGGAAATCGGCGACTTGACGCGCAGATTACCATGCATCAACTCATTTATCGGATTGCAAAAAACATCCGCGACCGTTGGCTTAAAGCTGAAACAGTAGCCATCAAAAGATTGGCTATCCTCAGCAAAACGGGAATAAATCTGCGGTTCACGGGTTATTTCAAGGACGCTGCGAAAACCGATGCCCTTGTTGCCGATAGATTTTTCAGGATTCTTATCGCTGTTTCCAAGTGCGGAAAGGCTGTTGAAATTGGAGGGAGAAAACGGCTGGCCGTCATTGGCGACATACAAAGCTCCGAATGGCTCTTCAGGCTCCTCAAGGATAATGGCAATGCGTGATTTGACACCAGGTCGCGGTGATTCAGGCAGCACATCATGCGCATTTTGCAGCAGTTCGACCAGAAACCTGCCGCTGTATTGATGGGTTACCTGCTCGGTTAAATTGTGGATGCTTCTGTAGATATTGCTTCCGCTTGCAAGTGCTTGCAGAAAAGTTTTGATCGTGCCACTGGTTTTTTGAAGGATGTGCTCACGGTAGCTGCTCATCGGTTGTCTCGTATGGTTGCTTTGTGGGTTACCGGTTGCTGCTGATAGCAGCGCTTATCGAATCTTTTGTGCGGTTTATCAGCTCCAGCATTGATTCGGCTACCTCCAGATGGTTAAGAGTTCCGGGAAGCTGGACAACCAGTGCAGGATTTTTCCAAAATACGCGACAGTTGACTGGAACATCAGAAATTGAACCTGCCGATTCTGCTATGCCCGGCAGACACTCCTTGAGCCTCAAAAAGTTACCGTTTTCATCATGCAATTCAAGGGTCAGACCAGCTTTCCGATCTTTTGCAGCATTCTTGCGGGTAACGAATTCAAAGTGAATATTTCTGGGCCAGCCCGGAATAATTACCTGTCGGTAATTGCCTTCGTTTTCTTTTGCCATCGGAATTTCGTATCTATTTGATGTGATGTTATTAAATGCTACGACAATCGGATCAAGGTCTTCGATGGTATGAATAGCTAAGGGAGCAGATTTCCTAATCGCCTTGGCAGGCCTGGTTTCATATTCTAAAGCACTTTCATGTCCCATCATTACCGGTTTCTTTGCCATGGTGTTATTCTCCTTTGTATGATTTTCCAATGATATTTCTGCCGCATCTTATCATACGTACCTCCCCCGTCCAGACTTCTTCAACTCAACCTCCCTGCTTCATCAAGCACCGGTTTCAAACGCTCCTTAATAGCGAGAAGCAATTCATCTTCCTCGCCCGGATAGGCCCGCAAAGCTGCCAGACCATGGTCAAACAGTTCACTTTGTCCCGGATACAATATGGCGGCGTATTTCACGACACGCTTTCCTGATTCGTCACGAATTGCGTCGCGATAGGCATGCATTTTATCAATATCAGTTTTTTGGGGTTTACCATCGCCATTACTCTGCTCTTCGCTGGCAAGTTTGTATTTTGGATCGAAAATATATACTTCACGCACATTATCTGCGCGAATCAACTCAATAACAATGTCGGGTCTCTGCTCATAACTCACACTGCCAAGACCGCGGTTTCTCAGGAATGAACGTTCCGGAGTCAGTTTTACGACCGTGCCGGTATGGGGATGTTTAAGCCTGATAACATCCTTGCCGTCGGGAAGCAGTTTGACAAAAAGTCCGCCCGAATCGCGATGAAACAAACTTTCATGATCAATGAAGTAGCCGGACCCGCTCCCCACCTCAAGCAATGCCTGAAGAACGATAAGCGTGCCCCAGAACTGATACAGACGGGGAAGATTGTCCAACGGGGCGTCAAGCAAAGCTTCATCGAGACGAACGGAAGCGTTTTTGTGAAATTCCAGGTACCCTTCGAGTGCGGCACGATACGGTGGCCGCTTGAGCAACACCATCGTCAGACAGTCGGGAGAGAGTGAGAGTTCGCTGACATCATCAAGGAACGCTGCTGCGCGGCGGGCCTTTTTCAGCGCTGCCTGCATTTCGGAGAGCTTTATTCCCTGAGCGTTGTTTTTTCCGCTCAAGGCACGCTGCAGAGCTGAAAGGCGCCGCTCCACCTGGCGGATAAAGGTATTGAGCAGCCGGTTTTCATAGACGTCTGCAGTATGTTCTACCCGTGTATCGATAATGTGCTGCGGTACGCCTTTTTCATCAAGATTGCCGCTGCGTGTGAGCGACTGCATCAAGCGGGCGGCCGATGGTCGCCGTACTTTTTCACGTTTGACCCATATCTCCGACGTAGTGAGTATCTGATGATAACGGTCTGTGAGCTCAGTAATGATCCTGAGCAGTCCCGTGCGCCGGTCAGTTCCATGTACAGCCCGCTGTAAGCGGAGTATCTGCTGGGCCAGCGTCGATTCTCCGGGAGGTTGGGTCTTGATCCCGACGAGACCGCCACACTGCTGAAGTGAAAGAGCTATAGTGGCAGGTAGCCGACATTCGAGGTCTTCCAGCATGGTACCGAAAGAATCGAATGAAATTTTTTGCGGTCGGATGGTTACTTTTTCTTCGTAGACAGTACCGCCATGCACCAGACGAAGACGATAACTGCCCGGATTGCTTCTCTCCCAGTTGGCAAGCAGCATCGCAGTACCAAACTGCCGCGACCGGATAACGTTCATTTCTCTGCCCTGCAAAAAAAGAGCTACAGAATCAATGTCTTCAAGCGGCAGACACACTTCTACAAATGACGTTGACCACTCCGCCGGCGACGCTACCTGTTTTCCCTCCCAGTCGAGAAACCTGATGTTAGAAGTAGGAAGCGAATCCATGATTGCGGAAGCCCTCCAGCATCACCCGTGACTTGGCCTGAGTCAGCTTGAATTCGGGAAATTCTGAAATGAGGTATTCGAGTATTTCGTCAATCCGGATACTGGTGCCTTTTACCTTGGGGAGTATCTTTTGCACGATCTGCTCGTCCAATGCAACCGGCCATGGCACTCCAAGTGCTGAGGATTCATCAATATATGCTCCAATTTCATCAATCACCCGGAAGGCAAACGGGGCGGTTTCATGTACCGTGTCCCAGATTTTCAGCAGAGCCTGGCTGTGAACAGCATCGCCAAGGTGATTCACCACTGATTCCCGGGTTATCCCCATCTCGATCAGTTGAGCACGGTCATAGACCTTGTCCGCAAAAACGTGGGTTGTTTCATCAATATTGACCGTGCCGATGAAATAGAGGTTGGGCGGAAAGAGCACCTTATCATTGCCAAGCTCGATAAAGGTATCGTCATTTTTTGCACGGGAGCGCACCTCCATCAGTGAAAGGAACTTTGCGAAGTAATATTCCACCCGTGCCAGGTTCATTTCGTCAAGCACCAGATGATACGGCGTGGCCAGGTCACCATTCTCTGTAAAATCTCTGGCAGCTTCGCGCAGAAAGAGGCTGAAGTCAGTATCATGGTAGCTCTTGTCCAACGGATTGAAATAGCCAAGCAGATCTTCATTGCTGGTCCAGTTCGGTGCAACCGGAACAACGGCAACCCGCGCACCGACTGCAGCAGCATACAACTCTGCCAGCCAGGTTTTTCCGGTACCGCTGATCCCGGAAAGAACCACGAACTTCCGGGTTTTCAAAGATATGTGGTAGCGGCGGAGTAGTTGCGGGTCTATGCGGAAGTTACGTTCAGTCAGAAAAGAGCGAATCTTGTCAAGATCGTTATTATCGGAGAGTTCCATTGTAGAATCCCTATCTGAATCATTTTTTTCCGGTTTGGGTGGATCGGCAGTTGGCATTATCTTCAAATTGCTCTCATCGCCGATAAACTCTTCCGTATAAAAAGCATCAATACTCTCCTTCACGGCATCCATGGCATTAACCTCTTTAAGCCATTCAAGTTCAATCCATGGCGCACTGGTCTTTCTTTTCGGGTTATGCATCTTCTTATTGAAGTTGGCATACGTCGGAAGGTTGTGAACCAGTTTTTCGAAAAGAATGGACTCAAGTCTCTCCTTTTGCGAGAAGTGTTTGAGTTCAAGGTAGGGCTTGTCATGGAATTTTCCCGCATTGGAGGCAAGGTAAAAAATTCCCGTACCATGCGAACTGCAAACAGAAATATAGCCTCTTAATGAATCTGAGTATTTGACGATCCATCTTTTCCTGTTTTCAATCCATTCCACCAGGTCAAGAGCTATCGCCTCGACACTGGCGTCTGTCTGCCTGACACCGGCAAAAAACTTTTCCCTGTTGTCTGATTGTTCCTGATCCATGTGCGGTATTCCTCCGGTACGGAAATGTGTGTAATCTTAAAGCGGTCAAGAGACAGCTTTGTCCCCGGATTTCAGGTCAACCGGAGACCGGAAGCATGACAATAAATGTTGCCCCCTCCCCTGCCCTGCTCTTCACTTCAATCTTCCCGCCATTATTTTCAATAATTCCATACGAGATTGACAGACCGAGTCCCGTGCCTTCGGCCTTGGTTGTAAAGAACGGATCAAAAATTCTGGTGAGATTTTCTTCTGGGATACCATCGCCACTATCTTTAATAGCGGCACAGATATACTTCCCGTCCGCAGTCCCATACGTGGATATTTCCAGATCGCCACCTTTCGGCATCGCATGACCTGCATTAATAACCAGATTCATGAATACCTGTCGGATCTGGTTGGGATCAACCGAGATCCGTGGCAGATCACTGCCATAGTTTTTCTGTATGACAATATTGCTGAAATCCGGCTGCTTGTGAAAAAAGGTGACTACTTCATCAAGGATACCGTCAAGAGCAGTGATTTCTATCTCCGGCAAGGATTCCCGGCTGAATTCAAGCAGATCTTTCACGATGCCTGCACACCGTTGTGTTTCTGAAATCACTCTTTCCACATCAGGCAAAAGAGCTGCATCCAGTCTTTTATCGCTTTTCATGATTGAGGCAAAAAGCAGTATACCGGTCAGAGGATTGTTGATTTCATGGGCAACCCCAGCAGCCAGAGTACCGAGAGAGGCCAGCTTCTCCGAGCGCCGCAACTGTTCTTCCATAAGCATGATCTCTCGACTTCGCTCCTCAACCTTGCTTTCAAGACTGTCGGCCCACCCCTTCAGCTCCTTCTCAGCCTTGCCGAGACTTTCAGTCATAAGGTTGACCGCTTCCGACAGTTCTCCAAGTTCATCCATGCTGGAAACAGAGACTCTTGATTCCAGATTGCCCGATGCGACCAGAGCGCTGTGACGGGCAAGTCTCTGTACGGGAATATCAACGAGATAATGCGTCAAAATAGTTACCAGAATGCCGATCACCAGCAGGAGCAGGCATGTCAGCATGACAAATTCAAGGCGATATTCATGAGATTTTTTTCTGAGCGTTTCCAGGGAAATAGATATATCGAGGAGCCCCAGCACAGTGTCGTCTTTGCTGTGAAAATGGCAGGACGCACTGAAGCAGGCCGGTTGATTATAAATGGCCTTGGTAAAGCCCAGCGCTTCTTTTCCTGATCTGGTAATAATGATCCGACTGCGGTTTATAGATGGGGCTGACATGCCGGGACTTGCAGAGTTGTGACACATGATACATTCGTCAGCATGTTTGCCGATAACTGAACCGATTTCCGCTGTTATATTTGAAAAAATCACCCCACCCTTTTGATCAATCAACCGTATGTGTTCAATGGTATCACTCTGGGCTATTCCCCCGATCAGGCGATAAAGAGTGGTTTTATCATTCTTCATCATGGCATCATAGGCACTCTGGTTGATTATGTCGGCGACTTCTTCCGCATTTGAAACAGCGTAATCTATCATTACTTTTCTGAAGTTTTTGAGATTGATATTATCAAGCACCCCCATGAAGACAAGCAGGATCAGCGATGTGGCAAAGGTAAATTTTGCTATGAGGGATATGCGTACGTTCATGCCCCGATTCCCTCGCTCTTCTCGTCATCCTCCCAGTCGCGCCAGACGACGGGCTGCCTGAGCAGATAATGATCCACTGCCTGTCCTATGGTGGGAAAGAAGCTCTCAACGCCGAATTTGCTGAACAGCCCATAACGCTTGAGATGGTCCTTTACGGGACCCTTCATCTGAGCGAAGCAGAGTTCAATCTCGACATGATGAAGTTCCTCGTTCAGTTCGGCCAGGACGTCCGCCGCCGTTATATCCACGTCAGTTACCGGTTCGGCAGCCACCACGACCCACTTCGTCGGTGTCGGCGCCTCTGTTACCGCCCGCAGGACATGTTCACGAAACATCTCCGCATTGGCGAAGAACAGGGGGGCGTCCCACCTGAAAAGCACCAGTCCGGGAATCCTGCGCGCTTCAGGATGCCGGGTGATGTCATGATACCCCTTCATGCCGTCCACACGGCCCAATACAGCATAGTAGGGGCGCCAGGCGTGCCAGATGAAAGCCAGCAGGGCGAGCCCGACGGCTATGAAGATGCCGTGTACGACCCCCAACAGGGCGACACCCAGAAAACAGATGATCGAAAGAAAAAACTCTCCGCGCCTCAGGTCGTAGAGGCGCCGCACTTCCGCGATCTCCACCAGATTATAGCAGACGGAAACGACCACGGCGCCGAGCGCCGCGATGGGGAGATGCAGCATCAGTCCGGGAGCAAAGAGCAGCAGCAAGGCGATGCAGAGCGCACCGATAACGCCGGTTATCTGGGTTCTGGCGCCGGCTGACTCGGCTACCGGAGTGCGGGACGCGCTACTGCTGACGGAAAAACCCTGAAAAAAGCCGGTAGCCACGTTGGCGATGCCGAGGGCGATCAGTTCCTGGTTTTCATCCACATAATAGCCCCCCCGTAATGCGTAAATACGGGAGAGGACACTCATGTCGGCAATCGAAACCAAAGCAATTGCAAACGCACCGGTTGCCAGGGAAGTACATTCGGAAACGGTAATATCCGGAATACGGATCGCCGGAAGACCCTGCGGCAGCACCCCGACTACCGATAACTGCATGTGGGAATCCAGATTGAACAGTGCAACGGCCAGGGTACTTCCGACCACCGCCACAAGTACTCCGGGCAGGCGTGGCGCCCACATCCGGCAGGCGAAGATGACCGCCAGGCACGAGAGACTGATGATGCCGGCCGACCCGTTGACACGCCCCTCCACAATGCCGCGCACGAGACCCGTTGCCGTATCCGTCAGAGTACCGGCAGTCACCGGAAAACCGAGTAGTTTGGGAAGCTGGCCTATCAGAAGAGTGAATGCAATGCCATTGAGATAACCGTATCGGATCGGCTTGGAGAGCAGGTCAGTTACGAAACCGAATTTGGCCAGACCAGCCAGAATGCTGAGTATGCCCGCAAAAATGGCGAGCACTGCGGCAAGCGAAGCCGCCCGTTCGGGATCTCCGTCTGCAAGCGGCAGAACCGTAGCGGCGATCAGGGCGGTCAGGGCCGAGTCCGGTCCCAGCACCAGGATACGGCTTGGACCGCACAAGGCGTATGCGAGGAGCGGGACGATTGTTGCGTACAGGCCGTAGATGGCCGGAAGTCCGGCTGCTTCGGCATAGCCCATACCGACTGGCGCCAGAAGTGCCGTCAGCACCAGCCCGGCAACCAGATCCCGGGAAAACAGCGTGCGGTTGTAACCGGAGATCATCACCAGACCGGGCAGCCAGCGGCGCAGCCCCCCTTTGCGGGTGTGGCGAACAGGGGAAATGGCGATTTCGGGACTCTTGTTGTGCGTTCCTGAACTCATGTTTCTACCGTAGAATCTACTTCATCAATACCTTCAGGGCCTGCTTGAGCAGCTCTTCCACCGCAACACCACCAGCGGCATTCAATCCGGCCAGAGCCTTACGTACCTGCAGCTCCTTATAGCCCAGGTTGAGCAACGCCGAAACCACATCTTCCCTGACTTCATCAGCCGGAAGCTCTCGCCTCTCCAATGCAGGCAGCGATGACATATCCAGCTTGCAGGCCTTGTCCTTCAATTCCAGGATAAGGCGCTCGGCTGTCTTTCTGCCGATGCCGGGAATAGTGGATAATTTGTGAATATCGCTTTGCCCAAGCGCCTGAGCCAGGGGGCCGGGCTGAATGTTTGACAGGATATCCCGGGCCAGCTTGGGGCCTACACCGGTAACGGATATAAGCAGCTGAAAGAAGGATTTTTCCAGCCTGGTTCGGAAACCATATAGTTGTATGGCATCCTCCCTGACGCTGGTATGAATGTGCAGGGAGGCAGTCCCCCCCTCTTCGGGAAGCTCGTAATACGTGGAAAAAGGTATCAGCACCCGATAGCCGACACCGTGCACGTCCAGAATGATATGGTCAGGCGATTTATGGGCGATTCGCCCGGTCAGAAGTGCGATCATAATTTCATATTCCTCCAGGATGTTTTCTGACGCTTTGAAACACCGCCGGATCCGGTCAATTGTTTAAGTCCGTATGAATTGATATGACAGACTGCCACCGCCAGAGCATCAGAGGCATCGGCCTGGGCTATCTCCGGTAATCCCAGAAGTGCCTTGAGCATCTTCTGCACCTGTCCTTTCTCGGCCCTGCCCCGCCCGACAACAGCCTGTTTTACCTGCAGAGCAGAATATTCCGCGACCGGGAGGCCGGCATGAACAGCGGCCACAATCGCCGCTCCGCGCGCCTGCCCCAGTTTGAGGGCACTCTGGACATTGGTTGAGAAGAAGATATTCTCGATAGCGACTTCTTCAGGCTGATACAGGGCAATAACTTCGGACAGACCATCGAATATTTTTTTCAAACGCCCGGCAAAATCGGCAGCCTTATCAGTAAAAATAGCCCCGTTGACAACATGGACAAGCTTGTTTCCTGACTGATCCACGATACCATAGCCGGTGATGCGCGAACCGGGGTCGATACCGAGCACCCTCATCAGAAGCCGCATCCGCCGCCGTTTTTTGCGTGATACTTCTGGTGATACGCCTCCGCCTCCCAAAAGATCGGGGCAGGAACGGTTTCAGTAACAATTTTGCGTCGCAGTCGACCGGAATTATTCAGTTTTCCAAGAGAGTCCTCTGCGATGCGTTGCTGATCCGCAGAGTGGAAAAAGATGGCGGAGCGGTATTGGTCACCGATGTCGGGCCCCTGACGATTACGTTGGGTCGGGTCATGGCACTCCCAGAAAACACTGAGAAGCTTTTCATATGAAATCTGTTGAGAATCAAAGGTGACCTCCACCGCCTCGGCGTGGCCGGTGCCGTGACTGCAAACATCCTGATAGGTCGGGTTTTCTGTTCTGCCGCCGGTATAGCCGACCCGTGTGGCAATAACACCGGGAAGCGACGTGAAAGCATCCTCGACTCCCCAGAAACAACCCGCTGCAAATGTCGCCTTTTCAAGCATGCTGCCACCTCCAAAATTATGAAGGGGCCATAAAGGCCCCTCGCAGCTACATCATTTTTTCCATCTCTTCCGATGATATGTCAAAGTTTGAATATACGTTTTGCACATCATCGTTATCTTCCAGCCTGTCCATCAGCTTGAGCATGCTTTCGGCCTGCTTCCCCTCCAGCACAGCCAGTGTCTGCGGAATCATCGTGATTTCTGCGTTGGCATGCTTGAAGCCCTTGACCTCCAGCGCTTCGCGCACTTCGATAAATGATCCCGGTTCAGTTGTAACCTCAAACTGTTCTTCCTGCTCGGCAACATCCTCAGCGCCAACTTCAATAGCTGCTTCGAAGAGCTGTTCGAAATCAACGGATTTATCATAAAGGATCAGTCCCTTTTTGCTAAACATCCAGGCTACGCAACCGGACTCACCCATGTTGCCGTTGCACTTGGTGAAAATACTGCGAATATCGGATACGGAACGGTTGCGATTATCTGTCAGGACTTCGACCAGCACGGCAGCACCCCCAGGGCCGTACCCTTCATAGACGATCTCTTCGTAGGTAACACCCTCCATACCTCCGGCTCCCTTTTTTATGGCGCGCTCGATATTATCCTTGGGCATATTCTCGGCCTTGGCCTTGTCGATGGCGGTTCTCAGACGGGGATTGGCAACAGGATCTCCCCCGCCAAGCTTTGCTGCGACCGAAATCTCCTTGATGATCTTGGTGAACACCTTGCCGCGTTTGGCATCGGCAGCACCTTTTTTATGTTTGATGGTACTCCATTTATTATGACCTGACATCGTTCCCACTCCTTTGAGAAAGTATGGTATAATATTTTTTATGTTGCCTTAAAAAGCGGCAGATACTAGCATGGAGGCCACTCTCTGTCCAGAGGGAAAAACCACGAAAAAGGCGAGTATATATGAAAAACATGAAAAGTACTGTACAATTCCGGCTGGTGGGTTGTCTGCTCCTGATTGCTCTGGCAGGATGTGCGGCCATGTCCCCCTACATAACTCAAAACGATGACTCCCGCTTCCCTCCGATATTGTCACAGGACGAAGTTATCCGTGCCTACGTAAAACTCGGCAGGATTCAGATTACACGCGAGGTCTACAAAGCCGACGGCCTGGTCACCCCCGATATACGCGATTGGGGTTTTGCTGCGATACGCAGAGAGGCTGCCAAAATGGGTGCTGATGCAGTTATTTACCCCGAAGTAACCGGCATACACACCATGACGGTCGTGCTGCCCACAACCGAATACCGAGCGTCCGGGATTGCCATCAAATTCAAATAGAGATTGACAGGTTCGAGGTAAATTATATATAAGGAGTGCTCCGCATATCAAGCGGCGGCGTAGCCAAGTGGTAAGGCAGAGGTCTGCAAAACCTTTATTCAGCGGTTCAAATCCGCTCGCCGCCTCCAAAAAATCAAGGGGTTACGACATCAGTCGTAACCCCTCTCGTAAACATTCGGTTAACCCCGTTATTGCGCAGTTAATTGGAACTAGCCCACTCGAAAGCTCTTCATCAGCCCTACGGTATCTCAATTTGGGTGCATATCCTCTTGGCAAAATTCCTCTACGCCCAACCATTGCACCGCGCCCTTCGTAACTGTCTGGCCTTGGCCTATGGAAAGCAAGGTTGATTTTGTATGCTGTGATTTTCCCGAAGCTTCACCGTTGACCCTGCATATTATGTCGGCGGTCGCAGAACATGAAGCAAGGGCAATATCAGGGCGGACAAAGGCAGCACTTGCACAAGCGAAACCCATATTTCGCACTTTTTGAACGTGGTGTTTGGGTATTTTCGGCGCTTGATTTTTTCTGAGTACTTGCCCGTTATTTTTTACTTTAGATCACATATTATGTATGTCAATAATTATTTGACATACAGACTCCAGGGTGCTACATGTATATCTGGAGGTGGTTATGGAAATCAATGATTGGGTAAAGCTGCAAGAAGAGCTTCTAAAGGCTCAACTAGGTGTTATTCGCAACTACCTGAGAAGTGCTGAACCGGGTGAACATGAGAGAAAGTCATCTCTATATCCTCTCTGGCTGTTTGTTTCGTACCGGTATCATGAACTTCTGAATTTCTAGTGATCGCATTTCGGGCTCCGTCTTTCCTAATGGAATCAAATTATCGGTAAATCTCCTCACAGATTCCCAGTGCCTATCATCTTCAGGTTTTTCTGTGTGAAGAATTGCTGAGGTCACACCGTCATAATCAAAAAGTTCCAGCCAGTTGGCATTTACAAGCTCCATGTTGCACCAATTGAGAAACAGCTCTAACCCATGCGCTACCCACAACTCCTCCCGTGTCGGGTAATACAACAAATATTCAGGTTTGCAGAGGGCACAGTAATATCCTGCTTCCGATTTGCGCTCGGCTACATCAAAGTCGATAAGAGAGTCCCAGCCTATTCCCTGCCACCACACAGTTATATCTATCCCGGATCGTGGATGAAATAGAACCCGTATCGCCCCTGTGATCCCGATAAAATCCAATTCAATGCTGTTCTTAAGGTATTTCACTACTCGTGGACAAAAAGGAAACCGATAACGGTTAGCTCGTAACCAGTTAAGGAACAAATGTCGGTTTTTCGGGCATCTTCTGGACATCAGTAAAGGATCCACCCACTCCCCAATACCGTTACTTCTCACTACATAGCCCTGATTGGCGCAGTACAAGGTCGGTTCCATGGCATATACATGCTGCTATGTGGAGAGTTCAGGCACGCTGTAAGAAAAACCGTAAGAATTATAATGGGATTGAAGACAGATGTGATCTAGGGGGTAAGCTATGCCACAAGTAATTTGCTTAAGAACTGGGACCCCCCATAATGACACTATTTTTAAATATTTACTCATTTCAGATCAACTTTTTCCGAATAAAAAATGGTCACTTTTTTTCTATCTTTAAAATCATTATTTGAGTAGCGCATGACGGTTGGCGTGATCTGTTCGTCAGCAATACGTTCCAAATGGTTTTCGCAAGGCTGAGAAATATATTCATTTGCAAGCCATCTCACCAATGAATCATCCCAGGTGACATCTATGCCGAGCCTTCGATAGCGATCTGCCAAATCTGAAAGCAAGGTGTTTCTTATCCACACTGATCCCTGTTGGGTCATAACGGGTGATGATGTGCAAATAAGGTCAACGAGATCCATACAAACTTCTCCCAACAAATTCCTAGCGTTCTGTCGGTTGGCGTCGAGCGGATCCAAAGAGTCTAATGAACCAAAACCTACCGGATGAGTTGATTTGGCCGTTATCCCTGCAGCAGTGAGAATGATAATTGAGTCACTCAAAAAGACTTTCCGCGCTTGTCCATCAAGAAAAAATCCATCTCTTATTCCTTGTTCAATAAGCAGAAGCGCTTGTTTATTACAGCAATCCACATTTTGGAGTATTACAATAGAAGACGGGCTCTGTTTGATAGCGTGTACAGGAACAGTATCGCTGTATCCAACATATCCGGGTGGAGCACCAAAAAACAGTGAGCATTCCTCAGCAGACGAAATGCGGCCCATGTCAAACGTGATGACCCGACCAGGCGTATCATAGAGGGCCGTTGAAATAATTTCGGCGATTGAAGTCGCATATTGTGCGGCAGAATCAGCCAGAAGCAAAACAGCATTGGGGCGTATTGTGCGGAGATCAAGCCCGCTCATGGTGACCTGTAATCTAATAAGAAAAGCATGAGCGTCATCTTCACTCATGCCCCCTCTCTCTATCAGGTTTTTTAGCAGAATCTCAAGTCGTTTACCTAGATCAAGCGGCGTTCCGGTGATTCTACTGAAGACTTCATCTGCATCAGAAGTTTCAATGGATGTTGCGCCATTGACAAGGGCGGATGCTACACATTGTTCAAGCAGATCAATTGCCTTGTCAGGAAAAGTTCGATTGCGCATGAAGGAATTCGCGTGATCCAGCAAGCGATCAAGTACAGAATCACTTACCGATATACCACGAGAAGTTGAAAGCCCATCGCGAATCACTTTCAATACCTGAAGAGTCTGAGTGAGGTTAAGCTCCTGCACTCTGATGGGTTGAAATCTCCTTTCAAGAGCAGTATCAGATTCTATGAAGCGGCGGTATTCATCGTCGGTTGTCGCGGCAATACACGCCATGTCACCTCGCGCCAGAGGCGGCTTCATCATACTGGCTATATCAGAAGTGCCAGCCAGACCGCCCGCTCCAACGATTGTATGTACTTCGTCAATAAATAGAATTATTCCATCCTGGGACGCTTCAGATATGATGGCCATCATCCACTTTTCGAGATTGCCCTGTTGTCCTCTGCTCGCTGCCAATACAAGTGAAGGCTGCAGCAGCACCACGGTCGAATCCTTCATGAAATCCGGGACGTCACCACTGGCCAGCATCATGGCAAAATTTTCAACCACGGCGGTTTTACCGACGCCAGCAGGTCCGACCAAGATAGGATTACGTTTGGTTCGCCTGCAGAGAGTTTCAAGCAAAAGCCGGGTCTCTGCTTCGCGGCCTATCACTGGGAAGAGCTTTCCCTCTCGTGACTCGCGGGTCAGGTCACGGCCAAATTGAAGTAAAGTTGTGATAGGGCGAAACGGGACAGAATTAATGGTTAGTTGGTTGGGCATGATAGTTATAAGTTTTGGAGTTTTTCGAGAAGATCAAGTGAGCGGCGGATGAGCCTGTCATTTTGAGTCTGTACTGTGGCGTTGTCATCTTGCATGACAGAGACCGATAATTGTTCATCTTGTCTGGCAATCTTTTCTTTCTGGAAGTTCCAAAGAGCCATACTGCATTCATCGCATTGTTCGCAGTGTTGAACAAAGCGCTCCATTTCAGTGTCGTTCATGGCCCCATCCGCCATTCGACTAAAATCCATGCTGTCGAAAAGCCCGCACGTTGATACGCATGACTGGAGTTGATAGATATTTCCCATTTGAGGTTTCATAATAGTTAGTCCGACGTGATGGTTTGGTTGTACATAACGACGCCATTGTTGATTATCAACAATAACTTGTTTCGCTACTGAATAAACGTATTCATTGCGTCGATCAGCCGCTCTCGCAAACGCTTAAAGATTACTGTTACCTGTGCCTCCTGTGACTCAGGCAATCCGACAAGTTCGGCAATATCCCTGTTTGAAGGACGAGGTATTTTGAGCCCGATCTTGAGAGCTTCCTGCCTCTGTAATTCTAAAGTAGATATTTTTCGCTTAAACTCATCAACGAGGATAGAGGCTTTATGTGAATCATCATTTAATAGAATGTTGCAGCGCGCTTCATAGTGACGAATCGTATGCCAGTAGGCTACGGCGCGACCCAATGATGCTGCTCTCCTTGATTCACGGCGTTCGACATCTTTGGCGATTCTCACAATGTTTTTCTCTGTTTCCTCAAGTGGAAGCGTATTAAAATAAGAGAGCGCTACTATCTCGTCCTGCTCCAGCTGCCAGGGTGCCATGCAGCTCAATCTGGCAACCCAGTAGCTTCTCTGCTCACTGTTTTTTTCGCTGTGCTTAAGCGGAAGCAACAGATGTTGAACCGTGTCCACGAATTGTCGTTCAAGATGGTATGCTTTGTATTCATCTGAACCAATACCAGCAAATGCACCGTCCGGATCAATTGTAGAAGTTGCAGAATCGTGAAGCGTCACAGAAGCGTCGTCGCCGTCTTCATATAGAGCGGCATCAAGCGATTGCAGGGATTCCTCAAAATGTCTACGAGGCAGTTCCTTCAGGCGAGACATATGTTTAAGCCAGTCCCTGGCTTGATTTTTAGCAATCATTTTCAGCCAGGAACGGATACCGGAAGGGTCATCACAACGGCTAAGTAAGCCTTCTTTATAAAATCGGATCACCAGCTTTTCCTGAATATCCCAGATAAGATCATCATCTGGAGACAACCCGGAGAAACGACCAGCATGAGATTCGAGGGTAGAGCGTATTGTTTTTATAAATAACGGGGTAAACCGTCTGAAAAACTCATTCCATCCATCAATTGCATTTGTCAAACAGACCTCTGCAAGTTCCTGATCGTCTATATCTTGTATGTTGTGAGAGTTCGATTTCATATAATTTTCGAATTGTAATGGAACTTGATATTCAGTCAATGTTTTTCTGGTTATCTCAGTTAATCAAGCTGCATTCTGTCAATTTTCAATATCTGTGTCGTTGATGTGAATTATCCGACATAGATAAATGAAAGAGAGACAGGTGCATCATGAAAACAAATCAGGATGATTTTGACAAACTTTTCGGAGAAGTAAAAACGATCCAGGATGATACGGGTGTCTATCGTCCACTGATAGAAAGGTGGCTGCTTGAAATTGCCATCATGTTCGAATGGTACAAGCCTGCACCTTCCCACCGGCGTGGAAAATATCCCAGAATCCTTGACGATGATGATTTCTGTAATCTAAGCGGATTGGCGCCTAACGATGACGATGACGAAGAACAACCGAAAAAACAGAGGACCGCTGCCCAGTGGAAATCAATATTTAATACTCGGCTTAACAAGGTACGTAAAACCAAGATTGATACAGGTCTTCCGCTCTTCCGCAATATTGCCTTACTGTCGGACATGCTGAAACTTAAGCCTGCCGACAAGTTCCTGTTTACCTTCAGTGCAGTAATGAGCCTTTTCCCTCTTTTCCGTGGATCCATTTCATCATGTAATCTGGGAACTTCTCATCAAACGCTTCATCGTATTCTTTCCAGGTTGAGTGGATTGAATGTCGAAGATTTCCAGGCTGCCACCAGTGAAGGAAGCGTACTTGTCTCCGCCGGACTGGTAAAGATTAGTAACGGTGTAAAAGACCTTGAAAACAAAGTGGAACTATTCACGGGCATTGGCAATGCAATGCTGGTTCCCCACAATACAATCGAGGAATTAAGCAGACGATTCCTCAAGCGGGCAGCTTCTCCCACACTCAATCTGGACAATTTTCCGCATCTTGTCGCTGACAGCGCAGTACTGATACCGTACCTGCAAAATGCCATCAGTAGTAGAACCGCTGGTGTCAACATCCTGTTGTACGGTAAACCTGGGGTCGGCAAGAGTGAATACGTTCAAGTTCTGGCATCAAATCTCGGAATTGACCTGTATGAAATAGCTTTTGCCGACAGTGACGGTGACCCTATCAAGGGTACCGGCAGGCTCCAGGCGTTTGCCTTCTGTCAGAACCTGCTATCTAACAGTGAGAACGCCCTGCTCGTCTTTGACGAGATTGAAGATGTTTTCCCACGAGAAGAAACAGTTGGCAAGGCCTGGATCAACCGCACAATGGAACTCAACCCGGTGCCTGCCATTTGGGTGAGTAATCGCATCAGTCAGATTGACCCTGCTTTTCTGAGACGTTTTGATTACTCGGTAAAATTCCAGACACCACCCGCTGCTGTTCGGTTGTCTATAGCCCGGCATCACCTGGGTTGCTTCAATCCACCCCAGAACTGGCTGGAGCGGATTGCAGCTGTGGAGGATCTGACGCCAAGCCAGTTGGAACGAGCTGCCAAAGTAGCTCGTCTGTCGGGGGGTATAGCAACAGAAGATAACCTCAAGCTTGTAGATCTGGTACTGCAGAGGAGTTGCAGCCTTCTTAATACAAAGAACCTGCCAGGACGAGTTCCGTCAAAGACCGGATACAACCTGAATTATCTCAATACTGATGTCGATATCCCGGCCCTGGTTGATGGACTTAATCGCAAACCAAGCGCCAGCCTCTGCTTTTACGGCCCTGCCGGCACCGGAAAAAGTGAACTTGCCCGCCATATTGCAGACGAAATCGGCAAGCCGTGCATCATTCGCCGCGCATCAGATATCCTGGATAAATATGTCGGCGAATCTGAAAAGAACATCGCCGAAATGTTCAGCGAAGCCAGGCAGCAGGGCGCTGTGCTGGTGCTGGACGAGGCTGACAGTTTCCTGTCGGACAGGCGCGACGCCCGGCGAAGCTGGGAAGTCACGCAGGTGAACGAACTGCTGACGCAGATAGAATCCTTCGACGGCATATTCATTTGCACCACAAATCTTATGGACAGGCTTGACCAAGCCTCTTTGAGACGGTTTGCCTTCAAAGTCAAGTTCGACTATCTCACACCAAACCAGCGCTGGGAGATGTTTCTGCAGGAACTGGAACGACTCGGTGGCGATAAGTCAGTTGCTGAAGAATTCGAGGCAACACTTCGCCGTCTTGAGCGGCTCACCCCTGGCGACTTTGCCGTTGCGGCACGCCAGTTCGAACTGTGGGGTACTGCCGCAACGGCTCAGAAACTCAGTGAACTGCTTGCCAAAGAGTGTGAAGCAAAGGGTGGACTTTTCCGAAAAATCGGGTTTGGCGCGTGATGAAAGGATCTTTCAAAGGGGGTTGTGACAGATGAGCTCAGCCAATGCAGTCGATCATATTATACAAGCGAAGTATATTCTGCTGCCCGCCACGGAGAGCTGGCGGCAAGCCCTGGTAATGCCGGCCATAGCCCTGCGGGATGACGGTGTGGTGCTGGACAGGAGGATATCAAGCTGCATGCTCTGGCTTGAACTGCCGTCAGGAAAAGTTTGGGGAATCACTTTTAAGAGTCGTACGGCATATCTCAGCATTTCCGGTATTGTGAAGATTGCCGAGCGTCTTGCCTGCGCCCAGCAAAATGAAATAGCCTGCCTGCCTCAGCATCTGGAAAAGCTCTTGGGGTGGTTTGCCTGCCGCTATACATCAGAAGATGATGTCAATGAAATAGCAGAAGATTTGGTGCGGGAAGACGTCAATGCCAGCAAGGTCAGAAACTATCAGTACCTTCTGACTGTCGAGTCAGTCCGCAGGTTGGCACAGCCATCTATCGAACAATTCTGTGAAGGATTCCACCGGTTCAACGCCTCGCTGGATCAAGAAGCGCTACTGTTGTCCGGCGCTTCGGGCACTACCGGAACGCCTGATAGTGGAAGTTATAATTATCAGTTTCATCCTGTCAGCAAGATCGGCCTATACCGGCGGCAAGCCATGCAATCACTGCCTCTATTAGCTCAGGCATTGACCACTCAATCTTCCGATCATCGCATGAAACGCCTGCAGCAGAGTGTTGACTCAGGCAATCCCCTTCTTTCCGCACTTTCGGACTGCTTCAGGTGTTCCAAAAATCTTGCCCGTTTTCTGTCACAGAAGGACTATACCCTCATTGGCAATGAGTGGCAGGGTAAACTTGACCAGTTAACCGGGTTGCTGGGCATAGTCAAGCCGGACTTCTGGCCGGTATCCTCGGATGACTGGCATAACTTCAACCAGTGGCTGCGTCCTCTGCACAGTGCATTTTCCAACAGAAACAATCCGGTTTGGCAGCAGATTATGGCAAACGGTGTCAATGAACTCGCCAGCGAAGGTTACGGACAGATAGTCACACGGATGGAGCGTCACGATATTGCTCTGGTAGATATCCTCACCCTGCCTGACTTTGCACGAGATCTTGGTAAATGGGTGGAACAGTTTGGAGGAAACAAAGAACAGGCAGAAACAGCCCTGCAGCAGTACTCGCTATTCAGACTCGCTCTGCTCTCGCGCCGCTGGCATCTATGGCAGGCCCAAACGGCAGGTGAAGTGCCCACCGAACCAGGGAAACATGGCGACGATTCAGCAAGCGGTTGGCTTACCTTTATTGATGAGCCTTGGGAAAAATGGCTCTGGCCGCACAGTCGCTACAGCGTTGTGCCGCTCAATACACCATTGCTACTGGCGGAAGAAGGCAGCAGGATGAAGCATTGCGTGGGAGGCTATACCGGTAAATGCCGCTATTACGGCTCCCACATTTTTTCAATACGGGAACAGGCAACCGGCATTTCTCTTTCAACAGCCGAGCTCCGCTTTGGCATTCATGACAAATCGTCGGATGATATCAGCCTGATGCAGCATTACGGCTTCCAAAACGCCACACCGTCAGATCACTGTAAAACGGTCTTGCAATCCTTTCGGCAATACCTTCACAAGGTGTCTGCCGCGCGGTTATTGGAGATAAAGAAACAGCTGCATGCACGCAACCAGGAAATGGAGGCGGAAAGAATTGCCAGTCAAGCCTGGCCTGCCAAAAAGCTTGAAGGATTCCGTGAACTGCTGCGTGGGTATCCGGCACTTGAAGCGATTGGGCAAAGTCAGCTTGGCTGATGGGAACAACAAGTCAAGGAAATAAGTATGGAAGTTAGTATTTTCATATTGTCAATCTCAGATTGGCAAAACCGACAGCCTCCGGCACTTAAATTTCCTGAAACAGTCCTGGCAACAGATCTGTTGTTTATTCATCTTCATTTATGCGCTCACTCAACAGCCGACTATTATTCAATATTCTTCTGTATAAACAACTTACCAGATTCTAATTCAAATGCAACCAGATTCCCTTTTCCTTCTGAGTCGTTTCCAATGAAACAGCCGTTGTCAAGAGAGACACAATCTTTCTTCAGGCTTCTTTTAATTTCATCCAAATGGCGGATAGTGTGCCCAACCACCAGTTTTCTGTCTCCGATTTTATTCGGAAACGCTTCTCGGCAGTGTCGATCCCATAGTTTGAACTCCTGACTGGTATCCTTCAATGGATCATCAAGACTGAAGTTCAGGCCGGCATGAACTAAAACATGAGTGTCAGCCACGTGGTGGTCAGGAAGCTTTTGTAGAAATTCTATGTGCCCGGTCGGCATCTCTTCGGCGTGCTCGATAGCATAGCTTTGCAGAGTTTCTCTTCCACCATATTCGAGCCAGTCACTCATCCCCCAAAGGTAGAGTGCCGTCAACAGCATATATTCGTGATTTCCAAGGATGGGATGGATTTTGTAACCGGTATTCTGCAACTCGATTATGGTATCAAGCACCCCTTTGCTGTCAGGGCCACGGTCAATGTAATCTCCAAGCAGATAGAGGACATCATCCCTGGTCAATGTAATACGCTTGAAGATGAGTTCCCTGAACGTGCGGCAGCATCCGTGTATATCGGCTATGGCAAATTGCCTTGGCATGACTCTTCACTCCAGGTTAGAGTTCATCTTAATTCTTCAAGAACCTTTCAAACAGTTGTGTCAGCAGCGGTATCTGTCTGTGCAGACTGTGGTTGGAATTGATAAGATGCAGCTCGGCATGATGTTGTTCGGCATAATCAATCACGTTACGCACCGGGATTATTTTATCCTGCCAGGCGTGAACTATGGTTACCCGCTTGCATCCCGGAACAGGACGCGATACCCGGTAACCGGGAAGACCCACAGCGGGCGCCATCAGGAATAAGCTCAAAGTCGTAAGTTTTTTTGATGCTCTCAACGCCACATAAGCACCCATACTTGAACCTGCCAGAATAAGTGGCCCTTTCATTTCTGCGGCAACCTGCAGCAGAAGCTTTACTCTCTCTTCCGGATTGTCAATCCCTCTAAAGTTGGGGCTTTCAACCTCATAATCATACCTTCTGGCCACATGCGCCAAAGCTAGAATTTTATCGCCACTTGGCCCGCTCTCCTTGCCATGAGCAAAAATTACGGTTGGCATTTTACCGGCTTGGTAACGGACAGGATCTTCACTATGTACGGAATTCATATCAACCTCGTTTCATAAGGCGCCAACATCCCACCTGGTTTCTCTGCGAGTGGTAATATCGTGCATTGTGTAATTCTTTTGCAGCCAGCCAGCGAGTTGAGTCAATGAAGCTTTCATCAATCCCACACGTTCAAGTCCAACGTGCTGAATCTCGCTCAGAACTGACCTGTCCTCGATAGAAACGGAAAAACTGGTCACAACGGGAAATTCTTCTAACGGCCTAAGATTGTTCCAATTGTTTCCGTCGAACCAACCTTTGAAACTGATTGAGGACATAGTGAAAATTGGCTCGTCCGGGTCCACTTTACAGCTGACATATTCATCACGTACCGTATCTAGCCAGCGATAGGGGCTTTTCGAGTCTCCCTTGAGTGTCCTTGTTTCGGCATGGATACTCTCGATAAATGGAATCAGCATCTTAATATGTTGATCCAGTCTGTTGAAGTTATCGTTGTTGACATAAGCCCATTTTTTGTAGGGAGATCCATGATGAGAATTCTGAAGGTATGGCTCGGAAAGCGTTAGCGTCAAATAGTGCCGCAGTGCATGGGTTGCATCATCCACCACTTCTGCAAGAAAATGGTAAGCCACAATCGCCAACGAGTCTCGATAAGGCTTGCGTTTAACGAGGTCTACTGCGAAATCGATAAATTCTGGCATCCCCTCATACATAGGCAGCATGGTGTATTCCCTGATTTACGTAAAATATTTCAACATCTTCAGGTGACTTATAGTTCATATCACATGTAGAGTAAACAGATCAAAACTTTGGACAAAACCATACGAGTTCTGCAATACAAAATCCGATTGTCAATTTCGCCGACCAGTGTCGTTATATGTGATATATCTTCGGGCAATTATACTGCAAACGGCATGAAAATGCGTTTTTATTAGTAGCCGGATTAACCACACAAGAGGAGACTATTATGTCTGCTGAACTGCTCTGCCCCCAATGCAACTCCGCCAACACAATCTTCAGCAAGAAAAAGCAGCTCTGGATCTGCGAGGATTGCGAACATTCCTTTGCCGAAGAAAAGCTGATCACGCCGCTCCGCATCTTCGTCAGTTATGGCCGTGATGACTATGCCGATCTTGCCGTGCGGCTTAAAACGGATCTGCAGGCACGCGGGCATGAAGTCTGGTTTGACAGGGACAAGCTGAAGGAAGGGGGCGACTGGGAACGTTACATCGATGATGGCCTCAACTGGGTCAGCCGTGTCCCTGAAACCGGACGGATCGTCTTTGTCATGACCCCGCACTCGGTACGCCGCCCTGATGGCTACTGTCTGAACGAAATCGCCAAGGCGCTTGGCAAGTCAGTTTCTATTGTCCCGGTAATGCTGGTATTCAGTGAACCGCCCCTTTCAATCTATCGCATCCAGTATCTGGATATGCAGGACTGCTACCCGCCCGCAGAACGAGAGACAATCTATGTGCAAAAGCTGGAGCGGCTGATACTGGCACTGGAGGAGAAGAAGATCGATTTTGAAGGGGTGCAGCATCGGCTTATAAGCAGCCTGCAGCCGATTCAATTTGTCGCCGACCTGTCAAAATTCCTTCAGGATTTCACCGGCAGAAAATGGGCCTTTGATGCCGTTGACGCCTGGCTGGCCGATCCGGAGGGCTCCAAGATATTCTGGCTGCAGGGTGCGCCGGGCGTCGGCAAATCGGCCATATCCGCCTGGCTGCGGGATAACCGCCGTCAGATTGCCGCCTTCCATTTCTGCGACATCAACAGCGAAGAAAAGCGCGATGCCTGCAAACTGGTTACCTCCATCGCCTATCAGCTCTCCACCCAACTCCCCGATTATCAGGACCGGCTGGCCGCAATCAACACCTCCGACATTGTCGCCCAGTACAGCGAGGCATACACCCTGTTCGACAAACTGATCGTCCAGCCGATGGCGGAGAACTTCCCCGAACCTGACCGCACGGTCGTCATCCTGATAGATGCCCTGGACGAAGCCACCGTCAACCGCAGGAACGACATTGCACTCTTCCTCTCCTTCTGCGCCTCCAAGACTCCCCCCTGGCTCCGTTTCCTGGTCACCTCCCGTCCCGAGCCGGAGATCGCCACACTCTTCCAGTCGCTTTCCCCGCTGGTGCTGGCTACCGGCAGCGCTGCCAACCTGGCCGACATTGCCGAATACCTGCGTACCAAACTGCCGGACATAACCGCTGAACAGACACACAGCATTCTGGACAAGAGCGAAGGGGTGTTCCTGTATGCCAAACATGTCTGCGAAGAGGTTCATGCCGGGCGCTTGAGCCTGGAGAGGACAGAGGATTTCCCCCGTGGACTGGGTGATGTCTATACCCGCTTTTTCATGCGGCAGTTCAAGGACGATCTGGATGGCTACCGCAAAGAGATCCGCCCTCTGCTGTCGATGATACTGGCATCTTTGCGCCCGCTCCAGCTCGGCTTCATCATGCAGGTGCTGGGTTACCCCAACAAGATGGAACTGTTCGACTGTCTGGATATCCTCGGTTCGCTCTTCCCGCGCACTGGAGACAAAGAGACCGACACCATCTCTCCGTTCCACCGTTCGCTGATTGACTGGCTGACCGCCAAGGAACGCTCCGGACAGTTCTACATCGACAGCGGCCACGGTCACAAACTCATTGCGGATAACGGCTGGCAGCAGTACCAGCAGGCACCGGAAACAATGGCGAACTATCATCTGGAATACCTGCCGAAGCATCTGTTTATGCTGCAGGAGTATGACAAGGTCGTTACCATTATGAAGGATTTCCGATACCTGATGGCAAGGACGAAGGCTGGTTATCTGTGGCGACTGCTGAGTGGCTACAGGGAGATTTGCAAAGGATTACCGAAGGAGCAGAAGCAACAGTTGCGGATTGAGGAATCGTTTTTCAGGTCGAATGGTCATATCCTGCGGCGGGGGAATGAGGAGTGGCCGGCGTACAAGATACTGCTGCAGCTTGCGATTGAGCATGCCGATGACAGCCAGCTTACTATTGGTGCGGAGCAGTTTCTTGCGGATGGGAGGTGTGACTGGGCTTGGTTGAGGAGGGAGTTGCGGGTGGAGCATGCCGGGGTTGATCCTTGTGTGGCGGTGTTTGAGGGGCATGAGGGTTCGGTCAACGGCGTCCACCTGCTCCCCGACGGCCGTGCTTTGTCCTGGTCTGGTGACAGTACCCTGCGGCTGTGGGAGTTGGAAAGCGGACTATGCATGGTGGTAATGGAGGGGCATACGGAGGAGGTCAAAGGCGTCCACCTGGTCCCCGACGGCCGGGCTTTGTCCTGGGCTTGGGACAAATCCCTACGGCTGTGGGAGTTGGAGAGCGGACGATGCCTGGGGGTGTATGAAGTAAAAAATCTCTTCTCTGCACCTGAACAAGTCTGGCGGGCATACCTTGAAAAGGAAGTTACATCATCCGCAGCAGGGATTTATTGCAGAGATAACTCGGCAATATTCGGTTACCAGCAAGAAAAGACCACGCACATCCTCTACTGGCAAAGCGCATCAGCATGTAATGCCCGCAACCTTTTTGAAGACGGCCGCGCTGTTGTGACACAAGCAAACGGACAGTTCTGCTTATTGAAGACATATAACGGGGGTAAGCAGGTGACGATTGGGGAGTTGGGGAAGGATTGACATTATAGGGGGAGAGCATAGGGGTCAGGGCTACACATTTGAGGAGAGCAAAGGGGTCAGGGCTACACATTTGACAAAGCTCTTTAGCTGAGATATTATCAAGCAACCAGCATCAGCTATCAAGGGAGGTCAGCATAGGGGTCAGGGCTACACATTTGACAAAGCTCTTTAGCTGAGTTATTATCAAGCAACCAGGGAAAGAGCATAGGGTAGAGTAGAGAGCAGGTTTCACCCTGCCCTCCCTCATCAAACCGTGCATGCGGTTTTCCCGCACACGGCTTTCCGATGTTCTTCACCGTAAGGCAT